>JGI24143J45723_1000779_pt1 | contig 16112 bp, 15 predicted proteins | sample BarGraIncu00432A_FD_45723 | JGI IMG/M metagenome (IMG submission 45723) | reverse complement strand
AAGCTTTAGTTGTCCTTACTTACTTGCAATTAAGATCATTTTTTGTATCTAAAGAAGAAAGCCCTCTTAATTGAACTGGGAGCAGTTCAATTAAGAGGGCTTTGCTTTATTAATGCATTTCAGCTATGTGCCAGGTTTGTCCATGAATAGCCTGGTTGTATATCTCAGTAATGGTCTGAAAGATGATAGTACGTTTTATTGTATGTTTTTTAGTCAGTAAAGAAAATTTAAACCAGCGACCAGCACGGGAAAGTTGATAAATAGCTTTATTGACTTCTATGTGAATAAACTTACTAGGAGATTTATCAAGAGCATCTTCAATTGCCTTTACAGCGTAACCATCGAGGGGAGGCATGGATGTTACTATAGTGTCATCTTTCATTTGTCAACACTCTCCTTTTAACAATAAGATCAAAGTTGCTTGTAGGCATTATAACATTAGACTATAGAAAAAGCCTAATGGATTTCTAGAGTAAAAAAGCCATTATAGGGCTATAGACAATGATTATAAGTAAGGGGCTATATTATACGTAATATTCTGAAATATATTGATTTAGTATGAGATGTATTCAAAAATATATACAATAAAAAATTGTCTTTTGGTACTGCTTAATAGGCTTGACGTCAGACGAATTTTTCTCACTATATCATACACTAGAATGGATACAGAGAAGATTTTCTTTAGGACGAGTCACGCCTTTCTTATCTTGTATAATAAAAAAATCCTTGTCTATACTATAGTCAAGGGCAGAAAACGATAATAATGATCCAAAGAGTTATCTTTAGGAAGATTCAAATTAAAGTATTATGAAAGGGTGACAATTGTGCGTTATTCAAAAGCAGTAACTAGTATTTTGCTAATCATTTTTGTGATAACAGCAATCGGACTGTTAGGTGGCTGTGGTAGTAAGCCAGCGCCTAAGCCGTTGCCAGACATGGTAGGTTCTCCCAAAAATCCCGCACCGACTACGCCAGGCAATGTTGTTATGCCGCCACGGATGATTCTTGGTTATTATGAAAATCCATGGCCAGGTACACCTGATAAAACAGGTTCTTTCCCTAGTATGAAAACTTTTGGCAAGAGCATGACAGGAGTTGGACCATTTTGGTATCGAGCGACCAAGGATGGGTCTTTAGAAGCCAAAGATAGCCAAGTGGTGTATGATACCGCTAAAAGCTTGGGGCTAAAGATGTATCCTTTGATCACAAATAAAACTGGTTCCACAGATTCCGTATTAGGTGATCCTGGTACTCGGAGCAAGGTGATCGATAATATTGTAAAACTTGTGCAAGAGAAGCAATATGATGGTGTAAATATTGACTTTGAATTACTACCGCCTAAACAACGGGATAATTTAACGTCATTTATGGCAGAATTATATCCTAAAATGCAGTCTATGAATAAGACCTTGATTATTTCAGTATTTCCTCAAGTCGATGTAGCGGAAGATGTTTCAGGTGCTTATAATTATCCTGAACTGGCTAAAAATACAGATTTTATGCAAATTATGACATATGATAACCACTGGTCTACATCCAAAGCAGGACCAATTGCGCCTATTGACTGGTACGAAAAAAATGTGAAATATGCAATTGAACAATGTGGTGGCCCCCATAAAGTTATTATTGGTGTAAGTGCCTATGGTTATGATTGGAAAGGTAATGAGGGGGAAACAATAACNTATGTTGATGCCATAACTCGAGCTGAACAAAATGGGGCCCAAATTATGTATGATGAAGCTGTTCAGGCACCNCACTATAAGTATAAAGATCATGAAGTATGGTTTGAGAATGATAAAAGTACCGCAGCTAAATTAGATGTTGTAGCAAAATATAACCCAGCAGGTATTGCATTGTGGCGCTTAGGGCAGGAACAACCTGAAATTTGGCCATTAGTTGACAGCAAATTTCCTAAATGAAATTTGGGCCACTACTTATATAAGGAAATACCTGTCGATTGCCTTCGGCAGGTATTTCCTTATATAAGTAGAATACTATTGATATTAGACGTGGAGGTGTTTTATATGGATAATAATATTCAGAAACATAGAATGATTGTAGAGGGCATGAGTTGTGGACATTGCAAGAATGCCGTAGAAAAAGCAGTACAGTCATTACCTGGTGTACTATCTGCCGAAGTGGATTTGATAACAAAAACATTGAGCGTAGAAGTGAATAGTAGCGACGATATATTGGCGCGCATTAAGGAAGCGGTGGATGAGCAAGGTTTTACTGTAGTTTGAAAGATGCCTTGGTTATGCGAGGAATAGTGTCTTATTTTGGGGGAAATAATAAAGACCTTGACTGATCATGTCATAATTTGTTATAATATTACAGTACGCCTCCCACAGTGGAGGCTTGTTTTCTGTAATATTAACATTCAATTTAATATCTGATGATTTGACGATTGTCCGATAATAGAGAGGAGATGCGCTTTATGGCACAACTGGAAGAAAAAGTGAGTAGACGAAAAAAGATAGGATCACAACGTGGTTTTGCCGCATTAGGAATTTTAATAGCAGTCATAGCTGTGATAGCAGTCGCTAGCGCAACCTACTTCTGGTTTAGTGGGGGAACGAAAAATAAAGATAATGGAATTATCGAAACACCCGAAAATAAGGTGAATATTATGGTCATGGGTGTGGATAAGCGCAGTGATGATGTAGGACGTTCTGATACTTTGTTTGTATTAACTGTTGATACAAATACTAAAGAAGTAGCCATGTTGTCCATACCTAGAGATACGCGGATGAAGATTCCCAATAATGGTTGGGATAAAATCAATGCTGCATATGCCTATGGTGGGGTAAAATTATCCCAGCAATCCGTAGAAAATTTGCTGGGAATTAAGATTGATCATCACATTGAGATTAATATTGCCGGGTTTAAAAAGATTATTGACGCCATGGGTGGCGTGACGATTGATGTTGAAAAACGCATGTATTATAATGATCCTTATGATGATGATGGTGGTTTGGCCATCGACCTAAGGCCCGGAGTACAACATATGGATGGCAAAACGGCTATTCAATATGTACGCTATCGTGATGAAGAAGGCGATATACCTAGGGTAGAACGTCAGCAGAAGTTTATTAAGGCTGTGTTAAAAGAAGTATCCAATCCGTCAGTTATTATTAAGATACCTGCTATTATTAGTGAAGTCAGCAGTGCAGTGAAAAGTGATATGTCCACTACTGAAATGTTAAACTTGGCTAAAATTCTAAATGATGCTTCGAAAATCGGGTTGAAGACCGACATGGTGCCAGGTAAACCCGCTTATATCGATGATATAAGTTATTGGATACCTGATTTGGTAGCTTTGCGTAAGCATGTGGCTCAGACATTAGGAGTGGTAATAGAAGAAAAATCATTGGCAGTCACTCAACGTGAAGCTGCTGAGTATGAAACTTCCATTCCAAAAGAAATGAAAATTATTGATAAACCAAAGCCAGTACAGGTTCCAAAGGCACCGACTGTTCCCGATAAACCCAAAGTAGTAGATAAGCCAGTCATTGATTCTAGTAAAAGGTCTACTTCTGATAAGGTTCGTGTAGAAGTGGTCAATGCCAGTGGTATACCGGATGCTGGTGATAAAATTGCAAGTATGCTACGCGCTCAAGGAATTGAAGTGACAGGTGTGAATAGCGTATCAAGTGCATATAAGAATTCAACGATTATTACAAGTACTACGGATAGTAGGGTTGTTAGTAAATTAAGCGGGTTACCTTTTAAATATTCAATGAATGTGACGACTGATGATAGTAAGAGTACGGATGCCGTTGTGGTCATTGGTAAAGATTATGCTGGTAAATAGTGATTTTCTTAAATAGCCCACAAGGGCTATTTTTTTTGTCTGTTTGTGGAAGACTACTTGATAGCTAGGTCTTCATTAACACCTTCAATAAGTGGTGAAATTTCGCACAGGAGGATGCTGTAGGATATGTTGACTTTAGATACTTCTCGTAGGATGAAGATTATGACAGGCATGATCGTGGCAATATTTATTTTTTTGATATGTCGTCTAGCTTGGATGCAATTAGTGAATGGAGCCCAATACAAGAAAATAGCAGAAGATAATCGAGTCCGTGAGATTACAGCACCAGCGCCACGGGGCAATATTTATGATCGGAGGGGAGCACTGCTGGTTGGAAATAGACCTAGTTTTGCTATTTCCATCATAACCTCAGAATATACCAATGCTAGCAATGCGACTCCTATTTTAGCTGATATTATTGGGCTGAGTCCTGAGGAAATTGAAAAAATGCTGAAAGATGGTGAGGATCTCATCTATACGCCGATACGCATTAAACGGGATGCTGACCAAATGATGGTGGCAAAAATTCAAGAGCATAAATATTATTTGCCTGGGGTGATCATTGAAGCCATACCAGTGAGAAATTATGTTTACAATGATCTTGCAGCTCATTTATTTGGTTTCATTGGTAATATTAATGAGGCAGAGTACGCCCAGCATAAAGATCAGGGATACAATCTTAATGATTTTATCGGAAAAGATGGATTGGAACGGGAGTGGGAAGATACTTTGCGGGGCGTTGATGGAGGTCTGAAAGTAGAAGTAAATGCATTAGGGGAAGAAGTGAAAATTATCGGTGAGAAACCTGCCAAGGCGGGCAATGGCCTAGTTTTGACTCTTGATGCCAATTTGCAAAAATTGGTGCAGGATGCTCTTGCCGATCAGATCGTCTTCAGCCGTACCATTGGTCAACCGGCAAAGGGTGGAAGTGCTATCGTACTGGATGTGCATACTGGTGCTGTGCTGGCCATGGCCAGCGAACCAGGCTTTGATCCTAATCTATTTGTCAGTGGTATTAGTAGTTTTAACTGGGATAAGCTCATCAACGATCCCTATCACCCTCTTGCAAATAAAACGATTCAAAATACGTATCCCCCGGGGTCGGTATTTAAAATTATTACAGCAGCAGCAGCCCTTGATCTGGGTGATGTAACTACAACGGAGATATTTAATGATAAGGGGAAATACGTCCTTAATGGTTGGGAATTTTATGGCTGGAAACCTGAGGGGTTAGGAAAACTAACCATTGCAGATGCTATCTGCTGGTCAAGCGACCCAGTTTTCTATGAACTGGGGCATCGTGTAGGGGCTGATCAATTAGCTAGCTATGCACTGACTTTTGGCCTCGGACAAACTACGGGTATAAAACTAGAGGGTGAAGGGAAAGGAGTTGTACCTACAGAAAGTTGGAAAGAGGCAACCTATGGCGAGCAATGGTATCCTGGGGAAACAGTGATTGCCGCCATTGGTCAGGGTTATTATCTGGTTACACCCTTACAACAGGCGATGATGCTGATGGCTGTGGCTAATAATGGGATTATCTATCGTCCCATGTTGGTAGATAAAATACTATCAGCAGATGGAGCAGTCGTTAAAAAATATAGTTCAGAAGTCCTTCATACTGTTTATTTAAAACCTCAAACATGGGATGTCATTAAGAAGGGTCTAGTAGCAGTTACGAATAAAGGTACGGCAGCAGCAGTTTTCCAAGGATTTAGTCCTCCCGTAGCGGGTAAGACCGGATCAGCTGAAACCGGTACAGGCACTGTCCATGCCTGGTTTTCTAGTTATGCTCCGGCCGATAATCCTGAAATAGTGGTATCTGTTCTGGTGGAAGATGGCGGCGATGGCTCTGTATCAGCGGCACCTGTGGTACGAAAAATTTTAGAGGGCTATTTTGGCGTAAGAAAATGATGTGATAAAAGAGGAATATTACATTTATAGTGCGAAATATGCTAAAATATAAAGGAAGTGGGAAAAATGGCTCTCTATCCAGTAAATTTGCAAATTAGCAATCGATCTTGTATTGTTATTGGTGGTGGCAGTGTAGCGGAGCGCAAGGTGATCGCTCTTTTGGCTGCAGGAGCATGTGTTACAGTGCTCAGTCCAGAGGTTACTCCGAAATTAAATGAATTGATCCTAGAGAAAAAGGTTCATCATATTGCCCGTGCATATGTAGGGGGAGATGTGAGCGGTTTCTTTATTGTGATTAGTTCGACGAATAGTAGTGCAGTAAACAAGTTGGTTGCCGAGGAGGCAAATAAGGCTGGAGCTCTTGTCAACGTAGCAGATGCACCTGAGCTAGGTAATTTTAACGTACCTGCTCAAATATCTCATGGAGACCTGTTAATAACGGTATCTACTGGTGGGAAAAGTCCGGCATTGGCACGAAAGTTAGGCGCGGAGCTGGCTCATCAGTATGGTCCGGAATATGGTATATATCTCAATTTGGTAGCTGAGGCACGGCGCAAAATTAAAAAGGATATGCTGTCATCAAAAGATCGTGAAGTGTTTTGGCGGCAAACGATAGATCAAGAAGTGATTTACTTGTTAAAAGAAGGCAAGATAAAAGAGGCGGAGGCTAAGATTAATAATGCAATTAGTAGTTTTGGGGCTCAATCATAAGACCGCATCTGTAGATGTACGGGAGTGTTTTACTTTTCCTGAAGATCAGATCAAAAAAGCCCTCAACCATCTTCATGAATATGAGGAAATTAGCGAAGGTGTAATCGTATCGACTTGCAATCGTACGGAAATGTACGCAGTAGTAGACGATGCTGAAGATGGTTTACAGGTTATGCAACAGTTCTTACAGCGTATGTCAAAAACGACAATTGATATTGAGGATTTCTTTTTTTATACGGAAGAAGATTGTATCAATCATTTATTTAGAGTATCATCAAGTCTTGATTCCCTGGTTATCGGTGAAGGGCAGATTTTAAGCCAAGTCAAAAAAGCATATTCGATGGCTTGTGATGTTGGTACGACGAGCACGGTGCTTAATACTTTATTTCATCGAGCCATTGCTGTTGGCAAGAAAGTTCGCACTGAAACGAGGATTGCTCATAGTACAGTATCCGTCAGTTATGCGGCTGTAGAATTGGCAAAAAAGGTATTTGGTGATTTGTCAGAGTCCAATGTATTATTGCTAGGGGCAGGACAAATGGGAGAATTGACAGCTAAACATCTAGTGGAAAATGGCGTTAAAACAGTATTCGTTTCTAATCGCAAATATGAAAGGGCAGTAGAACTGTCGCAAAAATTTCATGGTATTGCTGTGCCCTTTGAAAAATTCATGGAAAGTGCTGTCGATGCAGATATTATTATTACTTCGACGGGCGCACCTCATTACATTATTAGAACATGGGATGTGGCACATATCATGCCTAGACGTCAGGGCCGTCCCATTATTATTATTGATATTGCTGTCCCACGGGATGTGGAGCCTGAGGTAGCGGCTATTAATGGGGCTAGTTTATATAATATTGATGACTTGGAAGCCGTAGTTGAATCCAATATTCGTTTTAGAGAGCAAGAAGCTGCACTGGCTGAGGAGATTATTAAAAAGGAACTGGAGGAACTTATGGTTAAGTTCCGCTATTTATCCCTTAGACCCATCATGGCTCGGATGACTGAGAAAGCTGAAAAAATTCGTCTGCGGGAGTTTAAAAGAGCACTAACGAAACTACCAGATATCAGTGCTGATCAACATAAGGCAATAGAAAATATGTCAAAAATGATTATGCGGAAAATGCTGCGTGACCCCATGGTGTGTATCAATCAGGCAGCCTGTAACCAAGATGAGGATTTTTATCTTGATGCAATACGCGATTTATTTAAACTTGATGTAATAGGAGAGGGCAGAAATCGTGAAAAAGCAAAAACTAATTATCGGTACGCGAAGCAGTAAACTGGCCTTGTGGCAGGCTAATTACATTGCAGAGTGTCTTCGGACCCAATATCCTGAAATAGAAGTCGTTCTTCTTCATATTATGACCACTGGTGATAAAATCTTGGACGTGCCACTAGCTAAAATCGGTGGTAAAGGCTTATTTACTAAAGAAATTGAAAGTGCAATGCTAAAGGGTGAGATAGACTTGGCAGTACATAGTCTTAAAGATATGCCAACGGAATTGCCGTCGGGGCTATTACTAGGGGCTATTACAGAAAGAGCTAATGCTGGTGATGCCTTTATTAGTCCGAAATATGGTTCAATAGATAATCTACCCCAAGGCGCTAAAGTTGGAACATCAAGCCTTAGACGAAAGGCTCAGTTACTTAAATATCGACCAGACCTTAAAATTAGTGATGTGCGAGGTAATGTGGATACACGGCTTAAGAAGTTGGAGACCGAAGGATTGGATGCTATCATATTAGCTGTAGCCGGACTGAAACGTTTAGGCTGGCAAGATCGAATTACGCAGATACTACCCTATGATATTTGCCTGCCAGCCGTAGGACAAGGTGCTTTAGCCCTTGAAGCACGCGCCAACGATTCACAAGTTCTTACAATGATTCAATTTCTAAATCACCAAGAAACTCGTTGGGCTGTAGAAGCAGAACGAGCGTATTTAACTGAAGTAGAGGGCGGTTGCCAAATTCCAATTGGAGTGTATGGTTATATCAAGCAAGAGTTATTAGTGTTAGAAGCTGTAATTTTATCAGTTGACGGCAAGCGGCACATTAACCAGACTGTGAGTGGTCAGCCAACAGATGGGATTGAACTAGGGCGCACATTAGCCCAAGCCATGCTCAATGCCGGCGGAAGAGAGATTCTGCAAGAGTTAGAGTGATTTTTTAGTAGTATTAAATATAGTTTCTTTGGAGTTAGAAATACTGAAACACGAAGACGCGAAGTATTGAAGCCGCTAGCGCGGGACACGAAGAGTCTAGAATATATAAGTTTACGAACCGCCAAGACACAATAACGTTAACGCGTCACATAATTAGGGACAACCTTCTATGGTGACCTTTGTGTCTTGGCGGTTTAATTATTTAATCTTGTATTGTTCATATTCTTCGCGCCTTGGTGTTTAAACGGTTTTATTATGACAAGATACACTTAGTATTTCTTTATAAAAGCATTAGTTTAACAGGAGGATGAAAAAATGAAGCAAGGTATAGTTTATCTAGTAGGGGCAGGACCGGGTGATTATAAATTGATCAGTGTTAGAGCCCTTGAATATATACAAATTGCAGATACCATAGTCTATGATCGTTTAGCAGATGATCGCTTATTATCTACAGCACGACCTGATGTGGAGCTCGTTTATGTTGGTAAGGCTTCCAGTGATCACACCATGAAACAGGAAGATATTAATCAACTGCTAGTCGATAAGGCCAAGGAAGGTAAAGTTGTTGTGCGCCTAAAAGGTGGCGATCCTTTCGTCTTTGGACGGGGTGGTGAAGAAGCTTTATTGCTAGTAGAAAATGACATTCATTTTGAAATTGTACCAGGTATCACATCGGCGATATCAGTACCCGCTTATGCTGGTATTCCTGTCACCCATCGAGGAATTGCTACCTCTTTTGCTGTAGTCACTGGTCATGAAGATCCGACTAAGTCTGAATCAACTATTAAATGGTCACATTTGGCGACAGCGGTAGATACACTCGTATTTTTAATGGGGGTAGAAAAATTACCTCATATTACGAAGAAATTAATAGAGAATGGTCGCCCAGCCAACACTCCAGCAGCTGTTATCCGTTGGGGGACTAAACCTGAGCAACGTGTACTTGTGACGACTGTGGGGCAAGCGGCGGCGGATGTAGTCGCAGCAGGCTTGAAACCACCGGCTATTTTTATTGTTGGTGAGGTCGTAAACTTACGGGCAAAATTAGCTTGGTTTGATCAGCGTCTGCTCTTTGGCAAAAAGGTGTTAGTCACGCGGGCACGGGAACAGGCCAGTGCACTGACCTCAGAACTTGAAGACTTAGGGGCTCAGTGTATCGAAGCACCAGCGATCAAATTGGTACCACCAGAAAGTTATGATCAACTGGATGGGGCGCTGGAACAATTACATACATATAACTGGTTGATTTTCACCAGTGTTAATGGTGTGGAGTATTTCTTTAACCACTTACATGACATGAAACTTGATAGTAGAGCCTTGGGTAATGCTCATATTGCCGCTATTGGGGCGCAAACAGCAGCCAAACTTAGAAATTATGGCATATTAGCTGATATCGTGCCTTTAGAGTTTAGGGCAGAAGGCATAGTGGAGGCATTAACTGGACGTATTGAACCAGGTATGTCAGTGCTTATTCCTAGAGCATTAGTGGCTAGAGATGTTCTGCCAGAAAAATTGCGAGAAATGGGTGCAAAAGTTGATGTAGTGCCTGTCTACCGGACTTTGACAGCAGATACTGACGGCAAGATATTGGCTGAAAAAATTAAAACTGGGGATATTGATCTTGTGACTTTCACTAGTTCTTCCACTGTAAGTAACTTACTGACTTTATTAGGACCCGAAGGGGCAGAACTACTCAAAAATGTGAAAATTGCTTGCATTGGGCCGATTACAGCTGGTACTTGTCTGGAACATTGTATTGTCCCCGATGTCATTGCTGAAGAATATACCATCAAGGGCTTGGTACAAGCCATTGTGAAAATGGTTGAGGAGGATGGAAAATGAATAATTTAATTCGTCCCCGTAGACTGCGATTTTCTGCCGGCATACGGAAACTCGTGAGGGAAACAAGTGTTGAAGCTGGTAATTTTATATACCCACTCTTTATTGTCCCGGGAAATAATGTACGCAACGAGATTCCAACAATGCCAGGAGTGTTCCATTTGTCACCTGATATGGCAGTCAAGGAAGCTACAGAAGTATATGACTTAGGCATACCAGGGGTGATCGTTTTTGGCCTTCCTGAATATAAAGATGCCGAGGGATCGAGTGCCTGGGATATGGATAGTCCAGTACAAAAAGCAATGAGATTGATAAAAAAAGCATTGCCTGATCTTGTTATCATTGGTGATGTTTGTTTATGCGAATATACGAGTCACGGTCATTGCGGTCTGCTGGATGGACAGAATGTAGATAATGATAGTACCTTAGAGCTACTCGCTAAGGTGGCTCTTAGCTTTGCTCAGTCTGGGGCTGATATGGTAGCACCTTCAGATATGATGGATGGGCGTGTGCTGGCTATTCGTAATAAATTAGATGACAATGGTTATAAGAATGTTTCTATTATGTCCTATGCAGTGAAATATGCTTCAGCTTATTATGGACCATTTCGCGATGCTGCCCAATCTGCACCGCAGTTTGGCGATCGTCGTGGTTATCAAATGGATCCAGCTAATGCTCGTGAGGCCATGCGGGAAGTTGAGCTTGATATTGCAGAAGGCGCAGATATCATTATGGTCAAGCCAGCATTGGCTTATTTGGATATTGTTCGTCAGGTTAGAGATAATTTTGACTATCCAGTGGCCGTTTATAATGTGAGCGGTGAATATTCAATGGTTAAAGCTGCAGCAGCTAATGGCTGGATTGATGAGAAACGAATGGTAATGGAAAACTTAATCAGTATGAAACGAGCGGGTGCGGATATTATTATCACCTACCATGCCAAGGATGCAGCTCGTTGGTTGCAAGAAAAATAAATGGGCAACCCATTTTTAACACAAAGGTACAAAGCCGTCACGCGGACATAAAGGTCACAAAGTGGATAATCATGTTTTCTTTGTGTTCTTTGAGCTTCTTTGTGACCTTTACGTTTAACATGGCTTTTTAGTGCTCTTCATACTCTTCTTGTCTACGTGTTTTAGAGACTTTATTTAGGGAGGTTGATACTGTGGAATTTAATTTGGATAAATCAATTGCAGCTTTTAATGAGGCTAAAAAATATATTCCTGGGGGCGTTAACAGTCCTGTGCGTTCATTTAGTGGTGTAGGTGGCACACCTCCATTTATTGATCATGCAGCAGGGAGCCATATCTATGATATTGATGGTAACCAGTATGTTGACTATATCAGTTCGTGGGGGCCTATGATTTTGGGGCATGCACATCCAGCTGTAACGGAGGCTCTCACTGAGGCGATTGCTTTGGGCACAAGTTATGGAGCACCAACCCTCCTCGAGACGGAACTGGCAATGCTCGTGAAGCAGGCTGTGCCATCAATGGAACTAGTACGAATGGTTAATTCAGGAACGGAAGCGACTATGAGCGTATTGCGCTTGGCGAGGGCCTATACCAAACGGAGCAAGATCCTTAAATTTGTTGGTTGTTATCATGGACATCATGATAGCCTACTCATCAAAGCTGGTTCTGGTGCGGCCACATTAGGTGTGCCAGATAGCCCTGGTGTTACGGTGGGTGTTGCCAGTGGAACGATTACCGTAGCTTACAATAATATTGAAGAGTTAACACAAGCTTTCAGCACATACGGCAAAGAGATTGCGGCTGTCATCATTGAACCTGTCGCAGGCAATATGGGGATGGTACTGCCGAAAGCAGGATATTTGGCAGAAGTACGTTCGATTACTCAGAAATATGGGGCCTTGCTCATATTTGATGAAGTAATGACCGGTTTTCGTGTAGCTTATGGTGGGGCTCAATCGGTATATGGTATTAAACCTGACCTCACTTGTCTTGGAAAAATTATCGGTGGTGGTCTACCTGTCGGTGCCTATGGCGGACGACGAGACATTATGGAAATGATATCTCCAGCAGGACCAGTCTACCAGGCTGGTACACTGAGCGGCAACCCTTTAGCAATGACTGCAGGTATTACAACCCTGTCGATATTGTCAAAAACACCTGATATGTATGAAAAATTAGCTCGTAAAACCTTGGCTTTATGTACAGGCATTCGCACCCAAGGTGAAAAATTTGGCTTACATCTTCAATATCATCATCTTGGTGCCATGTTCGGTATGTTCTTTAGTGATAAGCCAGTTTATGACTATGAAAGTGCGAAACAATCAGATCTTGGGGCCTTTAATATATTTTTCCATGCCATGCTAGAACAGGGTGTATATTTGGCTCCATCCCAGTTTGAATCGGGCTTCATGTCAGCTGCCCACTCGGATGAGGATATTGCAACGACAATTGCAGCAAGCGCTTATGCCTTCGGTAAAGTGGCAGAGTATTATAAAAATAAATAAATATATTTTGGCAGTATAAGTTTTTAGGGGGAAAAGACGTTAAACACGAAGATTCGAAGATGGGAAGAGAATAAGTCGTAGACATAATGTTTACTTCACACCCTTCCTATTTTTCGAGCCTTCGTGTTTAAACTTTTTAGTTCTCAATTAAATGATTCATAATGAAAAGTGTAATGATTAAGGAGCTGCTCAAAATAGGTGAAAAATCTATTTTGAGACAGCTCCTTTTGATTAGGTCATTAGACTGTAAATGTAGTTAGTCTCAATCGTCACCTCGAAGAATGGTGAGTAAACGTAAAATCTCCCAGTATAACCAAACAAGGGTCACCATTAGGCCGAAGGCACCAACCCACTCCATGTAGGCAGGGGCACCCGCATGGGCAGATCTTTCGATATTATCGAAATCTAGAATTAGATTAAGGGCTGCGACACCAATAACAATGAGGCTGAAGATGATGCCAAACAGACCGCTGCGGAGAAAGGAGAGTTGTATACCAAACAGGCCAAGCAACATGCTAGCCATATATACGACAAAAATACCACCTGTGGCAACGGTGAGGATCGAACGAAATTTTTCGGTGACTTCAATCCACCCCAATTTATAACTTACCAGCATAGCGAAGGCCACACCCATGGTGAGTGATACCGCTTGGAAAGCAATACCGCCATAGGTTTGGGCTAATAATGTGGTAATGGCACCGAGGGCAAAACCTTCGAAAACAGCATATAAGGGGGCCGTCACGGAACATGTTTGGGGTTTAAAAATAGCGATAAACCCAACGATGAGGGAACCCACTGTGCCTGCAATGGCNAACAAGGTCACAGTCTGGAAGTTGTGGGTCATCATTAAATAGAGCCAAGTGGAGAGTGATGATGCGATGACTAAAAATAGCAAGTAGAAACTTTTAGTAATTGTACCGCTGACCGTCATGGCTCCACTACCCGATAGTCCCTGGGGTTTAGTAAAAACATTATTATTGAATACGGGATTTGAATTTCTCATACTAGCCTCCCATTTAATCTTTATTGTAACCTTTTATTGAGAATTATACTTATATTATAGCAAAAATACGTCAAAATGGTTATTATTTTGGACACATTACTATTATATTTTGCATACTATATTGTAGTAAAAGGAGGGGATTATATGGAAGAAGATAGAAAACCTAAGCATTCATGTGATGGTTGCTGCTGCTTGGAGTTCGATGTTATGCCTGCCAATAGGCCGGCTATGATTGCAGTGCCATTCTGGGCTAAGGCAACGGCTGAGGGTGAACTTTGTGGTCAAGGGTGTGAGGGGCATATTCAAATATCAGCCAAAGGGTTAGTGACTTGTGGACCTTATACTGTATTCTTTATGACTGATAAGGGCGCTTTCCCAGCTGGACCTAGAGCAGCCGACTATACTGGGGGCGGTGCGGATCCTAATACATTAGTTGTGAATGGTGAGGGTGTAGTGAGTTACTACGTTGCACCATTAGACTTCAATCCATTTAAGGGTATCCCAACCCCTGCTGGAGTGGCTAAAATTCTGGGCGTTAGCATTAATTATCATCTCAATGGTATGACAAACGGAGAAACTCCAGGGAATGAGAATGTAGATGTCTTTGATCAACTCTATGCCCCAATGTGCTATCCGCGAGATTAGCACATAATAAACACAAAGACCATGTTACGGTAATTTTTAAAAATTATTGTAACATGGTCTTATTTATCTTGCTTTTTGTAAATGCTAAAGCATAGAATATACTTAAACAGAAAATGGCTATATATTAAGTTGGTAGGGATTTTAATATTGTCAGGCCATATTGTTAAGGAGAATGTGATGTCAGAGAAACAAAAGAAAGTATACGCTGTGCGAAGAGGACGCCAGACCGGTCTATTCTATAGTTGGCCAGCTTGTCAAGAACAAATAAAAGGGTATTCAGGAGCTGAATATAAAAGCTTTATCACAGAGCAAGAGGCTAATAATTATTTGGCAGGGGCAGCAAGCATTGCCCAGTTGGCACCGGTTGAAATGATTAAGCCTGCACCAGATACCATGCTGGCTTATGTTGATGGCAGTTATAATGTTAACACCCTGGAGTATGCAGCTGGGGTTGTTGCTTTGTGGCAAGGTGGGGAGGTCACTTTTAGTGAAAAGGCTGATGATCCTGAGCTCAAAAGTATGCGTAATGTCGCGGGGGAAATAATGGGCGCTGAAATAGCCATGAAATATGCAGTAGCACAGCAAGCGAAAACTCTGGTTATCTTTTATGACTATGAGGGTATTGAGAAATGGTGCACAAACGCCTGGGGGGCCAAGCAACAGGGTACTAAAAAATACAAAGCCTATTATGATGAGGTTAAAAAGCAGGTAGATATTCGTTTTGTAAAAGTAAAAGCTCACTCTGGTGATGAGTATAACGAGCGCGTGGATCGATTAGCTAAAGACGCATTAGGAATAAAATAAGATGGATAAAAATGAAATTGTAAACATGAAGCCCGGGCACCACCTGGATAGTAAAGTGGCTGTAGAAGTCATGGGTTATATCTGGCTTAAACATTTATTACAGTTTAGCGCTGAACTTGCTGTTAAATGGTTAGGTACACCCGCTGATCTTAAGGAATCTTGTGGGATGTATGTAGTGGTTCCAGCTAGTCAATTTGTGGCTTTGAAAGAGCGAGAAAATCATGCTGAAACAATACCAAAGTTCTCAACAAAAATGGACCTTGCTAGCCAGGTAATTGATCGCATGAAAGAATTAGACTATGAATATCATATGGAAACGGTGACTGAACAGGGCGAGGATATACATTATGTCTGTTTTCAAAAGCCTGGAGATTTATGTGGGCAAAGGCCAATGGGCTTTGCAATTCTACCTGAGGCAATTGTTAAAGCGGCCTTAATCACTACCTTGGAGAATTAGAAAGTATAAGCTATTTTCAATTCTTAAGACAAAAGATTCTTGCTACGTGACGGGTAATAAATGAATAAACATCTTTGTGCATTATGCCCAATAAATATTAATTTTGTAAATCGATTAAAATGATATTGTTATAATGATTTAGATATGATATACTCATCTCAAGTTAACAGATCGGAAGCAATGATGCTTGCAGGGAATGATATTCTCATGTAAGTTTTTTTGCTTTTTGTCGGCGAGAATTACCAAAAAATAGGTGAGTGAGCAATGGGGCTCATAGA
>JGI24143J45723_1000775_pt1 | contig 16154 bp, 17 predicted proteins | sample BarGraIncu00432A_FD_45723 | JGI IMG/M metagenome (IMG submission 45723) | reverse complement strand
AACATTTGGCAAGAGAAACTGGCTTTTAACTTAAAAATGCCGAATCAGAATAAAATTCTGATTCGGCACGCCATTGTGTCCATTATAGCTATTTAGTTGTCTTGTTATTTCATATTTTCTTAAAGGTTGACCGCCACTTAACTACTCATACTTGATGAGTAGTGACAATTTTACAAATTCAACTACTATTATTTGCGTTTTAAATATAGCACACTGTAGCTATCTTTGTCAATCAATATTATTTATACAAGTGATTATATAAATTTCCCTTACCCACAGAGTGTAATAAGCTAACCCATACCATAGACTTATTGTGATTGTTACGAATTAGCTTATTATCAATTTTAATTACGTATTATTATATCTCTTCTATTTATTTAGTTCTGAGAAAATCATCAACTCAAATATATCATCATTACTAAGTCCTAAAGCAAACAACTTACTGAGTAACAAGTCGTACTCAAAAGTGTCAACTCGATCTTCTCGATGATAGGTTATCATCAATGCACAGATTTTCATAATTTTTTTTTCGAGATCACTTTTAGTTTTTGCTTCACCAAAATTAATGACTATTCCCATTCCATCAATCCTCCACCGACTCTTTATACCTTTCTAATAATAAAATTCAGCTTCTCTTTCATTATAGATTGGATAACTGGTTTTGGTTCTTGGATTTATTGCAAAAACTCTGCCATGATATTATCATAGCAGCTTTTTATAATGAATTCATCCACTTCAGTAACTCAATTGCAATGGGCAATTTAAAACATATATAAATAATATGACAGCATAAACAAAAAACCACTTGCTTATTGGTATCACCAATTTGCAAGTGGTTAATTATGGTTTTCTACTGGGAACTTCCATTTTACCCGATCAGTCAAGAAATCGTAATACACGATCATCTGTCCACCGTTGTGATCCTTGACGATTTGTGCGAAGGGTACTTTTGATGCCTCTATAGTAACCAATGTAGGCTCAAAACTTTCATTTATGAAAGCTAATACGGCCTTAGACTTATCAGGCATTGCGACCAATTCCCTAGTCTTTTTTAAATATTGGACTAGCAACTGTTTTTCGTATAGGCTGCATCTAATTGTTTGATTGGGTAATGCTTTACTTTCAGCTTTGGGGAGAGATGGCCTACCAGCACCCTCACGCTTACCACCTCTCATATAAAACTAACAGCACAAAGAGAAAAATCCTGATTGTAGAGCGTCGAAATGTTATCACCTATTTTCTTAAGGTGCTGAATAACTTTAATTGATTCTTTAAAAGGTACATATATCACTACCTTACCAGCGTCATCGCTTTGTATTTTCCAACCATTAATTTTCGCCTTTTTAATTAAACTATTCATTCTATTGTCCCCCTTAATTAAATCTACTCCTTATTATATCACATATATAGATTTAATGCAAGGCGTTTAATCAACGTAAACCTTGTCTTATGGTGACCAGGCAAAAGCTCTTCCCTTAAAACAAAAAAAATCAGCTTTAATAATACGAAAAACCACGTCTTCGAAATAAAAAACCGCACTCCTTCTCATCAAAATATATTAGAGTATTCAATAAATATGTTTTATGTTATAATTTAGCATAAAACAGTATATATAGAGAGATAATGATCAGAAAAGCAGGCTTAAATACAAAAAATCTAAATCATATGAAAGCATAGGTAACACTCGTGAGACAAATAAAGTATAAATTAATTTTAGTCATGGTTAGTATATGTGCCTTTATGGCACTTGTTCTTGGAAGTTATAATATTTGGAGTGTCGTTAATAATAAAAACGTTGCCATTAAAGAATATCGTCAAGTCCTTCAACAACAGTTTGATCGAAATATTCGTCTAGAAACTGAGACGGCTGTTAGCATGGTCAATATTATTTACAAGCAACAGCAACAATCTTTATTGACTGAAGAGCAAGCAAAGCTGCAAGCTGCCAACCTATTGCGTAATCTTCGCTTTGACAAAGACAGCTATTTTTGGGCTGACACCACAGACGGGGTCAATGTGGTTCTTTTAGGAAGAAATACCGAAGGAAAAAGTCGTATTAATGACAAAGATGCAAACGGGACGGCCTTTATTCAAGAAATAGTTAAAAACGGTATGGGAGATGGTGGAGGTTTCAGTGACTATTGGTTCCCAAAACCAAACGAGCAACAAGCTACACCAAAAAGAGCATATTCTTTGCTCTTTAAGCCCTATAATTGGGTAATTGGCACGGGAAATTGGGTCGATGATATTGATAAAGCAGTAGCGAATCAGGAACACATCTACAATGATTCGATGAAGAGAGATATCCTATTCACGGGCGGACTTGTATTATTAATTTTAATCGGGACAGCATTGGTTGCTTGGTACATAAGTCTTAAAATATCAAGCCCTATCATTGAACTTTCCAACATTGTCAGTGAAATAGCTAAAGGCGACCTCCGCAATCAATTAATAATTAACTCAAAAGATGAAATTGGGCAATTGGGAGAATCAGTTAATATAATGACGAGTGATCTAAGAATTTTGATCAAGCAACTAGCCACATCAGCTGAGCAATTAGCTGCTTCTTCAGAACAACTGACCGCCAGTGCAGAACAATCGGCCCAAGCAGCAAACCAAGTCGCTGAATCAATTACAGAAGTAGCTGAAGGTGCTGGAACGCAACTCCAGGCAGCCAATAAATCAAAGAGTGTTGTAGAAAAATTATCATCAGGGATTCAGGAAATTGCGGATAATACCATTACTATTGTAGAAACCGCCCAAAAAGCGTCTGTTGCTGCCCAAGAAGGTGGCAATGCAGTAACGGATGCAAAAAGTCAAATGATGTGTATTGAAAGTTCCGTAAATAATTCTTCAGTGATAGTATCAAGCCTAGGAGAACGTTCTAAAGAGATTGGGCAAATTGTAAATACGATTTCAGGGATTGCGGGGCAGACCAATCTTCTTGCACTCAATGCTGCAATCGAGGCAGCTCGGGCCGGAGAACAGGGACGTGGTTTTGCTGTTGTTGCTGACGAAGTTCGCAAATTGGCTGAACAATCCCAAGAAGCGGCTAAGCAAATCACCCTATTAATCTCAGCCATTCAAAATGATACCGCTAAAGCGGTAACGGCTATGATTGATGAAACAGAGCAAGTAAAGCGGGGCACGGAAATCGTGGATAAAGCGGGTAATACGTTTGGTGAAATCAATACTCTAGTGCAACAGATGTCCACCCAAACGGCAAATGTTTCTGTTGAGATTCAGAAAATGGCTACTGGAAGTCAATCCATAGTTATGTTAGTAGGCGAAATTGANATGATTAGCAAAAATACAGCCGATCAGACGCAGACTGTTTCAGCAGCGACAGAAGAGCAATCTGCTTCAATGCAAGAAATCGCATCATCTAGTCAAGCCTTAGCAAACATGGCTGAAGAAATTCAGACAGCTATATCAAAATTTAAAGTTTAATTATACATCTCCTAGATTAAGTCAGAGCCATATTCATTGACTTTTTCTCAACCAATAAAATGCCTCCTATTTGTAGTTCAATTTTGAATTCTACAATAGGAGGCATTATTATTTAAGTTTCCAAGTTTCACAACAAGATTATAGTTATTATTGCTTAAACACCACAGAGGTGTGTGCAAAGAAGTTTGTCTGCTGATTTGATGCTAGTATCATATCAGCATCGGCGTTACTAATAACTACATTTGCATTAAAATCTTTCAATCCTATAGCTTTTACAATGATGGGATTTGTCCCTGCCCTTGAACGTTCACTTCTAAATGATTCGTCCATTTGTCTTGACACTATATAGTCTACCATGCCATTGTGCACTACCATATCTGGATCTATAAACATATTCCCATAGATAATGCGTCCCGTTTCATCATAAATTCGTGGCGACATTACCCTTTCCAAACCCAGTCCACTGGCATCGACTATTACACCAGTATAAGCCTGTGAATGTTGCAATGGGAGATTGTATCCTAGTGTTGGCATAGGCACTGGCATAATCTCAGCAGGCCTCATTTTGTCCGCGATCACTGCAGCAACACTGTTAGTTCCAAACAGATTGATCTCCATTGTCACCTGATAAGATCCATCGGGCATTTGCTGTTCATTTACAATATGAGCTCCTTGAATAAGCCCCGATATTCCTGTTTTTACAATATCACTTTCAATTTCAAAATTCTTTACAGTTGTCGTTGCTTCCACCTTTACCTCACCAACAGCTTCAAGCAAATTGCGATATGCATCTACAATGGCTGCCCGGCGAGCCATGGCGTTTGCTTGTGCCTGACTATTCGCCTGTACGGGCGGCACTCCTCTACCGATTGCTTGCACAACACCTTTATTCCAATTGCTAGAGCCCCTGATCTCAGTATCTGTTAAACTATTACCCGTAGAATTTACCGTAACATTAACATTAGTCTCTGCAGCTACAATAGTTGCTGGCAGCAAAGAGACAATCGTACAAACTAGAAACAGGATAAAACGTATTTTCCCCATCATTCATCCACCTTTACTTATATTTTATGCTTTTGTTATTACATGCGATGATGCTGATATCTGGATCTCTCTACGGCCTTAGACTGACTTGATAATGCAAATTCGATGAAATTATTAAAAGCTTTTTTGAATGTATGTCTTCGTTCTACTTTTTTGCGGGCATTACCGTTGTCCTGAATAAGCTGAGCATTAATAGCGTGAGCAGCATCAAAATCGTCTTGTGCCTTTTGATACTCGCCAACTTCCGTATAGGCTTTTCCACGCCCTACATATGCTCGTCCTAGGCGGGAATTCAAACGAATGGCCTCTGTAAATTCCTTAATCGCCTCATTATATTGATGGTTAATCATACTAAGATCACCGCGATCAAGCCAGGTATTGGCTGTGAAGTCCATTTCGCTATCCGTTATCTGACTTCGAATTTGTTGTTTATCTGTGTCATTATTAGTTTGTTGCAACTGTTGTTGAAGAGCAACCACTTCCCGCTGACTTTTATCATAATCTCGTTGTAATCTTTTATAATCCTCAGCAATGGACCTATTTTTTACATTAGCTGCCATCTCGCCAATATTATCTGATGTGACTGCAGCTTTAATTTTAACCCAGAAATTAATACTCGTCCCATCCATCGTGCGACGTTTGTCTAATACCGTCACTTCTGTAATACCCGAAGCTATTACTTGAACCTCGTCAGCGGTAAGTTGAAAATTTTTGATCTCTGAATAGCTTTGTACATAAGTGCCTGCTTGCTCAATTGCCACCCGCTTTGCAACAAGCAAACAACGTTCTTCGGCAACCAATGGTGTTTCCCCATCCCCCATGCTGTATGTACCCTCGGCAATAATTTCCTTAACTTCTGCATACCCAGAGGACGGAAAAACCGTTACCATAAGGGTTAGTAATGAAAATACACAAAATAGCAAACGACAGCTAGCAATCAATGACAGCACCTCTCATTTTAAAAAATTGATTTCAATTGGTACTTTTGCCAACTCAGGACATTAAACTTAAGACTTAACTATGTAGCATGTTTATTATATTAGAACACGTCATTTTTTTATATAGTAATTCCCTTTTGAGGACTTCTTGCTCATAACATAAGACAAAAGCCCCAATATGAAAAATGGACGTATTCATCAAATAGGAAAGTTATCCTGCGTGAATTTATGTTTAATACAGTTTCTGTGTTAAACGCTCTATCAACTATGCTCAGAGTGGGTTTAGCTGTATCCTTGTTTCCGATATCTAGATTTAAAATACGATAGCATGAGAAATCAGCCACAGTTTTCTTGTGTGTCGATCGTTTTCAATGCGCTGACGTTGATCCCACTCTGATTCACTCTCATTTGCACGTCTCTCCATTGCGTGATCATGTCGTTCATTTTCAGTAAGTTCTGCATTATGTCGGACTTGGTCTTGATCATCTAGTTGCTGTATAAGGGGTGATGCTTCGATTACTGTTGTGCCTACCCCTATTTCCATCATACCGATCATTAATAAAATAGCTATTTTTTTAAGAATGTTTTTCATAATAAAATACTCCTTTAAAGGCCTTTTCTCAATTATTAGGAGTATATCCTAATGTCAATCCATCTCCATAACCTGACCCTATCCCATTATATCTGCTGCAAATACAGAGAAATGGAAGGGTTGACTTTTATCTTCTGCTGTATTAATTGGCATTCACAGCCGTTTTCATTAATACTTTCATCCAAAAGAAAACCGCACCTAGCAGGATGCGGCTTCCTTCTATNAAAGAATATATCTCTGAATTATTCAGAGCCATCATAGATTTTATTAAAGTTGGGATCCAATTACGATNCCAATTATACCNGCGAAAATTTCATTCATCGTATTGTCATGACGTTGATTTTCTCTCCACTGTCGATCATTCCACTCCCGGTCATTTTCATTATGGCGACGTTGCATCTCACGTTGGTGACGGATATTTTCTTGGCGTTCTCGTCTATCGCGTTCACTATGTCTATTATCTAATTGCACAATACCCTGGGATCCATCATTATAAAATTGGGAAGCTTCTATGACAGGCACCGTTACACCAAATTGTGTAATACCAATCAATAACGAGTAAACGATTGCTTTCTTTACCATTTTATTCATACTAAAACACTCCTTTTACTGTCCTTTAGATTCATTGCTATTAGCTCTATGTATTTTTGGGATTTGACCGTCATTATACTAACCGTAGCTATGACAGTCTTTATGTTAATACTTAAATAACTTAAGTTATTTAAGTATGTATCCAAATGCGTTGATTTTATCCTAATCAAGCCTCATATAACCACCCACTATTTACCTAATTAAATTATAACAGTTAATTGTGACAAAGTTGTGACAGTTTTACAACATTAATAGTAGTATAAGATATTTTTTAGTAAAAGGATCAAAAAAATATAGCCATGTGACACGTATTATGGTAAAATATTGCTTCAAAGTATCTAATACACTACAATAGACAATTATTTTACATTAGAACTTAGACAAACATATCTAAAAACTGATGGCGACCAAATAATTGTACAATACTAATCTTGGGGGATATATATGCAATATTTAAATTTGAGCGCAACTGTTTATAATGATGTTAAAATGCATAATTATTGGCGTAAATTGGTTTTTATTACCCGTGCACTGGCCCATCATAAACAAATGATGAATTTAATTGATTTTTTTGAGCAAAATCCTCTCATGCATGATATCGCTATGGCTCAGCCATGTATTTTTGAGCAGGCAACACGTCAATGGTTTTATCACCAATCCAATTTTTCAGAAAGAGCTGCAATCATTAAACAGCATTATTTGTTTGTTAATACTTGTTTTACCGAGGAGGCAGTAAGGCACATTTACCTTGGTGATGGCATTATATTGTGGCACCAAGAATATCAAAATGAAGCCCTTTCCTTGAGCCTGCACTTCAATCGAGGGAGTCATGAAAAAGAAGGTTCGATGGCCATTTTGCTTACGCTTGGGGAAAAAAGGATCTACCAAATGATATTTTGGTTAGTACCAAATAAAGAAAATGAAATGGCGTTATGGATCGGAGCTTTGCAAGGCTCCCCTGACGGATTATCCACTTTTCGTGGTTTAACAAAGTTGTTTCATGGATACCGTACTAAGAATTTTATACTCCATGCTTTGCGCACTGTTGCGAGCCAACTGATGCTTGATAAAATTTATGCAGTATCTAATTATGGGTTTTATGCCAATAATCACGTCCGTCTTGATCGCAAGCTAAAAACTTCATTAGATGGTTTTTGGCAGGAAACTGGTGGAAAAATATGCAACGATAAACGTTTTTTCGAACTCCCTGCATGTGAGCAGCGAAAAAATATAGATGAAGTTGAATCCAATAAACGCAACCTGTATCGAAAGAGATTCACTATGCTTGATGAGATTGATTCTACAATTAAAGAATCCTTAGGGAAATATCTCAAAAAAAGTTGAACCAATTCATTTTTTCTTACTCAGCACTAAACACTTGGTGTAAGATGTCTTGTCTATAGCGATTCTTCAAAAATTAGACTATTTTTATGAAACTTGATATCGTGATAGAACAACCAACAGGCTACTATTTCTTTTTTTGTCATATTTTTGCCACAACTATATTCTATAATTAAGCCATAACATCAAAGGAGATGATATGTATGGCACATGGTCATTATGCATTTGGCATGGTTATGATGGTAGTTAGCGTCTTAGCTGGTGGCGGTTTCCTTTATCTAATGTATAGCATTTCAAAATCGCTGAAACGGATATCCGAGAATATAGGAAATAAATAATCGTATATAACCAAAAACCCCCGTTCAGTTCATAGACTGATCGGGGGTTTTATATGTAAAAATTCTTCATTTCTTTAGTCTTTAAATGGCCTTCTATACAAATGGAGACGATGACTAAATCATCTTTAAGTCAGTCAGCATCCCTCTTTATTCAAATAATACTCATCAGTAGCATGTACTCTAGCACTTATTAGCTATTGTTCATATTCTTTAATCACTTTTGCCAAGCGTTTAATGCCCTCGACGATTTTTTCTTCCGACATATTGGAAAAATTTAATCGCAATGTATTTTCTACACCACCGTTGGGAAAAAATGAATCGCCTGGTACAAAAGCCACGTTATCTTTAAGGCATCTTAGAAGTAGCTCCCGCGCTTTAATATATAAAGGCAATTCTACCCAAAGAAATAACCCACCTTTGGGATATGTGTATTTCACACCACTAGGGAATTCCCTTTTCATTGTCTCAAGCATGATATCCCGTCGCTTTTTATACACTTTATTTATTTTTTTAACATTATCATCCAAGTCATATAGCTCTATGTATTTAGATATTTCCCTTTGGCTCAGTGAAGAGGTATGCAAATCAGTTCCCTGTTTAAGGAGTGTGTACTTTTCTAAAATATTTTTGTCAGCAACGATCCAGCCAATTCGAAGTCCAGGACAAAAGATCTTAGAAAAAGTACTAAAAAATATAATAAGGCCTTTCGTATCAAATGTTTTTAGTGCTGGTAGCATTTCCCCCTCATACCTTAGTTCTCCATATGGATTATCCTCAACAACTGGAATCTCATATTCGTTGATCACTTTCATAAAGTCTTTTCGTGTTTTAAGGGTCCATGTCCTACCTGTTGGATTCTGGAAATCGGGAATAACATAGATCAATTTAATATTTGGTGTACTGGCCACAATTTTTTCTAATTCTTCGATGATCATACCATTATCATCGGTTGGCACTGCAATAAAGCGTGGACCATAGGCTTTAAATGCACTTATGGCCGCCATGTATGTGGGACTTTCACATAATACTACATCACCCTCATCAAGGAATAATTTCCCCGAAAGATCCAAACCTTGCTGTGAACCGTTTGTGATCTGTATATTCTCATATGTAGCATGGACGTTATACCTGCTCATCATTCTAGCAGCGATCTGCTTTCTGAGGGGCATAAATCCCTCAGTCGTGGAATATTGCAGTGCTTCAGCCCCAGCCTCATCAAATACTGTCATCGCAACATGTTTCATTGCTTCCACTGGAAATAATTCAGGCGCTGGTAGTCCACCAGCAAAAGAAATGATTTTCGGATTGGCTGTTATTTTTAATATCTCCCTTATATCAGAAACTTCAAGATCATTCATACGTTTAGCAAACATATTTACGCGCCCCCTACTTATTTGATATTCAATAGATCGTCATGACTTAGCAATAAACTCGTAAATGTCCATACTATATCCCTTAGGGATTTTTCTATACACTCAGCCAGCGCAATGAAAGCATAGCGATCAAACCCAAACTCATGGTTACGATAGCGTTACGGAAAAGGCAAGTAGCTACTGTTGCCACTAGGCCTGCTAGCAAATAATGATTATGTATCGATATGTCTAGATAACCTTTAGGGAGTAGCAAGGCTGGTACAATCAAGGCTGTCAAGATTGCCGTAGGAACATGTTTCATCCAACGTTCAAACCAAACTGGTACACCCGTTTTCCGAAACAAGACAACTGGAGCAAAGCGAGTAAAAAACGTAACTGCTGCCATCCCCATAATAATCAAAACTATTTCATTCCGCATGTTCGGCCTCCTTTTCCATCAAACCACCCACAGCAGTAGCTGCTAAGCAAGCCGCAATGATATACCATTTCCCGGGCAAATACAGCGCCCCTATTACGGCAACCAAAGCCGCAACACCACACACTGTCAAAGTAACAAGATTAATGAGCCGTGGTATCAGTATCGATATAAAAATAGCTGGCAAAGCAAAATCCAAGCCCCACGCTAATGGATCAGAAATATAGCCACTTAACAAAACTCCAACTGCCGTGGATATTACCCAAGCGCTATAGAATATCAGATTAGCCCCCACTTGATAACTGACACTATACCCTTCCTTGTTAATCCGTTCAATCATAACCGCATAGGTTTCATCAACTATCCCAAAACTCAACAGCGCCTGCAAATAAATTGGCAAACGAATGATATAAGGGGCTAGAGAGGCTCCCATTAAAAGATGCCTTAGATTGACCAATAAAGTAGTTACTACGATCAGTCCCCACCCGTTGATGCCAGCGCCTAACATGGTAATGGCAATAAACTGGGACGCTCCAGCAAATACAAACATGGACATTAATAATGCTTCTCCGCTAGTCAGTCCCGCAGTCAATGCCATTATGCCGCAGGTTATACCAAATGGTATCACCCCAACCACAAGGGGAATACTGTCACGTACCCCTATCCAAAAATCTGAAGTTACCTCCGTACAGGGGAAATTTCTTTCTATACTTTCCACATTTCTACACCTCTGCCTAATCTTGATATTTTTATTATTTTACCAAGCAGGAAAAACATTGTAAATATCCAATTAACTATTTATAAAGAAAAATTGGATACTTAGGAGTTTTTATAAACAATGGATATATCCAAACACTTTTCTCAAAACCAACTTGATCACAATTTATCTCAACCCCTCTATCTGCAAATCCTGGACATCATTACCCGCAAAATTACTGATCACACCCTACCTCCTAGCAGTAAACTGCCCCCCGAAAGAGAACTAGCAAACCTCTTTGGCGTCAGCCGCACTACCGCTATCAACGCCTACCGCCAATTAGAGCAACAAGGACTGATCCAAACCAAAATCGGCAGTGGAACTTATGTTGCAGATCTGCCAATTAAGCTAACTAATGCCACGCCACCTATACCATGGAATCAATTATTTACCCCTTATCCCAAAAGCCCTGTATCATCCATCTTACGGGAACTAGTCGCTACTCCAATTTCCGAGCACAACATTTCATTAGCTGCAGGAATGCCCGACCCGGCACTTTATCCCTTCGGTATTTTCACAGACCTATTTCAGAAACACAGTCACAACATCGACCAAGCTGATTTAGGATACATCTCCACTGAGGGGTATACCCCCCTGCGGCAAACCCTAGCTGCCATGCATAACCAAAAAGATACGACTCCCGCATCAATTGACAATATATTGATCCTGTCCGGCGCGCAACAAGGAATCTATCTGATTAGCAAAATTTTTCTTCAACCAGGAGACTGTGTCATTGTGGAATCACCCACCTATATCGGCGCGATTCAAGTATTTCAGAATGCGGGCGTACGTATCCTTACATTACCTTCTATCACTCCCCTGCCACTAGCAATCCTTGAAGACTATTTAATTCGCTACCGGCCAAAATTGTTTTACATCATTCCCACCTACCAAAATCCCAACGGCCGGGTTTTGCCTCTAAATGAGCGCCTGGAGCTCCTTAGACTTGCCGCTCAGCATCAACTCATCATTGTGGAAGATGATCCTTACAGCGAACTCTACTATCATGAACCTCCACCTCTTTCTCTCAAAGCCTTAGATCATCACAATTGTGTCATTTATTTGGGTACCTTTTCTAAGACAGTTTTCCCTGGCCTACGCACTGGTTGGATGGTAGCACCACCACCTGTCATAAACCGAATCGCCTTAGAGAAACAATATGTAGACTTGCATTCCAACAACCTATCCCAATGGCTCATTAACTTATTCTTAAAAGAAGGTGCTCTACAACCCCATCTCACTCAAGTGCGTAAAGAATATAAAAAGCGCCGTGATATTGCTGCAGGCAGTCTCAGGCGCTATTGTGGATCACAGCTTGATTTTTCTTTACCGTCTGGAGGATTTTATCTATGGTGCAAACTCCAAACGGAAGTGACTTCCCAGGTCTTACTCCTTGAGGCAACCAAGAACGGTGTCTCTTTTGTCCCCGGTGAAGCTTTTTATACTGAACAATCAGACTTCAAGGAACTACGTCTTTGTTTCGCAACCCATTCAGAAGAAAAACTGCAAGAAGGCATCAAACGACTAGCTAAAGCATTATCTTCCCTAAATCAAAAACAAGAACACCGGGTCATTGAAAAGGATTGTTCCACAAGACCAATTATATGATTTTTTTCAACTACAGTTGATTTGACATTGATCCCCATCCATCATAGTATTATAATATGTAACTAGAACGTTTTAAAATATAGTGAGGTAAACAATCATATGGAACTTGATTTGCAAAAATATACAGAGCTGGCTGAAATACTCAAAGCACTGGCCCACCCAGTTAGACTCTGCATCGTAAAAGGCTTGATAGACAAAGGGGAATGTAACGTAACCCATATGCAAAATTGCCTCAATATGCCTCAGTCCACCGTATCTCAGAATCTTCAGAAGTTAAAATCTGCTAACATCATCATCGGTGTACGTACTGGNCTGGAAATAAACTATAGAATTCGCGACCAGCGGGTGGTCCAATTAGTCAACATCCTCTTTGACGAAAACAATAACTAAGGCGGTTATTATTTTCGTCAAAAAGCATTAATTAAATCGTAACCTACAAAATGGGGCTATGGATAACTTATTGATAAGTTATCCATAGCCCCATCTATTTTCACACTAGAATTTTATTTTAGACCATCATATTGACATTTGCCTACTTACGTATTATCATAATAACGTAATATATAAATATAGCAATTAAAAATATAGCGAGGTCAATCATCTCATGGAATTCAATTTGCAAAAATATACGAGACTCGCCGAAATGATCAAAGCTCTGGCTCATCCTGTTCGCCTTTGCATCGTAAAAGGCCTGATCGAAAAGGGAGAATGTAACGTCTCCCATATGCAAACCTGCCTCGATATACCCCAGTCCACTGTATCTCAAAATTTGCAAAAATTAAAGTCCGCTAATATTATCATTGGTGTACGTAACGGTCTAGAAATAAGTTACAAAATTTGTGACCAACGAATCGTTCAGTTGGTCAATACTCTCTTTGACGAAAGCCTTGATAAATGACTCAGATAAAGATCACCAGTCGAAAATAGGCACAGCTTACTGAGGACGATATGATGGGTTGTTACGATGGGTTAATTGTTCGAACAGACTTGTGTCTACGTCTGAACTTAGCACAAAATAGATGTTTTCTTTAAAAGTAAGGAGGTATTAATTATGAGTAAGAAGGTATTAATTGTTGGTGGCGTCGCTGGTGGAGCTTCTGCAGCTGCGCGCCTAAGACGCCTCGATGAACACGCAGAGATTATTCTACTAGAGCGAGGCGAGCATATTTCTTTTGCCAATTGCGGTCTGCCCTATTATATTGGTGAAACCATCCAGGATCGAGAAAAGCTAGTGGTGCAAACACCAAAGGCCATGCAAGATCGTTTCAATATTGATGTGCGGGTCAACAGCGAGGTGACTGCACTCCATCCAGAGCGTAAAACTGTTAGTATTGTTAGCAAGGCCAAAGGACACTATGAAGAATCATACGATACCTTGATCCTCTCTCCCGGAGCCAAACCTATCAAGCCGCCCATTCCTGGCATTGACAGTACTAAGATTTTCACCCTGCGTACCATTCCTGATACCGACCGTATTAAGGAGCAAATAGACCGCCAAGATGCTCACCGAGCAGTAGTCATCGGCGGTGGTTTCATCGGCATAGAAATGGCAGAAAACTTAAAGGAACGTGGAATGGAAGTCACCTTAGTCGAAGCCGCCCCCCATATCTTGGCGCCCTTCGATACCGACATGGTTACTATGCTAGAAAAAGAATTGGTAGAGAGTGGCGTACGCCTGCACCTCAATGATGTTGTAAAATCCTTCCAAGAAAAGGATATGGCTATAGATGTGGTGCTCAGTAGCGGCACCTCCCTTACCGCTGACATCGTCATTTTGGCCATTGGTGTTGCTCCAGATACGGTTTTTATCAAAGAAAGCGGCATCAAGTTGGGCGCTCGTGGACACATCCTAGTCAATGACCATCTTGAAACATCCATTCCTGACATCTATGCTGTGGGTGACGCCATCGAAGTGAAAGATTTCGTCAATGGGCAAGGAACTAGCATTCCCCTGGCTGGGCCAGCTAATAAACAAGGACGCATTGTGGCCGACAACATTGCGGGCATCCCCTCCACCTTCAAAGGAACCCAAGGGACCTCCATTATAAAGGTCTTTTCTCTCACTGGGGGAACCACTGGCAATAATGAAAGGAACTTAACGCGCCTAGAAATTCCTTATCAGGTGGTCTATGTCCATCCCTTCTCTCATGCCACATACTACCCTGGGGCCTTGCAGCTTTCCTTGAAACTCCTGTTCAACGAAGAAGGACGTATCCTTGGCGCTCAAGGGATCGGTATTGAAGGCATCGACAAGAGTATAGACGTCATTGCTACCACCATGCGCCTGGGTGGAACGGTCTATGACCTCACTGAGCTAGAACTCGCCTACGCTCCTCCCTATTCTTCTGCCAAGAGTCCTGTGAATATGCTAGGTTTTGTCGCTGAAAACATTTTAGCCAAACGTATGGACGTCTTTACCTACGCATCCCTAAAAGACTATGACCAAGAACAGACAATCTTGCTCGATGTTCGTTCACCACTGGAATTTACTAACGGCGCTCTACCAGGAGCCGTCCATATTCCTTTAGATACCTTGCGCGAGCGTCTTGCTGAACTAGACAAGGATAAACTCATCCTGACCTACTGTAAAATGGGGCTACAAGGTTATCTTGCCTCATGTATCTTACGTCAAAATGGTTTTAAAGTAAAAAATATGACTGGCGGTTTTAAGTCTGCCGCTCTCCTCTTCCCTGAGACCAAAGAGCCAATTGCCACTGCAGAGAAAATAATACCTGTGGCATCCCCAACTTCCGTTGATCGCTCCCACGATGCTTGTGGTTTATGCTGTCCCGGACCGCTAATGCAATTAAAATCAGTCATGGATCAAATGAAGGTTAATCAAATCCTCCGGATAACGGCATCCGATGCTGGCTTTACTGAAGATGTCAAAGCTTGGTGTTTGCGTACTCATAATCAGCTCTTAGATGTAAGTAAATCAAAGGGTATTATTACTGCCCTTATCAAAAAAGGTAGTCTTCCTGTAGTTGACCCTACTGCCACCCAGGCCCTATCTCCCGCCAAGGACAACAAAACCATCGTCGTATTTAGCGGTGATCTAGACAAGGCCATGGCTGCCTTTATCATCGCCAATGGCGCCGCCTCTATGGGGAAAAAGGTTACTCTATTCTTCACTTTCTGGGGCCTGAATATCCTGCGCAAACCAGAACACGTTCCAGTTAATAAAGGATTTATGGATAAAATATTCGGTTTTATGATGCCCAGAGGCAGTAAAAACCTGAAACTATCCAATATGAACATGCTAGGCATGGGTACCAAAATGATGCGAATGGTGATGAAGAATAAGAACGTCTCTTCTTTAGAAGAACTTATCCAATCGGCCATGGACGTCGGTATCGAGATTGTAGCCTGCCAAATGTCTCTCGACGTCATGGGGCTAAAACAAGAAGAACTCCTAGACGGCGTCAAGGTCGGCGGTGTCGGCTACTATCTTGGTGAAGCAGAAGATTCTAACGTGAACCTATTTATTTAAGGCAACATCAGATAATCAGTTGTATCCTTTCACTTTATATTTGCTTCAGTTACGCAAGAAAATAGTCAGTACCACTTTAAAAAGTGATACTGACTATTTTTACGGTTATTACAAACCACCACTGGCTTTATTTCTGTATTTTTCATCCCACTCAAGGATAACCGAGACACACTTCAATCAAATCAGCTAATACAGGAACGATAAATTTATTTTTATG
>JGI24143J45723_1000773_pt1 | contig 16173 bp, 19 predicted proteins | sample BarGraIncu00432A_FD_45723 | JGI IMG/M metagenome (IMG submission 45723) | reverse complement strand
CACCTTGCAAAATTGGGCTGCCATTTGCAGTCGTTCAGTCACCCAACTTGAAGGGGTGGCTTTAACTTCGGTTGTGCAACCCCAATGACTCTTGACGACCAACTGCCGACCGTCGAGGCCCGTTCTCCATTGCGGTCATAGACTTGACGAAAAAATCAGCAGCGGTCATTCGAAGAAAGAAAGACAATTTCCGTTTGGCTGACAGGAGTGCAGCGGTTACAGTCGGTCACCATGGAATCAGGCGTACCCGGTCTGGGCCAATTGCAGTCGTTGGTGAATGGCCGCTATCGGGAACCGAGTTGATAGACTGCCACGCAGCGGTCCTCGGCTCGAAGGGTGCGGCCGGACAGGGCTTTATTGCCGAACGGCGGCTTTTGCGAAAGTCCCATTGACTCGGTCTGGAGCTATCAGTCGCGCTCCGCGTACATGCGCGGAAGCTTGCGATTTCCCTGGCATTTGCGGCAATCGTCTCCATCGTACTTGCCGCTTCCGAGACAAGCGGGGCATTTGACGCGCTCGTACTGGCGTAGGTCGACTGTTTCGGCTGCCCCCTTTGGGATTTCCCTCTCGCCACCGCAGACGGGGCAATCTCCGTCCATGAACGTGAACGAGCCGTCGCCGTTGCAGAGAGGGCAATCCACAGACTCGTATTTGGAAAGGTCAACGCGGTCTGCGTACCGGCGCTCCATCGTTCTGTCACCGCCGCACTCGGGGCAGCCGTCGCCTTCATAGATTCCGGACCCCTCGCAACGCGGACAGTCGACTTCATCATACTTGTCGAGATCAACTCTGTCCGCTGCCCAACTTGGAATCTCGCGGTTCCCCCCACACTCGGGGCAGTCCTCTCCATTGCGGCGGCCCTTGCCTTTGCAAAGCGGGCATCGAACCAGCTCGTAGCGGCTAAAATCAGTCCTGTCTGCTACTCGTCGCTCAAGCCGACCGTCGCCCCCGCAGGCGGGGCAGTCGTCCCCGTCGTGCTTTCCAGAGCCCGAGCAAAGCTGACAGTTAATCAACTCGAATTCGTCCAGCTCGACGCGAAGATCCTTGGACACCGCTCCTTCGCCAGCGCACACTGGACAGTCGTAGCCGTTGTGCGTCTTCGACCCTTTGCATAGCGGACATTGAATGAGACCACTCTTAGCCAAAAACTCGGTCTCGAAAGATACTGCCTTCATCAGCCTGCGCCGAGTGCGAGTCTTGATGCTACTCGCCTCGTCGGCCTCGATCTCCGCAAGCTCCCTCGTCATTCGACTGAGCGTCGGTCTGATGACTTCTGCGACGGACTGCGACGCGAGTTGAGGAAGCAGCTGGAGTGCCTGCTTGGCAATGTCCTCAATAGCGGCCACCTCGACAGCAGACTTTGCCGTTTCAAGCTTCTTCTGCATCAGTGAGCACAACGAAAGCGTAGCTGCGATCTGCCTAGAAACCTCGGCTTGGCCTTGCCATGAGGTTCGCTTGAAATGTTGCAGTCCTATCTTTAGCGCAGCGACCACCTCATTGGTGACGCCCTTGGGGCCCAAGCATCCGTTGTCGAACTTGGTGTGGTGGTTGGCACAGAGCCAGATCAGGTTGTGAGGATGGTTGTTCTTGCTGGTCTTGATCGGGTCTATGTGCGCTGCTTCACCCGTCTGCCCGGAGGTCTTACACAACGCGCATTCAAGGTTCGCCTCAACTCGGATCTCTTCCCGTAATTCTCCGGGAAGGCCTGGGCGCGTTCCTTCCTTCGACGGCCACGGAGCCTTGAACCATTCGTTGTAGTCATCCAACTCGGCCCTGTCGAAGTAGAGAACTCCTCCCACCTCCTTTTCGACCTGGAGCTTTCGCTTGTCCTTCCACTTGACCTGATGGACTGTAAGAAATCGCAGAAGCTCGGGTGACATGCACAGCAGCACCGCTGCTTCGTATTGATCAAGGATATTGGGATCCGCCGCCATCTTCATTCCTCCATTGGACGCTTTGAAGCGGTCCCGATTATGCCTCTCCGATCGAAGGCTTTGTCCCGATGTTAATCACTCGGCAACGTGGATCGTGACCGGATTGTCCCGCAGAGCCGTTGATGTTGCTTGCTTTGAACGGTTCTCGGTTGAGATGAGTATGGTCGCCGCGGCTATGTCACTCCAAAGCTGACGGAGTGCAGTCTCAATTTCGACATTTGTCATTTTTTCTCTCTGAAATTCTTGCCGTCGCCCTCTTGGACGAACATCCAACAGCGCTGCTTTGTGGCCGGTAATTGGATCAACTACCGAACTCTTAGTTGGATGGCAGACATCTTCTACTGATTAAAGCGATACGTACCGTCGATCTGTTGAACGCGCACGTTGTCTAGGAACCACCAAAAATGCATTCCACCTCCCTGATCTTTGACAACTGACAAGCTTAGTATTGCGCTATGTTTGATAGTGATTTTATCCAGCAGGGATGAATTGATCTCCACTTTGCTTAGCGCAGTTCCGTCAAACGTGTACGTCAAAAAATGATGATCGCTTTCAACCACAATTCTTGCACTCGGCAGAGTGAAAGGCGGCAGAGAAACTACTTCAAAGCCATCATCTACACGAGTGATTTTGAACTCAGGCATCCATGTTTCAGTTCTGTGGGTGCAGCGAAAATTTGAAAGCTGTCCATTAAACTCCAGTGAATGCATTCGTTCAGTCCAGTTCGACCAAAAATCATCAGGAACAGGAGTGGCTTGAATATGTAACGCATCTCTGGATGCAGAATCTTCCTGCGTGTCAGGCTCTCCAATACCTCTGAGTCGATCAATTACCCAGCGCGAGTCGTTCTTGCCCTGTGCGCGTGCATCTCCATTCACGATGAAGCAATCTTGCGGAATTAAACCCATGCCGGATAGCAACGCATCGATTTGGGCTAGATATTCTGATCCCACGCCGCCAACATAGGAGGCCCCTACGTCAGAGTGCGCGCCGGGTATAAAAAAGGTGACGATCCGCCCGGGAAAACTATCTTGCGAGATATCGAGAATCGGCTTGAACAGCACGCGACGTTCGCCGATCGATACAAAGTGATAGAACAGATCTGCCGACGCCGGTACCTGCAGCGAAAGTTTCTCGGATTGACCGGTGGCGACCGTATCAAAGATTAGCGCGTAGAACCGTGGAGGTGAGCCAATATGCCCTTGCTCCCGCCAACGCCGTTCCAGCAAGTTCATGAAATGTCTCGCAGTCGCACTGCCACGCGAAAATCCAGAGACCAGAAGGCGAATATCCGCATCCGGCGCACGGAGTCGAGCCTTATTGATGTCTGTAATAACCTCATCGACTGCACGCTCAGCCACGCCCTTGATCGAGTAACCGGTCGCAGCATCCAATAGAGCCAAGAGACGTTGAGGCTGCGTCCCGACACCTGGGTGGTAGTGTAAAAACTCGAGTGAAACGTTGTCGTGCAATCTATCATTTAGGTGAGCGACCACCGTCTGGCGTTCGTCGGAGGGTACATTCATACGATCATTTCGCGTACCGTCAAACAGTACCGCACCTAGGATTACCGAACGCCCCTCGATCGATTGGTTCAGCCTCGGTGTCCAGGGAATCTCAAGCGCAAACGTTTGATCCAAACGTACTCGATCCTGTGGTGATAACGGCACTCTCAATTCCTCCGCCCAGGAGAGAGCGTACATGCTGGTCAGCAACGCTGTTAGCCATCGCTTCCCATTCGAATTCAATGCCATCTTCGTCCGCCTCCATTTCGATTCTCAGAGGAGATTGTGCTTGATGACATTCGTAAGCGTTCCGTGAATTGCGACAGCGGTAAGCAATTTCTGGTTATCTATCAATCGAATTCGTCCTGCTCATCGTCCTTGAATGTCCGCTTTATGAAGATGATTTTCACGCCACCGAATTCCGTTTTGGGTCGGGAACAGCCCGACAGGCCAAAAACATGAATGGCTGTTGTCAGCCTTCAGGAGTCATTGGCCTGGGAAATCGGTGTTTTTCCGCTCGGCGACTGCAAGAGACACAATGCTGTCAGCCAGCTTGCCGAAATGCCTCATCCAAACCGGCCGTTCAGATATGCCTTGGAAGGTCAACAATATGGCGTTGATTTCATCAAACTGAGCACCCGCGTTCGACCAGATGCGGTCACTGGAGACTACTCACCCATAGCTGCCATTGAACAGTGTGATCAAGCCAGCCATTGATAACGTATTTTATCAATGGTTGATTGACCCAAAAAAAGCGGCCGAAGCCGCCTCTTGCACTGATCCAGCACTTACATGCTGATTGAATGCGTCCAGCGTGGCAGTCCGCTTTGGGAAAGATAGCAACTCCATTCCAGAACGGCTAGCGCTATTGCGGGCTTTTCCAATTAAAGGCCTTAACGATTGCTCGATTTAACGATTGCTCGATATATTATTAATCTGGCACATCGAATCAATAACTTTGAATGCAAGCATCGGGCCCTCTCCGCTTCGGCGTTTTCTCAAATAAGGCACGATGGTAGATGATTGATATACATCTACGCGCAGCGATCTAGCACCCTGCTGAATAACATCCTGTACCCTATTAATGGGGTACTCGGCGCTGCATCGAACGGGAATTCTGTCTGAAACAGCGATTTGCCACAATCCCCAGTTTGCTATTGAGCCGTTCTCGGTAACGCCTTGAACGCCTGAGTATTTGCTGTCCAAGACCCTTTCCATTGGCAGATCGCTTCTATCTACTATGCGAAATCGAGCCGCTGTTGCTTCCGCTTCCGTGTAAAAATAAGGCTCAATTAATCTTGATTTAAAGTATTTAGATGTTTCTAAAGGAGTAACATTAACATTAATATTAATGTTAATCTTATTACCAGAATAAAGTTTGCCTATGCTGGCTTCGTTAGTGTATGAAACTACTGATTTGTAAGTAAATCCAACTCCATACCAAGAATCAACTCGATCTTTAAATTGAGCATCATAAATACCTGCATATTCAGCAGCTATCGAATCTGGTGATTTTCCGAGCCGTGCAAGCATGTCGACCTTTTTAATACCATCTGGCGTAAAGAAAGTCGCGATGCTGGCCTTGTTTTTAAGCGACTCAGGCGGCTGGCCATGGATCAGCCCAAGCGCAACGGCTTGGATATCACTCCCTGAGAGTGAATCGATATCAACGATTCTTGATGGCGGCGTTGTTGTTGTTGCGCATCCTGTCAGAAAGGCGCATAGAGCGGCCACAGATGCGAGCAAACTTTTTTTAAGCATTGAATCCCTTTGTTTGCTGTGAAATTAATATTCGATGCTTGAAAAGCATTGAGTAAATGCGCCGCAGACGGCGTGCCAACATCATGACGCTCTTTTCAGCGAGCTCATGCCCTGACAGCGCATTCCTATAAAAAATAGGACTTAGCGCCTGTATTTGTGGCCATTTGTGGCCGTTTTACAACTTCGGCGGCAATCCCCCGGCAAAGCCGGGGGATTGCCGTTTACGGTGGATTGCACCTGGACGCCGGAGCAAGCATTGGCGGTGTGGGAATTGCTGGATGATCTGCGCGACCGCATCTGGACCCATTACGGCGTGGTCAAAGGCATTGCTGCAGGTGCTGCCATTGGCGGCACGGTAATACCAATCTTTGGCTCGGCACTTGGCGGACTCATCGGAGGTGCCGTAGCCGCTTACCTGCATAAATCTGAAAAGGACAAGCAAGGTAAATAGCGGGCTCAACCCATTTTTATGGGCTTTTCGATGGCGACCTCTTGATCGTCAAACGGGCTACCGCAGGTAGTGAGGCAGACTGGGAAACCTTCTAACGGTGAGCGACAGCTTCTCGAAATTTCAATAGGTGGAAATGGGCGCTATGCGGGTTCCCTCGACACGTATAACTGCCGTTGACGAATACCCGCTTCCGCGGCCGATGCGAAGTAGGTTTTTTGTTTTAACAAAGGGGCGTTTACTTAACGGCACCCAAGAGCCAGGCTTGACATAATCCCTGTTCTCTCAAGTGACCCTGTTACGGCTAAGTAGTAATGTCCGGTTCTAGCCAAATAGAAGTGTCCTAATTGGCCCAATGCCTCATGCTGTAAAGCTCCAAGTCCCCAGGAGTTGCATCATGTCCAGAATCGAGATTATTACGATGAGCATGCGCGAGATTGACCGGCCCTGCCGGGCAAACCATGTCGGCCGCACAGCAGTGCTACGGCCTCGCAGCTTGATCGTCAGGTCAGCGACACAACTCTTTTCGGCCAGACTCCGCTATTGCGACAATACCCAACAATCACTGACTCATCTGTAATATGGGGCAATAAGCCCTGAAAGCCCTGCCATGACAAACCGTTCAAAGTCGAACCTACCGTTTCTGCGGCAACTGCAGAAGGATTTGCTGAAGGGCGCGACGTCAACTGGCGAGTTGATCGGCAAAGCGATGAAAGAATCGAAAAGGGCGCTGGTTGCGGCTGACGCGAAATATGACATCACTGAGCGAGCTCAGCTATTTGGGCAAGCGGTGCAGGCCCAGGCGAAGGTGGTGGACGCCAGGTTCGATCTTGTTGCGCGCGGCAAAGTTGGCGTCCAGGCGATTCAGAGAACTGGGTCTCAGGTCATAGACAAAATCAAGACGACGTCTGATGAATCTGGCCTTACGCAGGTTCTCCAGGACAAGGTGGTCGCCCCCGCCAGCAGGGCAGCAGAGGCCGTATTTAGAGACCCCCGCTTCATTGAAGGCATGGAGCGCAGTCAGCGCACGTACGGTGCCATTCGTGAGACCATCAAGCCTTACTTTGCGGCGGCAGACGCCCACGAGCTGCTGGCCAACACCAAGGCCGAACTCGCATATGTATCGGCCTGTATTTTGCAGATCAGCGCGGCGGATTCGAACCAACTAGCTGAGCAGTTTGGAAGGGCCGTGACGGCAAAACTCGCCGGTGCTGGCACCACCGCAGCGCTTTTGGCAATCGTGAGTTCCCTGGGCTCAGCCTCGACCGGCACCGCTATCGCCACATTGTCCGGAGCTGCGGCGACTAAGGCCACCCTTGCTTGGGTTGGTGGTCTGGTCGGTGGTGGCATGGCCGCCGGTACCGTTCTCACGGGAGGCGTCACCATCGTTGTCGGTCTCGCCGCTTATAAAGCACTGGCATCAGAGCGCAGGCCCTTCGAGAGTTTGAGCGAACTGGAGGTCCGGATCTTACAGAGCTGCTGGATGATGATGGCCATCTGCGATGCGTATTTGTCCAAAGCCGTGGGCGACTTCACGGCCAGGGACGCAAAGACACTTCTAGAAAATTCCTTCCGACCGTTGTACGCCGACTTGGTCGCAAATGTAGACATCTTGTGCGCCCCGCTCGACCATAAGCACACAATTGCCTTCAGGCAGCACGTTCTTACGGACTATCGAAGAGTCGTCATCGAAGGCTTCGAAAAACTAATAGAAGGATCGGCCGGACGCGGCGGGGTGCCTGCTGACGCCGTGGTGGGTGGCGTCTTCTATGCGCTTATGACTCGCCATGCCCTGGACGACTCAATGGAGTCCCAGCTTGTGCTTTCTGCGCTGCGTCGGTTTAAGTCTGATCTGTCAGGAGCCAGCGAATATGAGCTGGGCGACTACTTGCGCCAGCTACCCGAAAGCAGCCTGAAGCCTGTCGCTGAGAGCGTTAAGGGGATCTATCACGAGTTGTTATGGGTGGAGAGGTACAACGCCACGCACACGAGCACCTACGCTGAAGTCTTTCCCGATACAAACCACCCCGGCGCGGACGTCATGGTGCGAGATGTTAAGACGCATGCGGTGGTGCAAGAGCTTCAGCTCAAAGCAGTAGGCACAAACGCGCCCGTTGCCGAACACATCGAACGGTACCCGGATGTGCCCGTTGCGGCCACAGACGAAGTCGCTGACCGGATGGCAGACGACGGAGTGATTCATAGCGGCTTTGCCAACGAGTCTCTGCGCGAGAAGATGCACAGCGACTTTGCAGCGATCCATGAGCACACCATATTGAATAGAGCAGCCGATGCTGCGTTGTTGTCCCTTGGGATTGCCTCATCCCAGGAGTTATTCCAGATGATGAGCGGCGAGCGGAAGTTTCCGGATGCGGTGTTGAATGCAGCCACGAAGACTGGCGTAGCCGCGGGCGCTACGGCGTTAACTGCTTTTCTCTTTGCTTAAGGTAGGCTTGTGCATCTTCATTGACTGCGTTCGCTGTAAGTGTCCTTTGACTGCAAGTGGTCGATGGCGGGTGCCGAGGCCATCGAAATCGCGGCCGTATTGCTGACCAAAGCCCGTTGCCTTGAGTGACCGGTCTGGAGCAGGCAGTTCCGGGAGTTGTCTGTCGGCAGTGTGTCTCTTGGAGCCGGTGGAGTGAGAAAGTGCCGCATTCCCCGGCCACTGACTCCAGAAGACACTCAGCCGACCGTCGACTTTCAGAACTGCCTTCTCTAAAGCCGACATTACAGCCTGTAGCTTGACCGTCGGCAAAGTGGCGCTGATTTCGATGACCGTTGCACCGTTTTCGACCAGGACCGACCGGTTGAATCCGCCACCCTCAGAAGTCATTGAGCTTCTCGAAGTGCCTGCCGATAAGCTGTCATTCGATGCTGCAACTTTTCAGTTGACGCGAGTAGGGCGTTATGTTGAGTAAGCGCCGCCACCGCTGCATCAAAAAAAGCTTTTGAAGCTGCAGGCGACAGATTCATGGTTTTTCATGGAATTCTTGATTCAAATCAAGCGTTTTTTTGTTTTTTTGATAAAAATCAAACTTTTGGCAAACGCAGCGGAAGTTGCGCACGCAAAGTTTCAGATCCGATCCCAGTGATGTAAAGAACTGGAAGGGTAGCTGGGTTGCACTTGGATTCTTCTATTTCCAAGTTTCCCTACGTCGCTGCTTTGCCGCTTTGCCTGGCAATTTACAAGGGATGGGGTTTTCAAATGTACTCAAATTATTTCTCAAAGCGACTGCTTTTAGAAAGAGCCGCTTAGGCCGGAAATTGTTATTAACGCCAAGTCAATTGATGAATACAATTAAATTCAATCTTTATGCAGTTTTTGCTGCGTGCCTTCTTGCTGCAACACCAGCAGCTTTTGCAGCCTCAGGATGCGCCACGGTTATCGAAGTCAAATCGGTGAACGTCGCTCCAATGGATGACACTTATCACCTCGACAAAAGAGGATTTTCAACTGGTGGCCAGGTAATTACGCTTCTGAGTAATTTTGGAGCAGTTGGTACTCTCGCATCCGTTGTTGCAGATGTCGCAGTTGGTGTGGTCGGTACAGCAGTGCGCACAAGCAACGTTGCCGCTGATCGTCAAGCTGAACAAGTGACAGAACAATACAAGGATGTGTTTGAAATCACCTACAAACCAGACTTCGGTGACGAATTGACAATCGTGATTCGCAAGGCTGAAATGGATCGGTTTCATATTGAAAACGGTGCTCGTGTTGTGATGTTTGACGAATATATGGATGGACCTATCACTACAGATGACGGCCCAGTCGTTCGTCGTACACGTCCGTCAATTGAAGTTCCGACACCAGGGTTTTGGTCTACGACATACAAAGTCGAAATGCCAGATGGTGTTAACTTTTCTAAAAAGTACATCGCGTCATGTTTCAAAGGTCAGGCTGGTGCTCAATACATCACGATGAATGCCAATACCGCTCCCCGGTATGCCTCAGAAGCAGCTAAAGCACGTGTTGCAATCGATGCGGCGAAGCATCCTGAAGTGGCTCTAGCGAAACTCGCTAAGTCAGAACGTTTGAGTCCAAGTCAGATCGCTGCCCGTGCATCAATTGAGGCTGAAATAGCTTCATGGACTGCTGAGCCCAAGCCTGAGACGCCTGAGAAATAACGGCATGGTTCACAACCCGTCTATTTCGGGTATTCCTGCCAGTAAACGGGAAATCGCGCTCAACCGCCATTTTTACGCGCTTTCAGACCGCCGCTAACACAGGGCTATTGGTTTTTCAATGTGGCTTGACGAGGCGCTCTTGAAAGAGCGCGAATGTCTAAAGTTCAGTTAAATATTTAATCCGCTTTCATATGAAAAACATCGCACTCAGTTTTATTGCAATTAGCTCTTTTGTCTGTATTTCTACCGTAGTTGCGGCACCCAACGTCGATAAACCCGGCCAGCTGATTTTCAGAATCAAGCTCGCTCCAATTGGCGGTGAAATGCTTGTCACTGATATACGGGTGAATCCAGAGGAATTGGATCGCATACGCTTGAATCATCCCGGAGTTCCACGCGATGAAGTAGCTCCATGCCTTACCGATGGAGCGTTTTTCTCCCCTAAATACTCCAGAGTGGATGAACTGCGGGAGCTAAGGATTGCTCCTGAGGAAGTTATAGAGGGACGAAGCGGCTATGGCGTTATTAGGTCCTATCCGCTACAAGTTATTCCAAACACTGGTGAACCATTTGTAGCAATGTCACGGTTTCCTGGGGACGTCGCCCAACACTGGGGAATATGCCTTGCTACCGGGGAACTGGGGAAATTCGCTCGTGGGTTCGAAAATTTGACCATGCGAGCCGTCAATTCGACCGCAGTGATGCAAGTCAGAACACTGGAGGTCATGGCTCTAAAGAACATCGACCAGAAGGAAGCAGAGGACCTGAAGGCCGCAGAAGTGGAAGATTTTATTAAAGCCAAGGAAACGGGCACTCTTGAAGCGATAACTCGGTTTGTTATCCAGTACACGTTTGCGGACATTGGAAATCTAATTCCATCTGCAGAAAAGCAGCGCAAGCAATTAGTTGATGCCGCAAATGCCCCAATCGTGGCGGAACAGGCTCGTCAGCGGGCAGAGCAATCCCGCCAACAGGTAGAGCGAGCTCGTCAATTCGAGCAGGCTTCGAACGCCTTCCGTGCCTCAATTCAAGCGGGCGCGGAGTCCAATTGCGGTCCCGTTCTTGAAATTAAGAATAATCTGGTCAAGATTTATCATCCGGTTGCCAACTATGGAAATGAGCACTGGATTCGCAAGGATGTACTTTTTCAAGCAGGAGTGGGCTGCCGGTTTGTTAACGGTACCTACCAAGGTAAATGAAGGCAAGTTCGAAAATATTCAACCCCATCTTTTCTGGTCAAGTACGGGTACTCCAGGTGGTGAAATCATCGCCACATTGCCGACTTTTCGGTGCACAGCCGAGCGGCCGGTCTGGAGCAACCAGATCGATAATTTGGCTGACAGCAATGGGTCTGTTGCTGGCCGAACCAGGTCAAACCCATCGTTGAAATAGTGTTCACATGGTGGTCATTTTGCCGCCAGAGCGCTATCAGGATTGGCTGACAGCGCCTGCTGAGCGCAGCATGGAATTTATGCAGTTGATACCTGCACAGGCTTTGCGAGCTGTATCAGGACTGGGGACAGGTCAGGCGTCGTGAGAATAATGAAACCAATTTGTTCCGCGACATGACCAGTCAAAATGGCGAACTGGAGCACGCCCTTGAACGTCGCTGAAAGACACATACCCGACGCTCACCGGAACCGCATGAATCACGCCGAAAAGTGGAAAGCTGACTTTCAATTTCGCCGGAAGCAGTCGCTTATCCTCGAGGCCAAACAATTGAAAGCGGGCGGCCAAACGGAGATGCGAATTTACTTGGCTGTGCGGCTCCTGGGCAGCGGTTGGGGGTAGTCGCCAAAGACTGGTGTCGGGCAATACGTTGGGCCGCGCTCAATCCTTGAGGCTCACCCCCAGGGTATCCAGCTTCTTTGCATACGAGTCCTTGCGTTTTGTTGCCTTTGCCGCTGCTTCGGCGGCCGCTTGGACTGCCTTGGGCCCCTTTTGCGCAGCAGCTTTGATCAATCCGAACTTGTGAGCAGCATCTGCTTCCGCCCGCTTGAAAGTGGCGATGAGTTCGGCATGGACAACGGATGGATTCACAGGTACTCCCATATCTAATAGCGCTATTTTCTGCGCTCTTTCGCACCCAGCGCCGTGGAAGGCAGGATGACGCCATTGGTCTTCGAGTGATTGGCTTTAAAGGGTGAACAGGCCATCAATTAGCGTCATTACCCTTAAAGTTTGACGTTAGTGCGAAGCAATGCTGTTCTCAATTCGCGATTAGCAGGTTTTGAAACATCCACCTTTTGAACAGCCAGGTCGAACGGTGACCCTGGCCTGATGCTGGTTGGCAGTATCTTTTTTGCGGGATTCGCAGTGGGGTACGTGCCCTGACCCGGACACATGCGAACTGAAAACCCGAATTCTTCGAGTACGCCTTTCGCATATAACTCCGCCAATTGTTGAAGCGTCACGAAGGTTGAGCGTTTAACTTCTTTGAACCCTGGCTCACGGATGTCACGAACGATCTCGAATTTGCCAAGCGTATCTCGCTGCGTATTGGTAAACGGATGCAGCAAGAAAGTCTGACGAACCCCATCCTTTTTGGACACCCGTGTGTGCTCGACGGCGATATCAGTTAACAGCATATTGTTTTCCTCTTTTTTTAAACCACAGCTTGCCAAGCCGCATCAGCCGCCATCCCCCCAAAGTCCCAGATCATGTTTTTTCAAACCAAGCCACTGGGGAACCGATGCCCCTTGAGATGCGAAGTGCTCGACATGGACAACCCTCACCCTTAGGGCAAGGACTTTAACTGAACGACAGCAAATGGCAGATCCATATTGCAATGTGACAGACCGCTTTGGGTCTTTATGCACATCTCTGCATAAAGACACTTATGCACATCTCCCAGTTATGAACAGTTTTGCGTTCGATGGGTTGGCGGTCTCGTCTGTAAAGGGCAAAACGCGAGGTCTTTGCCCTTTACATAATTACAGGCTCTTCAAGAACTCCAACAAAGACTCGGTCGCCTTGAAACGCCGTGCGGGAATGGCAGGATCCTGTAGGCGAGCCAGCGCTTTTTCTTTCATGGCCAAATCTGCTTCGACGTATTGATGGGTTGTTGTGGGGCTTTCATGTCCCAGCCACAACGCGATCACACTGATTTCAACGCCCGACTGCAGCAAATGCATGGCCGTGGTGTGTCTTATGGTGTGGGGAGAAATCGCACGCTTTTCCAGACTTGGCATTGTTTTGACGGCAGCTTGCACGGCCAAGGCCATACGCTGGGTTACGTTGGAGCGGGTCATCGCCTCACCACACCGATTGGGCAACAAGGCCGAGGTTGGTCCTAAATCAGGATTGCGTTTTAGCCACTGTCGAACCGATTTGACCGTTGATCGCCAGAGAGGGACAGAACGATCCTTGCGACCTTTGCCATGCAAGTGCACGCAAGCTGAGGCATCCAGCACGACATCAGACACCTTGACGCCAATCACCTCCGATACTCTGGCGCCTGTGTTGTACATCAACGCCATCAGCAAGCAATCACGTTGGCTGGCCCAACTCAGGCCGGGACGGCCAATCACGGCAAGCATCTCGTCGCGGGAGAGAAATCCGAGCATCGGCCGCTCAAATCGCTTCATCGGCACTCCCAACGCCTGCTCAACGACATGCAGCCCTGCGACATCCCTGCGTCCAGCAAACTTCAGAAATGAGCGCAGTGCAGCCAATCTTGCATTCCGGCTGCGTACTGCGTTGTGGCGATCAACTTCAAGATGATCAAGAAAGGCCAGAATGAGCGCAGGAGTGATGTCGGCGAGCAAAAACGCCGTCGGTGGCTTTTGCAGTCGCTTTTGCGCGAAGTCCAAAAACAAAACAAAGGCATCGCGATAGGTTGCCACGGTACGCGAACTTAAGGCGCGCTGTTTCGTCAGATGTTCGGTAAAGAACGATTGCACCAGTGACGGGAAACTGGGTGAAACGGTGGAGTCATTCATGATCAAACTCCCCGGCACATGCAAAGCATTCAAACCTGGCACCGGCCAAAGCCATCAACTCGGGCACGCCGGTGAGATACCAGTAAGTGTGTGAAATCCTGACATGCCCCATGTAGGTCGACAAAGCCAACATCTTTTGGTTTAGATCCACGTCTTGCTCATGCCACAACGTTAATCGTTTCACCGCAAAACTGTGGCGCAAATCATGGATGCGTGGCTGCCCATGACCGCCACGATCAATCCAGCCAAGCTGCTTACGCAACTGCGTGAAGATGCGATGAACTTGCCTGTCACCCAACGGCTTGCCACGATGTACCCCACGCGAGCCCACAAAAAACAGTGACTGCGGCGCATTAGGCACCTGCTTAATACGTGTCGCGCGGTAGGCGGCCAGAGGCGCGATCACACTTGGATGCACTGGAACCAATCGGGACTTACCAAACTTGGCACCTCGCACCGTCAGTACGCCCGCCACCAAGTCCACATCAAGATCAGCCAGCCCAAGGGCTTCACCTATGCGCAACCCAGTCGCGGAAATCAGGCCGAATAGCGTCGCATAAGTGGCTGCCCGTAGACCATCGGAGGGACCAAGTTTGCCCGCTTCTTGCATTAGCGCCAACACCTCGTCTGGACGGTAGATGTGTGGTGTCTTTCTTCCCGGAAGTGATCCGAACATTGAGTCTTCTGGAACTTCGGTGGCCGCTTCAAACTGTTGCAACCACCGTAAAAATGGTCGCAAGTTCACCAACCGTCTGGCCGACGTTTCAGGACTGACGTTGCCTCCATGCGCCTCGCGTGCCCACTGCGAAGTCAATTCAACAGTAACCGCTCCAAGGTGCTTTGAATCCTCAACAAAGTTGGCAAAATTCAGCAATTCCCGACCACATGAAACGAGGCGATAGCCCAGATTGCGCTGCTCTCGCAGGAATTCTTGCACCCTCGTGCGAAGACAAACGGCGGCGTTCATACGGTACTCCCAGGCCAGGGCAATGCCACTTCGATCAAACTGTGTTGATCAAGTTTGGCGTAGATCACCGAGGTGTTCAAGGAACGGTGCCGGAGCATGTCGGCTACATCTTTGATGGAGCCACCACCATTAACAATCCGACACGCCAAGGTGTGGCGCAGGGAATGGCTGCGACCGTGCGCAATACCAGCGCAGCGCAATGCCCTTCCGATGAAAGCGCGTACAGCGTCGACCCCGACGGGTTGGTCATGGGGCGCTTTTAGACGAACAAAAATAGTCTTGAGGGTGGTGGTTGGCCGCTCGTGACGAAGGTACTCGGCCAGAGCCTCTCCAGTGGCCGTTGGCAATGGCAGAATATCTTGGCGCATCGATTTCGTGTGCTTGAGTTTCACGGTGCCATTGCGCCAATCGATGTCACAGAGTTCCAGTTTGGCGATTTCCCCGCTGCGCAAACCGAGATCCAAAGCCAACCGGACCATGCTCAGTAGACGCCACCGTGATGAAACAGTTTGCTCACAATGAGTCATTAGTCGTTGTACCTCCCCAGCCGTGAGGGCGCGTGGCAGTGACGCAAGTGTCCATTGGGCAGGCGTTGAAATTGCGCCCAGAAGCCCACGCACTTCATCGCCACAAGTGAGACGATAGCGGAAATAGGCCCGAAAGGACGATGCCAAAGATTGGGCATGGGATGTCGAATTGACCCGCTCCAGCTCTTTGGTGATGAAGGCACGCAGGTCTTCCACCAGCATGTCTTTGCCTGTGAATTCCCTGTCAGCAAACTTCCAGCGCAGAAATTGCCCCACTCGGTACAGTCGGTCTTTGCGTGTCCCCAATGCAAGACCACGTGCATCGCGCATGTGTGCGTCATACCGGGTCAGTTCCTCGGCGATTGGTCCGGTGAGTGGCAGCAATTCGCCGATCACTCGCTCCTCGCGAAGCACCTCCAGCAGCAGCCCGAGCCCAGCGTGCAACTGATCATGGCTTCTCAGCGCCATGGAATGGCAATCACAGCTTGGCAGGTGGAAATTGAGAAATTGATTAACGCAATCCTCGTCGAGTTGACTGGCCGTCAGGGTGCAGCGGGCCATCCAATGAGCGAAATGCGCCAGTGCGTCAATGTGACTACGCGATGTTTGCCGGGAGTAACTTCCTTGCTCAAGATTTGCCGTGTAGGCCTCAACATGTGCGGCAAGCGGGCCGTCAAGTAGCCACGTCTTGGCCAAGTGGGGTAACGAGTTGATCGAATCCATGGTGGTCTCCAGTTGTGAAGCCACCACTCATGCGCCCATCCGAAAATTATGTAAAGTTAATCAACCCGTCAAATTCGGTCGTTCAGGGTGAAAACAGTCAACGCTGAATCAAAACTGTTCATAACTGGGAGCTGTGCATAAGGGTCGTAACCTGCATGTGACCCCAAAAGTTGACTGACTCCAACGGGTCTATTCTTGACGATGGTGGGTGCGCCGAACAGTTTTCCAGGTCTTTACCAGCT
>JGI24143J45723_1000768_pt1 | contig 16232 bp, 11 predicted proteins | sample BarGraIncu00432A_FD_45723 | JGI IMG/M metagenome (IMG submission 45723) | reverse complement strand
TACCACCGACTTCAACATACTTCATGAACCGCCGTGTACGGAACCGTACGCACGGTGGTGTGGGAGGACGGCGAGGGTGACCTCGCCTCCTACCCGATTAACCTGGGTATGCCCGCCGAAAAGGTGGGGAATATCTCAGGCCCCGGGGCCCTGCCATCCCCTGTTCCTCTCGCCCCAAAGTGGCCCCGCCGCTGTAGCAATCCCCTGCACATTCGCGTTTTATTAATTGAATAACCGTGGTATTAATCCCCTAGGCTCCCCTTGAAGTGGAGGCCGTTTCTGGCCACGGATGATGAGCGCCCCAATCAGGTAACCAAATGACCAATAATGTGGAGGAAGCATGAAAACGATCACTCGCAATTCCGTTGTCAAACTGGGCTACAGTGTCGGCGATACGGACGGCAACCGACTCGACGACGACCAGGGGCCTCTGGAGTATCTGCACGGAGGCTACGGGGGGATTTTCCTCCCTGTCGAGGCCGCCCTGGAAGGGAAAACCGTCGGTGACGCCGTGACGGTAAAGCTGCAGCCTTCCGAAGCCTTCGGTGAATACGACCCGGAGCTCGTCGATATGGTGTCGGTGGACGTCCTGCCGGAGCCGCTGACCATCGGGATGCAGTTGGAGGGAAATGCGAGCGACGGGAGCGGGGACGCTCCTGCTTATGCGACAGTTACCGATATTGCCGATGGTAAGGCTGTGCTGGATGCCAACCATCCGCTGGCAGGTATGGCGCTGGTATTTAATTGCACTGTTTTGGAAATACGCGAGGCTACTGAAGAGGAGATTGCCGCGGTCCAGGGAAGGGGCGGGCAGTAGGAAATTGACTCCCCCTCCCGTCAAGGGAGGGGGAGGTATCATTCCGCTCTATTTCTTGCGATATTCAGCCGTCGGCCAGAAGGGAATTCCGCCGCGCGGGGTAAACTCGCCGCGGACCGTCAGCCAGACCGGGTCGAGGAGTCGCACCAGGTCGTTGCAGATACGATTGACTCCGGCTTCGTGAAATTCGCCGTGCATCCGGAAAGAACCGAAGTACATTTTCAGGCTCTTACTCTCGACACAAAGCCCTTCCGGTTGATAGTCGATGACTATTTTCCCAAAATCCGGCTGCCCCGTCATCGGGCAGAGACAGGTGAATTCCGGACATTCAATGTGCAGCGTACCGGTGGCTCCGGCCGGGTTAAGTTCTGACTGCGCAAAAGGGCTCGGAAACGCTTCCAGCAGTCCAGCGTCCGGTTTGTCGTAACTGTACGCGGTGGCGCCGGAGCCGAGGGATTTTAATTTGTCATGCAATTTCATGTATTCACTTCCTAAAAGTTATTGAAAACCCTGACATCATAGCAATGCCTCGCCCCGCAGGCAATTTGTTTTTGCAGGCAGACGGCTCTAACTCGCAGCTAATCAGAACCACCGGCGCCAGACGGACCAACCGCTTGCGCCGCTAACGTCAGTGCCTCACCGGAATCCACATGCCCCTTTCGCCACTCTCCATGCCTCCTTCCGGCCTGGTCCCTTCCAGCTCCCTCATGATTCCCGTGCTGAAACTCTTCCTGCTTCCCGTTGGCGGGGGAATCCCCGCGGGCGTGCTGCTGGCAAAGACCAGCGGCCTGGCCTGGCCCATCACTACCGTGCTCTACCTGGTTTCCGACGTGATCCTGGCGCTTGTTTTTGAGCCGATTCTGCGGCTTCTTGCCGCGGTGTGCGGGAAAATCCCCCTGCTCGCCCGTTTCAGCGTGGTTTTAAAGGCCGGGATGGCTCGTAGCACGGAACATTTCGGCGGCACCAGCGCGGGCCCGCTTACCCTCATCATGATTGCCTTCGGGGTTGATCCCATGACAGGGCGCGCCTCGGCGCTTGCCGCGGGCCACGGATTTCTTGCCGGCTGGAGCTTTGCCATCGCCGGGGACCTGCTCTATTTTGCGGTCATCGCGATCGCTACCTTGCGGCTGAACTCCTACTTTAAGGACCCCAACACCACCATGTGGGTCGTCCTTGGCGCGATGTTCATCGTCCCCATGGTGGTACGCTATTTCCGGTCCAAACAGCAGATCGATTAATGTTTGAATGCGGTGGGGTTCAACACCTGGCCGTGTGTTGCGTTTCACGGTGAAGCCGTTCAACGGCAACCCCCTTGATTTCCATTAACCAAGAAAAGCCCTATCTTTGAAAATAGGGCTTTACTTGGTTTTCAGAGCCGAAACCTTCCGGGTTGTCGCTCGCCGACGGAGAGTGCGCAGTGCGACCTAGTCTGTTCCCCGGGCACTAAAGAGTTCCTGCAGGTAGGCAAAAGCCTTCAGGTAGATCCCGGGGCACTTACTTTCCCGGGGGCCGGCTACGTTCAGGACCCTTATCCCGTGCTCTTTAATCCAGCTTAGACAATCCTGCAGCGCGGGCATTTCTTCCAGTTGCAGCACCAGGTGAGCCCTGCCATGCTCCTTGGCAAAATCCACCGTAGCCTTGGTACCATCCGTCAGTTCGCCGAGGTTCAAGACCAGGGTCCCGTCCGACTCGACGACGTTCTTCTCGGTCCGACTGGCATATCTGCCACTGGTCAACTCCGCCAGGGGGTAGCGTTCGGGAACAGTCCCGTCCTCGGCTAAGCGCCCTTTGGGACAGTAGCCGCCTACGGGTATGCCGGCCTCCATCGCAGCATCAAGTCCGGCTCGATCTACGCCGGTTTGCCCGCCGGAAACGATTTTCTCGATCATGGATCCCATCCTTTCTCCCTCGTTTTGCCGTCCGTCTGTGCCAAGCATAGCTGAAATAATCCGCTGCTACAAATGCATCAGTTGACATGCCATGGGTAACCTTTACTATTTTTTAATAAAACTGACGCTTTCCCCGGCAAAAGCCGAAAGGCAGGGAATGCCGTTCCTGCGGCCGCGCAAAGGACGGGGTTGGACGCTCATCACAGGAAGTAACAACGTATCGGCCAGGGGGAAAGCTGGCAGGAGGGTGAAATCATGAAAAGCGTCATGCTGGTCAGCCGACGCGGTTTTCTCAAGACAACTTTTACGGCGGGGGCGCTGGTCCTTGGCGCTCGCCTGCTCCCCGGCGGGGAAGTGCTGAACGCCCTGGCCGCTCCCCAGCGCTGGTACCCCAGCGTTTATCTGGGTATCGAGCCGAGTGGGGCGGTGATCATCGTCGCCCACCGTTCGGAAATGGGGACCGGGATCCGGACCGCCCTGCCGATGGTGGCGGCCGATGAGCTGGATGCCGACTGGAACCAGGTCAGGATCGAACAGGCGGTCGCCTCGGCAAAATACGGGGACCAGAACACCGACGGTTCGAAATCGATACGCGATTTTTATGATCCCCTGCGCCAGGCGGGAGCCACGGCGCGCCTTATGCTCGAGCGGGCGGCCGCTGACAAGTGGAAGGTTCCGGTAGCGCAGTGCCGGGCGCACAAGCACCGGGTCGTGCACGCGGATGGACGCTCGCTGGGGTTCGGCGAACTGGCGACGGCGGCGGCCCTGCAGAAGGTGCCCGGAAAGGATGAACTCCGTTTCAAAACGTCCTCCGAGTTCCGCTACATAGGTGTCGGGGTGCCGGTGGTGGACCTTGCCGACATCTGTTGCGGAAAAGCGATCTACGGCTCGGATGCACGGTTGCCGGGGATGCTCCATGCCTCCATTGAGCGCTCGCCGGTCCTCGGTGTGCTGAAATCGTACGACGACCGGGAAACTCTCAAGATCAAGGGGGTGGTGCGGACTGTCGTGATCGATGCGGCCGCCCCGCCGTACGGTTTCCAGGCACTGGGAGGGGTTGCTGTCCTTGCCGACAGCAGTTGGGCGGCGCTCAAGGGGCGCGAGCAGCTGAAGGTCGTCTGGGAGCCGGGCGCCAACGCCGGATACGACTCGGGGGACTTCAAAAAGTCGCTTTTGGAAACCGTGCGCCAGCCGCAGAAGGTCGTGCGCAACAAAGGCGACGCAGCAGCCGCCTTTGCCAAGGGGGGGACGATTCATGAGGCGGAGTATTACCTCCCCCACCTGGCGCATGCCACCATGGAACCGCCGGCGGCGCTGGCCGAGTACCAAAACGGCAAGGTAACGGTCTGGGCTGCGACCCAGAACCCTCAGGCGACGCAGGAAACGGTCGCCAAGGCAGTAGGGATCGCAAAGGAAGAGGTGACTTGCCACGTCACGCTTCTGGGTGGCGGATTCGGCCGCAAATCGAAGCCTGATTACGTGGCTGAAGCAGCCATCCTGTCTAAAAAAGCCGGGCGACCGGTCCAGTTGACCTGGACCCGTGAGGACGACATCGGTCACGATTATTACCACAGCGTGGCGGCACTCTACCTGAAGGCGGCGACCGACGCCAAGGGGCGCCCGACTGCCTGGCTGCAGCGCAGCGCCTATCCTCCCATTCCCTCGACCTTCGACGCCTCGGCGCGCTACGCCGGGGATAGCGAGCTGGCCCAGGGGTGGGTGGACCTCCCTTTCGACATCGCAAACATACGGGCCGAGAACGGGCCGGCGCAAAACCACCTGCGCATCGGCTGGCTCCGCTCGGTGGCCAATATCTACCAGGCCTTCGCGATTCAGTGTTTCACCGACGAGCTTGCCGCCGCAGCGGGGCGTGACCGCATCGAGTTTTTTCTCGATCTGCTCGGCCCGCCGCGCAGCATCGATTTTCAGGCCGAGGGGACCAAAAACATGAACTACGGCAAACCGCTCGACCAGTATCCTTGGGAAACCGGGCGCCTGCGCCGGGTAGTCGAGCTGGTGGCGGAAAAATCGGGGTGGACCCAGCGCAAACCGGAAAAGGGGCGCGCGCTCGGCTTTGCAGCGCACCGCAGTTTTCTAAGCTACATTGCGGTCGTCGCCGACGTCCGGGTCGACGGCCAGGGGCGGGTCAGCATTCCGCGTATCGACGTGGCGGTCGATGCAGGAAGGGTAATCCATCCCGAGCGGGTGCGGGCGCAGTTCGAGGGCGCCGCCGTGTTCGGCACCAGCATCGTCCTGATGGGAGAGATAACGGCGGCCGGGGGCCGGATACAGCAGTCAAACTTCAACGATTACCCGGTGGCGCGGATGGATGAGGCACCCCTTGAGACGCACGTGCACCTGGTATCGAGTAACGGTTTGCCGACGGGAGTAGGGGAGCCGGGTGTCCCCCCGATTGCGCCGGCAATCTGTAATGCCATCTTTGCTGCGACCGGAACCAGGATACGCCAGCTTCCGGTCAGGAAGATCCAGCTGACTTGATTCGGCTGGGTGCTGGATGGAGTCACGGAAATCATGGGAATTATAGGAGGAAGTGGAGGAAGTGGAGGAAGTGGAGGCACGCATCAGCTAACCTGTGTATAATTGAAGCTCATAGAGAGTAACCGATACGTTTCATCTTCATAAGGGGGAGGACACTATGCCTAAGATAGTTCGTTTTTACCAAACTGGAGCAGCCGAGGTACTTAAAATTGAGGAATTACCGCTGGTGGAGCCGGGGGAGGGCGAGGTCAGGCTCAAGGTCGCAGCCATAGGCTTAAACCGTGCTGAAGTCATGTTCCGTCAGGGGCAGTACCTGGAAAACCCGGTGTTCCCCTCGCGGCTCGGCTACGAAGCCGCCGGGGTTGTCGATGCCATCGGCCCCGGAGTTACCGGCGTGAAAATCGGAGACCGGGTGAGCACCATCCCTTCCTTTCCCATCTCGGCGTATGGCGTCTATGGAGAAAGCGCTGTCGTTCCGGCCTACTCAGTGGCCTCATACCCCGAAACGCTGACTCCTTCCCAGGGTACTTCGATTTGGATGCAGTACCTGACGGCTTACGGGGCACTGGTTGAATTCGGGCAGCTGAAAGCGACGGACAGCGTGTTAATCACTGCGGCAAGTAGCAGCGTGGGGCTGGCCGCGATCCAGATCGTCAAATCAATCGGGGCGACTGCCATTGCGGTTACTCGCGGTTCAGGTAAGAAATCCTTTCTCAAGGAGGCGGGGGCGGATCACGTCATTGCCAGTAACGAAGAGGATCTGGTGAAAAGCGCCATGGATCTCACCGCGGGAAAGGGGGCGAGCCTTGTCTTTGATCCGGTCGGGGGGCCCTTGCTGGCAAAGCTTGCCGACGCCGCCGCGCCGGGCGCGATCATCTTCGAGTACGGTGCCCTGGCTCCGGAACCCACCCCGTTTCCCCTCTTTGCCGCGCTTGGCAAGGGGCTGACGGTCCGGGGTTATACCCTGTTCGAGATCGTGAAGGACCCCGAGAAACTCGCGCGTGGCAAACAGTTCATCTACAGTGGTCTGGAGAGCGGGAAGCTAAAGCCGATCATCGACCGTACTTTCCCCTTGGCAAGTATCGTGGAAGCCCACAAGTTTATGGAGTCAAATCAGCAAAAAGGTAAGATCGTGGTTACCGTCTAAAAAGCGCGAGCGGCTTTGCCGTTAGATACCAGGGGGCGGCAGCACACTGACAGGTTAAGGTCGAGGTTAAGGTTAAGTCTAAACCTCAACCTTTATCTCAACCTGTTTTTAAGCTGCAGCTCCCTTTTTTTGTGCCGAAAAGAGGCCGTAGCCAGTATAGTGGGCGTGCTTCTTAACAGAGGGAAACCATGAAACATTGCATGTACTGCGGAAATGATCTGGATGAAGCATTAAACTGCATCCTGTGCGGACCACAGCCAAACGTCACTTGCCCGAAGTGCGGTGAGGAGTACTTTGCGACGGGGCAGGGAATCTGCCCCATCTGCGGGTTTGAGTGGGACGAGTCGCCAACGGCCGGGGCATGCGCATAGCGCCGCTACGGAGGGGCCTGCCCGCGGGTGACGTTCGCCGAGGGATGCTGCTACCGGTCCGCAATAAGACTGGCACTAAAGGCTATCTTGCTGAATCTGCGCGTCTGCTTCCAAGGTTATCCTGGCTTCGTACCTGGAGGGCGTTGAGATAACAAGGTAGGCCGTAGTATCAGCTCTGGCACTGAGAAGAGTTCCCGCTATATTCGCCCAGGAGGAAAATAGCAAATAGCGCTGCCCGAGAGAGAGAACTGAAAGCTGAAAGGCCACTGTTGGGAGTGGCAGCATGCGACTAAGGTTTTCTTCGCAAGTGACGATATAGGTTATGTCAGGTGCCAGCTTGCCACGATCAGTCATGCTATGTAATGGCGACGCTTCAGATGTCGTGCCGTCCCACAAAACCCTTGCCTCAGCCTGACGCAGGAGACCTGAATGCCAACCCAGATTGTTAATATCCGACGCTATGCGCTCATCACGACGCTTGCCTGGACCCTTGCCATCGTCTGCTCCTTCGCTTGGTTCTATTACCAGCAGGACAGGAACCTGATCGACATAGCCCGCGCGGAAGCCCGGGTGGCCTTCGAAAAGGACACCCTGTACCGCAGGTGGGCGGCGGCACGCGGAGGGATGTACGTCCCCGTGGACGCGACGACATCCCCCAATCCGGATCTGGCCCATATCCCTGAACGCGACATCGTCACCCCTTCCGGCAGGGCTCTCACCTTGATGAATCCCGCCTACATGACGCGCCAGGTCTTTGAACTCGCCGGCAAGGAAAAGTCGATGGTGCGCGGACACATCACGAGCCTCAATCCGATCCGGCCGGGCAACGCCCCCGACCCCTGGGAGGCCCGGGCCATGGCCGGGTTTGAGCGCGGCTCCCGGGAAGCGAGCGAGCTGGTCAACATCGACGGCCAGCGCTTCATGCGCCTGATGCGCCCCTTTATAACCGAGCAGGCCTGCCTCAAGTGTCACGCGAGCCAGGGGTACAAGATCGGCGACCTGCGCGGCGGTATCAGCGTCTCGGTCCCGATGGCGGTGTACTCGGGCTACACGAACAGGCTGGTCGCGGGGACGGGACTTGCCCATGGGCTCATCTGGCTGCTGGGAGTCGGGATGATTGCTCTTGGCAGGCGCACCCTCTCAAAGAGTGCCCTGCTGTTGGAACAAAGCGAGGAGCGCTACCGGACCGTCGCCGATTATACTGCCGACTGGGAGTACTGGGTCGCCCCGGATGGCAGCTTCCGGTACGTCTCGCCGAGTTGCGAGTCGGTCTGCGGCTATTCCCAGGACGAGTTTTACCGCGATCCGGAGCTGCTGACGAGGATTGTCCATCCCAAAGACCTCCCCCTTTTCAGCGAACACCTGGGAGAAGGAGAGGTCTGCGGCGCGCAGTTCGACTTCCGGATCATCACGCGCGACGGGCAAACGCGCTGGATCGCCCATTCCTGCCGGACCGTTTTCGGCCGCGACGGCCAGGTGAACGGCCGGCGTGCCGGGAACCGTGACATCACCAAGCGGGTGCTGATGGAGCAGCGGCTGCACGAGCAGGCACTGATGCTTGAGCAGGAGATCGCCGAGCGCCAGGTGGCACAGGAGAACCTCCAGGAGCAGTCCGTCATCCTGGAGGAGGAGATCGAGATACGCCGGCAGGCCGAGGAGGCCGGGCGCTTGAGCGAGGAGAAATTCTCCAAGGCCTTTCAACTCGCCCCGCTGATCATGACCATAACGGCGGTGGACGGGAAATTCCTGGAGGTCAACAACAGGTTCAGCGAGCTGACGGGGTTTAGCCGCCAGGAGTCTCTGGGAAGGACAGCGGTCGAACTTGGATTGATCTCGGAAAAGGACAGAGGCCAGATCAACAGTTCCGTGTGGCGGGAGGAGCGCATTTCCGAGAGCGTCCTGCCGCTGCGCACCAAGGACGGCCGCCCCCTGGTGTGTGAGTACCACGGGGAAATTATTACCGTGGGCGAGCAGCGCTGTCTCCTTTCCATCGCGCTGGATGTGTCGGAGCAAAAGAAGCTGGAAGAACAGTTGCGTCATTCCCAGAAGCTCGAGGCGGTAGGCGAACTCGCCGGCGGGATCGCCCACGATTTCAACAATATCCTCACCGTCATCCTCGGCTACGGCAACATGATGGAGATGGCGATGAAAAAGGATGATCCCCTCAAGGAGAAGCTGGACCAGATCCTGGCCGCCTCGGAAAAGGCGGCTCAACTGACCCGCGCCCTGCTGGCCTTTAGCCGCAAGCAGGTCATGAACCCGAAAGTCACCAACCTGAACGACATCGTGCAGGGGGTGCAGAAGTTCCTGGTCCGGATCATCGGGGAAAACATCCAGTTGAAATCCATCTTCAACGAGGCCGAGCTGACCGTCAACGCGGACAAGGGGCAGGTGGAGCAGGTGCTGATAAACCTGATTACCAACGCCCGGGACGCCATGCCGACGGGAGGGGTGTTGACGGTGGAGACCAGGACCGTGGAGCTGGATGAGCTGGACAGCCCCGAGCGCGGCTGCGTCGCGCCGGGGAGGTACGCCCTGGTTTCGGTGAGCGACACCGGCTGCGGGATAGATGAGGAGACCCGCAAAAGGATCTTCGAGCCCTTTTTTACCACCAAGGAGACCGGGAAAGGGACCGGCCTCGGCATGGCCATCGTGCACGGGATAGTCAGTCAGCATAACGGGTTCATCACGGTCGACAGTGCTCCCGGGCGAGGGACCAGCTTCCTGATTTACTTCCCCCTCGTCGCCAAGGAGGCTGCCGACGCTCAGGGTGCCGTCGCTGAAGAGCCGCTCAGAGGCGGCAGCGAAGCTATTCTCCTGGCGGAGGACGAGGCCTCGGTCAGGACCTTCATCGCATCGGTGCTGGGTCAGTATGGATACCGCGTGATCCTCGCCCGGGACGGGGATGAGGCCGTGGAGCAGTACCTTGCCAACAGAGATCTGATCAGGCTGTGCATAATGGATATGATTATGCCCGGGAAAAGCGGCAAGGAGGCCTTCGACGAGATCAGGGAGTTAGCTCCCGGCGCCGGCGCGCTTTTTTTAAGCGGCTACACCGCCGAGATCATTCGCAGCCAGGGAGATCTCGCCCAAGGGGCGGAACTGCTCATGAAGCCCATCAACCCGCTCATGCTTTTGCGCAAGGTGCGACAGATGCTGGACAGCGGGCCGGCCGACCTCAAATCGGATAAAGTATGAGCCTCTGGAATAAGCCGGTGTTATCAGGTAAACCGGCAAAGGCGAAACCGGCTCCTGGCGAGGAAGGGGAAGGGGACTACTGCTTACCGGGGTCACCGCAGCTGGCACCATCGTAGGGGCGAATAATTATTCGCCCCTACACTTTTGCGGCAGGGGAGGAATCTGTCCAGGCAATGAGCTGGATCGAAGAGGATCCCGCTGGTTCGTTAAATTTACGGCATGACAACCATCCGGTCCACTGTCAGTACCCCCTTTTTTATTCTAAGAGTGCCATGCAACACAGTAACGTTTGCGTTGCTCGTGTAGCCGCTGTTGTAACCTCCCATGAAGCTGACAGCCTTAGCTTGGTCGACGGACAGATTCTCAGTAAAGGGAACGCCCCAGGCTTTGACAGTACCTCCTGCGGGAGCCATTTCGTAGGCCGCTTGCAGCGTCGGATTGTAGCTGGCTGAGTTGCCGATCCGGGTCACATGAACCAGGTCCTTGGAAAAAACGATCCCGGCGTTACGTGCCGCATTCATGGTGACGACGCAGTCGCCGCTCCCGTTTACTATGCAGTCCCCCTGCCAGGCGGAGCAGAGGGAAAATTCCGCGGCTGAGGCGTGCAGTACCGTCGCAGTCCCGGTGGCAAACGCCGATGAACTGCTGACGTTGGCGGCTATACCGGCGGGAGAGCTCATGACCGTGCCCGATCCGGTCCCCGACACCGTGAGGGTGAGGGGCTGCGTGGCACTGCTTGCGGAGCAGTTAGCTGACGTCCCGCCGTAGCTGCCAAGGCAGCTCCAGCTCCAGGGGCCGCTGCCGGTGAGCGCCGAAACGGTGCCGGCGGCGCAGAGGCCGGACCCGGGAGGGGCCGATTGTGCCGTGCCGTTGCTGCTCCCGCAGCTGCCGCTGACCGTGGCGGCGAAGTTGGCCGTGATGGTCAGGTCTGCGCTGATATTGGCGACTGTCAGCGGATTGGCGCTTGTTGCCGGGAAGCCGCCGGTGCCGCTCCAATTGACGAATTGATGTCCGCTCGCCGGCAGAGCGCTTAACGAGGTGGCGCTAGCGCCCTGCGCCAGCTTTTGGACCGGAACGCCGTGCAGGGACCCGCCACCTGCGCTGGTGAAACTCAGGGTGTAGTCCTTGGTTACTCCCGCTGTGAACAACTGGGACACCGTCATCTCGAAGCCCGTGTCGGGGCTGCCGCCTGCCAGCAGCACCCTGCCATCACTGAGCAGGCTTGCGCTCTGGTAGGCCTGGTGAGCCGCCATCGGGCCGGCCGCAAGCCAGCTGTTACCGGAGGGATCGTACAGCTCGGCGCTGGAGAGGTAATCGGCCGCGCCCTGGCCGCCCGCCACCAGCACCATTCCGCTATTGAGCAGGGTCGCCGTATGCCAGTAGCGCCCCGTGGAGAGGGTAGCGGCCGGACTCCAGGCTCCTTTTGCGGGGTCATAGCGCTCGGCGCTCGCCAAGCCCCCACTGTCGCTTCCGGGATCATAGCCGCCTGCCACGAGGACCGTGCCGTCGCCAAGGGGCGTGGAGCTGTGGTTCACCCGGGGGTGCAGCAGCGGAGAAGCCGCGCTCCAGGAGTCGCTTAACGGGTCGTATAACTCGGCGTTGGAGGTGATGTTCCAGTCGGGGTCATAGCCTCCCGCCACCAGCACCCTGCCGTTTTTAAGCAGGGTGGCGCTGTGATAGACGCGCCCAAGCGCCATCGGCGTCGCGGGCTGCCAGGCCTGACTCCCCGGGTCATACAGTTCGGCGCCGGGGCTGTTGTCCATTCCGGAGCCGCCTGCCAGTAAGACCTTGCCATTGGGGAGCAGCGTGGCCGTATGTCCTGCCCTAGGGCTACTCATGGGTGGCAGCGGACTCCAACTGCCAGCGACAGGGTCGTACAATTCTGCCGAGGAAAGCTCGTTAAAACTGTCATCATAGCCACCCGCGACCAGCACGCTGCCGTCGGGCAGGAGTGTGGCGCTCTGGTCTCCGTGGGGATGCAGCATGGGTGCTGCTGGACTCCAAACCCCCTTTGCCGGGTCGTACAGCTCGGCGCTGGCAAGGGCGACGTATTGGTTGTCATAGCCGCCGGTTACCAGTACCTTGCCGCTGGAAAGAGCCGTGGACGTGGGCTGAAGTCGTCCGGCAGCCAGGGACCCGGTCCGGGTGAAGTTTCCGATCGGCGCCGCGACGGCTATGCCAAAGCCGGGAAGCGCTGACGCGAGATTCCCGTTGAGCGCTGAGATGATCAGGGGGCCGAAGCTGCCGGCAAGGCTCGGAGTGCCACTTAGGGTGCCGGTCGCCGGGTCGAAATGCAACCCGGGGGGAAGTGTGCCGCTCAGAGAAAAACTCCGGGCATCGCTTCCCGTCGGGGCAAAGAGGTAGGGGACGCCGGTCAGGGCGGTTGCGGGTGGGATTCCCGAGATGCCTGGCTGAACGGGGGTGCGGGTCGTGACGCTGAAGGCCGTGGCCACGCCGCCTGTCGTCAGCACGGCATCGCTTCGGGTGCTGTAGCTTGCGGAGGAGGTCTGCCGCAAGGTTACCGTATCGCCGTTATTGACCGTGCCGGGGGCGGAAAGATAAGTTCCGCCGTTAAGGGAGTATTCCCCGCCGCTCACCGAGATCGCGCTGTGCCAGTTGATGCCGGCTACGCTGACGGAGTTGGAGAGCGCAACCGTGGAAATCTCGATACCCAACTGCTGGTTGAAGGACCCGGGCGCCGGTGCTGAAGGGGCCGTAACGATACTTCCGGCCAGTGGCTGCAGGGTGAAGTCCCAGACGTAGCTGTTGTTGCAATGGGCATATCCCGGTACGCCGGTGGCCCCGTACAGATAGACATCGTTGCAGCCGCTTTCGGTGTCGCGCACCAGGTCGGTATCGTACTCCAAACCTAAGAAGACGTTGTCCTTGAGCCATTGATAGCGCAGGGCAACCAGCGAACTTTGCCCCGCGGCAGCCCGGAAGTCCCGCCCGTCGGCCACGTACATGGAAAAGGATTCGGCCCAGTCCTCGTCCGGAATGGCACTCCCCGCGGCGCAGTTGCCATACCCCGGCAGCTGGGCGGCGTACTTTGTTATCCAGTCCTTCGGGTCGTAGCTCCTTGGGACAAAGCAGCCGTTGCTGCCGCTACTGAGATCGTAGCCGATGGCATAAAACCCGGTCGTGTCGATGAGCTTGAATTTGGTCAGGAGCGGATTGCCGGAGGCTACCTGGTAGAAACCATCCAGATAGTGGGCGTATTCGTGCAGCACAGTGTCAACATGGACGGCGGCGCTCGGCAGCCTGCTGTTGGCTACCAACGGGTCGAAGTACGCCCCTGCAAAACGAAAGTCAGCCGAGAGGTCGATGGGCCACCCCATGCCGCTGCCGGCCGGGTTCTGGATGAAGCCGTCGCACTGCCCGTTTATGCACTGCACCTCCTCGTAAGTGGACATCTGCAGATACTTCGGCAGTGCCCTCATCGGGATCGTGTAGATTGCGGCCAGGGTATCCTTTGAGATGTCGTTGGGGTGGAGCGGCTGCATCTGATCGTAGAGCTGGAAACTTTGGCCGGCTGCCGCGAGCACCTGCTCGCGGGCGCTCAGCTGCTGATCCAGCAAGGAGAGGCAGGCGCCGGAGACCAGGCTCGACTGCGGCAGGGCGTTGGCGCTTTGGAAGGCGAAGAGCGCGAGTCGCTGCGGAATCTGGCCGGAAATGCCGTTGACCGCGATCTCGGTCTGATAGCCGAGCATGAAAAGGGCGGCGAAGAGTTTGTACGCGAAGGTGTTCCGGTTTTGGTTCGACAGGTTGACCAGCCAGGCCGGGTCATTGATGTCGTAGGGGGTGCCATCCAGTACCGCCCGGGCAGTGCTGTCGGAGCTGAAAAAGGCGGAGCTGAGTCCCGAGGCCGCAGCCGGTGCTCCCGATAGGAACAGAAAAAACGCTACCAAAGGGAGCAGTTTTGCCGCAGTTCTTGGAAATATGCCTTTCATTAATTGACTCACGCCCGATTCTCCTCTAAAGCCATCACCACAGCGCGGCGACTCTTCAGTATTGTCACTCGTTGGATCTACGCTCAGGCAATTAAGGCAGCACACTGCATACCGTTAAGGTTTGCTTAAGCTGACGCTCTTTGCTGCAAAGGATTCCCGTTAATTGTGGAGCCTTTGGTGAGACTCTTTGAGCTCTGTCTGCTGCGGTTATTTCTCTTCTGTTCAAATAGTGCACAGCCATTTCCCGCGCTGCTCAGTTCGCAGTCAGCTGAATGTTTAAAAAACCGCCATAAAGGTCCGGAATAGAGCGGCTTTTCTTTATTTGTTCAGCAGGAAACTTGTCTTATCCTGTGAAAAGCTTCATACCAAAAGCGTCAAACAGCATGAGACTCGGCTATTATTGCTGCTGATGTACGCTGGTCTTTGAGTGTTCCTTAATGCTGTGGATTAAATTGTTGACGGAGGTGGCTTTTTGCCATATAGCACTATCTCGCCGTCACCACATCAATCGCTGGATGGTAACGCCGCAACAGACCCGGAATTGAGAGCCACTTGGGGCAAAATAACCCCGGTCCTTGGCCGGGGGAGCGTCATCGAGCTTAGAGCTAAGGAAAGAATTAGTGAAACAGACTCTTGCATCGTTGTCCCCGACAGAAATGGAGATTCCCGAAACCTACCGCATCGCAGCCCCGATCCGCCAAGACTACTACCTGATTGATGGAGAGTTGCGCCACTGGAGCGGCCCGCTGCAGGAGGTGCTGTCGCCGGTTCAGCTGCAAAGGGGGGCCGGCACGGCCCGCAAGGTCATCGGGGAGGCGCCGCTACTCTCGATTGCGGCAGCTCTCGAATCCCTCGACGTAGCGGTCCGGGCCTACGACAACGGCCGCGGCACCTGGCCCACTATGTCGGTGGGGGAGCGCATCCGCAGCGTGGGCCGCTTCAGCCAGGCCGTGCAGGGAAAGCGCGAGGAGATCGTCAAGCTCCTCATGTGGGAGATCGGCAAATCGCTCCAGGAAGCGGAGCGCGAATTCGAGCGGGCGCTCGCCTACATTCGCGACACCCTCGAGGCGCTGAAGGAACTGGACCGGGTGTCGTCGCGCTTTGTCATCAACCAGGGGATCATCGGCCAGATCCGCCGCGCCCCGCTGGGCGTCGTGCTCTGCATGGGCCCTTACAACTTCCCGCTCTACGAAACCTTCACGACCCTGATCCCGGCGCTGGTCATGGGGAACACCATCGTCCTGAAACCGCCGCGCTTCGGCATCCTGCTCTTCGCTCCGCTCCTGGAGGCCTTCCGCGACGCCTTTCCCCCGGGAGTCGTCAACACGGTCTACGGCGACGGCGAGGTGGTGTTGCCGCCGCTGCTCGCCTCCGGGCGGGTGGACGTTCTCGGTTTTATCGGCACCCACAAGGTGGCCGATGCCCTGCGCGCCATACATCCCCGCCCCCACCGGTTGCGCTGCGTGCTCGGTTTGGACGCCAAGAACCCGGCGATCATCCTGCCTGATGCCGATCTGGAACTGGCAGTTTCCGAGTGCCTGGAGGGAAGCCTCTCCTTCAACGGTCAGCGTTGCACCGCGTTAAAGATTATTTTCGTGCAGCGCAAAATCGCTCATTCCTTCCTGGAAAAGATGGCCGCCGGCATCGGAGCGCTCAACTGCGGAGTGCCCTGGCTGGAAGGGGTCGCCATAACCGCGCTTCCTGAGCCGGAAAAGCCGGAGTTTCTGGAGGGGCTGGTGCGGGACGCCGAGGCACACGGGGCGCGGGTGATGAACCAGGGGGGAGGTATCAGGAGCGGTTCCTTTTTCTACCCGGCGCTGCTCTATCCGGTGAGCCCCGCCATGCGGGTGTACAGCGAGGAGCAGTTCGGGCCGGTTGTGCCGGTGGTCGTCTACGACGACATCCGGGAAGCGATCGATTACGTGGTCGCCTCCGACTACGGGCAGCAGGCGAGCATCTTCGGGCGCGACGGCGACGCCCTGGCGCAGTTGGTGGACGCCCTGGTGAACCAGGTCTGCCGCATCAACATCAACAGCAAGTGTCAGCGCAGCCCCGACAGTTTCCCGTTCAACGGGCGCAAGAATTCAGCCGAGGGGACCCAGTCGGTAGCCGACGCCCTGCGCATTTTTTCTATTCGCATTGTGGTGGCGGCGCGGGAGACTGAGGCAAACCGGGAGATCATCACCGGCATCGTCAAGGAAAGAAAGTCCCACTTTCTCTGCACCGATTACATGCTGTAGGTCGCCGTGTGCCGTTTAGGTTAGGGGCCTGGCGTTGATTGGTCCCCCCTGTGGGGAACAGGGGGGAAGGCTCGCGTAGCGAGACAGGGGGGTCTTAGCCTGGGCAAAACACCCCCCCCCC
>JGI24143J45723_1000766_pt1 | contig 16237 bp, 16 predicted proteins | sample BarGraIncu00432A_FD_45723 | JGI IMG/M metagenome (IMG submission 45723) | reverse complement strand
AAAGGACTAGTGATTTATAATTAAATAAAAGGGGTGTTATTATGAAAAAGATAGTAAAGAATGTAATTGTATTCTCAATGGTAGGTTTAATGCAGATTGGAATAGGTGCGTCTATAGGCACATCGATAACAGAAGCTTCACCACGAGGTGATTGGAAACAACAACAAAATGATCGGCAATGGCAAGAGGACCATCGCCATAATCAGGAAATGCAGCGGCGTCACAGGGAGAATGCGCGGGATTGGAATGATCGCCAGTGGCGTGAAAATCAGCAACATGAACGTTATGTTCGTGAGGAAAATGAACGGAAATATCGCAATGAGTTAGAAATGCAACGACATGAGCGGGAAATGGTACGTCGTGATTGGGAGAATGATCGAGATTGGAACGATCGTCAATGGAGAGAAAATCAACAGCACGACAATACGATGAATGAGATTTTTGCCGGCATAATCGGTATCGCAATCGGTTCGGCAATCAACTAAAATAATATCAGCCCCTTATCTGGCTCATAGCTGTTGAATAAGGGGCTTTTTATTTGCCCCACTGAGTTGCAAATCATTTAATTTATAATAGAATGTAACCAAACAAAGTGCTCTGGCTGTAAACGCTGGGGCTTTTTTATTCGCTTTCTATAACACAATAAAGAACCTTGTAAAGTTGAAGTTTTAAAATCAATATTATACTTCATCTTAGCAGGCATTCACCCGTATCCTTTTCATTTATTGAATTGACTAAGATAATATAAGTCGAATGTTAATTGAGTGACTCACTTTGTTAGACGGCTAAAAATTCATGCCTATAAAACAGAAGAAAGGGAGAAAGGATGAATACAATAAAGTTAGACTCTAATATTCATGGAATTATTGTGCCTCATGCGCCAACATTGCTAGAGGATGAAATGGATGATAGATCATCTTCTGTGATAGAAGTACTTCAGAATATTGGTAAGAGAATGGAAAAATGGGGCGTGGAGGTTATAGTTGCAGTGACCACTCACTGGCAGACTGAGGAAAAATTTTTCATAGATAACTCCCCATTTCATAAAACAGTAATGGATTACTACGGATTTCGCAGAACGATTGAATATGATGTTGCTGGACATCCTGAATTGGCTAAGTTATTTCTGAAAGCAGGTGAAAAGAATTTGATCTTCCCTAGTACTCGCAAACACGGTGTTGATCATGCTATTACTATTCCGTTGCATTTTATGTTTCCGGATAAGAATATCCCTGTAATTCCCCTCTCGATATCAGGATCCTCTCTCTGTGCATTCCGATGGGGAAGAACCTTAGGGAGTACACTGAGAAATTGGGGCGGTAAAGTTTTATTTTTGGTTTCTGGTTCACTTTCCCATGACCTTACTTGTTTTATGAGTGGTAAAATTATGGGAGAACATGAGCAGTTTGATCGTCAGGTACTTAAGTTGCTTTCCCAGGGAAAAGGAATGGATGTACTTAACATAAATGAGAAACTTATAAAGATCGCAAAACCAGAAGGGGCTTTCCGTGATCTATATATGCTACTGGGAGTGATGGGGTCTCAAGCCTGTGGCAAAGTTCAGGCTTATGAAAAATTACCTGGTGTAGGTATGGGAGTGGTGGAATTTAAAGACTCAGGTCACAATGAACAGGGCGAAGAATTATTGAAGTATTATAAATGTAGTGGTATGATTCATTAAAAAGCGAAAGGAGAAGATAAGGGTATGAGTGAAATTAAATATCCTATTGATCAAGAGATCATTAGTTTATATCAGGGCGGAGATCAGGAGAAGGCCTTAAAATTGTTTGTTGGTGAATACCAGACGCGGCTTTATTCATTAGCTTATCAAATGCTTGGTAATCATGATGATGCTATGGATACTCTCCAAGAGATTTTAATCCAGGTTAACCGTTCATTGTCTAGTTTTATGGGGATGTCCAGTCTATATACCTGGGTTTATCGATTGAGTTCTAACGTGTGCTTGAATTTTCGTAAAAAGAAAAGCCAGACCAATAATCAAATAGAATGGGATGAAAATCTACTGCAAACAGTGATGCAGCCAGTTGAAAGACCTAATGAAGATCCAGATAAAATGTGTGAAACCAAGTATAAACAATTTTTGGTTCAGCAAGCAATTGTAAAATTACCGGTAACCCAACGGATGATTGTTGTTTTGCATGATATTGAAGGAATATCCATCCCTGAAAGTGCAGGTATTTTAAATATTACAATCAATGTTGCTAAATCACGTCTTCATCGTGGGAGAGTGGCATTACGTAAAATTATCAGTAAAGGCTTTGAGGTAAAAGGAATGGAAGGAATCGGAGTTTGTTTAGTTGGGCCTTCTGGTCAGTTAATGTAAAAAATATTTTATGACCCGTATCCTTTTTGGTGTTGGAGTTGACTAAATAAATGAGTACAAAAAAGTGGAGGTTACTATATCATGTCAAAACGTTATTATGAGTGGAGCATGCTTGTGCTTCGAGTATCGTTAGGAGCAATTTTCCTTGCTCATGGATTGCAAAAGATTGCTGGATTTGAGGGCATTGTTAAATTTTTTGCTGCAATTGGACTGCCAGCCCTACTCGCCTATGTAGTAACTGCAATTGAGACTGTAGGCGGAGCATTCTTAATCCTTGGGTTGTTTACTCGCAGTGCAGCGACTGGAATTATAATGGTTATGCTGGGTGCTATTTTTTCTGTCAAACTTAGTAAAGGCTTTATTGGTGGGTATGAGTTTGATGTATCGTTAATAGCTATCGCGTTAGCATTGGTTTTATCAGGCAGTAACACCCTATCCTTGGGTAATTGGTTTGGTTCTTTACTAGGAGCTTCGTCTAAAGATAAAGTTGCTTAAAGATATAAAAAATAAGGGGGCTTTTATAATGGCTAAACTAGGAGAAGTATTTGTATGTCCACTGTGTGGAAATGAAGTGACTGTGACTAAAGCAGGTGGCAACCCAGAAATTCATTGCTGTGGTCAAGTTATGGTAAAAAAATAAATAAAAAAATAAAGACGGCCAGATGAAGATATATGCTTCACTGGTCGTTTTCTTTTGGATGTTCAGCTTTAACTGAAATAATTCACTTGGAGGATGAGAAAAGGCATACTATTTGGAGCTCACAATAAAATAGTTTAAATCGTATCCTAATCTTCAAGTGATTTCTAGGAGCTGGAATGTGATTATGAATAGAGGTAGTGAACGGGCTGGTTGAGGTGGTTTGTAATCATCTTGATTGGCTCATTTTATTCTTCCCAATGGCCAAACTGGGTATTGATGCCAGTAAATGTGATAACGCATATAGCCAGTTTGCAGTGGAGATTGAGTACTTCAGAGAGCGAGTCCCTGATTGGTGAGGGAAATCTAAAGATCTTTGTTATCTAAGAATAGATGATTTAAGGTGGCTGCTGCGCAGTATTGATCCACTAATGTGGCAAGTGAGCAAACGTTTCTTCTATCTTTAGGTATATATTTAGAAATAACCATAACTACCTGTGAAGCGCGGTATCTAGCGGGTTTGGCGACAAAAAAAATTTTTTGCGAGTATATCTTATGGTAGATGTTAAGGGCATCACTTTACTATAAACTAATACTAGATAGCTAGGTCATTTCATGAGATCGATAATAAGGGATAACTCAGGTGCCTGGAGGGGTGATTATTAGTTAGCTCTTCCTAAAGAGAGTGATGAAAAAAAACGGCGTAGATGTAAAAAAGGCCTGAGATGTTTTTTAGGTTTATGGGAGGTTTAGTTTCATTATTCGAATGGAAGCAGGTAGACAAATGTGAAAGACGCACATTGAGCAGACAAAGAGGTCATAAAATACAATGTATTGGCTCTAAAGTCCTATTCACATGGAATATGGTTTAAATAAATGAATAATTTGGAGGCTGTTTTATGCAATGGTTTAAAAATCTTCGTATCGCGAAAAAGATACTGGCTTTGTATCTTATTATGCTTTTATTTCTCCTAGTCATAGGTTTTATTGGTTACAACTCTATGGACAAGATAAACCGTAACGGTGATAAAATGTTTACGGAAACACTTCTGCCTATTCAATGGCTTAACACGATTCGACACGACCTGAGAGCCAACGAGGCTGCAGCCAAAGAGATGATGCTTACAGCAGATCCTAAACGAATCACTGAACTACAGGCGGGAGTGAAGGAACGATCAGAGATATACGATGGCTTGTTGAAAAGATATCAGGCCATGCCAACACTTGATGCTTTTGAAAAAGAACACCTTGGAAAGTATGCTCAATTCGTAACTACATATAAAAAAGAACGTGATATTGCTCTTGATATGGCCTTATCTGGTCATAAAGCTGAAGCATATCAGCACTACCAAGCTTATGTTCAAAAGCCCCTGGATGACGCCCAAATTGAACTTAAAGCCCTAGCTAACTATAACGAAAAAGACGCGGAGGAGCTTAATAAAAAGAGTGGGAGAGATTATTCTGCTGACTCATTATGGATTTTGGCTATCACTGGTATCGCAGTAGTCTTAAGTTTAATAGTGGTCCTCTTCATAACCCAAATTATTGCTAATCCGCTAAATAAGGTTGTTGCCAATATTAAAGAGGTTAGTGACGGCAACCTTGCGATAAAAGAACTCAAAATTGAAGGACAGGACGAGGTTGGACAACTCGCAATTGCTATAAATGCGATGGCGAAAAATCTAAGGACACTTATAACTCAGGTAGCAGAATCGACCCAAACAGTGGCTGCATCGAGTGAGGAACTCACCGCCATAGCCGAACAGTCAGCTCAAGNGGCTAACCAAGTGGCAGTAAACATTACAAATGTGGCTCAAGGTACTGAAACTCAGCAAACCACGATTAATAGTGCAGTAGGCATCGTTAGTAAGATGTCCAACAGGGTAAAGCAGCTTGAGGGGAATGCCCGGGCTGTTGCGACCACATCTGAAAAAACAGCTGAAGCTGCTAACAAAGGTCAGATAACTGTTAACGCTGCAATTGGACAGATGAAAACAATCGAAGAGACTGTCAGAAGTTCAGCGCAGGTTGTTGCAAAACTGGGTGAGCGTTCTATCGAAATTGGTCAGATAGTAGATACTATTTCTGGCATTGCGGGTCAGACTAATCTGCTCGCACTAAATGCTGCAATTGAAGCGGCTAGAGCCGGTGAACAAGGTCGCGGTTTTGCTGTAGTTGCGGAGGAAGTTAGAAAGCTTGCCGAACAATCGCAAACCGCCGCCAAACAAATTGCAGATCTTATCAGTCAAATTCAGAGCGAGACGAACAAAGCTGTAGCTGCGATGGATGCGGGAACCAGAGAAGTAAAAGTTGGTACTGGTGTCGTAAACAGCACAGGTGAGACCTTTAAATCAATTTCCAATCTTGTTGGACAGTCTTCAAGTGAAATACAGGCTATAAGCCTTGCTATCGGCGAATTTGCCAATGGCGCTCAGGAGATTGTGGTTGCCATGGAGGAGATTGATGCTATAAGCAAAAATACTGTTGGACAGACACAATCAGCTTCCGCAGCCACCGAAGAGCAATCCGCGTCAATGGAAGAAATAGCCGCATCCAGTGAGGCTTTATCAAGTTTATCCCAAGAACTGCAAAGGGCTGTCAGTAGATTTAGGGTTTAAAATGGGATTTCCAGCTGGGGCTTAGGTCAGTCAACCGTTATACACGGAATTATATCATTCGACGGGGCGCTGACCAAGACGGTAGAAGATCTGTAAAATACCGTCATTATGCTCAATATACAAGGAGGTAGAGACAATGGCTGAAGAACAATTAGTATTATTTAGCTTGGGAAAAGAGGAGTATGCGATCTCGATACATCAGGTTAAGGAGATCATTCATTATAAAGATGCCACCAAGCTTCCCAATACACCAGAATATATGGAGGGTATAATCACCTTGCGTGGAAAGATTATACCGGTGGTCAATTTAACTCTGAGACTAGAACTACCAACATCGCAAAGCTGCGACAAGCGAGCGTTGATCATTGAGACAGCACGAGGAGAAGTCGGAATTGTAGTGGATGAAGTGACAGAGGTGATCCGGATCCAGGACAGCGCCATCGAGCCATGGGCAACGACAACCGGCAACGGTTACGTCCGGGGGATCGGCAAAAAGGGGAACAGGCTGCTCATATTGCTGGACGTAGATAAGCTGTTCGGTGAGGAAGAGATGCAGGAAATAAAGAAGGTAGGCTAATAAAATAATTTGATATCGATTATAACATGAGAGTTTGTAGATAATATTGAGTTACGGTTATAGCACCAGGCGCACAAAGCTTGGTGCTTATTTTTTATTGTGATTTGAGAACATATTTTATGAATTAAGCCGTTCTCGATATAATTCTATCAGCTACAACGATTATAGCTAAGATGTAGTATTTTCGCGTATGCTTATTTATGAATACTTAATTTTAGAAAGAACTCATAATTAGTATTGACGTTTGACATTAAAAATGATATTTTATACAAATGTTGATAAGAATTGATCTTGTTTGTAAATAAGGGGAAATAAGCAATATATAATTTTAAAGGGGTTGTATTTATTTGCAGCAAAAAGTTTTAGGCTTCTCTCTAATTGCGACTTTTGCATTATCCACAGTAGGTTTTGCAAATCCTGCCCTTGATTTGGCTAAAGGGCAAACTGCTTTCGATGTAAATTACGGTTCTCCGAATGTTAGTAATAACCAGGGATACCCCAAAATGGATGGTAGGGGTAGTTTAGGCTTTGGTATTACTAGTGGTCTTGCAAGTGGGTTTGCATTACAATATAAGTATAATAACTTCAAGACTAATGCCCCGGCTGCCGGGGATCCCTCCATGATAGCTCAAGAACTTAACGTTCTTTATAAGTTGGATAAAAGTCTTACTGCTTTTGTCGGAGGAGCTCGTTTTAACATGAAGAATGGTTTGCAGTTCGGAGTGATTGGAACTTCTAAGATTGCTGAAAAAACAAAAGTTTATGGTGTTATCGGCCTTGGCAAAATACAAAGCTACGAAATTGGTGTCGGTTATGAGATTGATAAAAGCACTGAATTTAATGTAGGTTATCGCAATGCAAAATACAAGTCTAATGATGTTGATTTTACCCTGAAAGGGATGAACACCACAGTATCGTTCAAGTTCTAATGTTACATATCATATGAATAGGGCGGGTTTGCAAGGTTATGCCTCCTTCCACCATCTAAATAGGAATGAATTTTAAGCCGCGAATTTCGTGGCTTTTTACTTTGTGTGGTTTTAGATAGCTTTGGGTAGCTCCACCAGTTAAGACTAGAATTGTTGTAACTAGGGAATAAATATCCAAAAAGTTCATTTCTATAAAAAACAAAGGGGAAAAAGCATGAAGAAACGAAATAATAAAATAAGCAAAAGAACCGTCATTGCTTCGTGTGTTAGATAAATGAGTGATAGAAGTGTCCAACAGATGGACGTTTGATCATGAAGTTTTATTGCGACGTAAATGATGGGCAGATGTTTGGTCTGTCATTCCCCTTCCATTAGTCTAATAGATCGATAGAGTCCAATCAATTGCTTATAGGAGAAATGAGAAACTGGGGTGCTGTCCATGAATAGAGCAATAGCGCTCTTATGTGTAATTTGGGGACTGAATTGGGTAGTCATGAAAGAAGCTAATCAGGTATTTCCGCCAATATTATTTACTACGTACCGTTTTGTAATCGGATCCATTGTTTTGTTAATCATTTCGTATTTTATGAAAATTCCAATCCCGCGTCGTGAAGAGTGGAAATGGATCATTGTAGGCGGCGCTTTACAAACGGCGTTTTTTAATGCAGCTGTTCAAGTTGGGATGCAGTTCTTGAGTGCTGGTTTTTCTTCAGTTTTGTCATATAGTATGCCTCTTTGGGTGACAATTATGGCGCATTTCTTCCTTGGTGAGCGGTTGACAACTCGTAAAATATTCGGAGTTGCAATGGGAATGATTGGGCTTGCCACTTTATTAAACGTCAGTGGTGGCGGTAATTGGTGGGCTATTGCGTTGACATTAGCAGGTGCCGTGGCATGGGCATTTTCGAGCATTCTTGTTAAGCTGAAATTCCAACAGTATGATATTTTGCGTTATACTACTTGGCAGATGGTGGTAGGGGCCGTTATACTGCTGGTTTATTCGACGGTATTTGTACATGGTAGCATACAGTGGGGATGGTTTGCAGTAGGATGCCTTTTATATAATGGTGTTCTTGCTTCAGCTCTTGCTTTTTTTCTTTGGACGTATATTTTATCGAGTACGGAGGCCAGTAAAGCATCAATATCAGTATTGATGATTCCTATTATTGGTGTATTAGCAGGAGTTATCTTTCTGAATGAAATATTATATTGGAATACAGTTGTAGGAATGCTACTGATTTTGAGTGGGATTTGGTTTGTAAATGGGGCATAACTAATCAGCAAGTTTTAAAACCTATTTTTTTGTATCTTAAGGATTAATATGCTAATAAGAGCAAGGTGAAAAAATATCATAATATTAACGTAGAATGAAAAGAGGTAATAAACTTGGATAAACAAATAATGACTTTAGCACAGAGCATTCAAGATAATACTATTGCGCGTCGAAGAGATTTTCACCATTACGCGGAAACGGCTTGGACAGAATTTCGCACAGCATCCATTATAGCAGATACTTTAGTTTCTCTCGGCTATGAGGTAAAAGCAGGTTATGAGGTAATTGATGAATCGGCAATGATGGGCGTTCCCTCGCCACAGGTACTAGAGTGCCACATGGAACGAGCTTTGGCCCAAGGAGCTGTTCCGGCGTGGTTAGAAAAAATGCGCGGTGGTAAAACAGGGGTTGTTGGCCTTTTAGATTTTGGTAAGCCTGGTCCGACTGTAGCCCTGCGTTTTGATATAGATGCTAATGATGCCAATGAAGCACAGACCGAAAATCACAGACCTTTTCGCGAAAAATTTTCCTCAGTGAATAAAGGCGCAATGCATGCATGTGGGCATGACGGTCATGCTGCTATCGGCCTAGCTATTGCCGAAATAGTAGTTAGACTCAAAGACCAATTGGCAGGACGTATTAAAATAATTTTCCAACCAGCAGAGGAGGGGGTTCGCGGAGCTAAGGCCATGGTTGCTAAAGGGGTAGTTGATGACGTACAATATCTCCTCGGCATGCATCTTGGCATCACATTATGCAAAACAGGTCAAGTCGCTTGTTCGACTGAGGGCTTTTTAGCCACCACTAAACTAGACGCGAAATTTACAGGCAAGCCAGCCCATGCGGGTGCTGCGCCAGAAACCGGTCGCAATGCGCTGCTTGCAGCCACAACCGCTGTAGTCAATCTGCACGCCATCTCTCGGCATAGTCAGGGAGTTTCGAGAATCAATGTCGGCGTGATCCAAGCAGGTACAGGGCGAAATGTTATCCCAGCCAATGCTCGTATCCAATTAGAGACACGAGGTGTCACAAGCGTCATCAATGAGTACATGCATCAGGAAGCTATGCGTATTCTAGAGGCATCTGCAGACATGCATGGTGTGGAAGTTACTATCAATGAAATGGGTGGGGCGGCAGGTGGGGAAAATGACCCTGCCTTGGTGGATCGCCTTAGAGTGGTAGCTGAACGTCTAGGAGTGTTCCAAGAACTTTCTGATTCTGGCAACATCGGCGGTAGCGAAGACTGTACGTACTTTATGGAACGGGTGCAAAATCGTGGTGGGCAGGCGGCCTATGTTATTATCGGCACTGAACTTGCAGCTGGCCATCATGACTTCTATTTTGATTTCAATGAAGATGCTTTGGAATTGGCGGTCATCTTTCTTAGTGGCGCGGCAGTAGATCTTTTGACCAAGCTTTAAAAGAGTAGTATATTATTTTGTTAATAATATATCAGGCGGATTTGGTGTAACTATTGCATATGGACTGCTTTTAGTAGGGACTCTAGATTCTAATCCATGGTCTTACGGGGTGAGTAAAATCAATTTCTAATATATTACCAACATTTCGTTAAAGATACATAGCAGTTGAAGCGGCATGCAATTGGCGACAAAAAAACGGGCGTTTAGAACGCCCGTTATGGATACTTTATTATCGTAAGGTAAATTTGTTATCCCTAGGATGCCAGCCATTTCGACCGATGAATATTTCATTACGGGCCATGTCATGGCCATCTCTATTGAGGTCAAAGGTTAAAGTATCTCCTCCTCTTACTTTAAAGTTAAGTTCATCAATCCCACGGCCGGTAAAATGAAAGCGGATTGTGTTGCGGTCATGATCTACTTTAACAAAATCACCATATTCCAGATCCTTTTCGTCAATGTCGTAAAACTGTCCATCGGTTTTAATTACGCCAGAAAATACATGCTGCCTACGAAAGTTAGCTGATTTTAGATGGAATTCATCATTGCGATTATGCCATACAGACAGGCTAGGAGGAGTTTGTTCGGGACGCCCTTCGGAGCGGTCACTCCAGGCAAAAGCGGTTCCTGATAAGGTAACAAGGAAGCAGGTAAGCAGTGCTAAACAAGAAAGCTTTTTCATATGTATCATCTCCCTAATCTTTATTTGATATCACTATATCAGAAATATATGACAAAACTATGACAATTAAAAAAATAAATAGCTGAATAGTTAGTGCTGAAAAAAAGGATGGATAATTTTAAAAATTCGTGACATTAAAGTGATTAGTAAAAGGTGTACGTTCTTTAAATTTCATAAGTAAAGGTTGCGTCCTATGGGACGTTTCTCTTATAAAGAATGAATAAACCACGCCTTGGCAGGCGTGGTTAAAAGAGGAAATAGGTTGGTGGATTAGATTGGAAAAGTTAACAGGTTGGGGAACAATCGTCATTGCCTCCACAGCCACAGAACAATATCAAGAGGATGATGATTATAATAAAACCGCAGCCACCAAAGCCATTACGGCCCCCTCCAAAACCTCCGAAGCCCATAAGAACTCCTCCTTCCTTAGTAGATTGATATAGTATATGATTATTAACCCAGGAGGTGAGAATCATATAGCCAGAATTAATTATTAATATTAATTTAACTGGTTATTTGTTGGGCACTACAATATTTTTTTCTCCTATCAAGTCATTGCGGCTTGATAGGTTTTTTTCAGTGCAAGATATATTTACAAATTATTATTACGAGTACGAAGTATGTCACCTTATCATTTCTGGGCTAAGAAATAACTACCCACGTTATAAGAACATGAGTAGTTCTTTCCATTTTCTACTAATGTTATCTTGATATGAGTAAAAGTTGCTTATATAATAGAGGGTGATACGAGGGGAAAGACGCATTTATTGCATCTTGATTTTTAGATTGGTACTCAATCCTATGTGAACATTATATTGCCGAAAAAAGGGCATAGATATCTTTTATATAAAGCCCTGACTTTCGAAAAATATTTACTGCTATATTAAAAGTATAGGAACAAAATTTTGTAATGAATAAAAATGGATGAGAGGAGTATGGGGATGCAGTTAATGATTGAAAACTTTCATGCAACTTTGAATTCAATAAGCAATGGAATCGTTGTAACCGATGAAAAAGGAATTATAATCTTCATCAATCAATGGGCGGAAATGATTATCGGTCTTCAAGTTAATGCAGTGATTGGATGCATGGTGGATGATATTATTCCAGGGACTAGGTTGCCAAGGATAATAGAAACGGGTATTCCCGAATTTAATCAACACTTCAAAATAGGCACGACTCATATGTTAACTAACAGGACGCCTATCCTAAAAGAGAAGCAGATTATCGGTGCCATCGCCGTCTTTCAAGAAATTACTGAGCTGAACAAAGTTGCTGCTGAATTAGAAGACGTTACAAAGCTAAAATGTATGTTGCAATATGTTCTGGAAAGCATTGAAGAAGGGATTGTGGTGGTGGACAAGCAGGGTATAATCACTATGATGAATCCAGCATATTATGCTGTTTTGGATAAAAAACGGCATGAAGTGATAGGCAAACACGTAACTGAAGTAATACCAAATACTCGCTTACATGAGGTTGTTAAGGATGGCAGGATAGAATTAAATGTAATACAGAAAATGAATGGACATAGCTGTGTAGTATCTCGCATTCCTATTGTTAAGAACAATGAAATAATCTGTGCTGTAGGCCATGTAGTGTTTAAAGATATTAAAGATTTGAAGCGGCTAGCGAATGAAATTAGCCAACTACAATATGAACTTGAATATTACAAACAAAAACTGCGCAAAACCTTTGGTGGTAAATATACGTTTGAAGATATAATCGGGAAAAATGAGAAAATTGAGTGGGTTAAGAGTATTGCCCATAAAACGGCGAAGGGCGGTTCCACTGTTCTCATTTTGGGAGAAAGTGGTACGGGCAAGGAATTATTTGCGCATGCTATTCATAATGCCAGTTCGCGATGTGAGGGGCCGTTTATTAAAGTGAATTGTGCTGCTATACCGGACAATCTGTTGGAATCGGAGCTATTTGGCTATGAAGAAGGTGCGTTTTCTGGGGCAAGAAAAGGTGGTAAGCCCGGTAAGATTGAATTGGCAAACGGAGGGACCATTTTTTTGGATGAAATTGGTGATATGCCACTTTGTATGCAGGTGAAATTGCTACGGGTGCTTCAGGAGCTAGAAGTTGAAAGAGTGGGCGGAACTAAGACTATTAAGCTAGATGTACGGGTGGTCACTGCCACAAATAAAGATTTAGAAGCTTTAGCGATAAACGGCCAGTTTCGTCAAGACTTGTACTATCGATTAAATGTTGTTTCACTTTATATCCCCCCCTTAAGGGAACATAAAGATGATATTCCCCTGTTGTGTAATGTGTTGCTACGAAAGATAAGCCATAAATCGGAACGATTTGTTGATTCTGTATCACCAGAGGCTATGGAGGTGCTTAAATCTTATTGTTGGCCAGGAAATGTCCGTGAGTTAGAGAATATTTTGGAGAGATCTGTTAATATCATGGATAACGGAATATGTATTTTACCAGAGCATTTGACATTTCTCATAAAAAAGGTGCCTAAGCCTCAGCATTTGGTACAGGAGCCAACTAGAACTGAATTAGTTGATGTTAGACAGGAGGCAGAGAAAAGTGCGATTTTGAAAGCCCTAGAGGATACTGGTGGTAACAAAAGTAATGCGGCTTTATTGCTACACGTAAATAGGTCTGTCTTTTATGAAAAATTAAAAAAGTATGGTATTAACTATAAATTTTCCGCAAAGAATCACTAGAGTTGCTTGAAAAATTCCCTATCTGAATTTCCGTGGTCAGCCAAGCTAGGCTGGTTCTTTTACGCTATTATTTTGACTTATGGCAAACCTTCGTTGATGTTGTTGCTTTATCTCATAAAAGGACTCAATAGGTTTACCATGAGTTTTGTTGTTGTGTATGAAAACCCATACATATTGTCTGAATATACAGACAATATGTATGGGTTTTCATCATTGAATAGTATGGTTTTCCTACGTTTGTTAACATTTTCACTAAGTGGCATGTATCTTGCATAGTTATATAAACGTAAATGCATTATATAACTAAATTTGTAAAAAAATATAGGCTTGGCGATGAACAGTACCTTTGGTGATTGTATAGAAACGGTTCTGAGCGAATCGCTGATTAAAGAAAGTTGAGATCGATCAACGAGGGCAAAGGCACACATTATGAAAAGGGGGCATAGACAATGGTTCATTAAGTAGAGATATGATATAAAGTGCACTGCATAAAAGAGTCTAAATTCCGCAGTGACAATAGTAAAAATGACATAATGGAGGTTGAATGGTTATGGAAGTTATAAGTATTCTAGCCAGTCTGATTCTATTAATCTTTGTTGCTTATCGGGGGTTTTCAGTTATTATCTTTGCTCCAATATTTGCTTTGCTTGCTGCAAGCATGTCTAGCCTACCAATAATGCCTGCTTATACTGAACTTTTTATGGCCAAAGGCGTGACATATATTAAAGCCTTTTTCCCGGTATTTTTGTTGGGTGCCATCTTCGGTAAAATTATGGAAGATACTGGCCTAGCTAAAGGGATCGCCCACGCAATTATAAGAGGGTTAGGGAAAGAACGTGCTGTTATTTCTGTTGCCTTAGCTGGAGCAATTTTAACTTACGGTGGTGTAAGCATGTTTGTAGTTGTATTTGCAGTTTACCCGTTTGCAGCCGCACTCTTCAGGGAGGCTAATATCCCAAAGCGACTTATCCCTGCGGCTATAGTTCTTGGTGCGTTCACCGCGACGATGGATTCTTTTCCTGGTTCTCCCCAAATACAAAATATCATACCAACTAGCTTTTTCGGTACAACTATCTATGCAGCTCCCATAAGTGGCATTTTTGGCGGTACGATCCTTATTTGTTGCGGTTTGTTATATTTGAATCATAGATACAAAACGGCTTTAGCTGCTGGTGAAGGATATGGCGATCATACCATTAATGAACCTGAAATCCACGAAGAGACAGATATTAAATTACCTTCATGGCATATTGGAATAATTCCTCTCTTGACAGTGCTCGTTATTAATTTTGGCTTGATTAATTTTTTTACCTGGGATACTACGATGCTTCAACCATTTCAGGAAATGAAGTTGCCCATGGTTGCATCCTCTGTTAAAAATGTCATCAGTATTTGGTCCTTAGTGATTGCTTTAGTTGTTGGTATATTGATTGCCATGGTCCTTGGGTACAAATCTATACCCAAAGGCGGTAGCCTGGTAAAAGCCATGAATGCTGGTGCAATTGGTTCATTACTTGCCATCATGAATACTGCTTCTGAGGTGGGGTATGGAAACGTTATTGCAGCATTACCAGGCTTTAAATTCATTTCCAATGCATTAATGGGTATACAAATAGGAGGTACACCTTTAGTATCCGAGGCTGTTACTGTCACTACTCTCGCAGGTGTTACCGGATCAGCATCAGGGGGCATGTCCATAGCATTAGACTTAATGTCAAAAGATTGGTTAGCGTGGGCACAAACGATCGGTATGTCACCTGAAATCCTCCATAGAGTAGCATCTATGGCGTCAGGTGGTATGGATACCCTTCCCCACAATGGTGCAATCATTACCTTATTGGCTGTATGTGGATTGACTCACAAACAGGCATACAAAGATATTTTCGCTTTAACCTTAATGAAGACTTGTATAGCCTTTGTAGTCATTGCCTTTCACTTGCTCACTGGTCTTTATTAATTGTTAATGTGTCAGGAGAGACATAGTGAGCTGACCTGAAAGACGTTTCCCTAACTGAATTCGCACCAAGTGTGGATGCGCTGAAAAAGATATTTTGTGATGAAAATGAGCAGGGAATTATACGCTTTAAAAGCGTTTAACTCAAAAAAATAATTAGGCGGTGGGTATGATGAATGAGTATCAAAACCTATTATTGGAAAAAGATAATGGCATTGGAATAATTACGTTAAACAGACCGAAAGCCCTAAATGCATTAAATGCTGCTACTATTTATGAAATGGATAGCTTACTAGACACCATTGCTTCAGACGATTCAATTAAGATTGTTATAGTTACTGGCAGTGGGGAAAAGGCATTTGTTGCTGGTGCCGACATCCTTGAAATGAAGTCCATGTCAGCAATAGAAGGTCGTAATTGGGGCAAATTAGCTCAAGGGGTTTTTAATAAACTAGAAAATCTTCCTCAACCCGTCATTGCAGCTGTTAACGGTTATGCTTTGGGTGGCGGTTGTGAGCTAGCTATGGCTTGTGATATTCGAATTGCATCAGAAAAAGCTAAGTTTGGCCAACCGGAAGTGACACTTGGTATTATTCCAGGGTTTGGCGGTACGCAACGCTTGTCAAGGCTAGTAGGGAAAGGTAGAGCTAAGGAATTGTTATTTACTGCAGATATGATTGATGCGGACGAAGCGTATCGCATTGGCTTAGTAAATAAAGTCGTTGCAGCTGAAGAACTAATGGCTGCCACTAAAACATTGGCAGTGAAAATAATGTCCCGGGGTCCTGTAGCTGTACAACTCTGTAAAGCGGCAGTAAATGAAGGCCTTGATATGGATCTACAGTCTGGCATTGCATATGAAGGCGAGGTATTTGGGTTATGCTTTGCTACCGTTGATCAAAAAGAAGGTATGACTGCATTTGTCGAAAAAAGAAAGGCAAATTTTATAGGCAAATAATTGATGGCTCACTTCACGCTTGTGTAGTGAGCATCAGAGAGTAAAAGTCAGTAAAAGCAGGCTATTTTTGAACTGACCCCCAAAAGTTAGACCTTAAAAATCTAACTTTTGGGAGGTCAGTTTTTTTGGCAAAATACAGTTTTGAATTTAAANAACT
>JGI24143J45723_1000765_pt1 | contig 16238 bp, 13 predicted proteins | sample BarGraIncu00432A_FD_45723 | JGI IMG/M metagenome (IMG submission 45723) | reverse complement strand
CGTTGCCACATCGCCGAGAGATACGTGATGAGTACCCGCCATGATTGGCAATGAACGAATATCCGAGGGTTTAAATGCATCACTGCCTTTGAGCCTGACTACAATATCAGTATCTTGGCTATCATTAGTGGGATCATTTGCATAAACACCCGCTTTTGTACCCGCTATTGCAGCAGTAAAGTCATTTGTTACTTGGGCTACAGAGGCGTTGTAAAACTTCAGTCTTTCACGATCAACGCTCAGTTGCAGTTCAGGCATACCCTCTGAGTAAGAACTGCGAATATCTTTGAGACCATTCATCTGTGACAGCACTGATTGGACTTGATATGATGCTTTCACTAAATTATTCATATCAGCGCTCAGCAACTCAATTTGCACTGGAGCAGATGACCCTCCACCGCCACCACCAGAGACACCTGCCACTGAAGTCTGAGTCTCACTGATCCTTATAATGGCATTGGGGAGATTTTTAGCTGCATAGCCACGTGCTTGATCAGTAACCTCCCAAACAGTACGGCTACGATCTTTGCGATCGAGTAGTCGAACAGATATGTCTCCCGTATTACTGGTAGGCTTACCAGCACTTGACAAACAATTAACTACTTCAGGAATGGTCGCTAAATATTGTTCAAGATTCCGAACAACATTATCCGTTTGATCAATTGTTTGTCCTACAGGCAACTCTACTGAAACCCGGAAACTACCCTCATCAGTACGTGGCATATATTCAGAACCAATAAGGCCCAGTGGAATCAATGCTACTGATAAAATAAATACAATTAAAACAGTAGCGACAACTTTCTTGCTATTGCCCAAACTCCAACGTAAAATTTTCTCATATTTTTTAATTGCGCCTTGTTCCATATTATTCATAAAGTCCCAAACCCGTCCTTGGGGTTCTACAAATCCATGTTTGAATAAGCGGGACGCGAGTAGAGGGGTGAGGGTAAAGGATACAAGCATAGAAAATAATGTAGCAAAAACAATAGTAAGTCCGAACTGCCGGAAAAATTGTCCAGTCATACCATTCATGAAGGCGATGGGCAGAAACACCACTACGTCACAAAGGGTAATGGCAATCGCTGCCATACCAATTTCAGTACGACCTTCTTCAGCAGCAACATCTGCCGGTTTACCCATGCCCATATGCCGATGAATATTTTCCAATACAACCACTGAATCATCCACTAAAATACCAATACATAAAGCCATTCCCATGAGTGACATCATGTTGAATGTAAAACCTGCTACATACAAGGCAAAAAATGTGGAAATCAACGATGTAGGAATAGCAATGAGTACAGCAACTGTGGACCTCCAGCCGCGCAGAAAAAGATATAATACCAGTCCCGTAGTAAAGAGACCTTCCACAATTGTTCCAAAGGTGTTGTGTAGTGAACTATCAACAAATTGGGATGCATCTGTAATAACAACAAAGTTATAATCGGGAAATTCAGCTCGCAAGGTATCTAACTGCTTAGTCGTAGCTTTACTTGTATCTACAATGCTAGCGTCACTATTTTTATATACAGAAAGAGAAACTGCATCCGATCCGTTAGCGCGACTGTAACGATCGACCCGACTATCTTGTTCATTAACTGTCGCAATATCTTTTAATGGCACAGGGATTCCATCAGCATTATTTACTTGTAATTTATTTATTTCATCAGGAGTTGCATATTGCGCCATTAACCTAACATCGGTTTGCGTCTTGTCGCTATACGTGGTACCAGCAGGCAATAATATGTTCTCGCCTTTTATCTTCGTTATAATCTGATTGAGGGAAAGGTTATAAAAACGAAGCTTATTACCGTCAACCTCAACNGCCACTTCTTTATCTCTACCACCATTAAGTATCACTTCGGAAACACCATCTGCCCGTTGCAAACGCTCTTTAAAAACGTCGTTGGCTTTGGTGTAAGTATCACCTAATGGCTGATTAGACGTTACTGCAATTTCAAAAATTGGTGTAGCATTAATATCTCTTTTTACAACAACTGGTTCATCGACAGCATCCGGTAATTTCCGTCTTACTGCATTAACTAGCTTAGTAGCATCAATGGACGCCATATCAGCATTGGCCGTAAACTCAAATTCCAAAACAATGTTAGCATTTTCAGGTCGAGCAATGGAAGTCATATGCTTCAAATGGGCCACAGAAGACAGAGAGTCCTCCAATGGCTTAATGACTTGGGTCTCCATTTCTTCCGTCCCAGCACCAGCATAATGAACTGATACTGTAACATAAGGCGTATTCAGTGCTGGTAAAAGCTCAACACCAATCTTATTAAAACTATATAGGCCAAGAACAACAAAGAGCATAATGATCATTGTAATGCCTACCGGCTTTGTAATAGAAAATTTTGTAATATTCATGCTAACACCTCCTAGGAAAAATTAAGTGGTATTATTTATTGCTCAATAGGGTTAGGCAAAATAGTCGTTCCGGTTTTAAGACGTGAAAGATTGTTAACTGCTACTAGTTCACCCTCATTAATCCCGCTAAGGATTTCCACGCTTTTATCATTGCGTAAACCTAGTTTCACAACTCGTTCAGTAACCTTATTCTCACTATCAACGATATAAACCCGATCGGAGCCATTCGTAGATATAATAGCTTCTCTGGGAACAAATAAGGTCTGTGGTCTTAACAATACGTCAATATTAGTTCTGGCAAACATACCAGTTTTAATACTATTATCAAGATTATCAAGAGCGATACGAATGGTAAAGGTTTGGGTCGTAGTATCCATCGCTGGACTTATATAAATAATCTTACCTGTATAGACTTTCCCGAGGGATTCGATGGAAATATTCGTAGGCATCCCCATAACAATTTGTCCGATGTCTTGCTCGGATACAGAGCAATCAACAAAAATATTGCTATTATCAACAATTGATAGAAGTTTTTGTCCTGTCTGTGCCATCGTTCCAACTTCCGCTTGACGGTAGCCTATTACGCCCGCTCTCGGTGCGCGTAAAACGAGATCATTCTTTTGATTTTGTAGTGCATCAACTGCACTACGGGCTTTATCACTGGCAGCTTGTTTGGAAGCCACTGTTGCAACACTGCCAGAAGCCATTTGTTTAGACCAAGTGTCAAGAGCAGCACGCGCTGCAGTGACCAGCTGCTCTTGATTATCTAAATTCTCTTTTGATATGGCACCTTGGTCAAATAGAGTTTTATAACGTTGATAATTGGTCACACTATGCTGATAGTCAGCTTGCGCTTTCTGATAACTGGCTTCGAAACTTGCATTGCTTTCAATTGCATCAGCATCAGCTTGGCGAAGGCTTGCTCCATTCTGAGCTAATGATATATTTACATCGCTAGTATCCTGGATAATTAATTCTTGTCCTTGAGACACACTTTGTCCTAGGTCAACATTTATTTGAGTTATTTTCCCAGAATATTTAGCTACAATATCCACTTGCGAGACCGGAACCGTCTTTCCAGACAACATAATACTCTTCATCATATCTTGATGTTTTACAGTTAAAACATCAACCGCAGGCTTTAAGTCTCCTGCGCTTTTCCCTTTTGTAACGGTTTTGGATTTAAAACTATAAAAAGCAAATATGAGTACGGCAATAACTCCGATGGCTATAATTATTTTTGTCTTGTTACTATTTTTCACCAAATCCAGCTTCAAATGTCTTATCTTATTCACTATTGTTCACCTCTCAATTATTTTTTCTCAATATTCATGTTTGCTTTAAGAGCAATTGCATTGACAGACATACGTTCTACAAGATCATAGGCCTTTTCAGTTTCAGCAGGTGTAAATCCAGTAGTGATCAAGTCAGCCCACTTTTTTAAAATCAGCCTAATTTTAGGTTCGCTTTCCTTGCCTTTTACTGTTAAATACACATTATAAGCACGCCGATCTTTACTATCAACGTGTCTCTCCACATATCCTAACTCTTCTAATCTAGTAATCGATCTGGTCGTTGTGGCTTTATCTGTATTAGTAAATTGACTGATGGAATCTTGAGTAATGCCATCGCCATGAAAAAGGCACATAAGACATGAATAATGACCAAGACCAATACCATACTCGTCAAAATATTGATCAAAGAAAGATTGTCCAATTCTATATATACAAGATATCCACTTTCCGATATATGGTTTTTCCGTCATTTGAAACCTCCCTGAAGAAACCTTAGTCGTTCTTACTTGCGATCAAGAAAGTGATATACTTTCTGATTGCGTAAAATAAACAAAGGCTTGCTCCAAGCCTTTGTATCCCTTACTTGTTATCTGAAAGTGTCATATACTCTGATTACCAAATATCAATACCTCTAATAATAACAGTTAATAGTTGTTTGTACAACTATTAACTGTTATTATTAGATTGTAATTGGAATATCCAATAAAAAACTACAGTCTCAACTTAAGATGAAATTTTATATAAAAGTAAATTACTTAGAATAGTACTATCATGACATATATTTATGACAAAAGTGTGACAATCCAGTATTTTTCAGTAAAATTTTATAGATTTTTACAATAAATTAGATTTGTTATAAACAAATTCATCTTAAGAGTATGAGCTATAGGTGAACGAGGTATTACTTCTTGACTAAAAGATTTAGATCTTATATGATTAATTTATTATTTGAATATTTAATTGAATATAACACGGAGGTATTTGTGTTGTTAGTAAGAAAATTACTTCATAAATCTATGATCCTTTCTTTAGCTGTTTGCGTACTAATAATGCCAATTGTACAAACTAAAAAAGTAGAAGCTGCCAGTTTTGTGGAAAAGCTTATCTATTCTGCCGCTGCGGTTACACTAATCACTACTTACTATAATAATGTCAATGATAAAGGGCAAAAAGAAAGTCTAGCAAGTACGAAAAAGCAGACTGGTGTATACGATAATGAAGAAGCTAAACAGCGTATAAGCCTTATAGAAACTCAACTTAAAGCTCCTGGTTTAATTAAAGCCGATTATGCTATTTATGCCAATCCCAAAAAAGAATTTAATGCCTTTTGTACACTAGGACATGTCATCAGCATTAATAAAGGTACATTGGACACTCTTGATGATGATGAACTGGCCCTTGTAATGAGTCACGAAATCGGTCATGGGGAAGAAAAGCATGTGATTACAGGTCTTACAAAAAGTATAAGCCTGGGATTCGCTGTTGACCTGTTTGTAGGAAACAATCCCAATAACACCAATTCTATCCTTTCAACTATCGGATCTAATTATATTAATAATGAGATGTTCACTATGGGGCAAGAGTGGGAGGCTGATAATCTCGGTTTTAAGTACGCCACGGCCGCAGGTTTTAATCCAGGTGGAGCAGCTGCTTCCATGGTAAAAATGCGTTCAATGTATGGTGAATTACATAATGAAGGATTAGCTAAAGTAGTCAATCCTAATAATCACCCCAAAACCAGTGACCGAGTAAACAATTTTTCCAATCAATTAACAGCTTATAGTAATAATCATGTAACAGTTAAAAATGACAAGACTATCTTCATTGATAATCAAGAAGTGCTTACGCCAGTCAAAACTAAAAATTACCTTGGGGAAGAACGAGCCTATCTAATTGCTGGAAACCTTGCAAAAGTATATCATAATAGTGATATCGGTATTGCCAGCTCAGATGAAGATGGAACTGTGTATATAGGGAATGTAAAAATTTCTAATCTGTCAGAAAACGATATTAGCGGCGATGAATTAGCAAACAGAATAAATATGATCAACAATAAATAATCTTTATAGAAAGCCGCCTTAAAAATAGGCACCTTATTCGCCAAGTTGGCGAATAAGGTGCCTATTTTCTAACGACATTAAAGAGAGTAGTGTCTATCTCCTTCTGATCTGTTACAATAATTTCGAAATAAGCTCCACATGTTTTTGCCGCAACCATTCACCTATATCTTTCCCAGTGAGTGCTTTGGGGACAGTATCCTTAGACAATAATGTCAATGCGGCTTTAAGGGGGCTTAATGCCGGTATGTTTAGCCCTCCCCCTTGGGCAATGATATCAAATTCCTCTACACTTAGAGAGCCACGTCTTAGACCATTAATTGCAAAGACCAATTTCTCTGGGTTTGGACTTTCTAGCAATGATACAGTTTTACCAACAGCAATAGTAGCGTAAAACCAGTCCCCAGGTAAGGTCATTTTGTTATTCCAACGGGATATACTTTCCTTGTCTAACGCTAAACCCAGGGTAGCAAACCTTAGCTTAGTGCTTTTGGTCATTTTCGCTATTGAGTCTAGCCTTGCCATGGCGTTATCAAATTCAACCTTAGATAAGTCCCAAAGTTCTCTAAAGGTAATCTGTAACAATTTTGTTTTTGCAAGAATTTTAAAAAAATCCCCCGGTTGTGGGGCTTGCACTAAGACTTTTGTAAGTTCTATAAGCATCCGTTCAGGAGGCTCATCACCAAGTTCAGTAGCAAGAGTACTCGCCATAGTTAAGGTCCCAGCATCAATCTCGAACCCTAGGCGCGCCGATTGGCCAGCAAGACGTAAGGCTCGCATTGGATCATCAATAAAATGCTGGCTTGTTGCTCTAAGTATCTTGTTATTAATATCTTGGATGCCGTTGAACGGATCAATTATCTCTCCAGTTAAGCAATCCATGGCAATGGAATTTACTGTGGTATCACGCCTGAAAAGATCTTCTTGAATAGTTACTTTAGGCTTGGATGATACTTTGAAACCTTTATAACCACTACCAACTTTTCGTTCAGTTCTTGCGAAAGCCAATTCACACTTTTTCCCATCTATCAACAGATGAAATACTGGAAATGACTTGCCATATTCCTCGGCATCGGGGAAAAGCATCTTGAAATTTTTTTTAACCATACCCACTATACTGAAATCAATATCTTTCGGTATTACACCCATAAATTGATCGCGGACACAGCCACCCACTCTAAATACCCGTCCACCATTAGCCGCGATGGTTTCAGCGAATAATCGTTCTGTTAACAAAACACTAGTCATATTTATATGCTCCTTCTAATTGGTACTATCTTCATTATAGAAAATATCTATTTTCACAATGGGAAATAATCTAATATCCTTCTATCAATTATACTTCTCCTTGCTTTAACTTCAAGATATTTATTTGCGCATATAGTTCTAAAAGCCTAAATTTGCATTAAATTCGTTCATAATTTACTCTTATGGGTACTTTCAAGACTTGACCTGGAACTATTTGAACATTATTATTTAAACCATTTAATTGTTTAATCGCTTGCGTTAAATCTCTTATATCATCCCGATCAGTTACATATTTTATCGCAATACTCCATACTGTATCTCCGGAATTCACGTAAATTTTGACATAATTATCTCCCTCAAGATATGGGTTAGAACTTGCTAGGGGCGTAATCGACCATAAAGTAATTATTAAGGAAAAGGCCAACAAAATCTTCATCATCTTATACAAACACTCCTTTAGAACGTATGTTCTGTTAAGACGATTATATCACAGTACATATGTTCCCTGCAAGTGCCATCGCAAGCTTTTAGATATCTACATCAAAAAAACCTTACAGATTAAGATCTGCAAGGTTTTTATATTATTTTTCTATAAGCAAGTAGTAGATAATGGTCGGAGCGACAGGATTTGAACCTGCGACCTTCTGCCCCCCAGACAGACGCGCTACCGAGCTGCGCCACGCCCCGACTAACAACATTTATTCTACCTGTTATCTTTAATTATGTCAATAATTATAAAATATTTTCAATTACTTTTACACCTTCAGTATCAATACCCAACACCAAATACTGTGCTTTAATATGATTACAAGCAAAAGCCTGTACCATCCCTGCACCTATCTGATGGAAATTTTCTTGGGCAAAAGCAATTATACAAGGCCCAGCGCCGCTAATCGCTGCCCCTAATGCGCCTTTATCTAAAGCTGCCTCAAATACTTGCTGCATGCCAGGAATCAAGTGTTCCCTATAAGGTTGATGGATTTTATCTTCTAAAGCATAGCGTAGATGATGAAATTCACCTTGACATAGGGCCCCAATGACTAAAGCAGTATGGCTAATATTAAACACAGCATCTTTAAAAGGGACTGTTTGGGGTAAGACGTTCCGTGCTGACTGAGTAGACAAATTGAACTCTGGTACTGCTACCACCATGTTAAGCTTAGTTGGTGGCATAAAGCGCAAATAGCGGGCCTGATCGCCTTGTATGACGCTGATTGTAATACCACCAAATATAGCAGGCGCAACATTATCTGGATGCCCTTCTATGGCTGTTGCCATATCTAATAAATCATTCTTACTTAAAGTATTTCCCGTTAACTCATTTGCTGCAAACAGCCCGGCTACAATCGCAGCTGCACTGCTACCTAAACCACGAGACAAAGGAATTTTGTTAAGCATTTTAATATGTATTCCTTGGTATTTTTCACCTACCTTCTCTAATACTGCTCGTATCACTTGATAGATAATATTTTTTTCATCAGAAGGAATAATCCCTTTTCCTTCGCCTTCTACCTCAATGATTAAACTACCTCGCTGTGATAAAATCAGTTCCAGTTCATTATAAACCGAACAAGCTATGCCCACAGCATCAAAGCCAGGACCACAATTTGCAGTCGTCCCAGGCACGCGAACTTTTACACCAACTGACATGAATTCTCTCCTATTCTTCAGAAATCATTAACTAATGTTGTCGGCTTCTACCCGAATAACATTACATACTTTATTTACTACTGACAGATCAGCTATTGTTTTAATCGCCATACGCAAACTAGAATCCAATACTTGGTTAGTAATTAGAACAAGTTCCGCACAATTAGCCACTTTACTCTTTTGAATGACGGAATGTAAACTAACTTGTTGAGCACCAAAAGCACCAGCAATTGTAGCTAATACACCTGGTTTATCTTCTACTAACAATCGAATATAATAAGGCGATTCGGTTTGCTCTACTGGGCAAAAACTTTTTTCTTCAAAACACGTACATAGTATTCGGCCATTTGCATGATGCCTAATATTACGAGCCACATCAATTATATCAGCTACAACCGCGCTGGCTGTAGGCATTTCCCCAGCCCCACGTCCGTAAAACATAGTTTCTCCTACAGCATCGCCTTTAATATAAATAGCATTAAAAACATCATTCACAGAAGCTAAGGGATGGGCAATAGGGATAAATGCAGGATGCACACGAACATCAATGCCATGTTCATCATCTTTAGCAATTGCTAACAGTTTAATTACATACCCAAACTCTTTGGCATAGGCAATATCATCTTTGGATATATTAGTAATACCTTCGACATAGACGTCATCTATGGTAACTCGACTATTAAATGCGATGGAGGCTAATATAGCAATTTTGCGGGCCGCATCCACCCCTCCAATATCAGCAGTAGGATCCGCTTCCGCATATCCTTTTGCTTGAGCCTCCGCCAATACACTCTCAAAATCTAATCCCTCATTCGTCATTTTTGTGAGCATATAATTTGTTGTGCCATTAATGATTCCCACAACTTCACTAATTTTGTTTGCTGCCAAACATTGTTTTAGTGGCCTAATGATAGGAATACCGCCAGCAACACTGGCCTCAAATAGAAAATCTACTTTATTATCTTCGGCAACTTGCAGTATTTCATGGCCGAACTTGGCTAGAACATCTTTATTAGCAGTAATTACATGCTTACCTGCGTGTAACGCCCTTAGGATATAATCTTTAGCGGGCTCGATACCACCCATTAATTCAACTACAATATCTATATCTTTATCGTTAATAATATCATCGATATTTGTGGTGAACTCAGCATTGCAATCCGCTTTCCTAGGTTTATCAAGCTTACGTACCATAACTTTTTTGATATTGACAGGTATCCCAACTTTTTGTAAAATATCATAAGCATTCTTTGTTAATATTTTTACAACACCGGTTCCAACTGTTCCCATGCCAAGTAAGCCGATATTAACTATCTTCCCCATTTTTTATTCTCCTTTTAGGCTTGACCTAATATTTCTAATCTTTTTACACCCTCTATCATTCTAACCTTATCCAGCAGAGCTTCTAAATCAATCACAAGTTCCGCAGTTTCAATTGAAATAGTAGCATTGGCTACACCTTGTAATGGTATGCCTTGATTAATCGTCAATACGCTACCATGATCATAAGCAATCGTATTGAGAACTTTAGATAATACACCTTGCTTATGTTCAAGCAATAAGGCTAGTGTGATTATTTTTTCTTTACTAGCTTCATAAAAAGGAAATACATAATCCTTATATTTATAATAAGCACTACGGCTTAATTCCATTTTCTCGACAGCTTCATTAATTGTACGTGCTTCACCACGTTTTAACATATCCTTTACTTTTATTGTCTTCTTTATTGCTTCAGGTAATATTTCCTCACGAACTAAAAAGAATACTGCTTTTTGACCAATCACTCATTAACCCTCCTTAAGTATTATGCACGAGGATTTATATCTACTCTCAGTAGACATTATAGCATTGGCATATTATTTTAACAAGTAAAAATAATAAAAAATTAGCCAGTCTGTACAGATTGGCTAATTTTTTATTTAAAATATAATGCAGATTAATCCTCCACTACCATCATTAACTATTTTTTCCAATGTATCACGTAATTTCATTTGGGAGCTTTCTGGCATACTTGTGAGTTTATTTTGAATTCCTTCACGGACTAAGGAATTAAGGGATTTACCAAATAAATTAGTACGCCAAATCTTCTCTGGCTCGCCCTCAAACTCTCTCATCAGATATTGAACAAGTTCTTCACTTTGTTTTTCACTACCTATGAGAGGTGAAATTTCAGCCTGTACATCCGTTCTGATAATATGATATGAAGGCGCAGACGCCTTTAGTTTTACTCCAAATCGATTACCATTACGAATTATCTCTGGTTCTTCCAATACCATTTCATCTAATTGTGGTGACACAATACCATAACCAGTCAAATGTACTTGCTCAAGTGCACCTGCGATTTTATCATACTCACGTTTTGCTACTGATAGATCTTTCATTAGCCGCAATAAATGATGTTCACCTGATATAGTAAAGCCTGTCAATTCTTCTAATACTTGATAGAACAGACCATTTCTAGCCGTTATCTCAATAACTGCAATGCCATTACCAAGATCCATATCATGTAAGATTACATCTGCTACAAATTCATAGCCTGACAAATCATCAATAGCCTTGTCAATATCCCGAAGCCGCCTTACGTATTGCACGACCTCTTGCACTGCCCCATCAAATTTCACACGTAGCCAATGCTCATCTTCCAATTCTTCAATCCATTTTGGTAAAGAGATATTCACTTCTTTGACTGGGAATTCATATAGGACTTCTTGCAAGATAGCATAAATATCGTCTTGATTCATTTGAGCACAATCAACTGGTATGACAGGTACATCATAGGTATTCTCAAGCTTAGCAATGAGCTCACGTGTTTCTTTTGCTGATGGACGGCAGGTATTTAATACCACCAGAAATGGTTTTTGTAATTCTTTTAGCTCACTGATCACACGTTCTTCAGATGGTAGATACTTTTCTCTTGGCAAATCAGTTACACTACCATCAGTAGTAATAACTAGACCAATAGTAGAATGTTCGGCAATTACTTTTCTAGTCCCCACTTCTGCGGCTTCTTGAAAAGTGATCTCATGATCGAACCATGGCGTAAGTACCATCCGAGGGCCCTCTTGTTCTTCATAGCCTAAGGCTCCTTCAACTGGGTAACCTACACAATCAACCATTCGGACTCTAACATTAATATTGTCTTTGACATTAATTTCTACCGCCTCGTTGGGAATAAACTTAGGCTCAGTTGTCATAATTGTTTTCCCAGCTGCACTTTGTGGCAATTCATCTTTAGCACGTTCTTTATCATAAGGATCTATAATGTTTGGTAAGACCATTGTTTCCATAAAACGTTTGATAAATGTTGATTTGCCTGTTCGTACGGGGCCCACAACACCAATATAAATATCTCCGCCAGTACGTTCGGCGATATCTCTAAACAAATCAAATTTTTCCATTTAATATCCCCCTCCCCATAACTGCGCTCTTTGTAAAATATTAGGCTACATCGTTATACTCGCAGTCATCCCTCCCTTGAAATAAATTGATAACCTAGTAAAAGCTCATAGTATTTCAACAAGCAATTAACTATTAGTAAATTCGTCCTTATAAATATATGACATGCTAATTATAATATTACAAAATAAAGAAAAGACTTGGCAATGGCCAAGTCTTTTCTTTATTTTGTAATCACTATTTTTCTTTATTAACGTCAGTGGCTATCTTACCTAATTTTATTTTCAATTCTTGCCCCTTAAGTAGTCGTTCAATATTAGGTTTGTGTCGAACAACAACAAATATAGCAACAATAATACCAAAATATAAAAACTCAGGTAGCTCACCCATGAGGCACATAAAGATTGGCACTAATACAGCTGCTACGATGGAGGCTAGTGATACATAGCGAGTTACATACACAATCATTGCCCATACTAAAAATACAATGATTGTAATTTTAGGAACTAATACAGCGATAACGCCCAACCCCGTCGCAACCCCCCGGCCTCCTGTAAATTTCAAAAATATTGACCAGTTATGTCCAGCAATAACTGTAATACCAGCAACTAATAATGCTATTGATGTATCCAAAACATAATTAGCAAGATAGACAGCAATAACTCCTTTAAAGGCATCTGCTAGAAATACCCATATTGCAGGCCATAAGCCAAGTGTTCTAAATGCATTTGTAGCACCAATATTTTTACTACCAAACTGACGTAAATCAACATTGTATAGCCTCTTACCTATAACCAGTCCATTGGGAATTGAGCCAATCAGATAACCGAGTATCCCGATTATTAAATAATCCATTTCACCACTCTCTTCCCTGTATTACTTTTATTCTTCTTCTTTACGTCCACGCACTACTAATTTTAAAGGAGTTCCTTCAAAGCCAAATCTTTCTCGTAATTTGTTTTCTAAAAAGCGCAAATACGAAAAATGCATAATTTCCGGATCATTCACAAAAAAGACAAAGGTCGGAGGCTTAACATTAGGCTGAGTCGTAAACATTATCTTTAGACGTTGACCATGTTGAGATGGTGGTGGATTAATGGATACTGCATCCTCAATGACTTGATTTAAGACACCCGTAGCTACACGCATGGTATGTTGTTCAGCCACAAATTTTATTAATTCTGTGATCCTTGATATACGTTGCTTAGTAAGAGCTGAAACAAACAGTACAGGCGCATATTGCATAAAAGCGAGCTCAGTACGAATGCTTTCAGTATAACGTAAAGTCGTTTTACTATCTTTCTCCATTAGATCCCATTTGTTGACGATAATAACACAAGCCTTACCGCCATCATGGGCATAGCCTGCAATTTTTTTATCTTGTTCAGTAACTCCGTCTACTGCATCAAGGACCATCAAGACAACATCAGAGCGATCAACTGCCCGCAAGGCACGCATAACACTATATCGTTCTACTGGCAATTCTATTCTAGCTTTACGCCTCATGCCGGCAGTATCAATTAATATATATTCCGTATCATCTTTGGTGAAATGCGTATCGATAGCATCGCGAGTTGTACCTGCTACATCACTTACAATAACCCGTTCTTTCCCAACTAAAATATTAACCAATGAAGATTTCCCTACATTNGGGCGACCAATGATTGCAACTTTAATCTTCTCACTATCTTCTTTGACCATTTCATCATTTGGCAAGCATTTAACTACTTCATCAAGGAGATCTCCAATATTTAAGGCATTTGCCGCTGAAATTGCAATTGGATCACCAAGTCCTAAACTATAAAATTCATAAATTTCATTGGACTTTTTCATATTGTCAACCTTATTGACAACTACGATTACTGGCTTACGTGTATTGCGCAAAATGATAGCGACCGCTTCATCTGCAGCTGTTAACCCCACCTTACCATCGACAATAAATAAAATCGCATCGGCTTCTTCAATGGCGAGTTGAGCTTGATAACGCATGGATGTAAACATTTTGTCTGTTGACTCTAGTTCAATGCCACCAGTATCAATCATTGTAAATTCGCGGTCAAGCCATTCTGCATCAAGATAAATGCGATCCCGAGTTACCCCCGGCATATCTTCAACAATTGAGACTCTTTTCTCACCTATGTAATTAAATAAAGTTGACTTACCGACATTCGGGCGTCCAACAATAGCTACTATTGGTTTACTCATATCTATTTCTCCTATACAAATCAATATATTTTCTAGAATTCAATACCTTGCCGAGCCTCTATCCCATCTGTATAATTATGGCGAACTTCTTTCATCTCAGTTACTAAATGGGCCATTTCAATAATTTGAGGAGGGGCATATCTACCTGTCAAGATTATTTCCGGTCTTTTCGCCAAAGACTTGCACTCTTCAGTTAAAAANCTTACCACTTCATTCACATTAAGCAACTTGCAAGCCATAGCGACATTAATTTCGTCAAGAATAACAATATCATATTCCTCCGACAAAATGATGGACTTTGCTAACGTCCAACCTTCCCCTGCTAGATTGATATCAATTTCTTCTGGGCTCTCTAGATTGACAAAATCATTGCGCCCAACTTGAATAATTTTGAACCCAGGCAGATATTTACTAGCCTTAAATTCACCGTATTGTTGATTATCCTTCATAAACTGTATCATACATACTTTTAACCCATGTCCACATGCTCTAAAAGCCAAACCTATACTAGCAGTAGTTTTCCCCTTACCATTACCAGTATACACTTGAATCAGTCCAAGACCAGTCATAATCTTACCTCCAATTCTGCAATAATTCACGTAAATCATTAGCACTATATGCAGCACGTACAGGTACAGCCACTTGACGTTCCAATTCATCCATTGTCATGTTGTCTAAAAAGACTGTTTGACCCTTTCTTAAGGCAGAGCCGGGAATGATAACCCCTGTTCGTATCCCAGTCTCTTTTGATAATGTGCTAATAATATCCTGCCCCGTTAATAACCCACTGACAGTTATATCTTTTCCAAAAAAATCATTTTCAACAGGTATAACTCTAATAATCAAATTATGAATTTTCACATCATCTAATAAGGGCTTTAAAATCTTTTGTGCTGATATACCACACAGTACATCTAGATAATTGGGCAATTCATAACCAGTGGTCCCTATCTCTTCCTGTTCCCATTCATGTAGGAAATTCCGAACAAGACCAATACCATTTTCTAATTGAGGAAAGCCATCATATAAGTCGTATTCAGGTATAGGTTGATTCGCAGCAAGATAAAATTCATCCGATAAATATACAAAAGATGTACCGCTGTTCATGCGACACTTTTGTTGCCATTTATTTACCATAGTAACAACACTAAGTGCTTTCTCTGGCGTAAATGTTTCTAGTGGATAGCAGTTTTGTCTGTATCGGCTCAGTCCTACAGGAACAATAGCCATAGTTATAACACTAGGATGCATAGAGTATAAATCAGCAATCGTTTTTTCCAGTTCAACGCCATCATTGATATCTGGGCATAAAACAATTTGAGTATGCATTTCAATACCACTAGCAATTAACGTGCTTAACTGCTCCATAATCTTGCCAGCGTTCTTATTATTCAGCATTTTTTCACGTAAACTACTATTGGTAGTATGTACTGATATATATAAGGGTGATAAGTGAAGCCTACGAATTCTCTTAATATCTTGAGGCCCATTATTGGTTAGTGTAACAAAGTTGCCATACAAAAACGATAATCTGTAATCATCATCTTTGACATATAAACTCTCCCTCATACCTGGTGCCATTTGGTCAACAAAGCAAAAGATGCATTTATTAGCACAGCGCCGCACGCCATCAAAAACTGCACTTTCAAATTCTATCCCTAAATCTTCATCATATTTTTTTTCTATCTCCAGGATTTCCCGCTTACCATTTTTCTTTTCAATTATAATTTCTACCTTCTCATCTGCCAATGCGAAACTCAAATCAATAATATCTCTAATGCTCTCTCCGCCAACTGTGATTAGGCAATCGCCAGGCTCTAATCGAAGTTGAGCAGCAATGCTATCTGGTGCAACTTTTGCAACAATACCGTTATATGCCAAATTTCTCACCTCTCTTGTATATTCCTTGTTACCTAGTTATTATCCTGCTAAGAAAAGACTTGGCTTATGCCAAGTCCTCAGATGCAAATGGGAGCCTTAGTCATTCTTACTTGTAATCTTAGATTTTTTT
>JGI24143J45723_1000762_pt1 | contig 16272 bp, 11 predicted proteins | sample BarGraIncu00432A_FD_45723 | JGI IMG/M metagenome (IMG submission 45723) | reverse complement strand
GTGCAGATCGAAGAGATGCACAGAGGCGACTCCGGGGAGCCGCCTCTGTATTGATGCTTGGTGTTGGTTTTTACATTACCGCAACGCGGTTTAGTTCAACATGTATAATTACCATCAACAAATTAAGATATAGGCAGGCAAGGTACACGACAATACTAAACTATCCGCGAGGGTAGGACGGAAAGCCTAAGGGTCTCGACAGAGACAGCCGGGTCGCCGAAATATCGCAAGCACGGTATGAAGCCATCCGGCTTTTTTGTGGGCAGATTTTTCCAGGAGGTGATCCGGCAACAACCCCGCAGCTATGAACAATCAGGTTGGTACACGAAAATACTAAACTATCCGCGAGGGTAGGACGGAAAGCCTAAGGGTCTCGATAGAGACAGCCGGGTCGCCGAAATATCGCACAAACGATACGAAGCCGCCCGGCTTTTTTGTGGGTTAATGAGAAGTTAAGGAGGTGCCCCACCATGGACCAGCAGTAGATACATCTGGAGTGGTACACGATAATACTAAACCACCCGCGAGGGTGGGGCGGAAAGCCTATAGGGTCTCGCTAGAGACAGCCGGGTTGCCGAAATATCACAGGATTTCAGTGAACCGGCTTTCTTTACGCCTAATGCCGGAAAAACAGTGAAATCTGTGGGAGGTAAAACCAGTAAAAGCAGCGAGACATCCCGTGACGGGCCATGGGAATGAATCGCCATGACGTCGGCCGCCAGCGCACCTTTTGCCGTAGCAGCGGTCGATAAAGGAGAGACTATGACAATGAACAATTCCGGGAACTATGGCGAAAATTTCAGCAAAGTGAGGGGTAAGTGCAGCAAACAACTGGTGAAGAGGTCCTTTACGGCGGTGGCAGTCCTCTCCCTGATGGTTCTGGGACTGGTGCTTGCCGGTTGCGGAGGAAGCTCTTCAGGGGTCTCCTCGCAGGTGGTTAGCGGCACCGCCGCAGTCGGTGCAGCACTCTCCGGGCAGGTCAGCCTCAAGGATTCCTCTGCCCCGGCGCAACTAAAATCAACCAACATCGCCAACGACGGGACCTATGCCATCGATGTTACCGGCATGAAGGCGCCCTACGTGCTGCAGGCACAAGGGAGTGCCGCCGGGACTAGCTTCACGCTCAACTCGTACGCCGACGGCACCGGGACTGCCAACATCAACCCGCTCTCCGACGTGATTGTCGCCAGCGCGGCGGGAGTCGACAACCCCTCTGACGTCTTCGACAAGGCGGATGCCAAGCAGAACAACAAGATAGGGAGTAACATCGCAACCGCGGTTGCCACCATCCTCAACAAGCTGCAGCCCCTGCTCGCCAATTACAGCGCCGATCACACCAACCCGATCACGGCCCGTTACATCACCAATCATGTCGGCCTGGATGACATGTTCGACAATCTGAAAATCACCGTTTCCAACGGGAACCTGTCGATCGTCATGAACAGCGGAGCGGTCGTTTTCACCGGTAAGGTGAGCGATATCGCCAACGGCATCTTCAACCCCGCCGCCATCCCCCAGGCCTCGGCTCCGACAACCCCTGCCGGCCTGAGCGCCCTGGGCGGCTCGGGCCAGATGACGCTCTCCTGGAGTTCGGTCAGCAACGCAACCTCGTACAACCTGTATTATGCAACCGCCTCGGGCGTGACCGCGACCAGCGGCACCAAGATCACCACGACGGCCGCCCCCTATCTCCAGACCGGCCTGGCTGCGGGTACCACCTATTACTACGTGGTGACCGCGGTAAACAGCGCGGGTGAAAGTCCCGCCTCCGCCCAGGTCTCCGCGAGCACCGCAGCCGCAGCTCCGGCTCCGACCGTCCCGGCCGCGCCCGGCACTCCGATGGCCACCGGTGGCACCAACCAGGTAACACTCTCCTGGGGTGCCGTCAGTACCGCCACCTCCTATAACGTCTACTACGGGACGGCGAGTGGGGTAACCACGGCTAGCGGGACCAAGATACCCGGCGCCACCAGTCCTGCGGTCCTGACCGGGCTCGCGGCGAGCACCAGCTACTACTACATCGTCACCGCAGTCAACAGCGTCGGCGAAGGTGCGGCCTCGGTCCAGGTTGCAGCGACCACCCTTGCCACGGTGCCGAGCCCGACCGTTCCCGCGCCCCCCGCCGGCGTAACAGCCATGGGCGGCGCCAACAAGGCGACCATCAGCTGGCCCGCGGTTTCGGGGGCTGCCTCGTACAACATCTACTGGTCCACCGCAAGCGGCGTGACCAAGGCAAGCGGCACCAAGATAGCCGGAGCCACCAGCCCATACGTCCAGAGCGGGCTCTCCGCCGGCACCACCTACTACTACGTCGTCACCGCAATCAACAGCGTCGGCGAGAGTGCGGCCTCGGCCGCGTCCTCGGCCAGCACCACTGCGGCAGCTCCGGCCCTCCCCGCGGCCCCGACTGGCGCAAGCGCCACCGGTGCAACCAAACAGGTGACAGCCTCGTGGCCGGCAGTCTCCGGCGCAACCTCCTACAACCTCTACTGGTCGACGGCGTCGGGCGTCACCACGGCCAGTGGTACCAAGATCACCGGGGCCGCCAGCCCTTACGTCCAGACCGGCCTTAACGCCGGCACCAGCTACTTCTATATCGTAACCGCCGTGAACGCAGCCGGTGAAGGGCCTGCCTCGGCCCAGTTTTCGGCGAGCACCTCCGCTCCGGCCCCGGTCCTCCCGGGCGCGCCCGGCGGCGTAACGGCCACAGGCGGCACCGCCCAGGCTTCCATCACCTGGTCGGCTGTCAGCGGCGCGACCTCGTATAACCTCTATTACTCGACCGCCAACGGTGTCACGACGGCCAACGGCACCAAGGTCGCCGGTGCCGCCAGCCCGAAAGTCCTGACCGGACTCAGCGACGGCACCACCTACTACTTCGTGGTCACCGCCGTCAACGCTGCAGGAGAAGGGGCCGCCTCAGCCCAGGCATCGGCAGCGACCTCGGCGCCCGTGGCGACGTTCGATGCCTTGTCCTATTACAACAACACCTGCCTCGGCTGCCACGGCTCGCTGGGGGTGAGAAGCGTCGCCCAGATCACTGCGGCGCTCGGCAGCGTCGGCGCCATGAAGGCCCTGGGGCTGACGGCAGCCCAGATTGCCGCCATCGCTGCAGTGTCGTACTGATGTCGCAACAAGAATAAGGCCCAGGAAACGAGACCTGGTAGACCAGCGGACCCCGGCCTTTGTTGCAAGGGGTTCACTTAACGTGTTGAAAATGCCGCTTCCGCAATTGCCGGAGGCGGCATTTTCTTTTTGAAATCAGGCCAATCCGCTGATTCTGACATTCAAATGTCCACCTGGGAAATATCCTGAGACGACAAAATCCCCTAACTCAACGAAGAGAAAGGGGATTTTGGCATGTGCTGCTAGGAATTCAACACGTTAAGTGAACCCCTTGCCTTTGTTGGCGGGGTCCGCTTTTAACTGGTACAATCTATCTCGACAGCCACAAATGACAAACTGTGGAAAAAGGTCATGTGAACTCTGTTTATTCTTTCCCTGCTAATCCTAACCTCGATCTTTCCAGGAGTATGTCGGCAGGAGCCTTGCATACCCCAGCGTCAAAACCAATATAAATGGTGTGGGGTCGCTCCCTCGCTACTAAAAAGGTAGCCGGTTCGAAGGACGCTTGGCCCCCTTCGAACCGGCTTAGGGCCGGTAAGGCTGCCGCCGCTTTCCCGGACGCTGTTGGTGGTAGCTTTAGAAAACGGATCACAGAGTACGCTAGCGAGAATGTTTCTCATTGAATCCAGCAGGTTATCCGAATGTCGGTGCAACCATGAGGGTTCACAAAGGGAATCACCATAACCTACTGAATTCAGGGCGAACCGCAATCGCTAAACGTGCCTTATTTCCCGTTTTCTGAAGGAACCACGTATGTATCGTTTTCGACCCGGATCTGGCTCCCCGCGCTCAACAGGAGCCTTTAAGTCCGGGCTCGCCAGCTATTTCGCCGCAAATGGTTCGCGAAGGGGACACTGGGGTGCACCCCGCCTTTGAGTGGAATGTGATTCCGGCCCCAGTGAGCTAAACCACTATTCTGAACTCCGCACCCTCCTCACCGTTTCGCACAGTCAGGCTTCCTCCCATGCTTTTCTCTATGATGGCCTTTGACATGAACAAACCGATCCCCGTGCCTTGGGCCGGCCCCTTCGTGGTGAAATAGGGCTCAAAGACATGGGCGATAATCTCCTCCGGCATGCCACCACCATTGTCACCGATGGTCACTACGCTATTATCCCCTTCCTTGCGGATGGTGATCCTGACCTTTGCATCGATAGGGCGTTTTATAATAAGTATGTCTTTGGCATTCATTATGATGTTAAGCAGAGCTTGGGAGTATTCATTCGGGTACCCGATCAGCCTCGGCGCCGCGTTGGCGTGTACCTCGATTTCGATCTTTTGAAACTTTAGACTGTCCTTAACCAGGCTCACAGATTTCGCAACGGCATCAAGAATCCCGTATTCGACTTTTTCTTTGTCCGGCTGGAAATAATGTCTGAAATCGTCTATGGTCTGGGACATTTGTTGGATGATTTCCATCGACATATGAACACTGTGATCAAGAAACCCCACAGGAAATTTCCCGTTTTCGTAAACTATCTGTAATTCCTGAATGGAAAGCCCAAGTGTGTTTAAGGGCTGACGCCACTGGTGTGCGATGTTGTTGATCATCTCCCCCATGGCCGCCAGGCGGCTTTGCTGCAATAGCAGCCGCTCCTTCTCGCGCAATTCCTCCTCGACCCGCTTGCGCTCGGTGAGGTCGCGCAGTATGGCGAAAGAGCCGCAGCCGTCCTCAAAAAAGACGGAGCCGATCTCAGCGGGGAAGATGGTACCATCTTTGCGCACGGCAGTGAGCTCGCACCTCACTTGCCCCTGTTCTTTTCGTCTGACCACAGCCGAGTGCACGCGTGGATCGGCCTGGTTCATTATCCCATTCCGCCCAGCCCTGCAAATTTCTTCCTCGCTCATTTGGAACATTGCGCAGGCTTTCGGGTTTGCACTGGAAATCACCCCGTCCGAATCTGAAAGGAAAATTGCATCCATGCTGCTATCAAAGAGCGCACGATATTGAACATGGCTTTTCATTAAATTGGCCTCAGCCTGCTTACGCCCGGAGATGTCAACCAGTGCGAGGCGGCACTCCTGTCCTGAGGCTACGCCCCTGACGTGGACATAGGAAAGGGCGCCCCCTTTTTTTCGGAGAGCTACCTCGCACATCTCCCGGTCCGGGGTGGCAAGGAGTTTGTCGATGAAATCGGTAAAAATGGAGCGTTCATTTTCGCTGACGAAAAGGAAAAAGCTCATACCGATCAGTTGGGTGCGCACTTCGCCCAAAAGATCTGCACCGGTGAGATTGACGCGTCGGATTGCACCAATGGGGTCGAGAGTAAGGTAGCCGACCGGGGCGAAATCGTAGAGATCCGTGTACTGTTCGAGAGCCGTTTCCAACTCATCCCTGGTCTGGCGGAGTTCCACATTCTGCATCTCAAGCTCGATCTGGTGCACCTGCAATTCGTGGTGGAGTCTCAAGGGCTCTTTCTCTATTCCGGGGTGGCGCACTGTCTCGCATTTCTCGCCAAGCTGTTCTTCCGCCCTGCGGCGAAGATCGGCACTATCGATGGACGGTTTTTTTCCCTTAGTCATAACATTACCTCTTGGGTATCATCCATGGGACTGCGTGCGCCAGGTACAAAGGATCCCATATATTGCGTCATTCAACCACCCAAAAATCGTACCGGTTAATTCCGGCTCCCTGCCTTCTGACCAGCGAACAGGGCCGGTTTCTCCAAGATGGACCTTATTATTTGCAGAGTCTTCTTAAAATCGATCGGTTTGGAAATATAAGAATCCATACCGGAATCGATACACCTTTCCTCGTCTTCTTTGAGAGCGTGAGCCGTCATGGCGTCGATGGGGGTGTAGCCACCGCGGGTGCGCTTTTTCTCCCGTATGGCGCCGGTAGCCTCAAAACCTTTCATGCCGGGCATCTGTACGTCCATCAGGATAAGATTGTAGTTCCCGTTCTCCCAAATTTCGACCGCTCTGTGTCCGTTATCGGCAAAGCAAATTTCATAATTTAAGCGCTGCAACATCGGTCCTAAATCCTGTCTGATAGTCGGATCGTCCTCTGCAACGAGTAGGTGCGGTCTTGTCCTTTCTAATATGTGAGGGGCGCCCTCTGCCGCCGGTGCCGTACCTGGTGTCAGAAAAGCGCCGGACCCAGTGACGGCGACTCCGAGAGTGATGGTACAGGAAAAAGTGCTCCCTTTAGCGCAACGGTGGCTGCACTGCCACCAAACAAGCAAGGTGCAAAAAACATATTGCAAAACGACATTCATTCACGACAGGTTTGCGCAACAAAATTTGCCGGTTCCACACTGGCTACGCCCATTGAGCGTGTCTCCTGTAGCACGGCAAAAGACCTTAACGGGTTTAAATCCCAGACTGGGTAAAAATAGCCAAAGTACGTAAACGCACGAGGAGAAGACACACTCGCCAGATCAATCAACGCAAGAGATCAAAGCCTTTACTACTGCTTGTACCTCCCCCCTCGGCAGTGTACACTAAGCATACGACTCTCTCTTATCCATATTCTACTCTTAAGTTTATTATGGATAAGTGGTGTAATTTGAATACATAACATTATTTTTGCCCGCTCTTTTAACTTTATACATAAGCTCATCGGCCATCGTTACAATATCTTCAAGTTTACATTCCTCATTGTCACTAGTGACCACTCCCATGCTAATACTTGTAGGCCAACTATTAGCCACTGATAATTCAGCGAGAAACTTATTTACTCTCTGAGCAGCGACTTTCGCGCCGACTTGTCCGACTTCGGGATAAAAGATGGTAAACTCGTCTCCCCCCATTCGTGCAACGACATCTGTCTTCCTTAGATTATTCAGAAGGCATGAAACCACCGCTTTTAAAACCTCATCTCCCTTTGTATGGCCGTATTTGTCATTAACCTTCTTGAAATCATCTATATCCAGGTAAGCAAGCGAGAACGGCTTGCTTTCACGGTGCAACCGTATCATTTCGTATCCAACAAGCTCCTGAAATGCCCTCTTGTTTATAGCCCCTGTTAGTGGGTCTATTCGAGACAAATTACTTTCGATCTTTAGCAGAGTATGTATCTTGTCTTGCATTAATGTCACTATTATGAACATTCCTAAGGCTGATCCAATGTTCCAAATACTTGCGTTTGTACTCATTTTACTATAATCAGAAGACAAAAAACATGTGCATATTATGGAGACAAGTAGCCCACCCCGCTTACCCGCAAACCATGTCGTAAAAGCGATTGGCAGCAAATATATAAACGACAACATATATTCATTCGGAACTATTAAATCCAACAAACCAAGTAATACACAACTGATCAACCCGATAATTGTATTGACTTTATTTCCTAGATTATTCAGATAACAAAAATAACTTGCAATGATTGCCTCCAGTTTTTCCATAATAACCACCCGGTTTTAGAATTCGGATCGCAAAGTACGTTAAGAGGGACTCTAGTGCTCGTCAGTCGAAATAAAGAAGGGCACTCAGCCGATGGGATTGCTTGTTCGGGTCTGGTCGATAACCAACCAAACCTTAATGAAGAGAGGACATGCAGGTGCGTCTCAGCGTGAGAAGCACCAAGTTCAGGGCCGAGGTGTAATACGGTTCAGGGCGGATGGCTAATCTATTCCCGGCATTTTCTGCATTTGCGTGACCTCTTCGCTTACGTCCTGCATTACCTGCGCAAAGGGGGTGACACTCCCGCCGTTCTCCTGCATGAATGTTTTCGCGTCGGCTTCCCTGGCAAAGGCCCATTTTGCCGGAGAAGTCATCACCCCCATCTTTTTCCCACCAAGGACCCAGATGGCACCTTTGGCGTCGATAAGTTCCTTGCGCCGATAATCTGCGACTTTGAGCGTCGCAACCCGTTTCCCCTTGTGCCGGCGCATCTCCTCCACCGCGCAGTGGATGCTGCAGGTGCCAGCGAAGGTGCCATCCTCGTAAGCCACCACGCAGCGACTCTGGGCAAACACGGTCCGGTCCATCCCACAGCTGATACAGCTTTTGGGCGCCTCAAAGGTGGTGATGGCCGCGAATGCACCGCCACCGAAACAGCAGATAACAGTAAAAAACATTAATTTTTTCATGGATTCCTCCCAGGCGAGCACTGGTTTATTCCTTATAATGCACGATAAAACCTCTCTCCCGCGCAAGGGGGAAGAGGGAACATCGAACTATTAGGATACCATTGTCACTAAGGCGTCCTTTAATTTCCGCCTCAGTTCTCATAGGCCCGGCCGTCCCGCATCTCTATCAGCCGATTCGCAAGACGGGCAAGCCCGGGATTATGGGTCACCATGATGACGGTAATCCCTGCGTTTCGGTTCAACTCCTGCAGCACCTCACCTATTTCACACGACCTTTTGCTGTCGAGATTGCCGGTAGGTTCATCCGCAAGGAGTATCTTGGGGCTGTTGACCAGTGCCCGGGCGATGGCTACTCGCTGCATTTCGCCGCCCGAAATCTGCACCGGCAGGTGATTCATGCGGTGCTCCATACCGAGCATCTTTAAAAGCCGCTCCACCTCTGCGTCGGCCCCCGGCTTCCGATAGAAGGCAAGCGGGAGCGCCACATTCTCGCGCACCGTAAGGGTCGGGATCAGGTAAAAGTTCTGAAAGACGTAACCGAACAGCTCGCGCCGGATCAGGGTGAGCCGTTTTTCCGAGAGGATCTCCCCTTTCCCGAAGATGCTTCTGCCGGCCAGATCTAGTTCTCCCGAGGTCGGGTTATCTAGACAGCCCAGAAGATTCACCAAGGTGGTCTTCCCGGAACCGGAACTCCCCATGAAGGAGACAAATTCCCCGCGCCGGATGGTAAGCGAAACCCCGTCCAGGGCCAGGATTTTCTCATTGCCCCGTTGATACACCCTCGTCAGTTCCCGCGCCTGCAGTGACACCTCGTTCCCCGCCATGAATCATTCCCCCCTGATCGCTTCAAGCGGGCGGATGCTCCCCGCCTTCCAGGCCGGATACAGGCCGCTCAAAAGCCCCACGCTCATGATTATCGCCAGCGTCAACAGGCCAAGTTGCAGGTCGATTACCACCAGGCCACCGCTTGGGGCATAGGGAAGTATCCTGCGCACCAGGATGTCGCTGGCGCGGGCGAACAGCAGGGCAAACCCGATTCCCGCAACTCCGCCCAGACTACAGAGAATGAGGGTCTCGCTCCAGACCAGGCGGAAGATGTCCAGCGGCATGGCGCCCATAGTCTTTAGAATGCCGAACTCCTGCTTGCGTTCCAGGACCGACATCAGCACGGTGTTTACCACGCCGGCCATGGCGATCAGAAGGGCAATAATTGCGATGGAGAACACCATGACCCTGGCGGTGCTAATGAGCTTCATTATGGTCTGTTTCACTTGGCTGAAGCTCACCACTTGCACGTCCTTCAACTGATACAGCCTGGTCTCCAGCTTCTCCTGATCGGCGTCCTTCTTTACCTTGATCCCGATTGTGGTGATTTGGTCGGTCTGAGAAATCCGCTGCAGCGTCTTCAGGGGGACGAAGATGGTCCCGTCGTCCTGGCTCCCGGTACGCTCCAGGATTCCCACCACCTTGAGCGGGACGTTCTTTTCGGGCACCATGGTCATGTCTCCGACCTCGCGCTGCTCCAGTTCGGCGGCCTCGTATCCCATCACGACCTCGGCCGCCGCGCTGTCATGGAACCACCCTCCCTTGCGAAAGCGCAGGAACGGCTTCATGGCAGGGTAACTCGCGGGGTCCACGCCATAGAACCCGGCGATCCCGCCGCTTTCCCCCTTGTTGGGATCGAAGAAGGCCTGCATCAGGATCGGGGTGACCTGCGCCACCTCGGGCTCCCGGGCGATGTCGCCCACCACCGACGGTTCCATGTAGCGTAGCCCCTTCCCCCCCTGGAGCATCAAGGTGGCCGCCTCGTAGGGGCAACCCTTGGCCATCACCATGAGCTGGTACCCCATGTTGTCGATGTCGCGGTTCAAGGCCGCCTCGTAGCCGCGGTTGAATCCGAACAGACTAACCAGCACCCAGGTGGAGAGCATGATCCCCACCAGGGTGAGCAGGGTGCGTGCCTTTTTGCGCAGCAGGTTCTTGTAAGCGATCTGGAAGGGAGTGATCATGGCTTTCCGCGCTCCGGCGCAAAGACAAATTCTTCCATGAGTACCAGGTTCTTCTTGAGTCCACGCAGTATGCCGTAGAAATCGGTTTCCAGTTCGGGTGACGGGTTGACTATCTCCGAAATCCGCCCGGTCCCTTTGCCGCGCACCGGATCGAAGCTATCGAAGTCCCGCAGCGTTACCCCCTCGAATCTTCGGGCGAATTTGGCTTCCCGGAACTTGCTGGCGGAGCTGCCGGTGATCTTTTGCAGGTAGAAGGTTTTGATTCGACCGGCCAGGTCTTGGGACATGAAAACTTGAATGCCGCCGAACTGCCCCTTCTGGTTAACCCCGTGGATGTAGCCGATCTTCCTCTTGTCGCGGTAGACCTCGTAAAGGGTATAGGGGACGTCGATCGGGGCATAGAGGGAGAGGTACGTCACGCCTAGGCGGTTTTCTATTTTCCTCAGCAGGGGGGCGCCGCCGCGATTCGCAATGGAAAGGTAGACTGTCTTATATCCGGTAGAGTCCGGAAAGAGCCGGGGCACGTCGCGATCGGCATCGTTCAGGTCGCACCCCACCGCAGCCAGGACCGGCTGAGCCGCCGCGGCACACATCACCAGAATAAAGCAAACGATTTGTACCACAAATTGACGCATCCTTACCTCATAGCTCCTGCAGCAGACACCCAATCATCTCGCTGCGGTTGTTCCGCCAATAGATTCGCTTGAAAAGGTGTCTCAATGGATGACCCAACCGGTTTTCTTGGTGAGTTCGGGGTTGGTGCCATGGGAAAGTTGCACGATAAAGCACCCCCGGGCAGCGTAACGTTGCCCCGTGCCAAAGCTGATTCTGCCAAAGAGGGGATACTGCTGATCCGACATCATCCCGGCAACATCCAGGAGATTGTCGCGATAATAGTCACCTTTCAGTTCCATCAGAAGGTTAGATAACAGTTGAGTCAGGGCGCTGGTCATACTCGTTATCTTCTTTACCTCGTCCTTGAGGGGGATGTCTGCTTGGCGTACGGTCTGCGGTCGATCGTCTTGTACTTTCACTATGCCCATACTGGTTCTGACGGGAGGAAAGGCAAAGGCAAAGGGATAAGTCAGGTAGGCAACATCACGGACCGACTCCGGCAAAATCCAGATACTCTCCCCGAGGTAGCGTGCTGAAAGAAAAATCGTCTTCGGCAGGCCCCCACGACGGTTCATAAACTCCAGCACGGGCAGGACCGTGTCATCATCCCAGACTGCGATGACAGCAGGCTTCTCCCTATCGAGCACCCGCTGCAGGAATTTACGGTCCAACTTTTTGCCCGGCGGCAGATTAACCGTCACCGGAGCCTGCATACCTAGTTCCAGCAACGTTTTCTGAAATCCCGCAGCGAGGGCTTGCGATTCACGGGAGGTGCGCACTATCTGGACCACCGGTTGTCCCTTGAGCAGTTCTGCCGTGCCTTGCAGATAGCGGGCGGCGCTCTCTCCTTCCTGGTAATACCCCTTGGACAAGTACAGCGTGTACCCGTCGTTGTCGGAAACCACCGGCAAGTCGGTATTGGGGAACAGGCAGGGAATCCCGTTCTCCTCGCTGAATTGATGAACGGGTCGCCAGTCACCGTCGACCATGCCTCCCAGGAGCGCAAAGACTGGCTCTTTGCGGTTGTACTCCTCCAACTGGCGAAGCCAGGTCTCCGGCGGTCCTTTCAGTATCCATCGTGAAAACGAGAAAGTCCTGCCAGCTAAATCCTTGCCGACCATGTTTTGAGCCATCTGCCGAGAACGAGAGTCGCTGGAAGAGCGGGCCAGCATGTTTTTCATACCAAAATAGTTCTCAATAGATGCGAGCATCGCCTTGCTTTCCTTGGGTCGGAAATCTTCAGAGATGACCGTGGCAAAGCGGAGTTCGTTTTCCCCGACCCCCGGTGAGAAGCGAGAAGAAAGTGCTTTCAGATAGGTAACAAGTATCCGGGCGTCACTATCTGAGAGAAGATAGCGGGGCATCCCCTCATTCAATACCCGGCCGTCAGGAGCGTTGCCGGTTCGGATCACATCGATCAGTGACTCCTCGGTGTATGCCGGCCGCAATGGCGGGACAATGTCCATGCTTAGTTCAACTCCCTTGAACGTTGCTGGAAGAGGGCGAAAGAGCTTTGCCCCGTTGATGGACGGAGTACGAACACCTTCGTCGAAGCCGCCAAGCCCACTGCGTAAATGACAGCTGATGCAGGCAAATGTCATCCCGGGGACTGAAATACCTCCTTTGACAGAAGCTCTCAGATGTTCTCCCGTGGGCAGAATTCCCTCTCGGTAGATGCGTTCTCCCAAGCCAAGGGTTTCCTTCTGGGGTGCCGAAGAAAGTTTGGGGGATTCTCCAAAAGATTCTGCCATTCCTAGCGAAAGCAGACACATAGCACAGCAGGCAATCACTTCTAAAAAACGTCTTAGGCACTTGCTAAGAGTCACAGCATTCATTAAATCACCATTTAAGGAGGTTTTTGACCTTTGTCTCTAAAGATCGAACAGGTACACGCCACGAAAGACGATTTTCCCTTTCTTCTCGAAGGTGAACCTGATTTCCCAATCCCCCGGCATGGCAAGCTGGACAGGGAGGAGATAAACCCCCTTTGCCGAAAGGGAGAAATCCTTGTCCCCGCTGCTGTGGGCCCCCCGCATGGAAGGCATATCCGCATCCCCCTTGACGAGGAACGACGTATCCCGCTTGCCGTCACGGGTGAAAACCTCCACCCGCATGATGGCCATGCCGATCTTAGGCTGTTTGTCGAATCCGTACACGAAATAGTGGTCGGCATCCAAGGGTGCTTTCTGACCCGGTTTGGGAAGTGGCTGATAGACAACCTTGGAGTTGGGTGAAGGGGTTGCTGAAACGGATGGGGGAGCAGAAACACCGATGCTCAATACGAGTAAACCCAAAATCGCACGTTTTCTCAAGTAATCACTCCTTCAAAGCATTAATGAATTAGAGATGTACCACATTCAATTCGTAGAATCCAAACATTTACAAATCTTCGAGTTTTTCACCTTCCTGGATTCACGGATCATCTTCGTGTCTTGGTACATGTCGTCATACGCCACCTTGATCGCTTCGTCAAAACGTACAATTGCGCCGCCATTTGCCTTGATAAGCCGCTCAGCCGACTTCCGGGAGAGAAAGGCCCGCTTTGCATGTCCTTTCAGTTACCTCTTTTTGGCTCCCACCCATTACCCAGACCAGCAGAAAATTGATGCATCGCCCTTCTTTCACTACCGCGATATTCTCGATTTGGTGTGCTGGTCCGTACCGGGTCCACACCTATGGTCACCCAGCCTGAACTGCGTAGAAACCTGGCTACAACCCCTGCCTCTATTAAACTGTCGAGCATAAAATCTTTTACATAATCAAACCTTTCATTGGTCCACTCGACCTGGACAAGCACAATATCACCCCCTCCGGGAACCCTTCTGATCTAACCTCATCGCGGCTGTACTTCGAGTTTACTCCCGATATTCCCGACAACTGAAGCCTTCTCATGGGAATTTAAGGCCCCTTTGGGGCCGTCTCAGAATAGCGCTCTGCCTGGGTGGGTCTTCGGCACCCCGGCAGAGTTCCGCTTCACGCGGTCCTGGTCGGGGTAGCCGTTTGGCACCCTCGACATTCGTTTTTCAGGGGTTCTAAGCCCAGACCTGGGAAGTGTGCGGAAAATAACCGCTGGGAGCGAAAATTCCGCTCCCAGCGTATTGGTAATCTGTAATCGGTCAGTTTTGCTCGTTACGGTGGTTATAACGGCGTGAGTCAGACCTCCCGTTACCGGTACCCCGGTACCATACCATCCGGTGCTGGTAACGTTGCAGGTGCCCGGAGTACCCATGGTAGCGTTAACCGTAACTGCCGTACTTGCCGTACTTGCCGTGCCGCCGGCAGTCAAGGCAATCAGGCTTTCCGGCGCGCCTGCCGCAGCATTCCCAGACCAAACAGGCCAGCGGTGAGCAGAACCATGGTGGACGGTTCGGGCACGGTGGAGACGTTGTCGTAATTTATGCTGGTAACTCTGTAGTATTGGTCACCGGTATCGGGATTAGGAAATAAGGTAAGAGTTTCAAAAAGTCCACCATAGTTCACACCGCTGGCAGACATTGCATCCGGCAACTGAAGAGAACCCGGGTCTAAGATGGCAGACAAAGTCCCTATACTACTAGCATTTACTTGAAAGGTACTGTTCAAAAAAACAAAACCGAGCTGCAAATTAGTTATTGGTGAGGCAAAATTCAATATTAGTGACCCCGATGGGTCGTCTGCGCCAACTGTAACACCATCGGTATCTATTTTAGCTGTGGAACCTCCCGAGTAACTAAATGTGATCCCCTGTTGAGTGCTAGAGAAAAGTGTCAGGTCCACGGGTGAGGCAGAACTAAAATCAAAAGAATATGCATTCGCAATACTACTCAGACCAACCAGTCCGGCCACCAAAATCAGCACAAATAATTTCCTCATCACACGTACCTCCTGGATTTTAATAAGCATCTATAAAGATACAACTGTTTTTTGTACATTTTCAGAGCGGAACAGAGCCGGCAGGAGGATGCCCCCTGCCGGCCATGCCGGGTTACCGAGCCTGCACCTGTACCTGGGACGGAGCGGCGCAATTAGTGGCGCCGGCGGCATTAACTGCCTGAATCCGATAGGTATAGGTAGTGCCCGCAACGAGTCCGGTCACCCTGAACGTGGTCGCGGTTGCTGTGGCTGTGCCGATTGTACTCCACGTGCCGCCACTGAAGCGTTGAATATTGTAGCTTGTCTGGGTATTGCCGGGCGCTGCCGGCGGTGCCCAACCGAGGAAAACGCTGGTTTGACCGACAGGAAGAACATAGACGCCGCCTGTCAGGGTACCAGAAGTCGCAACCAGGTTAGTCGGAGCGCCGGGCAGGGTAACGGCCGATGCGCCGGTGCCGCTCAGTGCTACCGTCAGTGCCGGATTGCCCGGATTGTTGGTGTTGATATTCAGCGAACCGGAGCGGGCGCCGACGGCGGTCGGGGCGAATCTCACGCTGAAGGTACAGGATGCCCCGGCGGCCAGGGTGGCGCCGCAGGTATTGGTCTGGGCAAAATCACCCGCGATACTGATGGCATTGATAGACAACGGAGCGGTGGCTGCGCCGGCATTGGACAAGGTCACCGTCTGCGCGGCGCTGGTCGTGCCCGTGGTCTGGCTGGCAAAGGTGAGTGATGTCGGGTTCACCCCGCCATTCGGAGCGCCGATGGTGATGGTCACCTGCCTGGTGGCGATGCCGGGGAATCCGGCCAGGGCATCGGTGACCTGCACGGTGAAGCTGAAGGTGCCGGACGCCGTCGGGGTGCCGCTGATCAGTCCGGTTGAGCCGATGCCTATTCCCGGGGGCATGCCGCCGCCGGGGTTGGCCCAGGCAATCGGCGCGACGCCGCCGGTCGCAGTCAGCTGGGTAGCGGGATACGCTACGTTGACGGCGCCTTGTGGCATTGCTGTATTGTTGATGGCGACATGGGACACCACCGTGATGCTGAATGACTGGGTGGAAGTGACGGTAAAGGGGGCGCTTCCCGAAGAGGCCCTGGCGGTGAAGGTGTAGGAATTTGGTGCCACTGACGATCCTACGGTGCCGCTGATGACGCCGGCGGAAGAGAGTGTCAGCCCGCCCGGCAGGGCGCCACCGGAGATGGTCCACGTGTAGGTTCCATTACCTCCGGTAGCCGCCAGCGTGGCGCCGGCATAGACGGGATTACCCGAAGCATTGCTGACCTCGGCCGTGCGCAGGGTCGCCGGTGTGATGACCACAGCCGGCCAGTTGACGGTGAGCGTCAGGGACCTGGTGGCGGTCAGTCCAATGCTGTCCGTGACCTGGAAGGTGATGGAGGCATTGGCGGGGGCGGTCGGTGTGCCGCTGATGGCGCCGGTGGTGGCGTTCAGGCTAAGCCCGGCCGGGAGTGCACCGCCGGTTACGGCCCAGTTGACGTAGGTGCCGGAACCGCCCGTGGCAGCCAGTGTCGTCGTGGTGTAGAGTGTGTTCACCGTGCCGGCCGGCAGGGTGGACGTGGTGATCGACAACGGCGGGTACACGGTGAGGCTCAGGTTTTTACTGACAACGACTCCG
>JGI24143J45723_1000759_pt1 | contig 16286 bp, 16 predicted proteins | sample BarGraIncu00432A_FD_45723 | JGI IMG/M metagenome (IMG submission 45723) | reverse complement strand
TAGAAATCTCCCCTCTGTGTTCTCTGCGCCTCTGCGGTTAAAAATATCTTCTTCGTGTTCTTTGTGTCCGCGTAGCGGCTTCATTTCTTCGTGTTAAAATGGGTTTTTCTTTCACTCAGAAGAAATCTTATACAAATTTCATACAGCAAGAAAGACACAACCAGCTATCAAGCTTGTTGTGTCTTTCTTGCTATGTTAGAAAGTATAAGTTTTTAAGTTTTTGGGGTAATTGAGTAAAAAACGTTAAACACGAAGATATGAAGATGCGAAGATAATGCGAAGAACACAAAATAAAATAGTAAAAAACCGACCTGTTCTTCATATCCTTCGTGTCTTCGTGTTTAAACGTATTTTTCTTTTTATGTTTTAAAGGACGCGCAGCGTTTTTCTTATATTGCGATTCCCTTATTCGTTGCCCTCATTCTTTACAGCCATTTTATATAATTTTCTATTATCTAATAGCCATACTCGCTCGGAAAGATTTCCCTCTTCTACATTCCCCAATACTCGTTGCATATCATACATTCTAGCATCGATCATGTCTAGATGGTGTAGCATTTCAGCCTCAAGAATCATGGGCCTTTTGGGACTGCCAAAATCAGGCTGATTATGGTGTGATAGTATCATGTGCTGTAACAGCAAGGATACTTCCGGGTCTGCCCCCACTGCAGTCGCTGTCCGATCTATCATTTTAATGCCCTGAATAATATGCCCTAGTAGCTCCCCCTCAACAGTATATTCAGACACAATTCCCAGATCACTGGCATTCATTTCAACGGTTTTCCCAATATCATGTAGGATGATGCCTGCAAATAGCAACTCTTTATTTAAGCCTACATATATTTCGCTTGCTTTCTCGCCCATCCTCAGCATTGTCAGGATATGATACATCAGACCTGAACGTACGGCATGATGATTCTGCTTCGCTGCAGGATACAGCAATAGTTTTTCTTTATTCCCGGTGATAAGACTTCTAACAATATTACTCATATCCTGGTTTTTAATTTTCCCTATATATTTTTCAATTTCAGCGTACATAAATTCCGGACTAAAGGGTGCCACTGGCACAAATTCCCCAATGTCCAACTCATCTTCAGCTGTCGTCACTCGAATCTTCTGTATCTTAAGTTGCAGCTTACCTTGCCACTCATTAACAATGCCTTGTACCTTAACTAAGGTATTAGGAATATATTGCTTAGCATCCTCATTACTACGATCCCATATCTTGGCATTTAGTTCACCTGTTTGATCAACTAGGGTCAAATCAAGATAATTTTTATTGTTACCTCCGACTTTACTATCAGCGACCTTTATTAGAAAAAAGCTCTGAACAGCATCGCCTGCTTGTAATTGTTTTATTTTTTTATATTCCATTTTCTACGCTCCTATACTAAATATTATTTTTTTGTTGTGCGTTTGCATCAAGAACTGGGAAATTAATATTATATTTTAAAGAAACGATTCGAATCAGGGCTGTAACAAAAAAGCATAGATATAGGGGACCATTCCCTGGGAGTAATGGCTTGGTATAAAAGAAACATATCCCACCGACAATCGAAGCTACAGCATATACTTCCTTACGAAAAATAAAAGGAATGTCTCCTACAAAGATGTCTCTAATCAGTCCTCCACCCACGCCGGACAATACTGCCATCATAATTGTTATAAATAATCGATTGTATTCATAGATAAAAGCCATATTTGCGCCTGCTGCCGTAAATGCTCCCAGGCCAATAGCATCACATAGCAATATTAATTTATTTAATTTATTAAGCCATTGATAGCAAAAGCATGCAAAAATTGCGGTAAGTAGACTTATAATCGTCGACATAGGATATAAAAATGCTGTGGGCGGCGTAATTCCAATAATAATATCACGCATAATACCTCCCCCAACAGCAGTGACCAAGGCTAGCACAAATATACCAAAAACATCTAGTTTTTTTTGTATTCCTACCAAGGCACCTGACGCTGCAAAAGCGATTGTTCCAATAATTTCAATTATATTAAGTACATTCATTTCGGGCTCCTTATAAACTCTAAGATTAAACCTAGTCCTTAATCTGCATCATTATCCACATTATCCATAATTCTCCAACTAACTGCATTGACAGAAGATTCCATACTCAATCGGCTCACAATTTGCTCCATGGATGCATCTGTACGAGTGTTGGCAATAAATTGTGCAATCACTTCCACCTTTTCCGAATCCTCTATATCCTCACTATGAATTGCCCTTAGCATTAAAGGCTCGTCATGCACTACCTGTAAGATCAACGCCCGAACATTAACTTCACCATCAGCACGGCATACCGTCCGAAAAAAATACCGCACCTCAGTATCCTCCATTAGCATGGGCTTAGAGTTAATAATACGCGCCACAGGTCTTAGTAATACATTGGCACTAAGAATCGCTACAACACCTAGCCCAGCATGCAATAGGAAGCCCATACCTGTTAGTGTTCCCACTGCAGCTACACACCACATCGTCGCGGCAGTGTTCATTCCACGGACATTAAGTCCATCTCTCATAATTACACCAGCGCCCAGAAAACCTATACCAGTAACAACCTGAGCGGCAATACGCGTAGGACTGGCGTCATTGGGAGTTAATAAACCCAGCATGACAAACAAGGCTGCTCCTATACAAACTAAGGCATTAGTCCGAATACCTGCCATACGTTGACGTCGTTGACGTTCAAAGCCAATAAGCGTACCAAATAAGAGTGCCATTCCTAAGCGCACGGAAAAGTCCATTATATTTAATAACTCCATACTTCTCACTCCGATATTATTCCTCTACAAATTTCAGTTCCATAGCCTCTAATACACTATATTGAATCTACTACTTCCATACCATGCTAATAAATTCCTGCTAAAAAAGATCCAAGAGCTGTCTTCACATGGTAAAGAAGCTGCAACTCAACCTAAAAAGAAGATATTTTGAAATACAAAAGCGCGAAGATTATGAAGAACAGGACGCAATTAGAGTATTTTGCACCTGTTTTCTTCGCTTCTTCGCTTCTTCGTGTTTAAGTGTTTTTACTCCAGAAACTTTATACAATAACTTTTTCGACTTTGACACCACATACCTTATATTCATAAGTTTTTGTGACTTTATCATAATGACCGCTGGTGAGTTCATTGGTAGGGCATGCCAAGTAATGAAATGACATCCAAAGTGCGCCAGGCAATACCGCATCATTTACCCAGGCCTTGGTTTGAACCCTGCCTCTACGGGATGTCACCGTAATGACATCTTGGTCCATAATATGTAGGCGTTTAGCATCATGAGGGTGAATCATAGCCCGTTCTTCAGGACGGTGTGAGGTCAAGTTTTTAGAATGTCCTGCTGTCGTAATATTATAATGATATAAAATACGTCCAGTGGTGAGTGTGAATGGATAGTCAGCATCTGCTTCTTCACCGGGAGATTGCTGCTCGATGGCTTTAAAAACACCTAGACCAGAAGTAAAATTGAAATTGCCATTATCATGAAGATATTGACTCCCAGCATGAAGTTTGTCCAGTACCGGCCATTGTAAGCCGTTTTCATCAATACGATCAAAAGAAACACCCGCTAGTATTGGACTGAGGCTTGCCATTTCATCCATAATGTCACTAGGGTGATTGTAGTTCATCGGATAATTCATTCTATTTGATAGATCCATAATAATTTGCCAATCCGGGCGACTGTTACCGATGGGCTCAATAGCTTTACGGACTCGCTGCACACGTCGTTCACAGTTGGTGAAAGTACCGTCTTTTTCGGCAAAAGAAGCTGCAGGCAAAACAACATCCGCCAATTTTCCGGTCTCCGTCATGAAAATATTCTGTACTACCAGAAATTCTAACTGTTCAAAACCCTTGCGCACATGGTGGGCATTGCCGTCCGTCAATACTGGATCTTCTCCCATAATGTACATTGCCTTCAGTTTACCATCAATTGCAGCATCAAACATATCAGGCAGCATCAGGCCGACTTTATTTGACAATTTTACGCCCCAGGCTTCTTCAAATTTCTCCTGTACCTGGGGATCATCCACTTTTTGATAGCCAGAATAGACATTGGGTAAGGCTCCCATATCACAAGAGCCTTGTACATTATTTTGACCACGCAGAGGATTGATGCCGGAATTTAGCTTACCTACATTCCCTGTCAACATAGCCAAATTAGCCAAGCTCATCACATTATCAGTACCACAAATATGTTCAGTAATACCAAGAGTATAAAATATTGATGCCCGTTCATTGGTTGCATAAATTTTCGTTGCTTCTTGCAACAGACTTTGAGGCACACCAGTAATTTCTTCTACATATTGGGGGGTGTATTTTTCTACAGTTCCTGCCATTTTTTCAAAATCAATTGTATGGGCATCAATAAACTCTTGGTCATGCCAACCCGCCTTTAGGATAATATGCATCATACCATTAATCAATGCAATATCTGTACCTGGCTTCAACTGTAAAAATACGTCGGCCTCTGTCGCCAGTTCAATTCTACGTGGGTCAGCGACAATGAGTTTGGCACCTTTGCGCAACGCCTGACGCATTTTTGCACCAATAACAGGATGGGCTTCTGTCGGATTGGCACCGATTATGAATATAACCTTGCTATCAGGTATTTCACTGATAGAATTGGTCATGGCTCCTGAACCAAAAGTTGCTGCTAAACCAGCCACAGTAGGAGCGTGGCAAACACGGGCGCAGTGATCAATATTATTCGTGCCAATCACTGTACGCATGAATTTTTGCATCAAATAATTTTCTTCATTAACACACCGAGCGGAACTAAGAGCAGCCAAGGCATCACTGCCGTGTTCCTTTTTAATTTCAGTAAATTTATTGGCAATGAGGTCAAGAGCTTCATCCCAAGATGCTACCACAAATTGGCCATCTTTTTTGATTAACGGTGTAGTCAAACGTTCAGCACTATGAACGTAATCAATACCAAAACGCCCTTTCACACAAGTAAGCCTCCCATTGACTACACTTGTCAGGTTTGATGTTACGCCGATAACTTTACCATTCTTAACATTAAGATCGTAATTACAACCAACGCCACAGAAGGGACAGGTTGTTTTTACCTTTTTGTCCGGTGATCCTATGGCAAACATGGCTTTTTCAGTTAAAGCCCCCACTGGGCATGCCGACACGCAGGTTCCGCAAAATACACAACTGGAGTCAACCAGAGGTTGATCAAAAGCTGTCGTTACTTTAGTGTCAACGCCACGTTGTGTCAGTCGTAAGACATTACAGCATTGTACCTCCTCGCAGACACGTACACACCGCCCGCACAAGATACATTTATTATTATCCCTAATAATGAAAGGGTTATTGTCGTCAATAGGATATTGCCTTGGTTTGCCCTCATAGGGAATTTCTCTAATCCCCAGTTCGCTAGCAAGAGATTGTAATTCGCAATTCATGTTGCGTTGACACGTCAGGCATTCTTGGGGATGGTTGGCCAATATCAGTTCGATCATCTTTTTCCGTGACTCATGAACAGCCCGAGAATTTGTCTGTACAATCATTCCTTCCCAAACAAGAGAAGTACAAGCTGTAACTAAACGCCGCATTCCTTCTATTTCAACAACACAAACTCGACATGAACCTTCTGGCGTTATATCGGCAAGATGACATAAAGTTGGAATATGAATTCCAGCTTGCTGTGAAGCTTCCAGCACTGTCAAACCCTCGCGTGTTTGTATCCGTCGACCATTAATGGTCATATTGATCATTGCCATTATATTTAGCTCACTCCTTCAAAATCAGATGGATTGAATATATTAATATTTAACTTATAGGATGATTCTTTCTGGCGCCGTATAGATAGTGCCACGGCCATTTTTAGCGAATCCAATCAAGGTGAGATTCAGGCTCTTTGCCAATTGGACGGCTAAGGATGTAGCTGATGACATGCCGACAAGAATTTGGGCACCACTACGGCCAGTCTTTTGAACCATTTCGTAGCTGAGTCTGGAGGTTACGACTACAACCATAGCGTCGCTGATTTTTCCATCAAAAATAAGTTGTCCCATTCCTTTATCAAGGGCGTTATGTCGTCCCACATCTTCTGCAAATGCAACAAGATGACAGTCCTTATTAAAGATTCCCGCAGCATGGGTCCCGCCCGTTTGAGAGAATATTTTTTGGCATTTTTCCACTCTAGCGACCATCTCATTGATTTGCAAAGCAGCTATGCTCCCAGCGCCTTCTCGAAGGCAAAGCCTTGTGCAAAGATCTTCAATGAGTTCTTTGCCACAGATACCACAACTGGAATATGAGATCAAATGCCTCGCCTTGATCTCTAGCCCCTTAGTCCCACGCCTTTTCGGATCAAGAGTCATTTCAATCCGATTTCCCATTTCCTCCCCGCAGTAATGAATCAGAAAAACATCATCGATAGAATCAATAATGCCCTCACTAAAACAATAGCCTAGGGCTAGAAACATTTCCATACCAGGCATGCGCATCGTTAGATAATAAGGTTTACCATCAAGAAAAATTTCAAGTGGTTCTTCCACAACCAGGGTATCATCAGTAAGGGTGGCCACTTCTTTTGAGTAACGCGTAATAGGAACAATAGCTTGGCTTTTATTCAAATCCACCTTGTTTTCCCACCTCTTATTCAACACCAATCGCTTAATCCCGTACTATTAAAAATCCATCTCTGTGGTAAGAAACAATCCTAAAGATAATAACCATTTACCGCAGAGGCGCAGAGGACACAGAGAAAAAAATACTACTATAAACCCTCTGTAGTTCATAATACTTAAAACCTCTATACTATAAAAAACAATATCCTGCCGGACAGGTTCCATTTATGTGGGCTTCGAATTCATCTTTAAAGTACCTAAGACAGGTACTTAATGCTACCGTCGCTGATTGCCCTGCACCACAAAAAGATGTCTTCGTCATCATGTCAATTAACCCTTCCATGATAAGAATGTCTTGTTGTGTTCCAATGCCATCAGTAAATTTACATAAAATTGTATATAATTGTTGATTACCTTCACGGCAGGGCGTGCACTTACCACAGCATTCATGAATAAAGAATTCAGTAACACCTTTGAGGTAGTCTATCACGCACACTGATTCATCCATCACAACAATCGCACCTGAACCTACAGCAAGTTTGGCATCCCGTAAGGCCTTATAACAATATGGTGTATCCAACTGAGCTGGTATTCCACAAGGGCCTGATTGTCCACCTAAGTGAAAGAATTTAAGTTTATTACCATTTGAAATTCCACCACCAATGTCCGGATCATATATAATATCGCGCAGTGTAATGCCAAATGGCACTTCATACACCCCACGATGAGCAGCATGCCCCGACAAACATACTAGTTTTGTGCCACCACTATCTTTTGTTCCATAACTGAGATATTTTGCACCACCCATCTGAGTGATAACAGGTATATTCGCAAAAGTCTCCACATTATTGACCAAGGTAGGTTTCCGAAATAGCCCGACTTCCGCTAAGTGAGGCGGTTTGGTTCTCGGTCGCCCCGTTTTACCTTCAATAGAATTGAGCAACGCTGAATTTTCGCCACATACATAAGCTCCAGCTCCTGTCTGAATATGAATTGTAAAACTAAAATCCGTCCCTAAAATATTTTCCCCTAAATAGCCCTTTGCAATGGCATGAGTAAGGGCTTTTTGGAACGTTTTTTGAATGGCTTTATATTCGCCACGGATATAAATATAACCATCATTGGAATTAAATACATATCCTGCAATAATCATCCCTTCAATCACACGCAATGGTTCTAAACTCAATAGCAACTTATCCTTAAACGTTCCAGGTTCGCCCTCATCTGCATTACAAACAATATATTTAGGAAACTCCCCTATTTCATATAAATGTTCCCATTTTGATCCCGCAGGATAACCAGCACCACCACGTCCTAGCAGTTTGGCGGCCTTGACTTCAGCGATAATTGCAGTTGGCTCCATTGTTAATGCTGTTCTTAAGCCTTCAAATCCGCCATCTTTCACATACTCTTCAACACAATCAGGAGAGCTATTATCATCATGACTTAAAATTAAATTTACTGCTTTTGACATGGTAAACCTCCCCGATAATCATGAATGATATCAATAATTTTATCGGCTGTTAGATCCCCATAAAGATCTTCACCAATCTTTATGATGGGCCCTATATCGCATGCGCCAACACAAGAAGTGTATAGCAATGTAAAAAATTTATCTTCTGTGGTATTACCTATTTTTATTCCTAGTTCATTTTCAAGTATTCTTACAATACCATCGGCTTTACTAATATGACAAGGAGTGCTCTTACAAACTTCAATCACGTACTTACCACGAGGTTTGGTAGAAAACATAGCATAAAAAGTTAGTACATCATACACTTTACTATAAGGCAACCCCAATTGTTCCGCAACAAGTTTAGACCATTCTTCTTGGACATAGTTTTCCCCTGATGCCTCTTGGATTTCTAATAGGATTGACAACAAACCTTCTGTTGAATTACCATGGGCTTCAATGATCGCAATAATTTTTAACCGATCTAATTTTTTACACATCGTTTTCCTATTCCTCTCCATTTTCATGAACTAATTAGGTTCCACTTCTTATAATAAACTAAATGCCTCGAAGTATACAATCCCTACATTAATTATAATAAAAATTACAAGAAAATACTATCTTTTCACAATAAATAGATTATTCGCAATTTATTTGTGCATGTTTCTATCATCTTTTAAAATCCCCCTCTGCGCCTCTGTGGTAAAAATCAATCCTAAAATAAAAACGATTTACTGCAGAGGTGCAGAGAACACAGAGAAAAAATAGTATAAACCCTCTATGTTCGTAAAACTTATACTTTCTAACATAGAAAAAAAAGACAAGAATGATTTGCATTAGCAAATTCTCTTGTCTTCTTATATGGCTGTTAACTTATTTTCCAAAAACACACTTCCTAAGACTGGCATATAAGGATAAACGCTACGATTGCTAGCCTTCATCACCAGCTCACTGAGATTACCAAAGATCCTTACATCAATACCTGTATCAATTTCATAACGGCCATGTAATGCAGTAACCACTTCTTCCATCCCAGCATTCCCCGCCCGTTCACCAATGCCAGAGATCGTGGTGCTTGCAAGTGCCACTCCAGCATCAAGAGCAACGACAGTATTGGCAGTGGCTAAACCAAAGTCATTATGCATATGAACTTCTATGGGTAGTGGACAGCGAGGAACAAGCCTGGTAAAGATATCATGTGTCGTAAAAGGAGTCAAGCAACCTACTGTATCAGCATAACGAATATGGACCGCGTCCATTTTTGCCGCTTGATCTGCCACTTGAAGAAAAAACTCCATATCTGCTCTTGAGGCATCTTCTGCTCCGACGGAAACAGTGCAACCAAAGCTTTTTGCTAACTCAATTGATTCTTTTAGCCTACTCATGACCCACTCTCGACTCTTGTGAATTTTTTGTTGAATATGAAGGTCAGAAACAGGTACGGAAATATGAAGAAAGGAACAACCACAAGCCACAGATGCTAAAATATCTTCCTGTAGTGCACGATTCCAGGCAATAACCTGGGCGTGTAGTGGCGCTGACACAATAAGCCTCATTGCTTGCTGTTCTTCTTCTCCCATAATAGGTACCCCAGCCTCAATAAAGGCAACACCTACCTCATCAAGTGCAGTCGCAATGTTTAATTTATCTTGAGCAGAAAAAGCAATACCAGGGGATTGTTCCCCATCCCGCAAAGTTGTATCGACAATCCTTATGCTACGTTTATCCTTCATAACCATATACCCTTTCAATGTATCATCCTTAATTGATACATTTTCCATAATATATCATCATCCACTGATTTTTTTTGTGTTACGGCCAAGTTACGCACTTGTTTTAATAAAAATTGCGTATCCATTGCTGATAATACAACGTTCCACTGCCGGAATTTAGCCTGTATTGATGCTGTGCCCGAATGTTTTCCAATGACAAATTTCCGTTGAAGTCCTACTTCCTCTGGGGAAAAAGCCTCATACAATTGTGGATTTTTCAGAACTCCATCTACATGAATCCCTGATTCATGAGCAAAAATATCTTGCCCAATAATGGCCTTTGTCCCGGGAATCTCGATCCCTATAGCCCCTAATATTTGTGTACAATACCTAGACAGATTCTCTGTCGCCACCGTTTTTTCTCCCAATAGTCGTTTTTGAATCATGATCACTTCTTCAAGGGCAGTATGCCCCTGTAATCCTACTCCAGCCACTGCTGTGGCAATGCGTTCTACACCAGCCTCCATAGCCCCCACAGCATTAGCCGTCGCCAAACCATAGGCATTATGGCTATGAAATTCTAGGTCAACAGGTATTCGTCCCACTAAAGAGGTTAGTATTTTAAAAGTAGATAAAGGATTAAGGCGGCTGTTACCATCACTATAAATAAAGGTTGTGACCCCCATAGTGGAAACATCCCTCCATAATCCTTCAACTTCCTCTATGGAAAAATTCGATGCATTTTCGATACATAACGCCATATTAACTTCACGTTTTTGGGCTGCCAGTAGGGTCGCCTTAACCTGATTGGCTAAGCCTTCACCTGGATGGGGCGAACAAGTTAGAACAACATCTCGAAACCCCATTGTATAAGCAAGCTCCACTTCCTCGAGTGTTCCATTTATTATTCCCCGTAGCTGTTTTTGTTGCACTCGATTCAGTGGTGGCATACTGTATTGTTGCCAGGTAGTGACTCTAATATCAATGACCATTTCTTGAATATTCTGCAGCAACTCCACCATGGCCTCAATTTTCCCCTTGTCCATGCCAATACGCAATCCTTCATTTACGGTTTGGTCAACCCAAATCATTGGGTACAAACCCGTTTGCTAATATAAAGATGGGTCTCAGTTGGTGCTTTCTTTTCCACACGACCAACTAATTTACCATCCTTTAACTCCACTTCCAGCCAAGGGGGAACATGATTACAGAGGACTTCGAGGCTATAAAAGTTTCCCTGCCGCAGAACAGGCATCAAGACTTGTTTAGAAGTAATTCCATTACCATTTTCTTGAATTTCTTTAATGGATATATAAAAATCGCCTTTTTCGCGTTCGATAGGAATTGGTATCACGTTACTTGTGTCTGCTTCACGATTCGCTAGTTTATTTTCTTCTTGTGCTAGCACGTAATCTAAAAAAGATAAAGGTTCTCCTTCAAATTCCCAAATACTACACTGCATCTTTTCTAATTCAAAATAAGGTACGCCGACAACAGCCCAGCCAACAAAAATTTTACACTCGCCTAAAAAGAAAATAATATCAGCCATTTGAAGACGTAGTCCAGCTAAACCGGTTTCTTTATTTAAAGAAAATTTCTTTTTGCTTCCAACTTGCCACGAGCCTTGCTTTTTTTGATAAATCACAATGGCGCTGGCATCATAAAGTGAACTCGTAGCACCATTTGCGCCGATAGAGACTGCAATATCCTGATTCACTATAATTCCTCCTTTCACTCATAGGGTGGATGAAATTAGATTTCTAAGCGAGCAACAGGTGTGCCACCTTCAATATGTTCTTCCATAATGGCTTCTACATCATCAGCTGTCACTGATCCGTACCATACATTGTCGGGATAGACTACAACAATCGGTCCTTTCTCACAAAGGCCGAAACAGCCTGTATTGGTAACAAATACTTCGCCGCCTAAATCCCGCTCCTCAATCTCCTCCATAAATTTCATGACAAGATCCACTGCACCTTTAGTATGGCAATACCCCTTTTGTTGGCCATTAATTCTAGAACTAGTACAGACAAAAATATGTTTTTTAGGTTTATTCATTTTCATCATCCTTTCAAATTACATTGTTTAATTGCAACTGATCTACGGCATACCCCAGGCCCTCTTCGATTGTATAGCAATACTCAACACTCATAATACCTTTTGCTGCTAACCTCTTTTGCCCATTATAGCCAATTCGCATGGTTAACACCGCATCACAATCGCTAATCGCTTGCATCGCAGCCTCTTTTTGGCCTTCTTCTGAATCACACTCGATCTTATCTGAACAATATTGGGCCGTCTTACGGGTCTCCAATAGTTGGAACTCTTTCCCCTTGGCTTGGTAAATCAATAGTGCAGTAGCATGACCAAAATGCTGATCTACGAGTTTGCCATGTTTAGAAGTCACAGCAATTTTATATTGTTTACTTTCACTACCTTCTGAGGCTACCGCTACTTGGGGGATAGGTTTTGTCATACGGAATTCATTGGACCGATCATGACCGAGTAGACCAATGGCATCAGCCCTACACTGTTTACAATGTCTCATTTGTTGCACATCAAGTTGACAACGATCTCTCATCTCATTAATTTCCACCATGCTCGTCTGAGGGAATTGCTCAAATACACTGCCTGGAGCAGGGATCAGAGGCATAATGTTGGTAATAAAAACACCTAACTCCTTCATTTTTTTGACTACAACTGGAATGTGATGATCATTAATGCCTTTTACCATGACTATATTGATTTTCACCTGTATACCATGTTCAACTAAATAGGCAATGCCTAGTAATTGATTTTTAAGCAATATTTCGGCACCAGCCGTTCCTGTATAACTTTTGCCTTCATAGTTAACAACTTTATATAATTTAGCCCCAATTTCGGGGTCAAGACAGTTCACTGTCACTGTCACATGTTTAATCCCAAGTTCCACAAGCTCAGGAGCATACTTGGGCAACATCAAGCCATTGGTTGATAAACAGAATAAGACATCTTCACCCTTAGCCTGAATGAGTTCAATGGATTTACGAGTAACATCCCAATTTGCCAGTGCATCCCCTGGCCCTGCAATACCCACGACACTCAAGTTTTCAATATTCTCTTTAACCCAGGAAAACTTTTGACTAGCCAATTCTGGGGTTAATATTTCACTGGTTACCCCTGGTCTACTTTCATTGACGCAATCAAATTTACGATTGCAATAATTACAGCTGATATTGCACGCTGGCGCCACTGGCAAATGCATACGTGCATATTTAGTATGAGCATCAGCGTTATAACAAGGATGTTTACTGTTATCCATTACTTTCACCTCATTTTCCCCCAGCATTGTAGGGTAATATTATAAATTAACACTCGAGCTGTACTATTAAAACTCCCCTCTGTATTCTCTGGGGTAAAAAACGGTTCCAAAGTAATAACGATTTACCGCAGAGGCTCAGAGAACGCAGAGAAATTAATTGAACCACAAAGGCACAAAGAGCACTATAGAATAGTTTCCTTTGTGTGACGCCCTAGCGTCATTGTGTCTTGGCGGTTTATTTTAGCCCATATCTTTTTGATAAAATTTTTCGTACATGGAACTTCGGTATGATCTATATTTGTTCTCCAGTAGTGTGTTTGTGATTCGATCAAGTAGCATCATCGTTCCAGTATAACCAACGGATACTAGTCTTTGTCCACCGACTCGGTCATGTATGGGGAAACCCAATCTGACTAAAGGAATCTCGCCTTTTTCCGTCAGATACCGCCCATCAGAAGGACCAATGGCTATATTGACCCTTGCTTCTTGACTGGCTGCTAAAATATGAGCAAAGTCTGTTTCGACTAATATCTTACTCTCCTCCACAGCATCAGTTAAGGCCGCGACTAATAATTGTTTTAGTTTACCTTCTTGACTACCTGTGGCAATCACTACTGGGAAAACTCCATTTTCTAAGCAAGTTTTGGCGACGGCGTATACCATTTCTGGTTCACCAAAAATAACACTCCGGCCAAAAAAATTATATTTATGAGAGTCAACCATTCCATCGAGTAAGCGCCCTCGTTCGTTGTGCAAACTTTGTGGAATAACCTTACCTGTAATTTTCACTAATGTATTTATAAAGATATCTGTATTTTCGGCGCCTATAGGTATGGGCACGTTATATAAAGGAACACCAAACTCATCTGCCAGGTATTTGCCCGGAGAGATGGCATCATCAATTGTAACGCCCATCTGTATGGTTGCTAGCCCCCCACCCATCTCTTTTATATCAGCCAACTTTGTACCACCATTACTTATTTTAGTATAAGGCTTAGAAAAGGGGCGATCTAAGGTATCAGAGAAATCAGGACATAATACATACTCAATATTCATTTGCTCTAGGATACGCTTCAGTTCACGAATATCCCCAGGGCTCATATTAGGAATAATGATATTAATTTTATTATTTTTTTCAGTTGCCTTGGTTAACTGCATAATAATTCTTTTTAGTGTGAAAAAATAACCTTCAAAATGGCTTCCACCATAACCTGGCGTAGATGCAGTGATAATTGGGAATCCATCCATCTCTCTGTCTCGTAAATATTGATCGGTAATTCTTCCAATATCCTCACCTATGGTTTCGGCTAAACACGTTGTTACAATACCTATCAACTTGGGATGATATACTTTTATAATATTATCCAGGGCCAATCTCAAATTCGGTTCGCCGCCATAAATAGTTCCTTTTTCATTAAGGGAGGAAGAACCCACATCAACTGGTTCATTGAAATGTTCGGCAATATGTCTGCGCATGTAAGTACTACAGCCTTGAGAACCATGAACAATCACCATGGACTGTTCAATCCCTTTTAGGGCCAATATACCACCCATAGGCATACACATATTACAGGGATTTTCATTTACATTGCGATAGTTCACATTACGCTCTCCGTGATCAGCCATCACATTTCACCCCACTTCCAATACCCTTATCTATAAGACTATTCCATACCGGAGAACAAACCGTGGAGTATACTTCCTCCGCAAAATTTACCGCACCTTCAAAACCACTCAATGGATGTTTGCGATCATGATTATGATCAATGAAGGCCATCCCTAATTTATAAGCTAGGGGCCTTTCTTTCACACCACCTACGAGTAAATTAGCACCCTTTTGCATCATAAACTTTTCCAGTTCAGCGGGGTTGGCATCATCTAAAATGACAGTTCCATTATCAACTAAGTTGTTAATCGTGTCATATTCCTCTTGTCGACCCGTTTGTGTCCCAATCATAACCACATCAATGCCAATTTCACGAAATTGCTTAACCAATGAAATGGCCTTAAAACCCCCGCCAACATATATAGCGGCTTTTTTGCCTATAAGTTTTTGACGATAGCCTTTAATAATGGCTTCCACTCGACTTGTTTCCTTACGAATCAATTCTTCCGCTTTAGCCATCGTGGATTCATCACCCACTGCCGCCGCAATTTTTCGTAGTGAAGCCGTTGTATCTTCGATGCCTAAAAATGATATTTGAATATAGGGAATACCGTAGAGTTCTTCCATTTTACCCGCAAGATAGATCATGGATCCAGCACATTGTATGATGTTCAACCTGGCTTTTGGCGCTAACTTTAAAGCTTCATAGTTGGAATCACCTGTAAACGTAACATTCATTTCTATACCCATCTGCCGTAGATAATTCTGAATAATCCACGTTTCACCAGCTAGGTTAAAATCGCCCAAATAATTAATGCTATTGGTTTTCTCCATCACGATGCCTTCAGCTGGTTTAATCAAACGCAGCAGTGCATCAGCAGCTGCCCTATAGCCAGCGGATTTATTACCAATAAATCCGCTAGATTCTACAGGTATCACTTCAATATTATATTTTTGGGAGGCAGCGTTGCAGATAGCTTGCAAATCATCGCCAATTACACCCACAATACATGTAGAATACACAAAAATTAGTTTAGCTTGGTACTTTTCCATCAAGCCGTCAATAGCGTCGGTTAATTTTTGCTCACCGCCAAAAATGACGTCTCGCTCTTTTAAATCAGTGGAAAAGCTATTGCGATATAACTCAGCGACGCTGCTGAGACTACCACGAATATCCCAAGTGTAACTAGCACAGCCAATGGGCCCGTGTACTAAATGTATCGCATCTGTAATAGGATTGAGCACGACTCTGGCTCCACAATACACACAAGCCCTTTGACTTACGCAGCCAGCTGAACTATCTGTATCACATTGTAATTGTTTTTTATTCTTGCCCTTAATTACAATAGACTTATCTCTTTCTGCTATTGTCCCCGCATTGTTCATAGCCATCGCACACCTCACTCCCTCCCATAAATATATCGAATAAATTAACTTAAGTGTCTGCTTGAACACAATCCTGAAAATGCTTGCAGGAGATGGTGTATAGGGTTGAGCTGCGTTACGCAGGAAGCAAGCGACGCCCTATACACCATCCCCTGCAGTCCACCAATTTGCTGATATATTCTTTTTCGATTATTTCTCTTACATAACCAATTCAAAGTCTTCATCT
>JGI24143J45723_1000757_pt1 | contig 16306 bp, 7 predicted proteins | sample BarGraIncu00432A_FD_45723 | JGI IMG/M metagenome (IMG submission 45723) | reverse complement strand
TAGCTCCTAGTTCATGTTTTTCACCATCTAAAGTAACTGTTCCTGCTCCACCGATATTAATAACTCCAAGTTCACGTCTTTGAAGAAAATAGTCACATCCTAAAGCTTTACTTCCTTCTAAAGAAAGCGCTTTGTCTGTTGGCACTATACCTGCTACTATTATTCTATCAATATGGCTATAAACCATCTTTAATTCTCCTGGCACAAATAAATCCTCGATTAAAAAGTGTTTCCTAAGCTGTGTAGTATCGTACGACTTTGCATCTTCATTATGACTTGAATATCTAATTTCCATTATAATTCCTCCTAATATGTATTTATTATTTTTGGTTTATTCATTGCATGATTTTCTTATAATAAGCTCAGGTTGCAATATAATATTTTGTTTTACGACCTGATGATTATTTATCTCATCTATTAAAATTTTTGCCGCAATTCTACCTAGTTTATATTTTTTTTGGTGAACTGTGGTTAGCGGAACGTTTAGCATCGAAGCTTGCTCAATATCATCATAACCCGCTAGTCCAATATCTTTTGGCACCAGGATATTATTAATGTGAGCGTATTTCATAACTCCCATTGCTACAAAATCATTTATAGCGAAAATAGCATCTACATTTTGTTTTATAAGTATTTCAGCAAGTTTAAATCCATCCTCAAAACTTGCGTTGCTATTTAATAAAATTTCATTATCAACTTCTATATTGTTCTCCATTAATACATCTTTATACGCCCTTAATCTTTCATTACTTGCAGAAGATGTTTCGTCTCCAAGTATTACTCCAATTTTTCTATATCCCTGACTTATCATATGAGTTATTATTTTTTTAGCCCCAGCATAATTATCATTACCTACATAGCTTATTTCTAAGTCACTAACATAATTATCTGCCATTACAAGCGGTACATTTTCAATAATTTTCTTGTAATCAGAGGCTTTGGGTTTTACAGGAATTAGAATTATACCATCAACTCTTTTCTGCGCTAAAAAATCAATATACCTATTTTCATTTTCTTTATTTCTATCACTATTACAAAGTACTAGTCCATAACCAATTTTTTCTAAATATGAACTAACTCCCTTGCTCACATATGCATAATATTGATTAGTTATATCAGGTATTATAAGTCCAATCATATTAGTTTTGTTTAATATAAGACTTCTAGCAGCTGAATTTGGAATATAACCTTTTTCCTCGCAGGTTTTCAGTATGAATTCTCTAGTTTTTTTAGAAATTTCTTTACTGTTATTTAATGCTCTAGATACGGTAGTTGCAGAAACATTGCATTCTTTTGCTATATCCTTTATACCTACCATACTGCTCACCTCAATATCAATTTCCATTTTACCGTTAACGTTAACGGCTTATATAAAGTATATCATCAATTGAGATATATTACAATAATCCATGTACAAAAAAGCAAAGTAAAGCTAGTAATTATCATTCTAATTACTAGCTTTACTTTCTTATCTTTTATATAAATTTACTAATTGAAAATTTAAAAGATATATCTTTCTCATTAAGTCTATATTCATCTAATAACTCTGGTCCACAACTGTTTGAACCAATCCCAGAGTTTTTATAATCTATACGTACTATAGTGTTATCATTTTCTATTAATTCATTTGTGTGTTTTGCATTAGTAAGAACTTCTGATGTATAATTTGATACATTAAATTGGAATCCATTAGTTTTTAGTCCTTCTGATTCGAATTTTAGCCCACCGATGCTAAGTTCTTTAGTTTTTATGTGATTACCATGTTCTTGTGGAACAATATATGATACATATTCTTCTTTGGGACTGCTTTCATACATTCCAATTTTAGTATGATGACACATATCCATATAATTCTCAAGTGGTCCCATTCCATAATATTTAAATTTTTCATTTGTTTTAGGAATCTCAAATTCAAAACCTAATCGAGGAAGATAGACACAACTTTCTTTTACTTTTCCTTGAAGCTCAATCTCAATTTCACCCTTGGCTGAAACAGTGAAGCTGGTACTAAATCTTAAAAATGGTGAACGTGAAATACCTGAGAGGCTACCACTAACTAATATTTTATTCTCTTTAAGCTCACAAGAATATACTTTAGAGAATATTCTATTGAAATTTTCACCACTTCTATTATCTTCAAATAATCCCCACTTATATTTAATATTTCTATCATTATCTGTTGGTGCACGCCATACAGTTAACTTAACAACATCTGCTAGTCTTTCATGTTCATCTACTATAATACTCTCAAAATTCCCATAATGTTTGTTAAATATATAAGTGAAGTTCTCACCAGTTATTTTTATAATCTCTTTTTCATCTGTAAAGTTTGCTCCAATTACTAAATCACTTGTCTCCTTTTGAATATCAACTTCTAAAGGATGTTGCTCCATAGCAACTTCATATTCTCCCTCTAAGTTCACCTCTAAATAACATCCTAATTTACAGTTCTTTGGCAATGTAAACTCAAGGGTATATTCTTTAGTCATATGTGGCTTTATATCACAAATAAGTTCTCCGGTTTTAATAACTTCCCCGTCACTAGCGACCTTCCAGAGTAATTTATACTCATTTAAATTTGTGAAATCATAAAGATTTGTAACGGTTAACTTATTACCAGTAATTCTGGTCTTTATATATTGATAGACAGCTTTAACTTCTAGTGACCCAGCTTTAAACGTGCGATCAGCAAACACCATACCATCACAACAGAAATTTCCATCATGAGTAACTTCTCCAAAATCTCCACCATATTTATACGTACCATCTACCATAACAGCATGATCTGCCCATTCCCATATACAACCACCTATAAGTTTAGGATNCTGGTAAATCTTTTTCCAGTAATCTGAAACATCCCCTGGACCATTTCCCATAGCATGAGAATATTCACATAAAAAGAAAGGTCTCATGTCGCTATTTTTAGCAAATTCTTCTATAACAGCCGGACTTGTGTACATTCTTGATACTACATCCACAGATGACTTATCATTAACTAAAGAAGCTCCCTCAAAATGCACTAATCTAGAACTATCTCTGCCTTTTGTCCAATCAATCATAGCATCGTGGTTACTTCCATAACCGCTTTCATTTCCCATAGACCACATAATAACGCATGAATGGTTTTTATCTCTTTCCACCATTCTTTGAACTCTTTCCACAAAAGCATTTTCCCATTGCTTTTGATTACATATCCAATCCGGATTTTCAATATCATATTTATAACTAGTATTTCTTGAAACAAAGCCATGTATTTCAATATCAGTCTCATCCACCACATAAAAACCTATCTCATCGCATAGATTTAAGAACTCCGGAGTTGGAGGATAATGAGAGGTTCTAATACAATTAATATTAAGCTCTTTCATCTTAAGAAGCTCTGCTTTCATATCCGCGTAAGGTGTATAATGCCCGAGTGTTGGATGAGTCTCATGCCTATTAACTCCTTTTAGCTTTACGCTAGTTCCATTAATTAGTAATTCTCCTTTATCCGATACTGAAACATCTCTTATTCCAACTTTAAATGGGATATATTCACTGCCATTTTTAACTACAACAGTATATAGAAAAGGTTTTTCTGCATTCCATAAAATAGGGTTATCTAGCGTTTCTATTTTATTTTCCCCTTCATATATAACATAATCTTTTTCGGAAACACTTATAGCCTTATTATCTACTTTAATTTCAATATTAGGTCTACTCCCACTTTCTCTTGAAAGTAAATACACATCTCTAAATATTCCTGATAAACGGAAGAAATCTTGATCCTCTAAATAACTTCCAAGGCACCATTTTAAAACTTTAACCGTTAATTTATTATTTCCCTCATTTACATACTTCGTAATATTAAATTCACTTTGAAGATGAGATCCTTGACTCGACCCTACAAACTTATCGTTTACATAAAGATACAGACAAGAATTAACTCCTTCAAATACGATATAAGAGTCTTTCTCTGACCATTGATTATCAATATTAAAATTCATAGAATAAATTCCACAAGGATTATCATCTGGTACAAAAGGTGGATCAACAGGATGCGGATAATTTACATTTGTATAATAAGGGGCTTCATATCCATGCATCTGCCAATTAGATGGAACAGGGATCTTGTCCCATTTAGTAATAACGTCTGGCACATCAATATCTCTTTTAAAATAAGCAAAATCCCATAACCCGTTTAATAATTGATAATACTTTGACTTCGCTTTATTACCATCTAATGCTTTTTCTAAAGAATCATAAGGAATATAATAAGAACGTTGTGGTTCTCTGTTAACTTGAATTGAATTTAAATCTTCATAAATCCTCATTTATTCATACCTCCAATTAATATTTAATTAATATATACTTTTTCTTAATTATAATACTATTGAACAAGTTTCTAAATACATATTATTGACTATAACATGCACAATATGATACAATCTCTTCTTTTTACTTATAGTGCTTTTTCACTATCTCAAAAGCAAGTTTTGGCCTTCTATACTCATCAACTATACCCTTATTATTTCTTGATCTAGCCCTTGACCTGAACCAATCACCTTCCTGCGTTACTCTACAATCACAGAACTGCCATATGTAGGTTCCTGCCATTTCAGTTCTCTTCATATATACACTTAGGCAAGTATCTAAAATATCTGCTTGTCCTTCTTCACTCCATTTAACTCTTGAAACATCCCTATACCCATATATTGCTGCAGCTCCAAATTCGCTTAGAATTATTGGTTTATCCTTGCCACCATTAAGTTGTATCCATGCGTATAACTTATCATAATACTCCAAAGTATCGTCAGCCGTGTACCAACCAGAATAAATATTTAAAGATATTAAATCGCAAAGGTCAAAGCAAATATCACTGAAATTCTGACAACTTGCAAATGTTATTGGTCTACTAGAATCAAGTGACCTTATCTGGTTAATTTGGTTTTTATATTTTTCTCTACCAACCGGTGTATTACTCGCGCATTCATTTAATAATCCCCAAATTATAATTGATGGATGATTCACATGATTTTCTATCATTTCTCGGTTACAATCCTCACATTGAACATCAAAATTAGGGTTTTGCATATTTTCAAGGCTAAGTCCTCTAGCATGATTTTCTTCCCATACCAATATCCCATTTTCATCACATAAATCAAGAAACCTCTCATCATTTGGATAATGACAGGTTCTAATAGAATTAGCTCCTGATTCCTTTATAATTTCTATATCGTTAATCATTAACTGTAGAGGGATTGAACAACCAACAAGTGCATAGTCCTCATGTCTATTAAAACCTTTTAGTTTAATTTCAGATCCATTTAGAAAAATGCTTTGACCAATTATTTCAACGATTCTAAACCCAACCCGCTCAATAAAATCATCAAAAGGTTTAATATCGTTTCCACTAAATATTTCTGTTTTTAAAGCATAAAGTACTGGGCTTAATTCACTCCATTCACTCACATCATCAAATAATACCCTTTTAGATATGAAATTTAACTTTTTAGCTTCTAATGAAATAGTTCCTAAATCCACTTTTTCAAATTTATCTAATTGTGTTTTTATTTCAACATTTTTTTGCATGCCATATACATTATTAATTACTACTGTTAAATCAGCATACCACATGCCTCCCAATTTTAGCGGTTTGAACTCCACCCTTTCAATGAATGATTCCTTAACTATTTCCATAGAAACCGGCCTTATTAAACCCCCGTAGGTATAATAGTCATTTGCCATATGAAGTGATGACTCCTTTGAAAATGAATTGTCCACAAAAACTTTAAGTTCATGCTCACCTGCCTCAACATCTGGGACTACAATAGAAAATGGGGTATATGCATTGTAATGATGCCCAACTTTTTCGCCATCAAAATATACGTCAGCGGTATGGGATACTCCTTTAAATTCAAACCTTAAGGAATCTTTTTCCACCGTATTAATAATTTTTCTGTAGACTCCTTTTCCTCTATAAGTAAGAAATTTAGGGTGCATCTCCCAGCAGCCTGGAACGGGTAGTTTATAATCATACTTTTGACCAGTAATATTGTAGTCATCTCCACCAATAGGCATAAAATCCCAAAGACCCTCTAATTCCTTTTGTACTCTGGTAATATGCGAATCAAATAATCTAATCATAAAAGTATCCCCTCTTGCTTATTATTTTATTGAATTTTCAATTTCAATTATCTTATCTTCTATCTCTTTTTTAGATATAGCACTTAGAAATGTAAAATCGCACTTTAATGCTTGATTTAAGTTTTGAAGTGCTTCCTCAGTTTTATTTAACTTTAACAGGGTAAATGCATAGTAGTAATATGCTGATGGGAAAGAAGGTTTTTCTAACATTAATTCCTCATATATCTTTAAAGACTTATCATATTCACCTAACATATAATAGTTAGTTGCTAAGTTGTCCAATATACCTGCATTTGTAGTATTATACTCATATGCTTCAAGATTCATCTCTAATGCCACATCATATTTCTTTTGTAATATTAAAAAGTAGCCTAAATTTTGATATATAATAGTGGTTTTATATTTTTCATATAATGTCATAAGTAGATCCACTGCTTCATCTATATTATTCTTTTTCCACATTACAATGGACAAATTAAGTTTTATACTAATTTCATCATCGGAAGTTAATTTTTTCGATGAAAGCTGTTTCAATAATTTCTCCGCTTCATCCAAATCACCGCGTAGTAACAAATAGTATATGTAATACAATTTTATTTTCATTGGTGAGCCCTTTATTTTATATGCTTTTTCAAAAAGTTTATAAGCCTCATCAATTTTATTTCTTTTATATTTATTGCTACCAATATAATATACAATTGTTGCATAATTTTTATATATTACATATCCAATAATAAAAGCAAGGGCTAGTATCTTGCTGTAAGCTATAAACACAACCAGTGCCAAGATAACAACTATAATATTCGTATATTTTTTAATGTTCATTTTTTATTACCTCCATATTCCATATTCACTACTAATTATAACTCAAAAAACTATTAATTTGTAATAAACTGATAACAAACGTAAAATAACAACTATAGACATTAACAATGTTTTAGGAGATAATATTTTAAGAGATATATTTCAAGTGATTTTATTTAAATTACAAAATAAGGTTATATAGGAGAATTTATTTTATTATGAAGATGTTAGTAGGATTTTTTAAAAATGAATTTGAAGATATAGTAAATACACAATATGATATAGCAATTAATAGTTGTGGCAGGTACGAACTTGTTAAACAAAAAGAATTTAAAACCTATAGACCTGGTGGAAGAGATGATTTTCAGTTATTATATGTAGCTAAAGGCACTGGTACTTTTACTATTAATGGCGAAGACCTAGATCTTGATGAGGGAACATTAGTTCTTTACATACCTGGTGAAGATCAATGTTATCACTACAGTAATGAAACTTCTCCAATTATTTATTGGCTTCACTTTTCCGGATATAATGCACTTAAACTTTTAGAAGAAAATGGCTTGTCAAGCAGGAGAATTTTCTTTGTAGGGATAAAAATTGACCTTTCTGTGCTTTTTGATAAAATCATCAAGGAATTACAGTTTGCTCAAGGAAAATATTTTGAATTATGTAACCTATACACAAAGGAATTAATAACCTTATCCTGCCGATATGTAATCGAATCCAATTCTCCTACCACTAAGCAAAATAAGGTTGTAGAAGATGCTATAGAATATTTTAATGAAAACTTTAATTCGACCATTAACATAAAAGACTATGCTAATGACTGTAATCTAAGTTGCTGCTGGTTTATTCGAAGTTTTAAAAGCTATACCGGTACTACCCCCACTCAATATATTACTAATATTAGAATAAACAAAGCAAAAAATTTATTACTTGGCAATTCCCTTACTATTGGCGAAATTGGTGATTTGATTGGTTATCAAAACCCATTGTATTTCAGTAGAATATTCAAAAAAAATGTTGGGATTGCACCTAGTTGTTATAGAAACAAATAGTTCGAGTTATTTATAACTTACGTTATTTATAACTTACGTTATAGGCAAATTCCCCAACTTTAATGTTACCTGATTCTGAATTTGTTATATGCTTACCATTGATTCTCAAGTTGTCAAAGGTCACTCCATCAACCATTTTTTCTTCATCATAACCCATAATTTGAGATGGATGCTCTCCACTTCCATTATAAGTTATATCCTTAAAATATATATTTTCAATTTTCTTTCCTGGTGCAGGGTTGTAGTCTTTATTCATAAACACCCTGATATCAAATAATCTTCCGTTTTCAAATTGCTCCACTCTTATATTCTCATACCTTACATTTCTAACATAATTTTTGTCTCCTGCATTAATAGCCATACAACCTAAATAATTTAGTTGCGGCTCATGATGTTCAATTATATCTATATTCTCAAAAACAATGTTTTCTATTATATTTCCATCATTATAATAATCTCCATGAGTTCCTATCATAAGTGGATGTGCTACATCCGCCCATACTACAGAATTCATCACCTTAATATTTCTACTATCACCATTAAAATCCCAACGACGACCATAAATAACAATACTATCGTCAGAAGTTCTTAAAAAAACATCATCAATAACCATATCCGAGCAAGACATGCAATCTATGCCATCAGACCAGCCACGTGTACTAAATGTTTTAAAATTTCTTATAGTTATGTTTTGAGATTGCCCTAAATAAATGCTGTAATGAGGTGGATCCACTGTTATTATGCCTTCTATATTAATATTTTTAGAGAATACAATCCTAATTCCTCTAATAGCTGTAAATCTTTCAAGATTAGCAAAGTAGAGTATCCCACGTCCTCGTATAGTAACATTCTCAACCTTTTCGCAGACCATTGATCCAACTATAACAGCTCCTCCAGCAATGTATACAGTTTTCCCAGAAGGTATATAAAGTAATATTTCTTCAAGATAGTGCATTCCAGGCGCAAAATAAATTACTTTAGGTTCATTTAATATATTTGAAATCCCCTCTGTATGAGTTGGGGTGATTATTTTTCTTAATATATCTTCTGTTCTGTGAATTCCAGGTTTTACGTATACCACTTCTGCGCTTTCAGGGTTTGGAACATTTTCTTCTATTTGATTTGCGAAAATGTGTAGGTTGTTAAATCTATCTCCATTTACCTCAAATGAAACTTTTCTTGGCTTGTCCAATTTAAAATAAATCTTGTTTTCTTCTATTTCGTGTTTTATACCAAAGGAAAAAGGACGAATTTCAACACTATCAACATTACCAGAGTTCTTTGTAACCTCAATTTCTACATTACCTTCAAAGTCGAAGTAAACCATAGAAGCTTCCCTTACGTTATGCATATCTACTTTAACTTTATAAGAAAAAAGCTCCTTCCATTCCTCATGTGGCATTCTAACCCTTACTTTAAAATCATTATTTCCCACAACATCCTTTGGCGCAGTATATACAACTAATCTATTTTGCGACTCCAACATTTTATATCCCCTCCACTTCTATTCATATCTTCATTCATAAATAACAATATCACCTAACTAATTTAAGATATAGTGACACATTTTAATAAACGTTGTATTAGTTAAAATTCGAACCTCATTTCATAATAAATCCAGCATATGATTTTCTGCTTTTACAGTTATATCACATGCTGGTATTAAAATTAATTATTTAATTACTTTTACAGTAATTGTATTACTAGTAGTTACTCCCGCCTCATTTATAAACTCACAATAATAATTATAGATCCCAATTTTTCTACCACTGATGTTTGTNACTGTTGCCTGTGCCTGTGGTGTTTTTTCAATTAATGTCTGTTTATCTATTAACACGCCATTTTCATACAATTTATAAACTTTACCATTGGTTCCCCACCACATGTTGGCGTTTACCTTATAATTACCGTCGCCGTCCCAGTTGTCGTTTGAAATTACAATTTTACCTGGTAGTGCATTGGTGACATTTACAGTAATTATATTGCTAGTTGCAGTACCATTGTCATTTATAAGTTCGCAATAGTATTTATGTGTACCGTTTTGTTTGCCAGATATAAGTGTTACCGCTGTCTGTGCCTTGGGTGAACTAGGAATTAAACTTTTAGCATCTATCAATATTCCATCTTCATAGAGTTTATATTGATTTCCGTTTATTCCCCACCACAAGTTCATAGTAATATTATAGGTTCCTCCCTTTAAGCCATTAGCCTGTCCGTTATTATCAGCGAGTACCGGCTTACCTGGGATTCCTAATGTTTCTGCTGACTTTGTCTTTGCTGGTATTACAACATTTATACTTGCTGTATCCGCTGTTGAGTTATTAGATATTCTTGTTATCGTAAATACCACAGCTACTATTGTATCCACTTTTGGTGTTGCTATTGTTCCATTTATAGCTATAGTTGATACTGTTGAAGTAGTAGATTTTATTGCTATTGTATAACCTTCTGGAACTGTTGGTAGTGTTAATCTTGTTGCATCTTTGATAGTTGCCACTACACTTGTTATTCCTACTGCAACAGTTGCTACTGGTGTTGTTTTTATTACAGCATCATTAAAGTTTGTAGTTGCTGTAGCAATTGCTACTACTTGTGCATCCACTTCTGCCTGAGTTGCTTCTGCATTTGTGTTTACTGCTGTAGCTGCGTCTATTAAACTTTGGAAAGCAGTTTTTGCTACCTTCGGAACATTTTCTACTTCTATTCCTACTGTTTTACTTTCTAATAATGTTGTTGCTGTACTAATTGCATTTGTTAATACTGTTTTATTTGCTAGAAGTTTTAATCCCTCATAAGACGCTTGCAATTTTGTAGCTGCTGCATCAATCTCTGCTTGAGTCGCGCTAGCTTTATCAGCTACTAATTGTGCTGCCGTAACCTCTAACTGAAGAGTTGCAACACTAGCAGGGGTGTAAATTACTTTGTCAATAGCAGCCGATTTTCCTAGCAAGACCGTTAACAAGGTTTTATCATTTACCTTACTATAATACTCTAATTCACAAACATCGGCGAATCCAGTAGTATTATAGTATCGAATGTAACGGTAAGCGGTATTATCTGAAATCACACCCGTATACCACTGATTTAAGCTGCTTTTGGTGAAACCAGATATGGTATACAGAGTAACAAAGGTTGTCCCATCGTTTGAGCCTTGAATAGAGCCGTTCACACGGTCAGCATTACCACTTCTAGGATAGAACTTAACACTACCTAATACTTGTTCCTTTCCCGCCCCCAAGTCGACTTTAACCCAAGCTGGATTATTGGCATCTAAATAGGTAGTTGTATCACCATCAAATGCTAACCATCCGTTAGCTTCAGGTGAAATACCGTTCCAGTTACCAGTACCCCAGGATTTGCCGCTAGCGACAACCATGGATTGTGTAACTGCAATCTTTGGAGCAATAATTGTGCTTGTTAAAACCAGTTGCCCTTCAGCTTTATACAACTCCGTGAGAAGCGCCATCCTGTCGGCTTCCGGCTGGCTAATTGCTGCCTTAATCCGTTCTACTTCCTTCTGGTACAGGTAGTAGCTGCCCTCTGTATATCCAGCAGGTGCAACCACTTTGGAATCTATATCAGTGAAGTTATACTGACCATAAAATTCAACTTCTGCTACGTTACCAGACCAAGCCGTGCTATTATACAGTCTCAAATAACGNTAATTATTATGATCTAATATTGCATCAGATCGTATATCGGACCATGTGTTATCTTTTGCACCTGTAAGAGCCTTAGTAAGGTTTGTCCATTCTAGATTATCGTTGGAGCCTTGAACAATTAGGCCATTCACTCTTCCAGTATTTGATGGTCTTGGCATTAGCAAAATTTCATTCAAATTAACAGACGCGTCTTCTCCAAAGTCTACAGTGTAATATGAACNGGAAGCGGTATTCAAGTCGCCAGCAGTGGCTGTATTACCATCAAACAACAAATAACCTACCTGCTCCTTTGTCATACCGGTACCTGGCCATTGCTTATCTGAAGCTGTAACTGTAGCTAGCTTTGGAACATTTATGAATTTTGACCCATCAACGAGTAATAGCTTTGAACTGTCGGTTGTCAAACACGTTGTGTCTCCATTAGTTCCGTCACTCCTTTGGTAGTCAATTGTAAATTTAACCTGACCTGTTTGTACATCCCCATTCATGGTTGCCACGGCCGTCCAGTTGATATTGTCTTGAGTGCTAACCGTAGCGTCAACACCTTGAATTTTGACCTTTACGTTCTTGATAGATNCTTTTGCTTTGATCGTTATTTTTGCCACATTTCCTGTCGAAATCTTGCTATTTACGCTATTATCCGAACCGAGCGAAACGGACTGAAGCTTGTTGCAAATCTCATAGCGCGTTCCATAGATTCTAAATTCCTGCAACTCAAGGAAATTTCTAACCATACCATAAAGAACATCTGGCAGTGGTTTAATCATTTCTAATTTAATAAATCGGTATTTATTATTTTGGTATGCAGAATCTACATCAAGGGTTTGATAATCTTGAGTAAGCTGTGTAACACCAGGTGTTAGCCGTGTCCAGGTTTCTCCATCATTAGATCCATATACCGTTGAGTTTGCTAAACGATCTGCAAAGATATTGCTTTGAAACCCAAATTTATTAGCTGAAATCTTATAGTCAGGACCGAAATCTATGATATGGTACAAGTTAGGTGCAGACCCCAGCGCCAGCCCATACCAACCACCAGATTTATTACTACAATCATCCAAATTAGGTGCAGCTGAACCCCAGGAAGACGAAGCTGCAACACTGGACCAACGCATTGTTCCGTCCTGTGCTAATGGTGTCACTAATGCAAGACTTTCAGTTGCGCTCCTTAGTGCTTGCGATTGCTTATCAAAAGCTTCATCGGACGCAGTGTTAATCTGGCTCATTGTGTCGCTATACACAGTTTGAAAATTCTTAAGCGATGCTTCCACGTAAACTTTGCTTGCATTATATGATGCAGTTATTGCTTGTACTGCTGAAGCACGATCGCTACCTACAATAATGTTTACATTTTTGGTTGTAATTGTAGTGCCGTCAGAAGCCGTAACGAGAAAGGATAAGTTTTCACCCACTGTGGGCTGCCAGGAGAATGCACCGGTGCTCGTATTTATNGAAAGCCCTACAGGGTTATTCTGAAGCCCATATGTAATAACATCCGAGCTGTTTGTATCCGTAGCAGAAAAATCTACGTTCACAGACGCTCCTACATAGGTATATATCTTCAAACCTGAACTTCCGGATTTAAATACTGGTGCTGTCAGATCCGTTCCTGCTGCTGTATCAATTTTGTCAAGGTCCACAGTAGTACCAGGTGTTCCTTTTACAGTAATAGAAGCGTAATCATCCAAAGCACCGGAAGCGGTAAAATATTTCCACTCTCCATTAGTATTTGGCAGTGTCAGTGTACACCCAACTGCATCTAATGTGGCTGGGCCATTGGTTCTAATCTTAAATCCAAAGGTTTTCGTGCCAGAGCCAAAACTAAGAACCGCAATCTTACTTCCTGCTTCCGTTGCATTAAATCTAACAAAGGTAGTATCTCCTTCAGTCATGGTAGTCGTTGTAGTCGTATCAATATTATCCTTAGTAGTATCCTTACCATTATCCAATTTTGTCAATTTTGTATAACGGTCTTCTACTTCTATGAAATTACCGCTTGATTTAACCTGAGAAATCCACTTTGACGCATCAGCTTCAGCAGCCTTCGGTAAATAGAGCCAGTAGTCATTACATGCATCCGGACTATTCCAGAGATCTGCATTTGGTACAAGTTTCTTAGTGAATGCCTCATAGTAATATGGTGCTATCTTTGATACATCCTCAGCTTTTATATAGGTATAATAAGAATAAAAATCCCAAAAATTAGCAGTAGCATATCTCCCCCTGTAACTGTTGCTTATATAATTATAGGTGTCTCTTATGTTTCCATCAGGAGAAATAGCATATGCCTGCGGCGTCCATTGCGTATCATAGCCTTGCATGAACTGCCAAAAATAGTTACCTGCCGCTAAAAGTCTATCATTCAGAAACTCATAGGGACCTACAGCATCGGCCGCTGTAGATACGATTCCTTTCACTGGGTCTACTTTTGTTCCCTGAGCAAGTATCAAACGACATATCATTGCCGCGTTTTGTAAATCTCCGCCGCCATGGGCTTGATCTCTACCCATCTCCATATGTTGTACGTGAGGTTCTACCGGTGTTCCTTCCCCGACTTTCATTCCAGGTTTTTCTTCCTCAGTAACCCATCGAAACAGCTGCTTGACCGATCCGTTGAAACCTTGATCAGTAGCTGTACTATTAACGGTAAACCATTCCACAGATTCGTTATATCTATCTATGTTACCAGTAAAGATATAACCTGCCATAGCTCCCAGCAGAGGATAATTATGCTGGTTCATAAAATGGTTTTGATCATGCTGAAAGGTCTCGATTACTGGATTTACAAGGTTAGTCGTAAAATCAACCGTATCTTTATCTGTCCACTTTAGTTCTTCCGTTTCACAACTTGTATACCTTAAGATTTCCGCTGCAGTTGTCATACGGTTAAGAGGTACTCCTGTATGAATACATGCATCTGTAAAATACACATATTTCGTAGGATCCATTTGAGACCATATTCGGATAATATGCATGGCATTTATTCGATAAACCTCATCACCAGTTATATAATACATCAACGCCTGTGTATAAGCTTTCAAGCCGTCTGCTATAAATTTTGAATCAAAGCCCTGACTATCAAAAGCGTCACTGCCTATTTTCGTTGGATCAGCACTGCTCTGATTACTGGACGTAACAGTCTTTGAAGCGGCTGAAGATGTGAGCATTGCATTATAATAGCTATACCAAGGATCCTTTTGTGCCAGTACCTCTGTCCTCATATTTTCAAGAATGTCCTTGGTAAGACCTACACCAGGATGTTTAAATCCACTTGCGTCAATTATTTCATTAATCGTTGGTTGATAATCTGTAAAAAGTGATGTCGCTTCTGCCGTTTCCGCCGCATTTACTTTAATTCCCAAGGGCAAAATCGTAACCACCATACAAAAGGAAAGTACCGCTATTAGNATACGTTTAGCCCTATATTTCAAATTACGTTTATTTACAAACTTCATTTCATTTCCTCCAATTCATTTACTTAATATGTGCTATTGTGCTGTGTCCGCATATCCATTAACCTGACCTTTATTATCAGCTGCTTGTCCATTTACAACACCATGTAATTCTCTCCCCCTTTTCAAAATTTAGTGAATTAGGAAACCCTCAGGTCTCAATTTATATCAATCCCGGAGATATAATCTTTACTCTTCCCTCCAGAATTTCAAACATTTTTTGAAATATTTTTTATTATTAAGTGCATTCTATAGGTAGAAAACTATCCACTATTAACCTAATGATATTTAACTTAATTTTATTTTTGCAACACTCCTTTAAATATGAATACCGACTCAACACAAGAAACCTATTTTCTTAGCTTGTCTCTATATTATCCACTCTCCATTTTGACTTTAATTTGACTTATGTTTATCTAATATTGAAGAAATCCTTATAAACATAAATAAATCAATAAATTTTATGCTTCCTCAAGTTCTAGAAACGTTTTCATTTATTCTTCTTTACCTCTATTAATTTAACTGTTTTAACATATTATTCTTAAAACGTTTCCATTCCATTACCTTTAATTTTATCACCTTTATTTTTTTTATAATATAATACTTTTCTCAGATAAATGGTAATTTTCTTGGAAAAATGATAATTTTCTTATAATATACATATAAAAAAATGAAGAAATGGGTAACTGTATTTTCCCTTTTCTTCATTTTTTATATGTCATTTTATTATTTTTATATATCGTTTTAAGGGAAATGAGCAAGGTAATAAATTCACCAAGCAAACTATTATCTACTTTTAGTGTAATAATTGGTTAATAAATCTTATAATCCTCTAACTTGCCGTAACTCCATTTAATATCTACAGTTTTACCNTTTTTGACCCTTAGCCCTTTAACATATCCACTTGCAAATTTATGCTAATCATCTTTTTAATTTTATCTTATAACTTTCACCTGCTTCAGTATCAAAAATCACTCTTTCTCCGATAACCTCTGCATTTATAACGGATTCATCTGATATTCTAATCACCTGACAGTATTCTTTTGATAAAACAGTTTGATACCTCACAACGCACTGGTTTCCACTTTTAGATTTTATAACTACTTCTTTTACCTTTTTATTGTTCCAAATCATACTAACTTCAAAAGCACCCCTGGCAACAAGTCCCTTTACCTCTCCACTATCCCATGCATCTGGCAATGCT
>JGI24143J45723_1000756_pt1 | contig 16339 bp, 11 predicted proteins | sample BarGraIncu00432A_FD_45723 | JGI IMG/M metagenome (IMG submission 45723) | reverse complement strand
GTGTTTGGTCCTTGGATGGGTCCCGTAGGGGCGAGGCGCTCGCCCCTACGCTGCCGGAGATAGTACTTTGTTGCTGATAAAACAAGGCTCCAAGCGGGGTTGGATGCCAACCGGAAAACCTAGATAAAGAGGTTGTTGTCGGCCTGCTCCGAAGCTTCCAGGTAGGAGGCCACTCCCCCGATCTCGACGCCGTCGATCAACTCCTCCCGCCGGATCCCCATGAGTTCCATGGACATCTGGCAGGCCACGATCCTGGCTCCTCCCTGGATGGCAGCTGCCATCATCTCTTCCAGCGCCGGAACGTTCTTGCTTTTCATGATGCCGCGGATCAGCATCCCGCCGATGCCGCCCATGCTCATGCGCGAGAGACTCATCTTTTGGCTGCCGCGCGGCATCATCATCCCGAAAGCCGCTTCGATCAGGTTCTTGCCGAGTCCCGAAACCTTTTGGGGTTTGCGCAGGGCGTTCAGCCCCCAAAAGGTGAAGAACATGGTCACCTTGCGCCCCATGGCGAGCGCACCGTTGGCGATGATAAAGCTGGCGATGGTCTTATCCAGGTCGCCGGAGAATACCACCATTGTCTTGTCGTTGCCGCCGGTCGGCGCCAGTACCTGCAACTCCCCGCCTTTCTCGATGACTGCCGTTACGATCCCCTTGTCGATGCTGATCTCTTTCAAGATATTTCCCGTAGATCTGGCCCAGGAAGGTGCGTCAACATAGAAGCCGGGGTCGCTGGCCTTGATGGAGAGCATTTCCCCGCTGGCGAGCCTGTCCATCTCCTGCTTGAGTCTTAGTATCGGGCCGGGGCACTGCAGCCCGCAGGCGTCTACCTTGATGGTCTTGGCGAGTGCCAGTTTGTTATTGGGCATGGCTGAGTCGGCTCCCTGGCTGGTTAAATTGGTTTCTTCACTGGTTACACCGACCTGCTGACTGATTAAACCGGCGCCCTGACTGTCTGAGGAAATCTTTGCCTGGTTCAGGGTGGGTGTCGTTGCCAATTGGAAGGTTTGGTACCCACCGGAGAGATTGGCGCAGTCGCTGATCCCCTTGGCGCTCAGAATGCGACAGGCGATGTAGCCGCGCAGCCCGACCTTGCAAAAGACGGTAATCTTCCGATCGGTCGGTAGCTCGCCGATGCGCGCCCTCAAGCTGTCGAGCGGTATGTTGAGCGCACCCGCTATGCTGCCGGTGGCGAACTCTTCCGGGGTGCGCACGTCGAGCAGCAACGGCTGCGCTGTTCCGGCTTCCTGCCGGGCACCAGCAGCCTGCACCGCGTCCCAAGTGGTGCTTTGCACCAGGCCGTCGAGTATGTTCTGGGCCGTGAAGCCTGCCATGTTGACCGGATCCTTGGCCGAGGAATAGGGCGGGGCGTAGGCGTGTTCGAATTCGGCCAGATCGTCAACCGTCATGGCGCCCATGATGGCCGTCGCGATCACGTCGATGCGCTTGTCGACGCCGGAGTAGCCGACCGCCTGGGCTCCCAGCACCCGTCGGGTTACCGGCGAGAAGGTGAGCTTCAGAGTCAGCACTGTGGCGCCCGGATAGTATCCGGCGTGGTCGTTGGGGTGCACGATTATCGACTGGAAGGGGATCCCCTCTGCCAGGCAGAACTTGTCGGTGGCGCCGGTCATGCCGACATCCAGGTCGAATACCTTGGCGATGGCGGTGCCGAGGGTGCCGTGATAGCTGCCGGGGGTCTTGCCGCTCAGGTTGCCGGCGACGATGCGCCCCTGCTTGTTCGCCGGCCCGGCAAGAGGGATTGCCGTTTTTTTGCCTGATATCGGGTTGGTTACCTCAATTGCGTCACCGGCCGCGTAGACCTGCTCGGCGCTGGTCCTAAGGTTCTCGTTCACCACGATGTGTCCGCGCGCGGAAAGCTCGATCCCCGAGCCTGCAAGAAAGCCGGTGTTCGGTTTGACGCCGATGGAGAGCATGACCAGGTCGGCGCTGAGCGACAGCCCGCTTTTCAGCCTGGCCGTCAGCGAGCCGTTGCCAGCCGGCTCCAGGGCTGTGACGGCGTCCTCCAGGTGCAGTTCGATACCCTTGCTGCGCAGTTCGCGGTGCACCAGCGCGGCCATTTCAAAGTCAATCAGGTTCATGGCCTGGTTGGCCATCTCGACCACGATGACCCGGATGCCGCGAGCGTGGAGGTTTTCAGCCATTTCCAGGCCGATAAAGCCGGCGCCCACCAGCAGCGCGGTTTTCACCCCACCTTCATCGACCACGGCCCGGATCGCGTCGGTGTCGGGAATGGTCCAAAGGGTGCGCACCGCGGGGTGGTCGGCCCCCGGAATGGGCGGCTTGACGGGGGACCCGCCAGGCGCCAGCAGCAGCCCGTCGTAGGATTCCTCGAACTCCCTGCCCGTTGCCAGATCTTTCACCCGGACGGTTTTCCCGGCTGTATCGACCGAGAGCACCTCATGGCGGACCCGCACCTCCACATTGAAGCGCCGCTTGAACGATTCCGGGGTTTGCAGCAGCAAGGCATCCCGCTCGGTAATCACGTCGCCGATGTAATAGGGAAGGCCGCAGTTGGCGTAGGAAACCTCGCCCCCTTTTTCGAAGACCACGATTTCAGCGCTTTCCTCGAGGCGTCTTAGTCGCGCCGCCGCCGACATGCCGGCCGCAACCCCTCCAACTACAATATATTTAGACATATATACCTCCGTCATTCAAAGTTGAGCTTGAATATATATAGACATCTGAATTATTGCAAGTAATTTTTTAGACGATCAGCGGGACCAGCGTTTTGCTGCTGTTAAGGGACCTTCCCTTTCCCGCGAGATTGTCCGGGCGAATGAGGATTCGCCCCTACAGAAGTACCCAGTATCCGGCAATGAGTTGCTCGGCGTTCTCAATGAGACGTTGGTTGTGTTGCACGCATTCATCGTGTAACGCAACATCACGGTCATGGCGCCATGGTCGTCGCGTTTCGTACCTTAACGCAACCTAGCTGACTCTCTCGCTCCCTCGTTCAGTATGGCACACTTGTTGCTGCACTTAAAGTACCGGGCATAAGCTAGGTGCCCTAAGTTCATTGAATAACAAGTAAGATGTCGTCACCTGAGAGTGCCAAAAACCTTTCAGCCAACCAAAATGAGTCATTGCAGAAGCTTTGCCGTGAGGTGTGCCATGAGATCTTCCGAATGGAAAAATACCAGATCCATAAAAAAGGGCGGAAAATACCAGATTGGCCGGCAGCCGATACTCAATCGCCGCGAGGAAGTGGTGGCATATGAGCTGCTTTTCCGTTCCGCCGGTTCGCAAGTTGCCCTGGTAGAGGACGCTTCACAGGCTACCGCGAGCGTGATAGTCAACACCTTGGCAGGTTTCGGGCTGGAAAATATTTTGGGCGACCACAAAGGGTTTCTGAATCTGGAGCTTGATTTGCTGATGAATGACTCGCTGAACATTCTGCCCAAAGGTCAAATAGTTCTCGAACTCCTGGAAACCCTCACGGTCACCCCCGAATTGATCAAACGCTGCCATTTCCTCAAAGAAAACGGATTTACCCTCGCGCTTGACGACCACGCCTACGACCCGGCATATCATGAACTCTACCAGATCGCGGAAATAGTGAAGGTCGATCTCATTCAGAGTCCCGCGGAGGGACTGGAACAGATGGTAAAGCAATTCAGCCGCTATCCGCTGCAGCTGCTGGCAGAGAAGGTGGAGACTCAGGATCAGTATAGCCATTGCCTTGACCTTGGCTTTGACCTTTTTCAGGGCTATTACTTTGCCAAACCGTCGATCCTGGAGCAAAAACGCCTCGCCGACTCCGGCTCTTCCCTGCTGAACCTGATGCTGCTACTCGACGAGGAAGCTGAACTTGTCGAGATCGAGAAGGTCTTCTGCGGCAATGCCGGGCTTACCAACAATCTGCTGATGCTGGTCAACTCGATTGGCAGCTGCACGCTGGATAAGATCGAAACAGTGCGCAATGCCATTTCGATATTAGGACGCCAGCAGGTCAAACGCTGGGTTCGGCTCGCCTTGTGCGCCGGCTGAGCGTTCCTTCCGCCGCCCCTCATTCATCCAGCGCCCGGCGCACCTTTTCGGCCAGTTCCATCTGGATGAACGGTTTGTGGATGAAGTTGATCCCTTCTATGATGATGCCCCGCTTGCCGATGATATCCTCGGTGTAGCCGGACATGAATAGGGTTTTGATCCCAGGTAGCAGCGCCGTGACCCGGTCGGAGAGCTGCCGGCCGTTCAATTCGGGCATGATGACGTCGCTTAAAAGCAGATTGATCTCGCCGGGGCGGCTCCTCTTGCCGATCTTGCACGCTTCCTGCGGTGACCGGGTCGTGATGACCGTGTAGCCGCACTGCTCCAGCATCAGCTTGGTAAGGTCGTTGCTTTGCTGGTTGTCCTCTACGAGGAGGATGGTCTCAGCCCCGACGGGAAGCCACTCCGGCGCGTGATGTACCAGCGCCGGCTGCGCGCTGATGCTCCTGGGGAGGTGGATGGTAAAGCAGGTCCCCCGCAGCGCGTCACTCTCGGCATGAATCTCCCCGCTATTTTGCGTGACCACCCCGTAAACAGTCGCCAGCCCGAGCCCGGTCCCCTTGCCCGGAGCCTTTGTCGTGAAGAACGGCTCGAAGAGCCGCTCCAGCGTGGCGGCGTCCATGCCGCAACCGGAATCGCTTACGCGGATGCTCAGGTATTCGCCGGGCAGGGCGTCGGGGGGCTGGCGGGCTGGCGGCAGTAGGCGGGGTCCAGGTAGGTGTTGGCAGTCTCGATCCTGACGGTTCCCACGCCATTTATGGCATCCCGGGCGTTGATGACCAGGTTGAGGAGGATCTGGTCCATCTGGGAGGAGTCGATCAGGGCCGGCCAGAGCCCGGGGAAGGGGATGAAATGGAGTGTGATCTCTTCGCCGATCAGCCTGCCGAGCATTTTCAGCTGCCCCTGGATCACCTGGTTTACGTCCAGCACCTGCTGCACGACGATCTGCTTGCGCGACAGTGCCAAAAGCTGCTTGGTCAGCTCGGCCGAGCGGTTGGCGGCGTTCATGACCTCCTGGAGGTAGCCGGTGACCGGGGTGTCCGGCCCCAGCTGCGCGAGGGTCAGGTCGGTGTAGCCGAGGATCACCAGGAGGGCATTGTTGAAATCGTGGGCCACCCCTCCGGCGAGCCGTCCCACTGCATCCATTTTTTGGGTCTGGCGTAACTGCTCCTCCATCTTGCGCTGCTCGGAGACGTCCCGGCAGACCTCTATCACGCTCACCACCCGGCCCCCCTCCTTGATCGGTATGGCCCTCAGTTCCTGCACCTTGCCGTCCGCGTTGGTGACCACCTGGACGGTAGCCTCGCCGGTTTTGACGCTTTGCGCAACCAGGCAGGGGGCGCAGGGGGCGTTGCGCTGGCAAAGCCGGGGAAAGCCGGCGCTTCCGGGGGCCGCGGTGCCCCAGTCGGTGGCGGCGGCCGCCTTGTTGGTCCAGATGATCTGCAGGTCGGTATCGAAAAGGATGAAGAGGTCGGGGAGCGCGTCGAGCAGCGTGGTGAACCGGCTGGAGAGCGTGTGAAACCTCGCCTCGCTCTCGCGTATGTCGAGCTCGACCCGCTTTCGGTCCATCAGCAGGCCCCATTCGCGCAGGGCGCGCTCCACGGTGCGGGGCATGGTTGCGAACGCTTCCGGCGACTTGACGATATAGTCGATGGCGCCGGACTTGATCGCCTCGACGGCAACCTGCTCGTTGCCGAAGCTGGTCATGAGCAGGATGGGGAAAAGCCCGTTCTCGGGCGGGCTCGTCATGACCTGCACGGCGCGACCGTCCGGCAGGTTGAGATCCATGATCGCCAGGTCCGGCAAGCGCCGGGCCGACTTTTGCCGGAATTCCTCCAAGGAGGCTGCCAGCGCGACCCTGATCCTGGGATCGGAAGCAGTCAGGGTGCGGCGCACCGCTTCCGCGTGCGCGGGTTCGTCGTCTACGATCAGTATGTCGATATGTTCAGCGCCCACGCGTGCGGCCCCCTCTTGTCCGGTACCTGTCATCTCTTAAGGCTGGCGGTCCCAGCCTTGGCTTAAGTCAAATCTCGGGCTGGTGGTTCCAGGCGAGCCAGTAGTAGCCGAGGATTTCCATGAGCTCGATGAACTGGGTGAAATCCACCGGCTTCACCAGGTAGCTGTTGGCGTGGCAGTCGTAGGCGCGCGCCACGTCCGATTCGGCCGCCGAGGTGGTCAGGATCACCACCGGGATCTGGTTCAGGACGGGGTCGGATTTGATCGTCCTGAGCACCTCGATGCCATCGATCTTCGGGAGCCGCAGGTCGAGCAGCACGAGCCCCGGGCGCGGCGCCTGCTCCGGATCGGCGAAACCCTCGCGGCGGTACAGGTAATCCAGGGCTTCCTGGCCGTCGGAGACGTGCATTAACTGGTTGGCAATTCTGGACTTCAAGAAGTTTCTGCGCACGATCTCGGCATGAGCCGGGTCGTCTTCCACCAGTAAAATGACAATAGGTTCACCTTTCATTGCTGCTCTCCTTGAGTGGTCTCATTTTTGATTGCTGCCGGCAGGGTGAAGTGAAAAGTCGTCCCTGCCCCTTTTCCCGACGATTCGACCCAGATTCTTCCCTGGTAAAGTTCCACGATTCGCTTCACCAGCGCAAGCCCCAGGCCGGTTCCCTCGCTGGCCGCCTCCAGCTTGTCGAAAAGACCGAAAATCTTTTCGTGGTAGCGCGGATCGATCCCCTTGCCGTTGTCCCTGACGAAAAACTGCTGTTCCCCTCCCTCATCACGAAAACCGATCTCGATGCGCGGCTTGGGCTGATCGCCCATGAACTTCCCGGCGTTCTCCACCAGGTTCTGCCAGATTTCCACCAGCCGAGTCCGGTCGCCGAAAAGCGTCAGGGAAGCCTGGGAGATCTCAACTGCCACCCCCCGCTTGCTGAGACTACCCGCATTGAGTTGCGCCGCTTCGCGGGCCAAGGCGCCAAAGAACACCTCGACCGGTGCGTTGTTGATGCGCCCGACGCGGGAGAGCTCCAGGAGCTCGGCCAGTAGCTGCGACATCTTGTCCGCGGCGCTGTGCATGAAGCCCAGATCCTGCGCGATGTCGGGGTTTCCCGGGGTCTTGAGGTCCTCGACCAGATAACCTAAGAAGGTCTTGATGGTGACCAGCGGGCTCTTCAGGTCATGGGAGACCGTATAGGTGAAGCGCTCCAGTTCGCTATTTTTTTCCTCGATGGCGCGCTCTTTTTCCTTTGCCTGGGTGCAGTCGGAGATAAAGCCGTAGAACTGCACGCTGCCGTCGGGATTTTGCTCGGGCGTGGCCATCCCCTCCAGCCAGATCTCCCCGCCCCCGGGTTGAGGCACCCTGTGCTCGTTTCTCCAGGGTGAGAGCGTCCGGGCGGACTCGCGCAGTGTCTCGGCCACGCGCCCGGCGTCACCGGGTGCTATGGCGGCAAAAAAGGGTGCGGCGTCCCGGGAGACGCTCTCCGGGGTAACTCCGTAGAGCGCCAGCAGGCCGCGGCTTGCGTAGGGGAAGCAGGAGGAGCCGTCGGGACGCAGCTGGAACTGGAAGATGGCGCCCGGTGCGCAGGCGGCGATCCAGCCCAGTCTCTGCTCGAGTTCGCTGCGCTGCTGCGCCGCCTGGTGCTGATCCCGGTAAAAACGGCTGTACTGCTGGCGCCAGAGAAATGCCACACTTATGCCGGTACTCAGGAGTACCGTGCTTACCAGAAGGACCGTCATCCACTGGCGCTGCCGCATCGGGGCGTAGACTTCCTCGATGGCAATCTGGACCACCAGAAACCAGGGGGAGCCGGGTACCCCGCGCAGCGCCGCGAGCACCGGGACCCCCCGGTAGTCGACCCCCCGGACGACCCCTTCCCGTCCCGAAACAGCCATGGCTGAAGGGTGGTAATTCCCGGCCAGCGGGGTGCTGAGGCGAAGTGCCGCGCCGTTACCGTGGCGTAGCGCGTTCAGGAACAGGGCCTTGTTGCCGTCCCGGCGGACCAGGAGCGTTTCGGCGCTTCCGCTGACGTTCGGCCAGCGCTTTATGAACGGGTAGAGGTATTTCTCCGAGTCGATCCTCATGACCAAAACCCCCAGGGGGCGGCCCCCCCAAGCCGGATCGAAAATGGGGACCAGGATGGCCAGGTAGATTTTTCCGGAAGTATCCTGGCGATAGAAGTCGGCGAAATTCACGCTGTCCGTCTGCAGCGCCCCCAGCGCCTTTTGGCGTACGTAACTGGAGATGGGTTCAACGGCACTCTCCGGAAGCGAAAGCCTGGTATTGCCCAGGGCATCCAGCAGGAAGATGCGGTTGTAGTTGCGGTCGGTCTTGACATGGGCGAGCCAGGTTTCAATTTCCCGACGGGCGCCTGGCTCCCCGGGGTGCTGGAACCAGCGCTTTACCAGGGAGGCAAACGCGAGGTTCTGGTGGAAAATGCCGGCGTCCCCCAGGCGCTCCTCGCGCCAGAGGCGCAGTTCTCCCGCCTTTAGGTCGGCAATTGCCGACAACTGCTGCTCGGCATCCGCCAGGAACTGCCTCTGGTGATCCTGCGAATAGAAGTAAACGGTTGAAATGACCCCGGTTGCCAGCAGCAAGAAGATGACGAACAGCAAGCGGGCTGAGGTGCGTTCCTCCTCTGGTCGGGCCGTTGCCAGGTGCGGCCAGGCCCGTGCGTGCCAAAGCTTCACCAGGGCTACTCCGAGCGCGACAAAGGCGAGGCTGGTATTGGCCGCAGGGGCAATGACGCTGCCGCCCCAAGATGCCGGAGGGCCGAAGAGGTAGGCCATGATCAGTGCGGCATGGGCCGCGGTCAGCGCGACGGCAACCCACCAGGCGCTCTTCACCCGGAAACCCGCCCCGGGGCGGGTGCAGCACAGGCTCAGGAAAAGGAGGCTGAATGCCAGGAAGGAGCCGGCGGTCAGGGGGGCCATGTGTCCGAAAGACGAGGTAGTCTCGGCGCCTGCCGCGACCACGCCGAGAAATTCCTGGTCGAAATAAATGCCCTGCAGGGAGCAGGTAAGGAGCAGGGCGGAGAGTAGGGCGCCCGAGCCGAAGACGCCGCGGGACCAGAGGACAGTCCGCCTCCCGGGGTTCGCCTGGCAGTCCCAAAGAAGCGCCGCACCGTAGGATATGAAGAGCACCGCGCTGACCGGGGCCATCGGCACCAGTTCCTGACCCAAACGGGTCAGCTGCGCCGTTCCCAGCAGCCATCCCGCCAGGGAGGCGCAGCCTGTCGCAGCGGCAATAAGACCGCAAATGCGCACTAAAAGCGGGTGCGCCAGTTGCTGCAGAGGGTCTGTTTGCTGCATCCGGCCTCCTTTCAGGCCTGGGCAGGGGGAAGTAGCCAAGGGTGGACGAGGGACTCCCGAGAACCGAGCCTCTCCGCTTGTGCACCATTTCTGCGTTGATTTGTCATATCCATACTACCATTTTCTGCGAATGCACAGGACTTTAAAGCTCCTCGAACTGTATCATGTCGCTATTGCTTATCTCTGATGCAAATAGTGCGTGATGTTATGTGCTTTGAATGATTGAAACTTTAATGGTTTTACGACCAATCTGAGACCACCAAATGTAGGAGGTGGTATTACGAAAATAATGAATTTCATGCGTTCCGTTTTAAGATCTCGAATGTTGACATCTCTGTCTAAAAAACTTTTAAAATTGAAGTATTACATTCTATGAATAATAGTAATACTAAAGATCTGAAATGAGTGAGTTGATAGGAGCTTTCTAAACAATCAGTTTGTTGAATGTTATGTAGTATATGGATGTGCGCTATAAGTGCAATTGGCGGGTGAAGAACGCCAGTTCTGAGGACCAGTCTTGGCAACTGGATCCCTTCTCCCGCCTGCGCCGAAAATTCGGTGTGCAGCTCCGCCTAATCCGGACCCGCTCTTTCGGCTTGATCTTCCCCCGGTTTAAATATATTGAGTAATGTAAATCATTGTGATAATGCTTTAAAAAATAGTTTTCAATATGCTGCTGTATCTTATGAGCACGCACTTTTATCAAGGACGCTCCCAATGAAATGTCACAGCCTCGTCAGACAGCTACTATTGCTTACTTCTCTTCTGCTCATGGCAGCCTGCAGCAGCAGTCCTCAATCCGCCGACCCTCAAGCCCAAGCCTCCGCCCCCCAGGCTGCCATCCCGGTGGCGCAGGTCGTAATAGGTGTCGCAGCTGCAGGGTTGCCCATTAAGGGCACGGTCCTTCTCAAAGACAGTAAGGGAGCTCTGCTTGGACCTGTCAGCACCGATAGCGATGGCAACTTTTCCTTCGATGTGACCAGCCTTGCGCCTCCCTTTATACTGAAAGCCACAGGACTCTCGGGCTCTCAGAATTACACCCTGTACTCCGTTGCCACGGGACCTGGAAATGCACACATAACCCCTTACAGTAACCTGGCACTTCAGTTAGCCACGGGGGACGATCCGGCTCTGGCATTTGGTGTGGCAGGCAGTAAGCCTGATATTGCAACCATTGACGATGCCAAGCTAAAGGTCGTCCTTGATCAAATCAGGACACTCTTTACTCCACTGTTCGCTAAATACGGCATCGTCGGTTTCGACCCAATAACAGGTTCTTACGCGGCAACTCCCGGCAACAATCTGGACAGTTTGCTCGACATTATCGGAATCACCATTGGGAACAACAATCTCACCATCACCAACAAGCTTGACGGTTCGACCCTAGTGTCGGGCAGTTTAGCAAACATTGCGGCACTCTCAATTGATGCGGCACGTTGTCCTGAAAATAGCGCACTGACTGATATCAAAGACATAACCGACAGGCTGGCGGTCCTCGCTTCGGCCATGAACAAGGGTGAAACTCTGACAGTGCAGGACTTGGCGGAGCTTTTCATCCCTGACCCGAATTATGGCACCAGCAACGGCCAGACCCGAGCCGAGGACATGTTGAGCATCGTCGCCATTTTCGGACCCTATGGGACCAACACTAACGGCAAGCTGAAAAGTGTCAGAAACATGCGGTTGATGGGCGACCAAACGGCCAATTATACTGGCCGGGGCGTCACCAAGGCCTATTTTATCAGTTACGATTTTGTCTTTGAAAGCGGCAAGGTTGTCAACAGCAGCACCACGAGCTGGGCAAAAGATGCCGCGAGCGGGCTTTGGAAATTCATAGGTGCTCCGGTTGGCGCGGATACCGGGAATAACGCAGGGTTCATCTTCACTAACGGGGGGATCATTGATAACGCCGGATTGATTATTACTTCTGTGAATGCACCTCCTCTGCTCTTAAACTTTTCCACTCAATCATCATCTGTTACCTTGACTCCACCGGCGCGGGTTTTGCCCCTGAAACACTGACCGGGTGGAAAGGGTGCCTAGCGCTCGCCCTCCGGGATAGGGGAGGGCGAGAGGCGTTTGCCGTAGCTCGCGCGCAGTTTCTGACAAACGGCCGCTCGCGCCTGATCGTATTTCCCCTCACGCTGCAAACAAGTCCGGTGAAGGTGAAGGATTCCAGGTTGATCACCTCCGTCTGCCACATGGCGTCCCAGTTGCCGTTGCGAATTCCCTGAGTAGTGAACGTATCCAGAACCGGGGCCGCGATCATAGCCCCCATCAAGACGTCGCTGGCTTTGTTGGCCGCTTCCCGGGCGGAACTGCTCTGGAGTCGAAGCCCATCGCGCACCCTCTCGTCGAAACCGTTGTGAGCTGTTCACTTTACCTTACCCACCGTAAACCGCTTCCGAATAGAGGGTAGCTGCCAGCGCAAGCAACGAACCGGCATATTCCGCAGCACCCGCCCGCCTCCAGGGCCATTGAATCCCACCGTGCTGGTACTCCTGGCCTGGAGCTTCCGGTTTTGCTGCCTGCTCCGTACCTCCCGGGGCGGGGCTTGGGGCTGGAACCCGGGTGAACTGTGGCGCCGGCGCCACTTGATCCAGATTCCCAACCTCGGCAGATACTGGTGTGGATAGGAAGAACAGGCCGCAATAAATAACAGGCATCGCGCGAAAAAATGCGTTCACAACTAGTAACTCCTCTTTTGCATCTGCGCGGGAATAAGCGATTAATGTGCCAAAGTGCTAAAGTAGTTGCTGTGGGGACAAAAGGCTGATCTTGCTGAAAATGACAACTGAGAGTCTTTGAGACGGCTGCGCCAAGGTCAGGTCGACCCGTCATATACGGTAGTTTTGTCATCCCTGACGGGCTGAATAGCGGCTCCATTGATCGCAATGGGTGAATCTTTTTGTTTTTAACCTGTACTACCAGTCACTTTGCTTGCTACGCCTGCTAAACTTCACTGGCACGTTCGTCGCAGATTACCCCGGTTGCCAAACGCTGGCGCGCTGACAGCTTTTCCGAAAGCAGAGCACCTTTGCGTGGATAGGCCGGGAGCGTTCATGGGACGCACCGCAGGGCAAACAAGGGCTTTTTTATGGAATCACATCTGCAGGAATTGATCGCCTTTTTCTCGGGGCACTCGAACGTCGCGCTCGCAGCCGTCTTCGCGGCCGCCGCACTGGAGGCGTTCGCACTGATCGGCACGGTCATCCCCGGCAGTTCGGTTGTATTTGTTGGCGGAGTACTGGTGGGCTTGAATGTACTGGACCCCTGGTGGACGATACTCGCTTCCATGGCTGGCGCGGTCCTGGGGGACGGCCTCAGTTACTGGCTTGGGCATCATTACCAGGAACGCTTGCTGACGGTCTGGCCGCTCAGGAACTACCGGCCCTTATTTGATCGCGGCAGGGCCTATTTTGCCGCCAACGGTGGCAAAAGTGTCTTCTTCGGCCGCTTTCTCACCCCGGTACGCGCGATTGTCCCGGTTATTGCCGGCATGTCGGGCATGTCGCCCGCGCTCTTTTACTGGATGAACCTTGCCTCGGCCCTGGCCTGGTCTGTTGCGCATATTCTGCCCGGGGTCCTCTTCGGCGCCTCGCTTCAGGTGGCGGGGGCGGTCAGTTCACGACTGGTTGTGGTCCTGCTCGTGTTTGCAGCTTTTTCCTGGCTCGTATTCAGCTCACTGCGTCTACTGTTGCGCCACGGCTCGTATTATCTCGGGTGGCTGCGTGAGCGGATCGTCTCTGCTGCGCGTCGCCGGCGCGGGGTTGCCGCAAACCTGCTGGGGGCGCTTTTCGATCCCGCCAAGCCTGAATCCGGTTCGCTCCTTACCTCAGCGCTACTGTTGATGGCCGGTGGCTGGCTCTTTCTCGGCATCGTCAAGGACGTATTTTCCGACGATCCTCTGGCACGCTTCGACAGCTCGGTTTTGGCATTGTTGCAGAGCATCAGGACCCCTTGGCTGGACCAGATGATGGTGACCATAAGCGGACTGGGCGGGCCGCTAAACACCTTAACGCTCGTCGGCACGATCTCGCTCTATTTAGCTTACCGGCGCTACTGGAAGACCTTGGGATATTGGTGGGCCGCCGCCGGTTTCGCCGAAGCACTGGTTTGGGTATTGAAGCTCACCCTGGGGCGCGCCCGACCGCACAATATTTACACCGGAGCAGAGCAGTTTTCCTTCCCGGGCGGGCATGCGATATTAAACGTCGTCATTTACGGTTTCCTGGCGTTTTTGCTAACCAAAGGGAAATCGCTTCGGGTAAAGAGCGCCATCACGGCCAGCGCCGCGGCCCTCATCATGCTTATTTCCTTTTCCCGGCTTTACCTTGGTGCGCATTGGTTGTCGGATGTTCTTGGCAGTCTCAGCCTCGGATTGTTCTGGGTGGCGCTTTTGAGCATCGCTCATTTGTACCATGTGAAGGAGGAGCGGGTCGCTCTTTTGCCGGTTGTGCTGCTGGTGGTGGTAACGCTTGGGGTGGTGACTGGCTTTGATCTCGGCCGGGGCAATGCCGATAAGGTGAAAATCTACAGCTACCGGCCTGTCGTGGCGGCCGAACTGCTCCCTGACTGGACAGAAGAGAGCTGGGTGCGCTTGCCCAGTGCAAGAAGCGAAGTGGACGGAGATTTGGAGGAACCCTTTACGGTCCAATGGGCGGGAAGCGCGGCTGAACTGGAGCGGACCCTGGCTGAGACTGGCTGGCAGTCTCCCCAGCCGTGGGGATTGAAACCACTGCTCTTATGGCTTTTGCCGCAGACGCCGATCGAACAGTTACCGGTGGTTTCCAAGTTCGATCACGGGCAGGCCCAAAAAAGTATCCTGGTAAAGGTGGTCAGTCCCAAGCAGCGTGTTGTGCTGCGCCTTTGGCCGGCACCGTACCAGGTGCAGACCGACCCGGTACGGCAGCCGCGCCCACTTTGGATTGGAACGTTGACCATCGAGCGCTTGCGGCGTTTGCCGGGCCTCACCACTCTGGCGCGAACAGATCATGACTTCGTCAGGCCGCTCGAACTGCTGCGCAGCGACCTGGAGCAAAGCCGCATCTCAACCAGGCGGCACGAGCGCCGCAACCTGAGCGTTTTGCTGTTGTGGTGAATGGGGATACCCCCAACTATCATCTCAGCCAGGACAGCTAGCGCAGCGGGAAGCGTGTTGGCAGGGCCGCAACGGCATGCGCAGCTACAATACCAACAGCAACTTACCGGAGGCAACCATGACAAAAAAGCCGGAAATCATCGAAGCGAAGCAGCTGGGCGAGGGTTCTTTACTCCCCGATGGAGAAAGGAGGCGGCCCTTGAAACCGATTGAGGTATCCTTCGGACTTTCAGGGCGCAATGAGCCACTGGTGACTTTTGTAGCATCACCGCTCGCCTTTTGTGACCTGCAACTCGGTCCGACGCAACTGAGGAAAATAGCAGCGGCACTGCTGAGGATTGCCGAGGATTCCGAGGCGTTGGGCCTCAACCCGGGTGGAGAGCGGCGCAGCTACCCGGTCGGAGAGTAGTCTGGCAGGCGCGGGAGTTGAGAATCCTTAGAAGTCGAACTTAAGCGTCAAACCGGCCATATTCGCCCCGACTTCGGGCAGGATGGAGAGATGGTGCACGCCATTTGTTTCGCTCTCCTTATGATAGTTTAGCAGAGCTTTGCTGGTGAAGTAGCCAATGGCTGCGCCGAAAAATACGTCAGAACTCCAGTGCTCGTTGCAGTAGATACGTGATAAACCGGTCAGGGTCGCCAGTCCGTAGGCAATGGGGGCCACATAGGCATTATCCTTGTATTCATCGGCAAATACGGTGGCAATGGAAAAGGCGGCGGCCGAGTGGGCGGAACTAAAGGAGAGGTTATTCAGGTTTAACCGTGGGCCGTCCCAGGTGGTGGGGCCGTCTCCGGAGTTGGGGCGGTGCCGGTCGGCCAGCACCTTCAAGCCGGAGGTGAGGGCGGCGGAAACGGTGTAGCTTTCCAGGGCGAGCAGGGACGCCCGGCGGGCCCTGCTGTCGTCGGTCAGATAGCCGAACAGGTAAAAAGCACCCACCGGCGGAAGGATGTAGAGCGGGTCGCCGAAGGCGTTGCCGACCTTGGCGACCCCTGAAGCAACCGGGCTCTGGTTTCTTTGGGCGAATTTTTTCACGCTTTCATCGACGAGGAACAGGCTGGAAGTGACTCCCACAACCAGCCCGAGCTTGAGCCAGTCTTTGCTCTCCCAGTGCAGCGGCGAGGCAATGACCTTGCCGGTGTCGACGAAATAGCCCTCAAGGTAGTGGAGGCTTAGGCTGTCGACCTCGCTGGAGGCTTTCTGCCCGGGCTTTAGTTCCGGCCGCTCCGCTTCCTGCCCCGCGATGGTTGCACCCGCCGGGGGGGGCGCACTCGAAGGGTCCGCATGCACCGGAGAGCTAAAGAGTGTGGCGCTGAGAAAAACAATTACTGCGGTGCTTTTGTTGGTCATGGTAAAGCTCCATAGCTGTGAACCAAGCCAGAGTTAGCTAAGACATATTGGAAATGGTGCTCGGCTTAGCTAACTCACTCCCTCATGCTTTTGCCTTAGTCAAACAGTCCCAACCACAAAGGTGAAATTCATCATCAGCTTCCCTGAGCCAGTTCGGCGGGCGTCTTTGTCTGCTCCCGCCGCGACCAAACAGGCGAGGGAGTGGCACTGGCACTCTGTTCGGCAAACAAGATACCGTACAACTAACGTGCCAGAGGAAAAGTGCTGATAGTGTGAATGCAACAAGCTGATTGAACGAAGTAAAGTGAAAGGAGATTGCGAAGGGGAAGGGGAGTGAGTGAGGAACAACCCGTCATTATGTACACAACTGTCAAATCCGGCGGGAGCAGGGGGCAGTCGGTCGGGCGGTTTTGGGAATAATGATTTTTCCCCTGAAGGAGGAGGACGAGTGAGCCCCTTGCCTCTTGATTGCCTGGCAGTCATACTCAGGTTTCTGGATATAAAAAAGTCCTTGGCAGCCTGCCAAGCCGTTTACCGATCGTGTTGATTTTTAGCAGTAAGCCCCCAGGCATCGCATGTCTGGGGGCTTTTCTTCTTCCTAATCAACCAATTACAAACTCTAT
>JGI24143J45723_1000754_pt1 | contig 16367 bp, 12 predicted proteins | sample BarGraIncu00432A_FD_45723 | JGI IMG/M metagenome (IMG submission 45723) | reverse complement strand
CCGTGAGCAGAATCCGCTGCTCATCCTCCGTCAAATCCTCGAAGCCCGCCGTGTCGTGGGGGTTTTCCATGCCTGATTCTCCTTGGGTCGTACGTGATCTCTGCCCCGCCTGTGGAACTTTCCGGAAGGGTTGCCGAGCATATCAGGTCCGCAGGTACCGGTAAAGGGTTTCCCGTGAAAACCCGAATTCAAGGGCGAGGCCTGCCCGCTTTTCCCCCGCTAGAGCCTCGACCTGGCTTGGGTCCAGCAACCGTTTGCGGCCCTTGTAGGCCCTTTTTTTTGGGCCACGGCGATCCCCTCACGCTGACGTTCTTTGACCAAGGATTCCACCACTGCCCCCAGCAGCGACAGCAGCAGGTTTCGACATGGGGAAATCGTCGCCGGCTTCCGAGGATACCCAGATGTTTCCGGCCCGCTGCCCTTTCATAGAACCTTCCATCCCAGTGAAAATGTCAGGATAGGTTCTAAGCCATTTCCCAAACCATGTCATGTCAATAAAGACATAAAACCACCCTATCCTGACGCTTTTTGAACTGTTCGTTGCATGCCCCAGCTTGACACTAAATCCCTATCAGGACAGCGCTGGCCACGTCACGCTCTACCCGTCACCCGTGGATGGCTATTCTCCTTTACTTGAATCATGAGAAGTAATATAGTGCGAGCTTATTGGTAAAAATTTATAACCGGTATGTGTCAGTTCAAGTTGGCACTAAAAAGTACCTGGGAGCTGGAAGATGTGATACCCCCGGATTGGCATGTTACATGGGAAGGGGTGTATGGTTTGCCCTCAGGTGGAGATAAATCCGAGTGGGAGATTTGTTTTCGAGAAAAACGATTGCCAATACCGAGTTGAGCACAAATGACGAGACTAATTACAATGATCGACGCAAAAGAGGAGTTAATTAATGAATTTATGGGTAACCTTGAAGGAATTGCCTCTGACTTGGTTGCTTGTTTTGGATTGAAGCATAGGAAAGAAATCGCAAATCTCAGTGACAGCCTTTTCAGGTGGATGGATTTCCGTTTACGTTACATTGATCCAAAACCAAGAACGGTTTACGTTTCAAAAAAACTCAACAGACTGTTACCTACTACGATTGATCGGCCTTTGCGCAACTTATTCCATATGTTTCAAGAGGGATATGATGTTAATCGATATCAGGGTAAGGGGTTAATTCTTCATCACGATACAAGTGGAAAGACCAGATATAACAGAACTGATCTACTGTGGGCAGATTGGGGGATTTTCCATTTTCACTTGACAACAAAATCTATCCCGAAGGGTAGATTTTTCTGTGAACCTTCTGATTGGCTCCTCTTTGCGATGGTTGGCGAGGACTTTACTGCATGTATTGATGTTCGGTCTCATAAAGAGAAAAATCTATTCTCCAATCCAGATTTGATCCGTATTGCTGTCGACAGCTGGCCAGATATGATGGATAAGTTCAAAATGGGCCGCACTATAGCTGCACCAGAAACGACACTAACTGCTGAAGAATATGGCAAACTACGAAAGGGCGGCGTGATGGCACCTGTCTGCATCGGAGAAGATGTTTACATGGGACCAGGAATGGGTATCTCTACTGCATCCACTTCTTCTAAAGTGACCGACTTTATGGATAATATCGTAGAGTCTACAAGGGTACTGGCAGGTCTTGTTTGTGACCCCGATGGACAGTTTGTACGCGACGCAGGACAGCTTGGATGCAACGCTCCTCGATTTAGGCTGTGCGTAACACCACAGGGGTTGGCTATTTACGAATCAACTTTGGACAAAGCATGGGTACTTCCGAGAAGAAAGGACCTCCCTGAAAGTAACTACCTTGCTGATCTCCATGACACGTTAGTTCCCGAATGGGCTGTCAAACAACTAAAAGACATATTTGAAAGTAGTCTAAATGACAGGAGTGAAAATGTTTGTGGAAAGGGATGCCCAACAACGTCCTTAGACACGGACGGCTGACGCCGCCGGTCAAGGCCGACACCGTTGGCCCTAATCCGTATTACTTGCCGGTGTTCCTGAAATTGCACTAGAAGGGTAGTCAAAATGGATGATTTCGAAGACAGCTACAAGAAGGCATTAGAAGCGGGGGAACGCAACCTAAGGGCAACGAAGCTGCTTAGCAATTGGTGTTTCCACGCCGAGCTCGTAAGGTCTCCTGGCAGAGGAATGATTGAAGCTGAAACTGGTCTGCCAATCGGGCACATGGGCGTCCAGTGCAAATTTTCCACGAAAAATTCGATGCTTTGTTGGCTGTTAGAAGATGCGGCGTACGACTTCTATCAGAACAACTGCAAAGCTTGTGCAGAACGAGTTCCTGTAAAAATTCCAAATATCATGGATTTTGTTGGCCCACGGGAACAAGCTGCTGAAACGCGAAAAAGGGTGCGCGAAGAAGAAGTAAAGTGGAGAAAGCAGAAGCAGATCGACCGACAGCAAGAAAGGGCAAAACTTCGCCACGAACTTTCTCTGGAAGAAACCTTCGTTTTCGATCTGTTGGATGAACTTGATCAGGAAGACATAGCAAGTGACGATCCGCGCCTGGAACAACTTGCAAACCTTGCCCCTGAGATATTTACAAGAAGAGTAATCGAACACCTCTTGCCTGCAGTGTTGAACGAGTACTTGCCGTATTCTAAACATGCTGCGAAAGCCTTGCTTATGGCACCGCTAGAACCAGAAGAAAAACTCTCGGTAGGAGTACGTCTGATCAGTAATTATGAGAAACCGACGGCGGCTATCGAAGTGGTATTATCGGATGCGGAAAGGCTTTCGCAAGGCGACCTAAGAAGTGTTTTACGGCCCTTTGTGTCGATGGCTTTAGGCCCGCCTCCTGGATCGCATTTTGGACGGAATGAGCCAATAAGTCTCGATGCTACGCCAATTCACGCGCTCTTTGAGAAAAGACAAGCTGAGATTTCTGCGGAGGTCGACAAACTATTAAGTGATTCGAATCCCAACAAAATAGGGGCCGCCGTTGAGATTATACTGGCGACAGATAGTGACGAGCTGCTTTTAAGGCATGCTAGAAGCATCTTCGCCAAATTGATGCGCAGACGAACTCTACTTCCGGGAGAGCGGCGAGATAGTAGCGTGCTTTACTATCTTCGAGAAGCAGCATCGAAGTGCCTCCGACGTATTCCCGAAGATACGGACAAGATCATCCAATCTTTCCTCGCTGACAACGATGATACAGGAAGAAAAGAAGCTCATAGGATCTATGAATCGGTGCTGAGACACCGCTATCAGGAAAAGGTGCTGATAGGAACAGCACAAAGGATAGCATTTAGAAGATTACTTTGGGCTGCGGTAGAACGCCCAGAGAACAGCATGGATGATGCAGGACAGTTCTTCAGGCATTCGTGGGATGAGTTTGCTCAACTCGCTGTTGAGCATTTTGACGATTTGATTGGTGCCGCGGCTACTCTCAGTGAAAAGTATGACCAAGTAGATACTAAGCATCCTCTGGTCCTGGCTGAAAATGTGCTCGATCATTTGGAGAAAAGTAACAAACGCACAGCAATTGACAGTTTGCAGGGTGCGCTAATCGAATGGGCTGCGGTTGGAGCAAAATCCAAGGGCCGTGAGGGGATTGAACAGTTTCTTGAACTGTATAGGAAATTGCCTGACGCTCAAACGCAAATGCGCGGGAATATGATCCGTCAGGTTTCAAAATTGTTGGCTGGGGTCGAGAGTCTAAAACTAGTACTTTCCGATTGGTATCGTGCACTTATGGACGAAAGTACATTGGTTCGTGCCAGCGCTGTAAAAGCATGGGAGGATGTACCATATGACTTGGTGAAGAATCTTCCCGATCTGTTCTTCGAAGCATTTTCCGTCTTACTTACAGATCCATACGTTATTGTACATCGTTCAGCCGTCCACTCACTGAGACGTAGGTCGTTTCCTGAAGAGAAACGAAACCTTATCAAACACGGGCTCTGGAACCTGATTGTTTACTACTCCCAAGAAAGCAAGAAAGAAGACTTCGTTGTAGACTGCATTGACACATTTGCGTTTCTCTGCCTGTCGCCTAAAGAAAGAAAAGGAAAACTTGGGCAGTTGCTCTCGGCTATCATGTTCAGCTTGGAGGGTAGTGCCCTATACCGTGCCGTTGATCGTTTGCACTACGGCTTTGAGGACGTTCCTGGCTTCGTCAAGGTGGCGCTGAAATCAATACAAGATGACTATACACGCTCCATTTCCATCGACGATTGCGCGTCTGCGATTTTGGGAGCCCCACGCAATGAGCTTCAAAGCTGTGTAGACGACATCAAAAAGGCATTTGAAGCACTCAGGCCGTTCAATCCGGAAGGCTTTGTTGAGGCTCTTCTATATGCTGCCGCGTTGACCAAGGCAGGAAACTATGCAGCTGCAGGTACTTGTTTCAGGGAATTGGTGGCAAGCATCCCAGTGGAGAATCGAAATGTACAGTGGCGAATTGAAGCCGCTTTGGTCATAACGGCTTCCGAGATTGAACGCGCCATAGGAGACGGAGAGGAGTTTGTCGAGTTAATCGAAGAATGGAGCAGCCTTCTGAATACATTGGAGAAAGAGAATGAGGAACGAGCCAAACTTCGGGACCTTCCACCGAGCATTTTCTTCGAGGATTGAGATAGGTACAACACTTGCAGGGGCTCTGAAACCTTCGCCGGATGACCTTGAACGCCAGAAAAAAGCTTGTCGTGAACTTGAGTCAACAATCTCAGAGTTCGGTCAAGGAAATGTTGAAGACCAGTATCGTGCATATCACACCGCCATTGCCATCTTTTTACTCTTGGTTGAGTGGAAGCATGCCATACGCAATGCTGAACCAGATGCTCAAAGGTTCTTGAATGCTGCGAAGCTAAAAGCTTCAGAGGTTGACAAGTCTTTAAGTTTCGCTGCCGATGAACGTCTGGAGACGTTTCTTGATCAAGTCGAAGCACTCAAGAACGTGAACGAATTGAACGCCATACAGGATCAGTTGAAGCGGTGGACCTTGCCGCTTCTCTTGTTTGCCAATCTGCTTGATCGAGGTTTTGGAGGGCTTCGTATTCCCGGTTTTAACGGTAGTTCAGAAGAGCCCGAGAAACTCGGAACGACGGTAGCGTTCTTGAAGTTTGACATTGACGGAGAACCGGCCAAGCACTGGAACTACCTTAAACCAGGGATGTCTTACGACCTTACGATAGAAGTCAGGGTTTCAAACTGGCCCAAAAGTGCGAGCGTCCTCTTGTTGACGCCTGTAACGATCGACATTCGCGAGCAGAACTGGTTGCCTAGTTTCAGGTTCGAAAAACCCGAAGGGGAAGGTTCATTCATTCTTACTGGCACCGGTCGAGCGGTTCTGGAGGTAGCACATTCGTTCGGCTCAAGACCATACGAGTTTATTTACGCGGCGGAGTTCGATGATGCGAGCGGTTGCCGTGATGTTGCAATTGTAGGACATCGTCGTCTGCTCTTGGAAGGAACTGATGTTGTTTCAAACCCTTTGACTGGGTTTTCAAATGTTGATCGGCACCTTCTCAGCATTCGCAACAAGTTGAGGACCTTCCCCGGATTGCATCCAGATGATGTTGCCAACACTATGATAGTACTTGGTGGTATGGGCAACATCGCAGCACAAGCTTTGAAGGGTGACTTGTTCAAGTCTGGTACGTCTGAGCAGCAATTCCAAAACAAAGCCACTGAGATGCTCAGAAACCGGAGTGATATTGGTGAACACTTGCAAGGTCACCCTGAAGCGGCAGGTGGGATCACAGATCTCACATTCCGAGACATTCCGATCGAATTGAAAGTCGAGAACAACAAAGTTCTGTTCCCGAAAGATTTTTCTAAGTTCTTCGACCAGACTGCTGCTTATGTTATCGGGCTGGGGAAGCGAATTGGTGTGTTGTCCGTACTCGAAGCCTCTCCTAAACCTGCACCGGTCGGCGTCGTAGAAGACGATATTGAGGTCTTTGTTCACCAGACTGGCCAGTCTGCGGTTGCAATTGTCGTGGTTGTTGTCCGGGGTGGCTTTCCTAAACCGAGCTCTTACTCCAGGTGAAATTGTCACTGATAATACAAAAATGGCCCAAAAAAAACGGTAACGAAAAGTGTACCACCCTGGAACCCGTGGTATCCCTCTGATAGGAGGGGTGCCGATGATTTCCACGGAGGTGTACATGAGCAGGCGTTGGTAAATTGTGTAAGTTGTTGATTGCGTGCAGTGGGCCTCCCAACTCACGGTTGGACCGGGCCCGCCGGTCAGCCTAGCGTTATTCCCGCACAGAGGATGAGAGATGAGCATTCAGCCAAAATGGTTACGGCTCACTGAAGAAACGAATGCACTTGACTACCTTGAAAGGGCCGCCCGTTTCATCCGAGAAACTGAGCAATGCCAGTTAGCTTGGAAGTGGGTTGTGCTGGCGTTGCATGGCGCACTTTATGGTTTTGCCATATGTGCCTGTCAAGGAACGAACTACGAAAACGTCACAGTACAAACAAAAAGAGGTGAAAGAAAGCTTATATCTTTCGGCAAAGCTCTTGAAAGATGTCAAGATTTAAATTGCATGGGCATGTTGATAGGTAGTCGACCATTAGTGCTCTCAGAGTCTCAGCATGAGTCCATACAACTGCTTAAGAATGAGCTACGTAATAAAATGGAACACTACGTGCCCAGCGGATGGTCGATAGAAATTCACGGTATGCCACAAATTGCTATCGACGCTCTCGACGTAATTCGTTTTCTCGCTGTAGATACTCACACCTATATTCATCTGAAACAAACGCAGATAAAGAGAATCAAGTCATGCGTTTTCCAAAGCCAGAAGCTCTTGAAGAATACGAAGCTTTACAAAGAGGTCCTGCGTGAAAAAAAGGTCAAGCATAACCAACGGATTACATCTGCCCAACCCCCTGCAGATGAAACCTAAAGCAGTCGGTCGTAGGAGATTTTATGAAATCCCCAAAGTCGGAAATTTGTGTAATTTGCGGCAAGGAGAAAGCTTGTTCCAGAGACCATCTCCCACCCAAATGCATTTTCCCTAAACCCTTTCCTATAGACGTGATTACTGTACCTGCCTGTGCTGCTTGCAACATGGAGCGGTCTGGGCTAGATGAAAAATTCAAGGTATTTCTCGGCATCACCGTAGGATACCATCTCGACGGCGACAAAAGTTATCGCCCGCCAGTTCTTCGTACGTTGTGTGAACCAGCGTGGAACATTGACCCAGCAGCGGCGCCCAACGTTGACCCATCTCTCATGGTATCAGGATCGTGAAATTGGTGAGTTAGAGATTGCGGTGGGTCAGGGTTCGACGCTGATAGGGGGTCAATCTTCGAAGCCGACTCACACCGGGGCAAACGTTGAACCAAGATGTACCCCAGGAAGCACTCGACCTGGTATGGGAAACGGAACTACCTTTCTACGCGGGCATACGAAACGGGCTCACCAAAAAGCAACGCTGCGTGCTCCAGACTCTGGCCCTGACAGACGGCAAGAGCCTTTTGGAAACGGTTTCCGCTCCATAGCCTGGAATATAAGCCCCGGCACCATCCAGAAAGCGTTAGCAAAGTTGGAGGAACTCGGCCTGGTTTTCCAGCCACACAACTCCAAGGATTACAGGTTTTACGCACCTTTCTTCAAGCTGTGGCTGGTCCATCAGATCGTCTATCCAACCTAGATGCTGATTGGCGGCGACCAAGGCTGATGCCGCCGGTCCGGCCTACCCAACGGTGATAGAGAAAACCAGATGACCAACGTATTTCGAGCAGACAGTTGGGACGATCTATCTGGACGACAGCAGCGTGGAGCAGTTGAAGGAGACTGCCGTAGGCGATGTGCTGAGGGCCTACACCGCGGGGGCTAAACCACGCCGGCCGCGCTGAATTCGACGGCAAGAGCAGAAAACAATTGCTACGGGAGACCTGCCCGGATCCCGAGAAGGCTCGAGAATTCCATGAACGATTGCACGCGGATCACAAGAAGAAACGGAGTTGCGACCTGCTGCCGGCCAAGCCGGTCAGCCGGACGCTTTTGGACGAGGGATTAGAGCTGTTTGAGATCACTGAGAGCGACCCAAAGGGGAGACTGCGGGAATGCCTCGCCGGGCGCTATACTCCTGAAGCTATTCGCCAGGGACTGGCCATCTCAGCACGAGATCGGCCTGTGTCGCCAGGAGGAATTGCTGCGAGAGTATGCCCTGGTGGAACAGTCGGCCTGGCTCAAGGCGTTCGAAGCGGAGTACGAATCGCTGCCCGCCGAATGCACGGGCGCGAATCCACGGGTGTCTCATTCCGGGTCGAGTGCCTTGGTTAAAAACACTGCACGCCCCTGCTGCGGTTAAGGCGGAACCATTTGATTCATCAACCTGAGTTCGAGCTTGCGGCTCCTGAGCTATCTTAGGCCGACCAGGACTCGGGAAAGACCCACATGGACACGTTACAGCAGGCCTGAAACGATGACTTTGATCGGTGAACAAAAAAACGCCGTGAATAAATCAAAAACAAAGCTAAAGACCTTTTTGGGGTGAACAAAACGTCTCCCAAAATAAAATTGCACAACTGGGAGGAGATGGAGAGAAAAGACATCCGCAAGGGTGACACCGTGGTCGTGGAGCGCGCCGGCGACGTCATCCCCGCAGTCGTGCGGGTCCTCACCGAAAAAAGGGACGGGACCGAGAGCGCGCTGGAGGTTCCCAAGACCTGTCCCGAGTGCGGCGGAGAGATCGTGCGCATCCCGGGCGAGGTTGCGGTGCGCTGCGTGGGGCTCGCCTGTCCCGCGCAGCTGCGCGAATCCCTGAAACACTTCGCCTCCCGGCGCGCCATGGACATCGACGGCCTGGGGGAGAAGTTCATCGAGCAGCTCCTGAGCCTGCAGCTGGTGAAGGACGTGGCCGACATCTACACCCTCACCCGCGAGGACTTCATGCAGTTCGAGCGCATGGGGGACAAGCTTTCCGAGAACCTGCTGCAGGCGATCGAGAGCAGCAAGTCGCGTGACCTTTCCCGTTTCATCTTCGCCCTGGGGATCAGGAACGTCGGGGAGCACACGGCGAAGCTGTTGGCGAGCGCCTTTGGGAGCGTGGAGAACCTGGCCCAGGCGAGCGAGGAGGAACTTACCTCCATCCGCGAGGTCGGGCCGCAGGTGGCCGAGAGCATCACCGATTTCTTCAAGAACCAGGAGAACCAGCGCATCATCGAGCGGCTGCTGGCTTCCGGCGTGTGGCCCTCTGTGGAGGAAAAGAGAGTCGGCGGCAGGTTCACCGGCAAGACCTTCGTCTTCACCGGAACCCTCACCCGTTTCACGCGCGACGACGCCAGGAAGATCGTGGAGCTGGAAGGTGGTCACGCGGCGGGAAGCGTCTCCAAGAAGACCGACTACGTGGTGGCAGGAAGCGAGGCGGGAAGTAAGCTCGACAAGGCAGTGCAACTGGGGGTAAAGGTGCTGACCGAGGAGGAGTTTTTGGAATTGGTTAAGTAGGGCGAAGTGTACAATCCTGCGCCGAGGACCTACCGTCTTGACACCCTTCATTCCTTACATTATCATAAAAAAGTAAGGAATTTGATCAGGGGGAAAGACATGAACTCAACCATTACCACCAAATATCAAACGACGATACCGAAGGCTGTCCGCGAAAAGCTTGGCATTTCCATCCATGACTCTCTCGAATGGGAAGTGGAAAAGGGACGGGTGATCGTCTCTGCTGTGCGCGGCGATTTCCTCCGCTACCAGGGAAGCGTGAAAATTGGCGCCGGTGATGTCAGCGCCGATATCCAGACAGCGCGCGAGCGCCAAGCGGACAAGTACCGGTGAAAAAATACCTCATCGATACCAATACTATCATCTCTTTCGTAACTGATCGTAACCTCTCCCAGCAGGAGACTGTCGCCCCCCTGTTTGCCGCTGCGTCCCGATTGAAATGCACACTAATCTGCCATCAGTTCGTATTGACTGAGTTCATATTCGTCATGGAAAAGGTCTATGGGATGCCTAAGCAAAAGATAAATGCCATGGTCCGTGACTTTATTGCCATGCCTGGTATCGAACTGCGGTTGGAAACTGATTTCAACTCAGTGCTCTCCATCTGGCCAGAGCCAATCGCTGATTTCGGGGATGCAGTCATCGCCTCCGCAGGAATAGCGCTCAAAGGGACTGCAATAGTCACCTTTGACGGTAAGTTTAGAACAGCATTAAAGGCTTTGGGCCAATCTGTCTATAAGGCTTAACAGCAAGAATTTTCTTTTCTTTCGCGCTTACCCCCGACTCTCCCCTCAAAGTACGTCACTATTCTCCTCATCCAGACATCGTTGGAACTGCACGGATTCCCCTCCACAATATGATCGATTCTGCCTTCTGTATCGGTTTGAACCAGCTTGACTTCTTTTCTCGAAGCAATAGGCCGCAATGCACCGCAGTGCACTGGATAACTCTGCACGTTTACTGCGACTACCCCATCACCTATCCCACCCAGCACCTCCTCGTGTAAAAACCGAGCACTTCCTGTGCATGAGCTGACCACGAGACACCACTTCCAACAGCTTAAAATCCCGAGTTTACGGTAGCTTAGCCATCGGCACAGAACCTGCTCACCGGTTAGCGCACATCAATAAATACGCATTCACATGGGTTGCATAAAGATCATGCCGCGGCATGAGGTCTCACAAAAACAGAGTCAATCAAAGGAGCAATATGCCCCTCTATCCATCCAGCCGGCCAGCTGAACTCACGCGGAGGCATCCCCGCGTGTTCCGTGGACGCTCGCCGCCGCGGGCAGAGCGCGGGGTAGTACCAGTAAGCGTGGAAACTTCGCGAGTCGGTTCAACCACACGGTGAAACAAGGGAGAAAGGACATGACAACAACAAGACTCAGGATGCTCGTGACGGTCCTCGGCACGCTTGCGTTACTTCCCGGATGCAGCTGATATGTGGTTGACATTCACCCTGGCGAACATTTTTCTACCCAATATCAAGCTTCTCGCAAAGGGAATATCCATATCTTGCCAATAGAAAAGGGGCCGCTGATCATCGATCTTGAAAAAGGTGTCACTAATTTAGACCAAAGATGGGCCGTGCTAAATCTAAAAGCCCAAGGTGCACCGGATACTAACGCCCTGGAGCCATCCGAGTTTGTCACGACTGCCGACTTGACCGGGCTGATGCGGGAGCGGACCATGGCTGCTTTGCGCCAGGCAGGGTTCCGGGTGACTGAAGGCGATTATGTCCCGGAGGAGGCCGATATCATTGTCGTGCAATCTCTTCAGGTGGCTTTCGTCTCTCTCTCAGGCCCGTCCTGTCCTTCGGCGGTGGTGCAAGTTTGGGCGCATTTCAGGAATGCTCAAAATGGCACGAACACGACAGACGTAATCGTCGGGCATGGACGCAGTTTTGAGTATCTAACGCTGGGGCAGGGACTGGAAACAGCCCTGAATCTCGCGTTGGAGGATTACCTCATCAAGTTGATTCAAGACACCAAGGACGGCGTGGCGTACCTGGTTGAAGATCGTACCCTCCCCCTCCCCTCTCCAACCGGCGCCAGTGAGTACTCTTGGCAGCGAAAGCCAACCCGCCTGTCGGTTTTGAGCCGCTGAATACCATTCGGGAAGCAACAAGGCGGGGCTTCCCCGCCTTGTCACCCGGGTAATTGCCGGAAGGAAACGAAAGAAACCGGCACCGCTTTTTTCCTCCAGAAGTTTCAGCGCAGCGAATCTTCCTCCCCTCGAGTCCACTTCCATTCTGCAACTTCCCCCCTGTAGTAAACCGGCGCAGTCAGCTTTTAGCTGCTAAGGAGCAGGAGAAACCCGCGTTTCATTTACCCAGCCATCGGGTGCTGCCTTGAAATCGACCTGCCACCACCAGGCGCCGCTTAGATACGACGGGCCGCCGATCACGGTCCCGAGCGCTCCCCTGGCTTGGGTGCCAAGGGACGTTCCGCCCGGGAGCGATCGGACCGAAGTGCTGTTGGATGCCTTGAGATGGCTGCCGACCTTGAACTTCGTGCTGAGCGGAGGCCAGGTGCTCCTGGTGACCCCCGCCGATTGCGCCGAACTGTTACCGGCGGCGTCGAAAGCGGCGACAGCAAAGGTATACGAGGTGGAGGGGGTAAGTTGGGTACTGGAATAGCTGGTGCCGCTGCTGGTTGCCACGGCGACGCCGTTTCGGTAAATACGGTAACCGGTTACGCCCACATTGTCTTTGGAGGCGAGCCAGGAAAGAGCCACCTGGTTCGGCGACGACACCGTGGCGCTGAGACCGGAGGGGACGCTGGGGGCTGCGCTATCCGCGGCAGCCAGGGTGGTCGCCGAGACACTGGCCGAGCCGGGGGACCGGTTCCCGGCGCCGTCAAGGGCATACACTTGATAACTGTAGCTGGTGGCCGCCTGGAGGCCGGTGTTCTGGTAACTCGTTACTGCAACGCTGGCTATCTGCACCCCGTTTCGGTAAACAAGATATCCCTGCACCCCGATGTTGTCGGTCGCCGGGTTCCAGCTGAGGTCGATCCGGGAGGAAGAACGGGAAGCCGCCACCAGGCTCCCCGGTGCTGTCGGTGCCACGGTGTCGGTTGCCGATGCCTGTTTCGCCTGTCCGGAATTCGGGTCCACCATGAGGCTCGATTCGTCGACGGCCTCGAAATTGGAACCCGACACCCGTGCGAACTCACTTACCAGGACATCGTTATTCCAGCGCTCGTCGGGAACGCCCGAGAGAAACCAGGGGGAGCCGTTGTCGGCCACGAACATGCCGTATTTTTTCAAAGCGGTCAGGATGACCTGGCTTTCAGGTGAAAAAGCCGAAACATCGAACGAGGCTTTGAGCCGAAAACGCTGCCCCATCGGGGGGTAGCTGGTGCCGGTCAGGCTTGAAGCCTGGTGTCGGGCCGGCCAGAGGAACGAGTTCCGCGTCTGGGGCACGGTGAACCTCAGTGCATGGCGGATCTCGCCTGAAGCCACTTCATCGTACCTGATCAGTCCGGGAAGCAGGGGGAGCCCTGCCGCGTCTGAGGAGGTCCATCCGCTTGGGCGCAGGTTATTGGATTTCAGGCTGAAAAGGGCCCCTGACCCGGCCTGCCAGCTGCCGTTGGCCTGGGGATAGCTGGACCAGGTCTCGTAGAGCAGGCAGTTGTCGGTATCGAGCACCAGGACATGACGGTCGCCCGTGGAGGAGTAGCTCCCTTCGATCGCGGCGCCGGGCGGTATGGGATAGGGTCCGGGGTCACTCTCTCCGGCGTACTGGAAGCTGATTGCCACCTTGGGCTGGGTGCCGGGAACCAGATTATAGGGGATGCCGATGGGGGCGCCGCCGTAAAGACCGGCCCCGAAGTCGGGATGCAGGTAGCGGGCGGCTCCGATGGTCGCCAGGTAGGTTGCTGAATTGGCATCGACGGGAAGTCCGTCTACGGGCGTGTTCCAGATATTGTCGGCGGGAAAAACCGGGCAGCTGCCCAGGGCAGGAGGATTTTGAGCCGAGGCTCGGGTAGAAAGCAGTGTCATTACGGTGATGGCCAGTAAAATCCACCGGGAGTTGCGTTTCATGTGACTTCTCCTTTAGCTTCGTAGCATAAAGCCCTCCTTTTCCAGTTCATGGCGCACGGATTAACGCGGACGCAGCCCCTTTTATACCACATCGCCCGGATCACGGTCAAACCAGGCGCTAGCAGCGGGCCCCGGCATTTTTCCACCATTTCACGCCTCCCGCCATTTCCCAGCATTTCCCACCATTTCCCGGCAGCGACGGGTGAAGGGGTAAAATGGGCGGAGCTTAGCCGAGGAAAAAGTTGATTCCCCCTCCTGACCCTCCCCCTCCGGGAGAGGGGACTTTCGGGCTCTGAACTTCCTCAGATGCGTCCGGTGCCCATTATGGGCCCCTTTCAGGGCAACAGGAAATAAAAGGTCGCACCTTCACCCGGTTTGGATTTCGCCCAAATCTTCCCGCGATGGCGATCGATGATGCGCTTGACGGTCGCCAAACCGATGCCGGTTCCTTCGTATTCGGGTCCGTGAAGCCGCTGGAACTCGCCAAACAGCTTGTCACTGTAGGCCATGTCAAATCCCACTCCGTTGTCACGCAGGTAAAAGGTCTCCTGTCCGTCCAGGACCGTCTTGCCGAATTCTATCCGGGCCGCAGGTTTAGCCGAGGTGTATTTCCAGGCATTTTCCAGCAGGTTCACCATCATCTGCCTCAAGAGCGATTTGTCGCCACGTGCCGTTAGCCCTTTGCCAAGAACCAGCGCCACCCCGCGATTGGGATCTGTTTCACGTAGCAAACTGCAGGCATTGCTCGCCAACTCGCCCAGGTTGACGGATTCCTTTACTAGATTGGTCCGGCTGACTCTCGAGAGCTCGAGAAGATCATCGATGAGTTTGCCCATGCGCCTGCTGGCTGAACGGGAACACTCAAGATAGTGGTGGGCTTCGAGGGGAAGAAGTTCACCGTAATCCTCCGACAGCAGGGCAAGGTAGCTGTTGATATGACGCAGAGGCGCCCGCAGGTCATGGGAAACCGAGTAACTGAAGGATTCCTGTTCTCGCAAGGCCGTTTCAAGGCTGTTGGTGCGGTCGACGACTCGTTGCTCCAGTTCCTCGTTCAACTGTTTCAGTGCCACTTCCGCGCGCAATTTCAACAAGGCTATCGCCAGGTAGCCCGCGAGCCTCTCCCACTGGTCAATATCCTGGCAGGTGAAAACCCCTTTGCGAAAATCGCTCAGCTGCAACAGCCCCAATCGCTCGGTTCCGACGCTTAAGGGTATCAGCGCCAGCGACTCAACCCCCTCGTCACGGCATCGGTGCCGGGTGCAAATCTGATGATCGGCCTCACACTGCGCGGCGAGGAGTTCCGTGGCGCTGCTGGTCCAGAAACTGCCGTGATCCGTGAAGAACGGCTTTTTTGGGTCGAAATGCCCGCTGATGACATTTCCGCACATGCCGATGAGTGCCGGGCTCCCCGTGCCCTCTCCGGCGGCCAAAGCACCGGCGTCCCCGCTGCACAAAGAGTTCTCGGCTATGACAAAATCAGTGCTAAACCCCTGCGCCAGATAGTAGGGATAATCCTCACCGTCACGCAGTCTGATCCCCACCGCCTGGCAGCCCGATTGATCCTTGAAAAAGTGCATCGAGGCCGAGATCATCTCTTGCACTCCAGCGCTGGTATTGATGATGCGGAGCAGTTCTATGGTCGATTGGTGCTCCTGCTCAGCGATCTTACGCTGGGAGATTATCTCCCGCACGCCGACGTAATGGACCGTCCCGTCATCGTCATGAAAAGGCGAAACAACCATGGATACCCAATAGATCCCGCCGTTTTTTTTACGGTTTTGCAACTCTCCCTGCCAGACGCCGCCGGTGGTGACAGTACGCCACAGCTCGGCATAGGTGGCCGCAGCGGTCAGCCCGGATTTCAGGATGCGCGTGTTTTGACCAACCACCTCCTCCTGGCTGTAACCGGAGACCTCCGTGAATTTCGGGTTGACGTATTCGATGGTGCCGTTCGCGTCGGTTATCAGGACTGAACTGGGGTTCTGCTCGACCGCCAGAGAGAGTATGCGGATTCGGTTGTTCTGCCTACCTAGTTGCTCTTTCAGTAAGATTGTGTCGATCTGCTTGCCGACCGCCCCTAAGAGCGTCCCCGGTTCGATGGGTTTCAAAAAATACTGGTTGATGCCGATTTCAAACGCCTTCAACAGGTAATGGCTATCATTGTGGGCGGTCACGGCGATGATGACGGCTTCCGGATCGAGCAGCCTGATTTTGGATGCCATCTGGATCCCGTCCATCACCGGCATACTGAGCTCGGTGATGATGATGCCGGGCCGGTGTTTTTGGAACAGCCTCAGACCCTCAGCGCCGTTGCCCGCGCTCAATACCGCAATATCTGGATACCTCAGGCTAAGGGAATTGTGCAGGGACTCTCTGGTCGCCTCATTGTCCTCAACCAGAAGAACCGAAACTGTTACAGAAGACCCGACTCCTGATAGCATTGCTTACCTCCATCCGAAGTTGACACAGCTGCATCAGAAGTTAAGTACCCTTCTGACTATAGGCCATGTGCTACCCCCTGAGAGCCCATCGGACAGGCCAGGCTGAGTAAAGGCTCCTGTCTGAGGTCTCTGGGGAGGATGTGGAGCTGACATTGAAGAACATTTTAGCAGTGAATCGGCCATACTCATAACTAGCTGAGAACCTGACGCCTATGAGTATAAGCGTAAAACCCTCAGCGCATTAATTGTAGACTCTCATGCGAAAAAGTAAATATAAATTCATTATGTCTACTTAAATTGTCAGTCTGGAACCTGTAATTACTTGCAAACAAAAAAGACGCGCCTGCATCAGGTGATGCAGGCGCGTCCGGGGATGTCCTTGCGGCATCTCTTCACGGCCTGATTGGGAAGCTGCACACCCTGGCGGG
>JGI24143J45723_1000753_pt1 | contig 16373 bp, 17 predicted proteins | sample BarGraIncu00432A_FD_45723 | JGI IMG/M metagenome (IMG submission 45723) | reverse complement strand
CCCCTGGGCCGACGGTTCGACAGCCTTGAGGAGCAGAGCACTTTGCCGCTATCTGGACCTCTGGGGTCGAATATCAACTTTTAGAATAAACTTGAGATTCATAACCAGACGTTCCTAACGATTGAGGGGGACTTTGGCCGCCACTGTCAACTGTGCATGACAGGAAATATCCCAGCACACCCTCACATTTAAATATTATAACCATTCAACAATTAAAGAATATTCCAGATGTGGTCGATACTCCTACGTGAGGGGAAATCGCTCTCATAGCAAATTTAGACTAAAGCAAACCTAAATTAAACATATTGGGAGGTGTGCCCGTTGCTAAACAACCTGAAAGTAGGCACTAAATTATTGACTGCGTTTATTTTTATTGCCCTAATCGGTGCCGTGGTTGGGACAATCGGAATCAGCAAAATACACCAAATCGACGATGCCGACACCAAGCTTTACGAAAAAATAACCGTTCCACTCGGAGATCTCGCCAAAATGTCAATCGCATTTCAGCGGGCAAGAATCAACCTGCGGGATGCTGTTGAGTCCAAAGATAATAATGAATTTCAAACAGCCATTGAATCCGTCAATAAACTTCGCAATGATATCGGTGAAATGTCAGACAAATTTGAAAAAACGATAATTACTGAAGATGGCCGAAAATTATTCACGGAGTTTAAGGAGTCTCGCTCAATTTATGGTGGTTATATTGACAAGGTGGTCAGCCTGTACAAATCTGACAACAAAGTTGAGGCGCTGACGCTTCTGCATGGTGACGCAAAAAAGGCCGCTCTACACGAGCAAGAACTGATGAATAGACTAATGGATTCAAAGGAAGCACAAGCAAAACTGACTTCTGGCACTAATTTGGAGATTGCCAGCACCGCATCAAAATTGATGATCGCATTGGTTATGGCGGGCGCGATCTTTGCGATTGTCTGTGGTCTAACCATAACGAGGATGATAACGATTCCCCTAAGGCATGCAGTTTCGATAGCCGCTAGGATTGGCGAAGGGGACCTGACTGTTGAGATACAGGTGGCATCCCGCGATGAAACAGGTCAACTCATGTTGGCTTTAAAAACCATGGCTGAAAACCTGCTTTCAATAATCAGCAAAGTAGCCGACACTTCGAGCCAGGTGGCAGCGGCTTCCAACCAGTTGAATTCGACATCAGAGCAGATCGCCACCGGCGCCGAAGAGGTCGCCTCCCAAGCAGGCACCGTTGCAACTGCAGGGGAAGAGATGGCGGCGACCTCTGCAGACATTGCCAACAACTGTATGATGGCGGCGGAAGGCGCCAAACGCGCCTCGCAGACTGCACAAGATGGTGCCGGGGTGGTTCAGAAAACGATAATGGTCATGGGGGAGATTGCCCTCAAGGTCCAGGATACGGCCAATACAGTGGGAAGCCTGGGTGACCGCAGCGACCAAATTGGCGAGATCATCGGCACAATCCAGGACATAGCTGACCAGACCAACCTCCTGGCACTCAACGCAGCCATTGAAGCGGCACGCGCCGGGGAGCAGGGGCGCGGATTTGCCGTGGTGGCTGATGAGGTGCGGGCATTGGCTGAGCGGACCACCAAAGCCACCCGTGAAATCGGCGAAATGATTAAGGCGATACAGAGCGAAACCAAAGGAGCAGTAACCGCAATGGAACAAGGAGTGCTGCAAGTAAAGTTAGGCACTGAAGAGGCATCAAAATCAGGAGTTGCATTACAGGAAATTCTGGCGCAGGTAAACGAAGTTGCTATGCAAATCAATCAAGTGGCCACTGCAGCTGAAGAACAGACGGCTACCACTAGCGAAATATCCAGCAACATGCACCAGATAACTCAGGTGGTGCACCAGACATCCCAAGGTGCCATCGAATCTGCCACAGCAGCGGCCCAGTTGAGCGGCAATGCAGAGGAATTGCAGCATCTGGTGCACCAGTTCAGACTGGCGTAATATGGACGCTAGGGGGGCAATTGTGGAAAAACTGGAGTGGGATGACGGTTTTAAAATTGGGTTCAATGAAATTGATCAACATCATAAGCGCTTATTCGGATTGTTCGAGAAGGCCCATGATGGGTTCATGAATGGTACCCCCGACATTGGATATATTTTAGACGAATTGGTCGCATATACCAGATATCACTTTACGAGTGAGGAAGTTTGGATGATGGATAAATTTTATCCAGAAGTCGAGAAACATAAAAGAGAGCACAATTCATTTTTACTCAGAGTAAAGAGAAAACAAGAGTCTTTCAAATCTGGGCAGGAACACATTTCAATGGGAACATTACTGTTTCTGAGAGAATGGATTGTTGATCATATCCTTAATACTGATGCAGAGTTTGGTAAATTTATAAAAGAGTCGGGCGCGTTAAAAAAGGATTCTGCTGTCAAACGGGAAGCGTGAAAGCTGAGCGCCCTCAAATTCGACGACCCAATCTCAACTTTTGTTAAAAACTTTAGATTCGGTTTCGGTTTATTTCAGCTAGTTAGCTGGAAAGGACAAAAAGTGGATGTTTTCAATCTCAATTTTTACGCTGACAGAGGTGAATAGTTGAGATTAGCGGAGGGCGCGCCAGATGGCAAAAAAAAGCCTCTAGGAGGGTAAACTCCTGGAGGCTTTTCTGCACCAATCACCGACGGGTCAAAGTACGGGGGGAGGTGACAGGAGCCAGTTTTCAACGGCGAGATCCGGGACTCGCTCGTACTCACGGGTATTGTCGGTAACGACGATCAGTCCAAGGGATCGAGCATGAGCGGCGATCAGCAGGTCATTCGGGCCAATGGTCTTGCCTTGCTTTTCCAACACGCTTCTGATGTTGCCATAGTGCCGGTCGGCGTCTATGTCAAGCGGCAGGACCTCGATGTTATCGAGGATCGCTTCGATCTTCGCGGTGAGCTTAGCAGAACCCTTCTTCTCTGCACCGTAGCGCATTTCAGCTGCGACAACAATGCTGGTGCAAACCGTCTCCTCACCAAAGGCGGCTATCCGGCGCATCACCGGCCCGTGTGGGTCGCTGATGAGGTTAGAGAGGATGTTGGTATCCAGGAGGTAGATGAGAGGGCTCATTCCGGCAGTTCCACGTCGTCAAGCGGTAAGAGGCCCTGGTCAACGTCCGGCAAGGTCTCGTCCGAAGGCTCCCAGGCACCGAGGAGTTTGAGGAGGGATTTCTTTTTCGTCGGCTCAATAATCAACCGATCCCCCTCTTTATGGATTATGGCCTCATCACCAGGTAGCTCGAATTCCCGCGGGATGCGGAGAGCCTGATTCCTACCATTTTTGAACAGTCTAACGTGACGTCCTGCGATTGTGTTCATGATCCCTCCTGCAGCTCTTGGCCTATGCCAAGCCATATGCTAGCACACTACGTTGCCTCTGTCCACAATTTGGAGACTGGACGCAAAGCTGTGGAGGGTAAATGAGGGTGCGGGCTGAGGGGCTACTTGAATAGCACCGATCCTGGTTGTGGCCGAACGGGTCAGCCGCTCAAAGCGGTAACGACTCTTGCTTCCAGGTGTCCTGGACCTTCCTTCTCTTGCTCCATTTTAACGGTCTGGCCACGGCTATGTGGCTTCCGTCATTGAGGCACTTCTTCAGGAGCGCCGCCGGCCGGAAGGTCACGATCTGGCGCTCTTCGATGGTCATGGCCTCCCCGGTCTGCGGGTTTCTCCCCAGCCGGGCGTTTTTCTGCCGGACCTCGAATTTCCCGAAGTTGGCAATCTTCAGATCCTCCCCGCCCTCCAGGGTGGCCTTGATGATTTCCAGTAACCCCTCCAGGGCGTCCAACGCGTCCGCTTTCGTCATGTCTGTGTTGTCCTGGATAACTTCCGCAAGGTCGGCTTTGGTCATGGGGTGTCCCTCTCGTCGTTTCGGTGAACAGGCGGCACAATATAGCCGATTTCCCGTGCTGCGGGAATCCCTAAACTTCCGGTATGGGTTCAAATCTCCCTCAGGTACGCCTCCTTGATCTCGCTCGGTTGAATCCCGAGATAGGTGAGGGTCTGCCGCTGGCTGGAGTGGTTGAACATCTGCATCAGGGTGGGGATGTCCGTGTTGAACACCGTCCGGTGGATGTAGCCGAAGGTCTTCCTCAAACTGTGGCTCCCGAAGTTCCCCTTCAGGTTCACCTCCCGGCACCAGGACTTGACCAGGGCATTCAGGTACGACACGCAGAGCGCCTGCCGCCCCTTCCTGGACTGGAAGAGGAATTCCCCGCCGCCGGCGTCCGGCATCGTCCGCAGCAGCTCCTGCAGGGATTCAAAGACGTTCTTGTTCACAGTTACGTCCCGGAGCTTCCCTGTCTTCTGCTCGCGGATCGTGAAGTGCTCGCCGGCCTTCAGGTGGCGCACCTGGTCCACGGTGATCGGCAGCAGGTCGCTGGCCCGAAGATTGGTGTTAATGCCCAGGGTGAAGATGGCAAGGTCCCGGGGGCGGTCCGCTAGGAGCTTCTTGATGAGCCGGATATCCTTCGGCTCGCGGATCGGCTCGACCTTGGTGGTGGATCCCTTTTGTGGCCTGTTGTTCGGGCGCATGGTTACCCCTCTCTAAATGTCAACTTTAGTGGCATAAACTGACAATACTTTATATTCAAAAGTGCACCGGCACAACCGCCAAATGCGAAAAGCGCCGTAACCCCTCGCTCTGCAAGGGATTACGGCGCTTTTCCGAATCTAAAGTTTTTAGTAATAGTTGATATTCGGGTGCGCCGCAGCGGCCCTGCAGCCTATCTCAAATCCAACATTTTCCCAGCAATAAAAACTCGGTTAATCTCCCACCTGTCACCTTTTCGTGTCATGGCGACTTCAGCTTTGGTTGTTTTAGTTGACCCAGAAATGCGCGCAATAAAGCCTGCTGAACCTGTTTCCCCTTGGTTTTTTTCAAAAAAAGACCCAAAGGGAAGCAATTCTGCTTTTTGAAACTGCCCCACCACAACAGGTAAGCTTTGAGACTGCTTACACCAGCTGCGGAACGCTGTGAATGCGTCCCCTGTCGATACCGAATAGAAGACATATCCGTAAAGTAATATCGCACAGACAACAACAGTGAATAGTTTTGTAACACGCGGCATACCAAACCCTTTTTAAAAGCCCTCAACCGACTGCCTCTTTAATACCACATTAAGGGGTCCCCTCAGAATACGGATTACAGAGTACGTTAAGGGGAAAGTTTACCTTAGATTACGAAGGGTTACCATATTCTCGAATGCATGAACGGCGCCTGCAAAAAAGCTCCACATAACCCATTGAATTCAGGCCAAATGGCTGGTGCTAACGTGCTATATTTTCCGTTTTCTGAGGGGACCCCTTGATACCTAAACAAGAATGTGGGGTCTCTCTTGGCGTCCGCAACCCCAAGATGTCCAATACTCCCGATTTTGCGGTGCTCCTCCAATCATACCCGAAACTTAAGTACTATTTGCTGCAGTTGCTCCGATTCCCTGGACAGGTCGGACGAGGCTGCTGCCGTTTCAGCCGCACCCTTCGAGGTGGCATGAACCACATCAGTGATCTGTTGTATGTTGGTGGTAATTTCACTGGTAGTTGCGGTCTGCTCTTCGGCAGCTGTGGCAATCTGATTGACCTGCATGGTGACATCATTAATCTGGTCGAGTATCTGTTCCAATGCTTGGCCTGATTTCATGGAAGACGTCGTGCCTCGTTCAACTTCGATGACACCCTCTTCCATGGCCTTGACAGCACCCTGGGTTTCCTTCTGGATGGCTTTTATCATCTCACCGATTTCGCGGGTCGCTTTTGTCGTGCGTTCGGCAAGTGCCCTGACCTCATCGGCGACAACAGCAAAGCCTCGGCCTTGCTCACCAGCACGAGCGGCCTCTATCGCAGCGTTCAACGCCAAGAGGTTAGTCTGATCAGCAATATCTTCGATTGTCCCGATGATGGTCCCGATTTGGTCGGAACGAGCACCGAGTTCCTCCACGGTCTTGGCAGCAACCCTCACCTGCCCGGCAATACGTTCCATGCCATCGATAGTCTCCCTAACCACTAGAGCACCTGAGCGTGCGGTCTCGCTAGCCTTGTTTGATGTTTCTGCCGCCAGTAGGCAGTTATGGGCGATGTCACTGGAAGTTGACGACATCTCTTCGCTGGCTGTGGCGACATTTGCAATCTGGGAGGCAACCTCTTCTGCCCCGGAGGCGATCTGGTCAGCGGTGGAATGGAGTTGGCTTGAGGAGTCTGCTACCTGTTGAGCCGTCTGCGAAATTTGAAGAATTGCATTTCGCAGGTTACCGGCCATTTTTTTGAATGAACCGGCAAGAAGACCTATTTCGTCTGAGGAAAGGATTTCGACTTCGATGGAAAGATTACCTTCAGCCAGAGTTTCCGCTTGTTTCGCAAGCTGGCTGACTGGAATACTTATTGAGCGTGCGATGAAGATACTGGCAAATAATGACAACCCTGCTGAGGCAAGGAGAAGCAAAGAGATGATAATCATAATTCTATGATTGGTGCTCGCACCTTCGGACACCGCTTGTTCGGCGTCCTTTATGTTTTTTGTTGCCAGTTTTGTCGTTGCCAACTCAGCACCGTGAACAGCTACTTTATACGCATTCATTGCACTATTTGCATCGACTGTGGTCGTAATTGACCCGTTCAAAATTTTCTGGTAGACATCGTTGAAACCAGCGAGATAGGTTCCAAAGTTTTTAGTCACTTCGGCAATGTCCTGCTTTTCTACAGCTTCGATCGATAATTTCTCAAGTGCAGCGAAGTCAACTTTGCGTTGTTCAAGGATCCCATCGTATTGTTTTCGATATGAGGTTACTTTGTCTTTGTCAGCGATGTTAATAAAGATGTCCTTTTCAAACCGGCGCAGATTGCTGGTATCTAACATCGCCCGTTCTGCGTATTCTACTGTCTTGTATGACTCATTGATGTCGTCGGTATGGTTGGACATATTAATCAAGCCCCATATCCCACTACCGCCAGACAGTAACAACAAAGTAAGAACTAAACCGAAGCCAACAGCCAAACGGGTGACAATTTTCATCTTAACCTCTCTGTGTAAGCTGAAACGATAATGGAATAAATGATGGAATGGGTATAGGGGGCAACCCCTTACCGTTGTCGGTGATGGTGAGGCGGGTCGAGGNGACGTCACTACCCCTAGTAGTTGTTCAGCGCCGCCCTGTGGGCAACCCATCTTGGCGCTGATGTGGGCAGTGAAAAATTCTAGACGGGTCCGGAACCGCTGAGCGGCTTCAAGACGCGGGGGGGATATTCATCAGCGTCTCAACCTTTAACGCCAGTTCATTACCCGCAAATGGTTTCTGAATGAAGTTGATTCCACCTGCGAGAATTCCTTCGTTGTCGATGACATTATTGGTGTAACCCGACATGAAAAGGACTTTCAGGCCGGGGTGGGATTCCAATAGGCACCTGTGAAGATCCAAGCCATTCATATCCGGCATCACGACATCCGTTACCAGTAAGTCCACTTGTCTCCCTTCTGCTATCGCCAGGGCTTGTTTCGGGCCTTCTGCCTCAATTACATTGAATCCATGATTGTGAAACAACTCTTTCACCACGCTTCTAACCATCTCATCGTCTTCAACAAGCAAAATTGTGCGGCCACCCGCGCTCAATGCCAGTTGCGGCGAAGCAGTTTCTGGATCTGTACCGGCTACTTCGCCGGCCACCGGGAAATATATCCTGAAATCGCTCCCCTTGCCGATCTCGCTGGAGACCCGGATACTTCCTTCATGTTGCTTGACCAGTCCGTAGACCATTGACAGGCCTAAACCCGTCCCTTTCCCCAAAGCTTTTGTGGTATAGAAAGGCTCAAACAGTCGGGCAAGGGTTTCCTGGTCCATGCCCGAACCGTTATCACTGACAGCCAGCATCAGATATCGGCCGGGAGCGAGGTCGGCATGCTGCTGCGCGTATTCCTCGTCGAGAAGCACCGGTGCCGTCTCGATGGTAATAACGCCGGTGCCAGCAATTGCGTCCTGTGCGTTGACGGTCAAATTCATTATGACCTGTATAAGCTGATTTCTATCGGCCTTGATGCCGGGCAGATCACCGGCCAGGTGAAGCTGGAATTCGATATTTTCACGGATTGTCCTGCGCAGAATTTCATAAAAAGAGGTTACCACCTCATTCAGGTCGATGATCTTCATCTCAAGTATCTGCTTGCGGCCAAAACTCAGAAGCTGTTGGGTGAGTATTTTCGCCTTGTCTGCAGCCAACAGAATGTTATTGAATTTCGCGACATCACAACTGTCGGGCGGCGTGGTCATTTTTAACATCTCCGCATAGCCGATGATTGGCGTCAGCAGGTTGTTGAAATCGTGAGCGATCCCAGCGGCCAGCCGACCGACCGATTCTATTTTCTGCGAATGACTCAACTGGGCCATTAAGTTCTGCTTCTCAGCTTCGTCATCTTTGCGGCTGGTGACGTCCTGGATGGTCCCGAGTGAGAGCAAAGGATTCCCGGCCTCGTCAAAGTTGGTTTCGAATTGCCACTGCACATGCTTGATCCTGTTTTCCGGCGCCTGGAGGCGACAGGTTACCGAACAAAGGATGCGTTGTGCCAGGGAAGAGGTAAAGGTGGCCAAAACGGTTTCGCGGTCATCGGGGTGAACCAAGTTTATAAAACCTTCGAACGAGGCGTCGCACTGTTCCGGATGGCGTTCTACTATCCGGTAAATTTCCTCGGAACAGTAGATGAGTCCTGAGGCATGTTCAAATTCCCAGCAGCCGATCATAGCGATCCGCTGGGCCTCCTTGAGACGAGATTCGCTCTTGAGGAGCAGCTTTTCATGGTCGATCTGCTGTTGGAGCAGGGTTTCAATGGTCCCAGCCATCTTGTTGAACGCCTGGACGCTCTGTTGCATGTCCGGCACTCTGGTGAGGGGTACCCTTGCGGAATGGTCCCCCTCACCGAACCGGTTGGCTGCCGCTGCCAGATCACCCAGGGGAAGAAGGCTCTGTTTGAGGAGCAGAAGGGCCGTGGTCATGCAGGCGATAAAGGCCAGGAACATCAGTCTGAACTGGATGGTCAGGCTGTGCCAGACGGCATCGACCCCGTCAAGGGCGGTTTGCTTGAACGTGTAGGTGCCGTAGGAGCTCCCTCCGGCCTCGATTTCAGAGGACTCCGTCGAGCTTTTCAGGTCGGTCCAGTTTTGAAACCAAACCGGTGCGGCAGACGTCACCGGCTTTAGCGATGCTTCGACAACGTTTCCGTGCCGATCGACCCACCTGAGAGAGTAGATGTCATCGGGCTTGATCAGAGACCGGAAGTATTGCTCAATGGCGGCATAATCGCCGACAATGGCTTTTTCGGTAATGATGGAGGCGATATCGATTTTGTGCTGCTGCACCGATGCGTCACACTTTTCCTGCAGTGATCTCAGGTCGTTTTTGACGAGGATCCAGGCGAACAGGCTGGAACTCACCAGCAGGAAGAGCCCGCTCACGATGGTGAGACGGGCAAAGAGGGTGAGCCTCGGCAAAGCGATGGTCGGCTGAAGGGTCATTTCTTGAGTTCCGGCACCACGGTGGTCCGGTAGAAATCCCAGTAGTTCTGATATTCCTTATTGGATGAGCTGAGAAAACCCAAGGGCGGTTTTTGTCCGATCACGACCGCAGTCGCCTTCAGGATTTTCATCCCTTCCGGGTCCTCGGCCATGCCGGCAAAAGCACGCCTGACCGCAACCACGATCTTGGCAGGGACGCGGGGATGCACGACGATCGGGATACCCTGGTAATCCTGGGACCGCCAGATAACCCGGTATTTGAACTTTTCACGTTCGGCGAATTCTTTTATGATCTGGGAACTAACGCTGGCGGCAGGTACCTTGCCGACCTTGAGCTGAGCAATTATACCCTCCTGATTGGCTCCGAAAATTGGTTTGACGGTCACCCCCTGCCTGACCAGCGCGTCAAAAGATACTGCATAGGCGACAAAGGCCACCGAGGATGGGAATCCCACCTCTTTTCCCTGAAGGTCGCTCATTTTCGTTACTGGCGAATCAATGGGGACCACAAGCTCACCCCTGATCGGCTCCTCCTTGGTCCGGGCAATGACCCGGTATCCGGCGGCAGCATTGTGAGGTTTGAAGATATGGTTGGAGTAAGCGAAGTCATAGCTGCTCTGGCCGATTTTGTCGGAATGCTCATTGGCGGTTTTTTCAACTTGAAGCTCCAGATGAACTCCGCTCTTCAGCGAAATATAGCTAAGTATGGGGTTCCAGTACTCGGCGGTCAGCAGCGCACTGCGCAGCGGTTTGCCTCCGAAGGACCAGACCTTTTCCTGTGCGCGTCCTTGTCTGGCGCAGAACAGGAGCACAAAAAATATCACAAAAACAGTTTGCAGGCGTTTCATGGTGAATCCCTCTCTTCAGGTGCGATTGGATATACTACGTAACGTATCCTCTTTCCCCCGGATTGGGCGACTGCTGCGGTCGGTGAGGTAGGACGGTGATCCTGAACCACGGGAGAGGCTGTCAACGCGGGGAGCAGGAAGCTAATGACGGTTCCATTTTTTGGGTTTGAAATAACCTCGATCCGCCCGCCATGCCTAGTTGCGATCGAGTGGGCTGAAGTGAGCCCCAATCCGGTCCCGCCAGGCTTAGTGGTGAAGTAGGGGTCGAAGATTGTCTGCTGGATTTCACTAGGAATGCCGTCCCCTTCGTCAGCGAAACTTACCTTGGCGTAATCGCCAGCAGGAATTCCCTCCATATTTCCAGGGCGAAGGAACACGTTCTCGGCACTAACTGTCAGGATTCCTCCATTGGGCATCGCCTGCACCGCGTTGAGGATAACATTATGAAACGCCTGATAGATCTGTCCTTCGTCCGCTTCGATGGCAAATAAGTAGCCGTGGATACCAGGTTATTCCGCCCCTTCCAAGGAGAACAACAACTAGACTGTGTGATCCCTTTGCATCTCTTTCTTGAGGTGGTCTATTGTTTCTGACGAAAACTTTGGTTCATGCCACATTGCCCTCTGTTCCCTCCTAGCCGCGTATTTGTAAATAAACTTATCGGCAGGTAATTGCCAATCTTTACATTAATCGTTATAAAACGATGGTTTATAATACGGGGGAGGGGGGTACGGAGTTTTTTGTGGTTATTTTACTTACCCGAAGTAGGGGGCTCGAATCTAAACTTTATTCTAAAACTTGATATTCAGAATGAAGACCACACCTGGTGGTCGGAGTCCGACCACCAGGACACACTTCGAGTCGACCCCGACGAGGCAAACCGCTCAAAAGTTGGGCTGGCGTGGGGCGTGCCCCACGCCAGCCCAACCCAATCCCCCAAAATGCAACCAAACCCGCCCCCATTGAGGGGGCGGGTTTGGTTTTGTCGTTTGCAACTAGCTGAATTATTTAAGGTAATGTTCGGTAATGTCGGACCTTTCGTGTCCCATTTCCAAAGATACCTGACGTAAAGCTTCCTCGTATGTATGCCCACAGACTTGCAGTTCGCCCATCCGGTTTTGGGCAAAATCCCAACGGAGACCGTGACTTCCTGAGTAGTCCTGCCCGGTCGCCATTGCCGCCTCTTTCAAATCAGACAGGTAATTTTTGTAATCCTCCAACCGAAATGCCCCGTCTCCCCCAGCAACCGCCGCTTTCAATTCGGCGTATGTCGCCGGAGACACCTGCAACGTGCGTTCTTTCCCCCCTTTACCATCAACGATGATTCTGCCGCGCAGTTGGCCAGTGATCTGATCTTTGTGCACTCCCCCAAGCTGTTTCTCCACGATCAGACTTACTTCCTTGATCCGGGCTCCCGACTCGACCTGAAGTTTCGCGACAAGTTGGTGCTGACCATCCAGATGGCGTAGCAGTTTTATTGGGTCCGCATAAGCTCGGGGTTCATGGTTGCGGGCACCAAGCTCTTGCGAGCCAAGCAAACGAACAGCCTTCAATTCAAAACTGTATTGTGTGCCTGTTTGATTTTGGTTCGCGTACCGATTCAGCGCGGTTTCAAGCTTTGAGGCCGCCGCAGAATATTGGTCAAATGTCGCACGGCTTACGCCGTCAGTAATTTTTGATTCAAGAAACGCTGCTACATGGCCCCCTTGGAGGCGTTCCATGTCTTTGACCCCATATTCACCTTTTGCAAATTCTCCAATTGCACGCCAAATTTGGCGATACGCGTCTGCAGTGGCATATGAGTGGATACCTGTCTTTTGGGCCACTTCGGCTGTGGTTTTCGCGCCGGACGCCCTAGCGTCCAGTTTCGCCTGGTGCTTGCTTTGACCAATGGCCTTTACTTCCGCATACAGCTGCTGGACTTGGTAGTTTACATTGCCTCGCATGTTTTTCCTTGCCGAAAATTATGTGCCGGTCGGCGGCCCGCAACGTGCTTGAACTCAAAGATTGCTGTTACAGGGGCAATCTGTACCCTTTTTTCCACCCCAGCGAGTGCTGGCTTTTCGGTAGGTGGAATACCGTTTTTTCTCTCAGCAGTACTTGGGTGTACTGTTTTCGGCCCGGAGAAAAGAGGTCGTCACCGAAGGTGATGTGTTACCAGGTTGCTGTGCCGAAGGCAGATGTTACCAGGCTGCAATTGTGGTTATTGTGCCTAAGCTGTACGAAAAAATCAAGGATTTTTTCGGGCGTGCCGCCTTTAGTTCCTTCCTTACGGCCGTAACTAAAGGCGGCACTTATATCAATACGTTATCCCATTTTATCGTTGTAATACAAATTTAGAATTTGACATAGTTCGACCGACTGATAGAATACGCTCAGTTTACGATGTGGGGGGAGTATGGCAAAGCAGAAGACACCGGGGAGCGAACAGGCAGCGGCGATAAACTGGTTCGCCTCCCAACCGCGGGCGATCCAGCTCGAAGCGATCCGCTTGCAAACTGACCTTGTCCGACAATCCCGCCAACCTGGCACGCGGCCGTCGCCAGAATTTTTGCTCGACCATCTTGTCGAGGCGTGCCGAAAAATGCGGCACGAAGAAGACAGCCTGCGCCTGAAGGCCAAACTCTCCCAGTCGGGAGCAAAAAGGGTGCATGAGCACAAAATGGCACGTTTTTTAGCTTCACGTTCAAAACCCAAATCATCGCCCAAACGCGAGGCGATTCGCCTTAAATATTTCCATATGGTCCAGGGGTTACGGCGGGAGGGTAGCTTTGGCTGGCGTAACTGTGCGTCATATTTGAAAGAACAGTATAAGTTCGACGTGACCCATACCTATCTGAAACAGGTGATAGAAGACTTGGAGCGGCTCGAAAATGGCGACTAAATTCAGAAGGGATCTGACGGCAGAGGATTTCAGGTTGATACGGCTGTTCAAGACCAACCTGCTTACCTTGATAAAAATCGGAAAGATTCCCCAGCCAAAGACAATACTCAGGGTCTGCTATCATCAAGAGTGGTACAAGTCGGTCGGTGGATGGAAACCGAACCTATTGATAAAACGTCTAAACGCTCCTTGCTACGGCCTCACTCTGGAGGAGTTCCGCAAAGTCATACGTGGCATTTCCAAGGTAATCCCGAATGTATCCGAGGGGCTCATCGTGAACACGTTTACACGAGCGTCTATCTTCCTGCTCGATGAGGACGGTGGATGGAAATGGGACCGAGGTAGCCATAAGCCGCTAGTTTTTTTAGAGTATTGCAGACTTTCCCCCGAAGGGATGCTAACCCCTCGCAACCCCAACACGGCACGAGCACGGCTTGACAGTATCCATCAGGTTGTAGAACAAGTGGCATATGACAATGACGAAGAGGATGAAGATGTAGCTTTTCAAATGGCCTCGGCAAAAGGTTTATTGGGAGGGATAACAACCGACCAGGTTGCGAAATTGGAACAGCGGTCGGATGTCGTGCAGGCAGAGAAAAAGCAGCGTAGAAGAGAGATTGACCAACGGATAAAGCGGAGGTTGAAAAAACGGCGATGAGGCCCATTCACGGGCTAGAGCCACCCCTCTCCCCTTGTGGGGACAGGGAAACGCGCTAAAGCGCAATTTTAGCAGCTTGCGGTGGATGTTTCGTGGGGTGTGCAGATTGGGTGCTGGTGGGTATTTGTTTTCTTAAAAAGGTTTTCCTCTCAAAATCGCCTTTAGGCAGTTGTGCATTGGGGGGATTAGGGATCGGCGTAGCCGCAGCCCCTTGTCGCCCTGGCCATCAGGCCAGGATCGAGGCGACACATTTTCCCCCTGGGGGAGGGGTTATTCACAGGGGGTTCTGACCTACTACAGGTATGTTTATCTACAGGTAACTATAGGATATAAATAGAGCGTCACCGTTTCAGCGCAAAAGCGTCACCGTTTCAGCGCAAATTTAGTGCAAAAGCGTCACCGTTTCAGCGCGAACAACTTAAACAATCGACAGGGTTTTCCTCTTTTTTGAGACGTGGGTTGCTGATGGAGCAATCAAGATCCCCGCATCGACCGTCCGGATCTGCGCGGCAGGGTAAACCACCAGTACTTTCTGGAGTGCTTCCTTGAACGCTGCTTTGAACTGGCGAGCCACCGAGTACTCCGCACCAAACTGCATCCGGAGCTGGTCCCAGGTGATCGCCGTTTCTGCCTTCAGGTAACTGTTCCTGAAGGTCAGCCACATGTAAAGGTCAAGCTGCATCGGACTACGCTTCAGAGCCTTTAACGCCCGCAGGTCGAGCGGAACGGGTGCGGCCATGACTTCATCATAGAACTCGTCTGAGACGGTCAGGGTCGATTGCCATAGCCCGGCCTGTTCCGAGTTCTGGGGGTGCCACCACGTTTCCGACTTCTTCACGATCTTGAACCCGTCTGTGGCGTCCCTGTTTTTATCATGGTAGTCGCAGGAAATGTAGCAAGAGAAGAGGCGGCGCATCTGCTCCCGTAATCGGGTGATGTCTCCCCTTTCGCCTCCCTGGCGGGCAAGACCGATCTCGCGAAGGAACTCGGACAGGGAACTTCCCAGGGTAAGCGTTTTGCTCTTCGTCCGGATGATCTCTGTACTGATCCACGCCAAGAGCAAGCGCGGAATAGTGCCATAGGGTAACCCCGTCTTTGACGGTGCCAACATGGTGAGGGTATAGTTACCGTTCACACGTACGAACTCGTTACCCTTGGGCTTGCTGTGTGGCATCGTACAAAGTACGAGGGCACGGGCAGTAAAGCCCACATCTCCAGAATCTTGCGCGTCCAGGTCGGCAATCCTCACCGCTGCATCAAGTAGCTTCCCGGTTCCCTTGCTTATCATGCTGGCATCCTCTCGGTTAATCAACGTAGGCGTACAGGGTCCTAGCTATCGTGCGTATATCCTCGGCAGAGTAACCCGCACGTTCCAATATGCCAAAGAACTGTGAGCCAACCGATGCGGCGGATTCGTTGACACGGATAGCCTCCCCTAAAGCATCCCACTCAAGGATTGGGACCCGCGTCACTTGTCACCCCCAAACAGTCGACTGAAGAACCCTCTATTGGATCGTTCCACCTTTTCCATCGCCCACTCGTTGGCGATCCGGCCACTCTTCTCCCGCTCGGCGTTCAACTCGGCTAGGAGCACCTCTACAGTCGCAGGATCAATCACCGTGGGGGGGGCAACAACTGGTTTGTGCTCAAGAAGCTGTGTCAGACGGTCAATGGTGCCAAGGTGTCGCTGCTCCCTCTCGCGGTACTCGACAAGTTGGTCCTTAAGTTGTCGATTCTCCGACTCTAATTGCTTGTTAACTTCTGGTGCTTTCTGTGCAGATACGGCGACAGCCTGGTAGACACGGTACAACTCAGCAGTGTCAACCACGTGCTTCCCTTTGGCGTCTTGCTCAAAGGTTATTTTCCCCGCCTCCTTCATCTTATAAAGCGTTTGTCGTGTAACGCCCGCTTCTTGTGCCGCCGCTGCAATTGACAGTTTCAAAATTGTCGCCCTCCCGTCGCCTGTCGCCATAGTTGACAAATCAGGTTGTACCTGTCGTGTTTTTACCACCGGAACCAGCCCGTTGCAACCATTTTCACTATCGACAACAATGCATGACAATACACTTTGGCACTCCATGGCACTCTGATATATAAATGGTGTACATTCAGATACCATTTAGGCAGCGCCGATGGTGCACTGATGGCAAAAAAAAGCAGGTCTGCTCCCCCTTTGGGGGGGGCAGACCTGCTTTTTTTTGACGATCTTTCGCCTCCAACAAAAAAAAATGTCACTTTTTGTCGGTATTTGGCCCCCCTATATAGTTGGAATACCCATATTTGCAACTTGGTGGGTAACTACATCCCAAGTAAGAGCATCAATCTTATCAAAGGAGTACAACCATGAATCCGAACAACAGGCCACAAAAAGGCTCCACCATTAAGGTTGAGCCGATCCGCGAGCTGAAGGACATACGGCTCATTAAGAAGCTCCTGGCGGGTCGTCCCCGGGACCTCGCCATCTTCACCCTGGGGATCAACACCAATCTTCG
>JGI24143J45723_1000751_pt1 | contig 16397 bp, 17 predicted proteins | sample BarGraIncu00432A_FD_45723 | JGI IMG/M metagenome (IMG submission 45723) | reverse complement strand
GGCGGGAAGAAGTCGTATACAGATACTTTTGGCCAAGACCATTGTTTTTTTATTAGCATTAAATAGTCTTATTCTGATATTTCCGATGCTGGGTATTATATACTGCACGTTAAAAAATGGCTGGGGTATCCCTTTTACTGCCGGAATGGAATTTTATCTGCTTTTTGTGTTTATAGCATTCGTGTTACTCAACTGCGCCATTGGTATGATATCTATGCTTACGGCGGTCTGTTTCCGGGACGTTGGCCGAACTATTGGTATTCCAATAATTCTATTTTTTATTATGATTATGCTGCTGAATGGTAAATACGCCATTCAATATGCACACTTTCTGCCTATTGGTATGTTGGCTCTCGTTACAAACGGCACCGTTCACCCTGTATATGGAATGCTGTTGGGAAGCATTTGGAGCGCTGTTTTATTTGTGCTATCTGCATTAGTATTCCGCCAGGCGGAACTGCGTTGAGGAGGAGAGAAATGAGCAATTTATTAAAACATGAATGGTATGAACTGCGGCACAATTTGATTTTTTGGCTAACCTTGATTATTCCATGTGCCTTTGGACTCATTATGTTTGGTCCTGATTACTTGGGATACGATCCCATGGTACCGGATATTCCGCATAACATACAGGGGATCTTTATGGCTACAGCAGCAGATGGCATCTTACCATTTTTGATTATTACCGGTGCATTTACAGCGATGCTTTTTGGTCAGCAGTTTTCCAACCGAGTCATTGATCACGAGATTTCCGCCGGACACAGCCGGGCAGCTATTTATACAAGTCGGTGCATTGTAGGCTTTATCGTGCCAAACTTGGCAATTCTATTGGCGCTGCTGCTTGGCTGCATACGCTGTTCCTTCTCCCTTCCATTGCCTTCCACTCAATCTATCCCGTATTTTATACGAACAATTGCAATGCTTTTACTGCTGAATTTTTCGCTTATTTCAATTTGCATTTTTTTTGTGATGTTATTCCGAGATACCGCAAAGTCAATAGCCGTTTCTGCACTCTTTCTGTTGATTATTTGCTGGTTCATGGCAGGGTTATTGCAGACAGCCAATCTAGTACCTGGAACTGCTTATACGAATACACCCGGGGTTGCCTTGCTTTTTCATCCGGCCTATTTGATCCGACATGTACTGAGACCTTACCTGACTTTATGGGAAGGGTTAGCGGCAATAGCTGTGGCGGTCGGCTGGGCAACGGTATTTTTAGGTGGTGGTTATTGCGTATTCCGCAGATGTGAACTAAAATAAGATGTTATAAAAGAAGGCGGTGGTTGAATGATTTGGATTTTAATTACGGTATGTATCGCAACGGTTATGTTCGGCGTCCGCCTTTTTCGCATCAAACAGCAGCTTCGCAAGATCACAACACAACTGAATGATCGCACAAGCGGCAGTACCGAGAAAAAAGTTACGGTTTCATTGATTGACAACGATTTAAACAAACTTGCCGCCGCCATCAATCGCAATTTAAATCTGCAAAAAAGTCTCCGAATTGAAGTGCGGCGCAATGATCTTCAACTAAAAGATTCCATTGCAAACCTCAGTCATGACTTACGAACTCCATTGACCTCTATTTTAGGCTATTTGCAATTGTCTCGGAATCCTGAATGTCCAGTGGAAAAGCGTGAAGATTATCTAAAAACTGTGGATGACAAAGCGCATGCGTTAAAAGCTATGATAAACAGTCTTTACGAACTGTCTGTATTGGATGTTAATGAAACGCTGCTTAATGAAGAAAAATTCGACCTAAATATATTGGTAACCGATGTTTTAGTGGGACAATACGAGCTGTTTCAGAAGCACGGAATTAGTCTTCAGGTAAACCTTCCTGATTATCCAATTTGGATATCCGGCGATCACGTTGCATGTACCCGGATTGTGCAGAACTTGCTTAACAATACAATACTTTATGCCAAGGAAAAAGCCGACATTGTTTTGACAAAAGAAGATGCCTACGCAATCCTGTCAATCCGTAATCCTGCGCCGAATTTATCACAAGATGATATTGATCATTTGTTTGACCGTTTTTATACCGCGGATAAATCCAGAAAAAGCAGTGGCACCGGTTTAGGACTTTATATCGTAAAAACATTATTGACGAAAATGAAGGGTAAAATCGTTGGCATTTCTTTAAATAATCAAATTCTTTGTATCGAAGTTGGGTTTATATTGAGTCGTTAAATCTTTTCAACAATCCGCGCTCACTAAACAACACCCCTCGCCTAATCCTATTACGCCATCCGAGGCATAGCCCCACTTTTTTCCCAGAATTTCAAAACACCCTGGAGTATAATTTAACTCAAGGGTGTTTTGATTCAAAGTACTATTTGTCGTAACCTGTCAGTCCCTGAATTAGCAGACAATTTTATTTTAATTTAGTTTTACTTGATTTTCAAATTTTTCCGTGATCCCAAAATTTACAACAATAAATTCATCCGTTTCAAAAATAGAGCCATTTTTCGGCCACTGCGGCTTATCTTTTGCCAGTGCTAATGCTTCTTCCCGCATCGTGTAATTATCAGCCTTGAAGTCGTACCCCAGATCTTTAAAAAACTTGTGCGCTTCGGAAACATTATTTTCAAAATTCCAGCCGACCGCCCAGTCTAAAAAACTATCGCCATTGGATTGAACATATTTGTATGCATATTTGCCGTCCGGTACAATCCCGGTCAGGTTCATATAGAGTTTTCCGGCCAGACTGGTTTTTTCTGCCGAAGTATACTGGTTGATATTATCCGACAACTTATAATCACCCAAGAAAACCACCGGTTTGTCCAAATCGTAATTTGAACGTATTTCCGTGGCAACCTGGTTGACCACGTTGACCTCTTCCTCATACCGCATATAATCAACATAAAACCACTTGTTAATATCATTTAACTGCCAAATTAGTACTATGCAAAGAACCACAACAAATGCTCTTTTTATTTCGATTCTGAACTTGCCTTCTTCTACAAACTGCAACAAAAGCATGAAAACAAAGGCTGTAAAAACACTAAAAACCGAACATGCCCGGTATGGGGTTTCAATTCCCTGGAAGATCGTTAAAGAAAACAAACTCACGATGCTTCCCAAATATAAAGCCGCAATTGTTAATGACCGGTATTTGAATCCCTGCCAGAACATCAAAACAAGTGTTGCTCCAATTGTGATTAGCAAAATTGTGATCGGCAGATAGACGAGCGCATTGTAAAAAAAGCTCAGGGTCACGCCCTTAAACAGCTTTGGTAGATTTTCCATAAATCCCTGATCCCAATGAATTTCCTTAGATGCATTAATGCTTGTGCCAAGCTGAAGGACGATCCTTAAACTCATATCGATAAGAAAGCGAAAAACGATACCAATGATTAACGGGATCACAAAATATACGCCCCGTGAAAACACATTTTTAAATTTTCTGCTATCATCACTGTATAAAAACCGCAATATCAATATGGCAAAAATTCCAAACAAATAGACAACTGCAAACGATTCATACAATGATAACGTCAAGGCTATTAAAAAGGATGCCAAAATATATGGTCCCGGCTTGTTCAGCTTTTTGGTGTCGGTTAATAAAATAAATAATATAAAGGGGATCATCGCATGGCCAAGGCAGGTTTCAAAATTAGAGCCCATATAAATAAATATTTCGGTAATCAACGGATATGAAACAAAAAAACACGCAAAGAACATATATACAATTAATTTTAATTTATCGCCGGTAACCTTTTTGAATAATGAACACCACAATACCGCTGCTGCAACTAGGCACAGTATGGCAAGGAAGTCCAGCACAAACGGCCTGAAGTTATAAATTCCCAATATTTTATCGATAAATACCTGAAAAAAGCGTCCCTGTCTCAGCAACTCGTTTTGCCGATAATAATAATCCATCGCCGTGTCATCGACACTCATACTTGGATGCGTTAATGTGAATCCGTAACTCATGATTGTTACCAGCAACAATGGAATCATAACCCATTTGCTGTTCAGGAAATATTTTACATTTTCTTTTAATTCTTTTAAGTTAACCATCGTTGTCTCCATTAAATTTCTTTTTGAATACTATTATATGATTGTCAATCAAGGGCGCAAAAGAACCTTGCCTTTATGTTATGGCTGTTCACGCTTTGTGGCGTGTCCATTAAAACACTTAATCATTTCAATGAATGCTTCAAGAGCAGAATTTTTCCATATCGAAATACCATCGTAAAATTCTTTATCTATTTCTTTTATAACCGTTGTCGCTTTTTCACGTCCCAATTGAGTTAATGAAAATAAAACGCCTCGATGATCTTTCGGGTTGGTTTCACTTTTTACATATCCTAATTTTTTAAGCTGGGTAATCAGACGACTCACAGAGCTTCGATCCATTGCCGTCGATTCGGCCAAACTGGTAGCGGACGTCGGCCCATTAGCAAGAAGCCAGCGCACGATTAGAAACGCTGCCGGTTGTAATGTTGCATCAAAAATAGCTGCGGTTCTTACATTGAGTGCGTGTGATGCGCTTAATAATGCATTAAGTTGATCACCAAGATTTAACTCAAGCTGAATGCGTGCGGGATTTTGAATTTGATTTACCATTATTTACCTCTCCAAGTAATTACTTGACATATATCAACCATATTTATATATGTGATATATGTCAAGTATATTTCAAATTGTTTTAAACGTCAAGCAGTGAATCTGGCTGAAATTGAAGTTAAGATATAATGGTTAAAACAGGAGACCCAGCGGAGATGCTTTGACAATAACCATCTTTTTGGGTATAATGTATATATATTACAAATTAATGTGAAGTATATGTATTAAGTAATTCTATTGGTGAGCTTGTTTACGTATTCCTTTTGAATGTGGAAATAAATAAATCAACCCATTGAATAGACGCAATGAAATTTACATAGAAAAACATCAACCCTATAGAACTGGGGCTTGGATAAGATCATTATGGTCTTATCCTACACTATCAACGCAGCACATGATGGTATAAAGTGAGTTATCTTATAGCGAAACTTAGGCACTCTAACTCTGTTAACACAGAGTTAGAGTGCCTTTTTTTTTAATAATCGTCCCTTGAAAGGAGACAATATGCAAGAATCAATTGAAGCAATTAAAATAACCAAAGAACATCTTAACAGTGAAACTGCATCGAAATATTTAATGGAGAAATGGACCGATTGGCACTGGCAAATTAAGAATACCATCAGAAAAGTCGAAACTGTTGAAAAAATACTTGGAATAAAATTTTCGGATGAAAAGCGAAATGAAATTAAGAAGACCATTGAAAAATTTCCAATGGCCATCACCCCTTACTACCTGTCACTTATTGATTCGGATGATTATGAGAACGATCCTGTTTTCAAGCAATGTTTTCCAAACATCAAAGAATTAACAATTTCGTCCTTTGACATGGCCGATCCGCTAAGTGAAGACAAAGACAGTCCTGTTCACGGCATTACCCATCGTTATCCTGACAGAGTTTTATTTCATATCAGCAACGTCTGTTCCATGTACTGCCGCTTCTGTACACGAAAAAGAAAAGTAGGTGATGTTGATTCCATTCCCTCCAAGGACATGATCCTCGAAGGCATTGAGTATATTAAAAACACCCCTACTGTTCGGGATGTTCTGCTTTCCGGAGGCGATCCATTTTTGCTGCCTGACGAACAGATCGATTGGATTTTAGAACAGATCACCCAAATTCCGCATGTTGAAGTCGTTCGTATTGGAACCCGAACGCCTGTGGTTTTACCCTATCGCATCACCGACAATTTAGTAAAAATATTGAAAAAATATGACAATCTCTGGATCAACACCCATTATAATCACCCGCGAGAACTCACAAAAACCTCAATACACGCCCTTAAAAAATTAGCCAATGCAGGGATTCCTTTAGGAAATCAATCCGTATTGTTAAGAGATATCAATGATTGCCCGCGAATCATGAAAAAACTGGTTCATAAACTGGTGGCTAATCGTGTTCGTCCCTACTACCTCTATCAGTGTGATTTATCCGAAGGACTTGAACATTTTAGAACCAACGTCGGAAAAGGCATTGAAATCATGGAAAGTCTGAGAGGACATACCAGTGGTTTTGCAGTTCCCACCTATGTCATTGATGCCCCCGGCGGCGGCGGTAAAATACCGATTATGCCTAATTATCTTATTTCCTGGTCCACGGACAAGGTTGTTTTAAGAAACTACGAAGGTGTCATTACCACTTATAAAATGCCGGACAGCTATGAACACACCATTTGTGATTTAAACTGTGAAGGATGTAATCTGCAATTAAAACTTGATAACGACGAAGCTGATCTCAAACCCATCGGAATTTCCAGATTATTATGTGACTACGATAACGATATTACCCTTGTACCCGAAGATCTTGAACGCGACCAACGAAATAAGGATATCGAGGAACTGGTGGTTTAAATGAGTGATATAATCGAAAACTTCGGCCATAGCCTTTTGCAGCATGGCAAAGAAGGCAATCGAATTTATTTAATGAAATTCGATAAAAGAGATGAAAACGGGCTTCTGAAATACCTGGATGACCTTGCTGGCAAAGAAAATTATACGAAAATAGTGGCTAAACTACCTTCCAGCCAAAAGAACCGCTTTGAAGACAATGGCTACGAACAGGAAGCGATCATGCCTTCCTTTTACCAAAGACATCAGGATTGTGTGATGATGTGCAAATACTTATCAGCAGACCGCGCAAAAATAAAAAACGCCTCTGACTTAGAAAAAATTATTCAAAATGTTCAGAAAAAAGCGGGAGAGCCTCCTTCACCATTACCCGGGTTATGGCATCTTCGACGACTAACTGAAAGTGATATACCGGCGTTGGCACAAATCTATCAAACCGTTTTCAAGAGCTACCCCTTCCCCATTTTTGATAGGAATTATCTTCTTGAAACCATGGCCGACACTATTCAGTATTTCGGGGTTTTTACACCGGATGGTCTGGTGGCTGTGGCTTCAAGCGAAACAGATCCTGCCCATTTTAATTCTGAAATGACCGATTTTGCAGTTCTTCCTGAATACCGAGGCCATCAGCTTGCCCTGCATTTACTATTGGAACTTGAACAGCAGATGAAACAGCAGGGCTACCGCCTATTGTATACCATTGCCAGATCCTTATCCTATGGCATGAACAATACCTTTGCCAAGGCCGGTTACCGCTTTGGCGGCACCCTTTTTAACAACACCCAGATTTCCGGCTCAATCGAGTCCATGAACATCTGGCATAAAGAATTGTAAAAAATCACCAGCAATGGTTTCAGTTGGTGTATACTCAGGATAAATAGTGCCGGAAACAGTCTTGATTAATATTTCTGTACTAAAAGACCTTGATATCGAAAAATTTATAAATTAATGGCTGCAACAATATGAAAAATTAGCATGCATTAAAGGTGGTGAAAAGTTATGCCGGAACTACCAGAAGTAGAAACCGTTCGAAGAACGTTAAAAAGCTTCATTATTGGACAAGAAATTAAGGAAGTCAGGGTTCATTACGATAAAATCGTCGTCGGGAACACAAGAAATTTTGTGGAGTCGTTAACCGGACAGACCATTCGAGACATCGATCGGGTGGGGAAATATTTAGTCTTTATTTTGGATAGCACTGCGTTTATTTCTCATTTACGTATGGAAGGGAAGTATAATATTGCCGAAGCTTCAAAACCACTTAACAAACATGAACATATAACCTTTGTGTTTAGTGATGACTCGGAATTACGCTATCAGGACACCCGTAAATTTGGTCGTTTAGAACTCGTGAACAAAGAAACATACCGTCAGGATCTGCCTCTTTGCAAACTTGGACCAGAACCATGGGACGCAGATCCTAAAGAACTATACTCAAAAATACATAAGAGCAGTCTGCCAATTAAAACATTGTTACTCGATCAAAGTATTATGAGTGGCATCGGAAATATATACGCAAATGAAATCTGTTTTTGTATGAAAATGCATCCTTTAACACCAGGGAAACGTATCAGTAAAAAACGAGTATCCGAATTAATAGCCGTATCGAAAGAAATACTGGCGAAGGCCATTGCCCAGGGCGGAACGACGATTCACTCTTTTGACGCCAATGGCATTACCGGGTTGTTTCAAGTCCAGTTACAAGTCCATATGCAAAAATTTTGTGCTGTATGTAATGGGGTAATAACAAAGGAAATGGTTCGTGGCAGAGGTACCTATTATTGTAAAGAGTGTCAGAAAAAGAAAGGATAATCGTCTGTTTGGGGCAATGATGAATATCTTTTACCTAAAAAGCACTCCTAATGAATACAAAAAAAAGCAGCTGGAAAAACAGTATCTGTTCGTCAGCCGTTTTTTTTCATGGTTTAATCAATCGATATTCGCTTGTACTTTTTGCAACAAGAACAGTTAGATTGAACTGGCTGTTAATCTCCTGAACAATTTTATTGATGGCTTCGTCATCAGCGCCATAAATTATGCAGTTGATGGTGTTTTCATCTACAATCAGAGCTCCCACATAATAACTGCCATTTGAAATGGTAATGGTGACACCGCTGACAGATTCAAGAATTGTTTTTTTGATCGCTTCTTTTGCTGTTTCTGTTTCCAGAATCTGTTTTCCGGTAGTGGTGTCGTTGAGTCCGATCAACAGTTCATAACGGTTCGCTTTTTCAAGATTCAACGGATTTGATGAAGCATCCGAGTTTGAACTACAGGCGGTGACACTGAATAATGACAGAACGATGAGGCAGAGGACAAGAGCTTTCTTTTTCAAAGTTTTTCTCCTTACAACAATAAATTTCAGGCGTCTGCAAAACTGCCGCGAGCTTTATAATTACCTGATAATGAAACTTTGAGGATATCGATATGCTTTCAATTACTTTTGTATCATAACATAAAATCGCGGAAAAACAAAGATCCAAAGGATCGAACCGGATGTAAAAGCCGGTCCAAAAGAAGCGTTTAATTCTTCTATTATCAGATAAAGTGACACTATAAGGACAGCAGATCTTCAGCAGTTCGATCCCTTGATTAGAATTATAAAGGTGGATGTACCCTGCGCACAATCCACGAAGTCCCCTTGAAAATAAAACAGACCAAGCCAGAGTTACAAATCCACAGATAATCATACTGTTTTTATTCCAATCCCCTTTTTAAAGATATAAGATGCGCTCAGAAAAGAGCCAAGGATCAAAACCACAGTGATGATGATCTGAACCTGAATGTTTCCCTCATACACCCCGATAAAAGCAAATCGGGTGACATTTACCAATGGATAAATTGGGTTGATATATTTGATTGCAGCCAGCAACCCAGGCAATTTTGAAATTTCAAAAAACACACCGCCTAAATAGGCAAGAGGGGTGATGACAATTGCCAAAACAAAATTCATTTTTTCAAAATTATCAAATATTAATCCACAGATTAAACCAAGTGATGCAAAAACAAAAGATGTTGCGGTCAGGGATAGAACAAATAAAATGGGATATTCAATTTCATACCCGACAAAAAATATTGTTGCCGCATAGGTCAGCAATCCAACTAAAATCCCTCTAAAGACCCCGCCAAAGACAAATGCAAGAATTTTTTCTGCGTTGGAAATAGGGTAACTGTTCAAATCCTGAATGGTATTTTGAAATTTTTGGGAAATGATTGAGAATGCCGGGTTCTGAAATGCAGCAAAAATGGCTCCCATTGAAGCCAAACCGGGCACCAGGAAATGCAGATAATTGACCCCATCGATCCCAACCTGTCGAGTCTGGAGCATTCCACCGAAAATCGCCAAATACAGCATGTTCGAAATCAGAGGGGCTAACACGGTCTGTACCGGCACCTTCATAAAACGATGAATTTCCCGATTCAAAAGCGTTGTAAAGCCTGTTCTGTTATAAAATATGATACGTTTCTTCATGTTCATCTCCTAATGACTGATCAGTTTTAAATAGATTTCTTCAAGTTTTGGTTTTTCCACAAAAATATTGGTGAATTCCAAATTTTTATCAGTTATCATTCGGAAAACTTTTGATAAATCTTTTTTTGGAACTTTCAATTTCAAACTTGTTTTTTCCTCTATTTTGGGATCATAGCCTTTCAAAAATTCAAAATCGACCGAATTCAATTCGTGATCAAAATGCAATTCAATCCTAACTTTATCAGAAAATGAATCCATCATCTGTTCCTTGGGTTCATCCGCAATGATCTTTCCATCATCAATAATCACAATCCGATTGCAAAGTTGTTCTGCTTCCTCCAGATAATGGGTTGTCAGGATGATGGTTGTTCCTGACTGATGCAGCTTGATCAGAAACTCATACAAAGTATGTCGCATTTCAATATCGACTCCGGCAGTGGGCTCATCTAAAATCAGAATTTTAGGCTGATGAACCAGTGCTTTGGCGATTAAAAATCGTCTTCGCATCCCACCTGAAAGATCCCGTAACCGGGCATTTCTTTTTTCTTTTAAATAGAGTGCCTCCAACAATTCATCAATGTAGTCATCATTATTTTTAATTCCAAAATATCCAGATTGATTTTTCAAGGCCTCATCAACGGTAAATACAAAATCATACCCGGTATCCTGCGGAACAATCCCGATTATTTTTTTAGTTTCAAGTTCATTCTCATCAATATTGTATTTGCCAATTTTCACCATTCCTTGTGTTTTTTTGACATTACCAGCCAGTATATTGATCAAGGTACTTTTACCTGCACCATTTTGTCCCAGAAGCGCTGTAAATTCTCCCTCTTCGATCTTTAAATTGATATTTTTTAAGGCCTCTTTATTTCCTCTCTGATAGGTTTTTGATAAATTGCTAATCTCCAGCATACACTTCCTCCATTTCTGTTCTAAACACAAAACTATAATGTTCCCCTTGTCTAGACATATTTTTTAATTTTCTTAATCTACCTGTCTGATGACGTTTTGCGGAAATAATTTTCTCGCTTTTTCATCATTATCATAATAAATGAATAAAATTTAAAAATTACGAGAAATCTCCATTATTTCTACACATCAATATTGTACTATAACTTCAGAAGATTATACATAAAGTTTACAAACGTGAGAAAGCTGGTGAATAAAATGATGGGATTTAATATGTTCGGTTGGTATGGAATGAGTCATATGGTTGGCATCCATCATGGATTTGGTCTAATAGGAATGGCAGGAGGCGCTATTATGTTTATGATTTTATTGGTAGTATTGATCGTCGTTGTGATTGTTTGGTTTTCAAAAAACGGAAATCAAACAACACATCGATTTTCAAATCAACCAATAGTAGATCGTTCTTTAGAAATTTTAAACGAACGATATGCTTTAGGTGAGATTGATGATGAAGAATATTCAAGGAAAAAATTGGAATTACGAAAGATTCATTAATCATTGAATGTGTGAAAATCACAGACAAGTTGTTAAAAACACCGAAAATGAAGCAATTAAGACCAGCGGAGCGAATCAACTCCCTGGTCGAGTGTTGCGGAAAAAGTTGATTAATGTTTTGCTGACACTTTATTATAAGTTTGTTGTTTTGGACATGATCCTTGTATCAAGATTTTGTTGTAACGTTTATTTGTTGGGCGACAAGACCGATTGTCGCCCTTTTATTGTGTGCTTTAGCTTAAAATAAAAAGGCCCCTTGGAGAGGGGGGCAGCTTGAGGTTGGCAAACCAATTCAATGCGCTCTCAGGCGCTACAGGCACCAGCCCATTATAATGGCTATTCAAACCACCGGCTCAGCCGGTGGTTCTGATTTTTTCAAAATCTTTTTGCTCATTACATCGATGCATTCATCAATAAATCATTACAACCCTCGAAATTCTCAATCGTTAGGCCCGATGACTGACATGGAATAAAATATTTGTAGCCATTAGTTCTACAAGTATCTTCAATTTTTCAACCATTTCTTTTGTCCAACCTGAATAATCAACCAGATCAGTAAGAAAACTACCCATGAAAAAGTCACATATTAAGTCTCATTTCTGGGAATACAGAAACACTGTGGGGCTATTATAAATTTAATTAGAAAGATTTTCCCTCACAAAAATCAATAATTTTTGCTGCTCTTTTTCCGGTATCCATTCACGCAATCTCGCTGCAGCTATCGGCATTTCCCATCTTTTTATCTCTTCCACCGAAACATTTGTTATTTTCAAATATTCTTTAAGATAGTCATTATATACTTTTTTCTTCAATCGACTTAAAATAAAATTTGCCAAACGGGGAACCCTTTGGATTTCGCTAAAGTTTAGAATGATACCAGTACGTGCTACATCTGATAATCGATCACCCTTACAGGCCGTCATCCAATCGATAATAATATAATTGCCGTTTGACAGCATAATATTATCTGGATGAAAATCGAAATGACAAAGCATGCTTCCGTTAGGCAGAGAATCCATATATTGGTATATTCTTTGCTTTTCAGTATCAGAAAGTAATGGAGTGCCATCAATATCCCGCTTTAGCTTTTCTTTCACCATCGGCAGTTTAAAATCAATTGGCTTTTGTATGTTTACATGGCATTGCGCTAACAGATTAGAATATTTACCAAATTTCCACGGCTTTGACACCATTTCTTTCAGCATGGTTTTTCCTGTTATTCGCTCATATACTGCGCCAACTCTACTATCGACATGAACGATCTCAAAGGGTTTGGGAGTAGCATGTAATAGATTATAAACGCTTTTTGTGGCATTAAATTCATTGTTGCACAAAATCTCTGGTAAACCATTGCGATATAATTTTAGAATTTTATCTGTTTCCCATTCATATATCTCAGCAGTATTACCTTGGCCTAATAACAATCCTTTTTTTTCCATAATATTTACCCCAATCAATTATTAGCTGATTCGATCACTAATATTCTCTATCGTCTTTCATCCCGTAAGAACCATCGCTGATTTTAGTTTGCATTTCATGGTTTCGATAAAAATCATCACACCTACTATCTGCTCCCAAATGATACTGTTACAAATGGTCTGTCCCCGATTCCCCTTGTATCCACTTCTCAGACAGCTAATGCTCAAATAATGTATTTCATTAATGCATAAGATATTTTTTCATCAACAAACCCTAAATCTTTATATAGTGAATAACCATCTTCTGTAGCTTTTAATTCAATAAAATCAATTTTTTGCTCTTTTGAATACGATAACAACATCTCCATTAACAACTTAGCAATTCCTTGTCTTCTATATTTCGTACAAGTATAAACGCTTAACACTTCTCCAATAATTCCAGTAATAAATCTAGGATTTGCTGGTTTTTCTATTTTTAATAATAATGCCGTTGCTACAATCTTATTTTGTTCTTTCGCAATAAATGCAATCATATCTTTACCTATATGCTTCTTGAAATATTCAGGTAATTGTTGTTCAATTGCCTGTTTTTGATCACTTGTAACCTTTTTGAAATCTTCAAAAATATATAACATTCTCATTTGGATCAACTGTTCAATATCACTGTCAGCAGCTATCGAAAATTCCATATCTCCCTCCAAGTTATTTTATAATATACTCAAAAGCCTTCCATATACTAGATACAATGAGCTTATTGAGTTAACAGGGCATATTAATTAAATAAAAGCGGTTACGGATATATGAAAAAGTCGCATTTTTACCAGTTTCAAGACTTCGTCCGCCTTCAATTTTTTAAATAGAAGTTAATGACCATATCAACTAAATCATCGCGCTGCTTTTGGTTATGAAAGTCAACTCCAATTTCATCATAAAGCAGTGGACTTCTCAAAAAAACCGACTGAAGTGTCAGTAGCATAAAACATGTCCTTCTTTTCACTTCCTGATCATTTATATCCTCATGACAGGCTTGGCGTAATAATGGGAAATAAACTGCCGCTGTCTGAGCTGTGTTATCATTTTGATTGACCCCCGTCAAATCAGTCAGAATGGACATACGTGATATGTTTTCATGTGTTTCAAGGTATGTATAGGTATACTTTGCCATATACCGTAACTTCTCTTCCGGTGTCATATCAGAAAGAGAGTCATAAACACTTCTAGTTTTGTTAATCACCTCGCTGATAATCTTCTGAACACACTGCTTAATTAAATTCTCTTTTGTCTGATAGTGATAATTAACAAGGCCGGCTCCTATCCCGACACGTTCACATATGTCACGGATAGTAATATCCTCAGGATTGCTTCCTTTTTCCTCAATCAACTTTATTGTCGCTTCAATAATTTCATTTTTAACATCTTTTTTCATAAATTCTGTCCTTTTACATTTTATTTTACGATAAAGTATGCAAATCGTGCAATAACCGATTTTGCAATTATTGCCACGGCCATAACAATCAAAGCCATCTGAGAATTGCTGATAATTGGGACATTCCACTTAAATACCTGGGTCAGAAATGTCAACATGGCAATTATTCCAATTATGTATCCTAAAATAGACAATGGATGAGCCGGAACCGATGCGATGAATTTTCCAACACTCAGAGTACACAGCAACATACCCAAAATTCCAAGAACAATTGTTGCCGATCTTGCTCCCTGAATAAAAAAAACTTTCCATCCGGACAATCCAATTACAGCCATTCCAATTGCAATAATGATTTCAAAGATAAGGATCGAGATATCTTTCATTTCTACTTGCCTTCTTTCAAAAATAATAACTGAACGCTATTTTGAATACCGTTCAGTTATTATTTTAGTGCTTTTTATTTGTTATGTCAAGACCGAATAAAAACAAAATATCAAATTAATAGATGATTCGATCACTAATATCTTCTATTGTTTTACAACTGGTAAGAACCATCGCCGATTTTAGTTCGCTTTTTATGGTTTCGATAAAAAGTTTTACACCCTCTGACTGCCCCCCAAATGATGCGGTTACAAAGGGTCTTCCGATAAGCACGCCATCGGCTCCAAGAGCAAGCATTTTCAGCACGTCAACGCCATTTCTAATGCCACCATCGGCAAGTATTGTCAATTTTCCTTTTACTGCTTCTGCAATTTCAGGAAGTACATCGGCAACACCTGGCGTTTGATCAAGTACTCTTCCACCATGATTTGAAACAACAATGGCACTGACTCCAGCCTCTAGGGCAAGCTCCGCTTCGTCCACAGTCATTATTCCCTTTAGAATAAACGGAAGCTTTGTGCTTTCAACAACTTGTCTTATTTCCTCAACTGTTTTGGGTCCCACTGGTTTTCCGTGTAGGGCCAGCGTAATCAGTCCTGCTGCATCAATGTCCATTCCAACTGCGTATGCACCTGCTTCTTCTGCTAACTTTATCTTTTTAATTACATTGCTGTTTTCCCAAGGCTTAATGATCACAATGCCACGTCCATCAAATTTCTTTAACTGTTCGAGATTTGTGGTTAAAAATGAATCCACTGCCGTATCTCCGACCATTGGATAAATTCCCGAATTGACACATCCTGCTATTACCCACTGGATATATTTTTCTTCGGAAAACTTGCCGCCCATATTCAGGGTTGTCCCGGATACGGGTGCTGCAAATACCGGGACATCCATTCTTTTACCAAACAAAACGGTTGATGTGTCCGGATTTTTGGCATCGTGAATGACTCTCATGTTTAGCTTATAAGCATCTAATGATTCAATATTTATTTTAAAAGCTGCTCCTGTACCTTTACCACCCATTCCCGGGACTTGGCCGGCACAAGCTTTTCCGTTACATACGGGACAGACTTTGCAGCTTCCATTTAAATTCTCCCGGGCATTTTTTTCAACTTCTTTATCGTTCATATTATCCCGCTCCTTTTTAAAGTGATTTCGCGATTTGATCAATGAAATTCGCAATCTCTTTTTCCCGATTTTTGCTCTTCCAACTGATGATAAAAGAATTGTCCACTTTTGCGTTTTTCGCTTCAACCGCACTTCTGATCTGACGAATTGCTTTATTTCCTCCGGTAAATTTAGAAGCCATCTGCTTCGTCACAAAGCTGAAAACTTTCTTCCCGCTGAGGCTTGATACCTGTGTCAGATACGCTTTCATCACCCCTGACAAAGAGAATGCCCATACCGGACTCCCAAATATGATGACATCATAAACAGATACATCCGGAAGATGCCTGAATTCTATTGAATCTTTCGGCCCAGGGTCGTCGCTCACCGGAATGACCCGATCAATCACAACATCCAGGCCCCTCTTGACAAGAGCATCCCGTAATTTTTCAGCCACCGAAAATGTGTTGTTCGTTTTCGAAAAAACAATGATTCCAATTTTCATCATAATCCTCCTCTTGCTTTTTTTATCATCTTCTCTGTCTATATACCATACATCTTTTTATCCCGCTTTTCAAGCTTTGTTCCAAGAATCAATCCATAACGTTTTTTTGAAATTTGAGTTCAGCATTTTTTCTTCGATGCTGGCTCTTTTTTTCCTTGCAACTCATAAAAACCGCTTTGCAGATAATTCTGCAAA
>JGI24143J45723_1000747_pt1 | contig 16465 bp, 11 predicted proteins | sample BarGraIncu00432A_FD_45723 | JGI IMG/M metagenome (IMG submission 45723) | reverse complement strand
GTAATCAACACTTTTTTTGTTGTCATTTCTCTGAAACCGTGCTCGGTTTATCTGGATTTTATTCAGAATTCCGCCCCAGCCCAATTCCAGCCCGATACTTAAATCGGGACAGGTATGCGTAAAACTAATTCCTCCGGCGCCTAATTTTCGGGCTTCGAATCCCAATTTCTGGTTCTCATCCGGATATTTAAAAAAGCGTGCTTCGTCGAGCTGCCAGTTGAACTCACCGACAATACGTTCATGTGGATTGATGATAACGGGAGTATGATCGAGAAAAAATGCATAATCAGCCGCAAAATTATTTTCATCGTATGAAAAGCCATTTACTTTGGATGGCATCTTGCTGACAAACGGGTACGGTTGACCATTATCGACGCGACAATTGTGATCGCCGCAATTAATTCTTTCACTGGCAACAGAAGAAGTTTCTCCTGTTGCCGGACTAAAAGCGGCAGCTTTGCCTGACCAGTGGTAAACTAGAAATTCAGGGTTATCGACATAGAGATCACGTTTATGATTCTGTGCAAGAAAAAGGTTTCTTTCCTGCAGTTTTTCTATCCTTGCATTTTTAATGATTTTTGTTCTCATAACTCCTAAGATTTATGATTTTTATGGTTTTTGTACATTCTCATATGCATTGCTGTCCCAGTTTTCTGGAAACTTATCTTTGCCTTTAATATATCGGCCAATTTGTTTTAAGGTTTTAACATCAATATCTCTTAAACGACCTTCGTAATTTGGACCAATATCCAATGAAAAAATATTTCCATATTTCATAGCACCTAAATAATCCCGGTATATCTTTTCAGCTGGAAGTACCAATTTATCATGTTCAGGGAGAGAATAAAACCAATCTGCTCCACCTTTATGTTTAGGCAGTATTGGATAAGTAAATTCAGAAACCAGAAAATTATCGTAATTTGCATGGATATGGTTTTTGTAACCTACAGCGTTTTCATCACCTATGGGACCAGGCTTTCCCCTTTCACGGATGTTTAAACGTCCTGCTGTTTCGCCTGAATTAAAACCCACAAAACAATTAGGTTGGAATTGATGGACCCACTCTACTGTGGCATTATGAATCAGACCACCATCTCCAACGGCATGATCCATCCAGAAAAATTCAATAGGACCATATTGTGTACAAAGCTCCTTTAATTGTGCCTTTTTCATTTCTGGGTTTATGCCCAAGCCTGTATTACTACCTTTTCCGTCTATTGCACCAGGCCAATTCCAATCTCCTTCAGAAAAATAAAGTGCCAGTTTAATGCCATATTTATCACACGATTTGCGAAGTTTTGCCAACACATCGATTCCCAAAGGGCTATTGGTTACTTTTTTTTCAGTGGTTTTAGTATTCCACAAACAAAAACCATCGTGATGTTTTGTCAGAAATAAAATATAACCCATTCTGGCATCTTTTGCAACTTTACACCATTGGTCTGTATCGCAACCCTTTGCTTTAAAATATGTGGCGTCCTTGTCCAGAGTAGGGGTCCATTCTCTTCCCGAGAAGGTACTGAACGACCAACAAATAAACATGCCAAATTTCAGCTCTTTGATCTGCTCTGCCCGATCATTATCATCAATCTTTTTTGTATAGTCAGGATCAGCTTTTTTTACGAACCCAGTTAGTAGGATTGCACAAATAAGGACAATAAATGTGTTTTTAATTTTCATGGCTTTTTTCTATAATGATTAGATATACAATAGTACAATAACTTTGCGATTGAATATATAATTTTAAAAAGTTATAAATACTTCAATAAATCAAGAAAACATTTCGTGATTTTCACTTAAAAGCACTGCTTGAAAGTAAAGGAGATTCTATTTTTTCACATAATCTAAAGGCAAATTGTTGTAAACACGAGCGAGTACCGCAATATTTCGTTCGTCAGCTTTTAAACTATCAACAGATTTCGAAAGATAATAATCAACTGGTGTCATCATAAAATCTGTATCAGGCTTGGTAAAACCATAAAGCCCAACATTTTCTTTGATTGCAGCAGGCACAATCTCTGCTGGGTCTTGTTTATTCCAATTTGCTAAACATGTGATAAGTTTAGTCTCACTCCCAACTAATCCTCGCATAACCTCGGTTTTTGCAATATCTCCTGCTTCGTTCATTAACCAATCTACCTCTTTTAATAGATTTGAACCGGCATACTCCTTACTATTAATATCATAAGCTGTTAGCCAGATGATACATTCAGGCTTTGTTTTCTTTGTCACTTTTCTAATCTGCTTCCAAGCCCTATCAATTGCTTTACGACGAAAATCCAATTCAATTTCAACGGTAATTTCATCTTTCCCGGGAAAAGATTGATTCATTAATTCCTTGTACATTATTTGCTCACATGGCAACCATTTTAATGGAGAAAGAGGGTCTCTTCCACCTCCCGGATTATAAAACCAGTCTAGCATAATACCATCCATATCGGTTTTCTTTATAGCATCTTCGATAGTTGAGGACAAGTAATCGATATACTGAGTAGTAAAAGGAATTTGTTGGCCATCCATTCGGTAGCATAAATCGGGATGATCTTCTTCCCATTTATTATTTGCTCCAACACAAAAATAGCCAAATACTTTCATGTTCTTTTTGCGACCGATTTTCACCATATTTGTAAGAAAATCGTATTTTAATCCCGGTTGTTCCGGAATAATTCCATTTTTGTACCAAGCATATCCATTACATGAAACGCCAAATGAATGAACCACGTTACACCCCAAATCCTCGTACCATTTCATCAAAATCTCTGGATCTGCATCGGCCCACAAACCTGGTTTGGCAAAACCATGAGCACCTCCCGGTCCCCAATTATAATCAATATTATATGCTTTAATTGATTCGTCAATTGAAACATTGGTTTTATTCGGATTGTTACATTCACTAAATAAGGTACAAATCGTGATTATTGTTAAAAAAAGAATGTTCTTATTCATAACTTAGCTATTTTTCTATCCATTTTTCAAATTTTTAAAGTTGTTTATTAACCAATGCATTTATATTCAACTTTAGCAGATTCTAAAAATCATTATTGTAGTTCAAAAACGTTAATTTTTCACATAATCTAAAGGCAAATTGTTGTATACACGAGCTAGCACCGCAATATTTCGTTCATCACCTTTTAAACTATCAATTGATTTTGATAGATAGTAATCAACCGGAGGCAGCATTGAACCCAAAACAGGTTTGGTAAAGCCATATAAACCAATCTTTTCCTTTATAGCAGCCGGAATGATTTTTGCAGGATCCTGTCCGTTCCAATTGGCAAGACAGGTTACCAAACGAGTGTGTTTGCCCAACATGTTACGCACAGATTCTGTTGTAGCAATATCACCGGCTTCATTCAATACCCAATCGACTTCTTTTAACATATCCGATCCTGCTATGTCTTTGCTAGTAAGCTGGCACGACGTCAACCAGATGATACAATCGGGTTTTGTTTTCTTTACTGTTTCCCGCATCCTTTTCCAGCAACGGTCAATGGCTTTGCGACGAAACTGAAGTTCAATTTCAAGTGTTATTTTATCCTTTCCGGGGAATGGCTGACTCATCAACTCACTATACATTACCTGTTCGCAATTCATCCAGGCCAAAGGAGGATAGGGCTCCATTGTAGTTCCGGGATTCCATAACCAGTCAATAAAGACACCATCAATATCAGTTTTCTTAATGGCATCTTCAATAGAAGCGCATAGGTAATCAAGGTATTGTTTTGTATAGGGAATATGAGGATTGGACGGAGATCCATAGCTTAAATCGGGATGTTCCTGTCCCCATTTCGTGTTAGAACCAGCACAAAAATATCCAAATACTTTCATATTTTTCTTATGCGCCAGCTTTACTTGTTCTGTTAAAAAATCGTGTTTTAATCCTGGCTGTTCTGGTACAATCCCATTTTTGTACCATGCATAACCATTACATGAAACCGCAAAAGATTGTATAACATTACAACCTAATGCTGCATACCAGTTGACATGATCCTTTGGATTTGCATCTGCCCATAAACCCGGTTTGGCAAAACCATTAGGACCACCTTCCCCCCAATTAAAATCAATGTTATATGCCCTTATTCGTTCATTATTTGTGGTTTGTGAATTGCTCACAAATCCATTAAAAAGGGCTATTAATATTATTAGAAATGTTCGTTTTTTCATTGTTTGTAGTTTTTTTCATTGTGCGTTATAAACGTAGTTTATTACATGGATGAATCTTAATCATTTAATAATCAGAAATTAATCTAAGTGATTCCTTTTACTTCAATCTTTGAAAAAGTAATCCCGTTTCCGAGACACTTTTTCAAAAAATTAAAATTCTCTTATTATATCACCTTGATTTTGAATGACCATGCATAACTGCAAGTTGTTGGCCGGGCTTTCTGTCGTGGATAGGTGATTGTTAAGCCGTTGGTTTCATCCCATTTCCATTTAAGATCACCCGGAACACCCAGCATCGTAATTTTCGAACCCTCAACCGGTTTTACCGATTTCAATTTGAATTCATCGCCCTGCCATTTCAGAAAGATTGCATACACATCGTTACCTTTCGAAGTGAAACATGCGTCACCTTCCTCCTGAACTTTCCAGAAACGTGTGCCATAGATTGCCTCCCCATTTGTCTGAAGCCACTCACCCAATTTCAACAAAGGGTATTGCTCGTAATCGGGTATCGCACCAGCAGCAGTCGGTCCTACATTGATATCGAAATTACCATTCTTACTTACACCTTTAATGACCTTATCGATAAACTGTTTTGGTGACAGGCAATCTTCTTGATCGGTATCCTGATTGTACCCAAATGTTTTTGCAATTCCCTGCCAGTACGACCATTTGTGCGTGAGCGAACCTTCATTTCCTTTCTCGAAATCGTATTCTACGTTGTACAAATCGCCGTGCTTGCCGCGCTCATCCTTACCAAACCGGTCGTTCACAAAAACCTCTTGGTTACGTTTGGCAGCTTCATTGTAAAAGTAAGACACTACCTCTTTCATTTTCCAGAACGATTCGGGGTGATCCCATTCTCCGTCAAAGTAAAAAAAATCGGGGTGGTACAAATCAATCAATTCCTTAATCTGCAGAACCATGTAATCGTCGACATAGTTATTCACCTTTTTCAATCCTGCATAAGGAATATCTTTGCCCGTATACAATGGGTTATACCACTCGTAAAGCGAGTAATACAATCCAACTTTCAGGTTTTCCTTGCGTCCTGCTGCGAAAAATTGACCGAGCAGATCTTTTTTCGGACCCATCTTCATCGCGTTGCGATCGGTGTATTTGGAGGGCCATAAACAGAAACCATCGTGGTGTTTAGAGGTGATGAAAATATAGTTCGCCCCCATCTTTTTAGCAAACTTTGCCCATTCTGTTGGTTTGTAGTTTTCGGCTTTCCATTTTGGGATAAAGTCATCATAGGTGAAGTTCTCGCCATAGTTCTCCTTGTGGTAGGCAACCGTAGGATTTCCAACCTCTTTCATTCGGTTACCGTACCATTCGGCGTAAGAAATTCCCTTTTCACGTGGAGCCCACGCCGGAACAGAGTAAACGCCCCAGTGCATGCTTAGCCCGACCTTGGCATCATCGTACCATTGTGGCATTTTATGCGTGTCGAGCGACTCCCAGGTCGCCTTATAAGGACCCTGCGCCGTTACCTTCGTCAATGAAAAGGCGCCAATAATCAAACAATTAATCAATAACAATTTTAAGCGCATGGTTGTAGATTTAATATTTGTTAGAGGGGTATGTGAATTTCACATATCTCAATTTGTTTAAAAAAAACAGGTCCATAAAGTATTACTGGATCTATAAATCTATGAAAAAATAGTGAATAGATTATACTCTGAAGTTGTCTGTGTTATCTCAGTATTATCTGTATGGAGCAAACAGATAAATACTGAGACATAACATAGATTTCCAAAGAAGTGCCTTTGTCCTATCCTCTAAAGGGAAGGATATTTAGGAACTTTTAATTTATATTTTTCAATAGAGAGGGTTTTGAATTAACAATTTATTTTTATTCATTTCATCCAATTTGATAGGGAAAAAGTAAAAACGATCTTTCCAATCTCGATCCTGAACATGAATGATATCGTAAGTTGGCTTGACCTTACCGTAGGAATATTTGATATCAAGCCCGTATGCTTCTGTTATAACTTGCGGAGCAATCATCCATCTACGAACATCAAAAAAACGTTGATCTTCAAACATTAGTTCAATTTTCCTCTCATGTCGTAAAGCTTTCCGTAATTCACTATCACTTGCGTTAATATCGGGTAGTCCTGCGCGTTTTCGTATTATGTTAATATAGTTTCTTCCTTCACTATATTCACCTAATTCTATGCATGCTTCAGCATAACTAAGTAAAATTTCAGCGTACCTGATAAAACGCCAAGGAATTGTAGTTACAACCATCGGGGCATTAACCGAGATGTCCTGAAATTTTCTTAAGTAATATGATGTATAAGTTCCATTCCAAGTTGTAACTGGATTGTTTAGTGCGTCAAGACCACCCAACCACGTGCCATCAGCTCGTTCGTATTTGCCAGTTTGAATAATTCCAATAGGGTCCGCGGCAATTACATCTGCCGGTCGTTGTCTCCATTTCGCTCCGTCATAAAAAATATCGACATAAAAACGTGGTTCCCTATTTTTATACGGATCTGCCTTTTGTTCCGGGTTATTCCAGTCGAATTTTTCTCCGTTTTTCATTTCGAAATCATCAACCATGCTATTAATAGGACTAACATTTGCCCATCCTTTATACCCTGCAGGGAGATTCTGCTGACCTATATTCATTGTCCAATCTTGGTTAGATTGGGTAAAAGTCCTCACAAAAATATCTTCACTGGTTTGATTCAAGGTGAATACCTCATCGTAATTTTGAGCAACCGAATCTCCTTGTGCCGGTTCTCCTTTGTGAAGCTTATATAATTCTAAATCCATTACAGATTTTGCTGCGTTTTTGGCTGCTTGCCATCTTGTATTTCTATCATCTCCAACAAATCCAATTAATTCCGGATTTGCGTAGCCTTTTGTCCATGAGGCATTTGAATTATATAAATCACTTGCAGCATACAAAAGGACTCTTGTTTTAAGTGCCAATGCTGCTCCTTTTGTAGCTCTACCATAATTACTGCCCTCCTCTTTAAGTGGTAGTAGTTCCGCAGCTTTATTGCAATCTTCAACAATAAAATTTATGCATTCTTCAAAAGTATTACGTGCTGCCAAAAAGTCATCCTTTAGTCCATATGCTTTTTTAATTATTGGAGCACCACCGTACAGAAAAACCAGATTGTGATAATGATAGGCTCTTAAAAAATAAACTTCACCTAAAAGCCTCTTTTTTAATTCTTCATTCTTGTATGTCCTTCCTTCAACTTGATCAAGGAAAAGATTACATGCTCTTATATATTTGTAATGGTGTTCCCATCTCATTTTTTGAGTACGACTCCATGTATCAAAAACACCATAATCACTCGGTGTGATAAGGCTTTTCATAACATTTCCATGTCCACCGTCAGAACCTGGATCGAACATTGACTCATCTGTAAATACTCCTATCATCGGTCTATCAAAACTATGGCCTATATTCCAATAAATATTGTTTACGAAATGTTCCATCATTGCAAGATCGCTCCAAACAGCTTCCTCTCCATACTGATCCATAGGTTGCTTATCAAGAAAACCTTTACAAGAACTGAATTGTATCAGGATAAAAAAACCTATGAAATAATAGATTATTCTTTTATAAATGATTTTTTTCATGTTTACAAATTTTAAAAGGTTAAACTAATTCCTCCATTAATTACTCTTTGAGCTGGGTAGGGTTGACTTTGTCCACTTAGGCTGAGTTGTTCAGATTCAGGATCGAAGTCTTTCATATCCGGACTAAAGGTTAGCAAGTTATAACCACTGATATAAATTCGAAGGCCTCTAATGCCTAACTTACTGTTAAATGTTGCTGGTAGACTATATCCTAACTCCATGGTTTTAAACCTTATGTAATCTGAATTGCGTAGAAAATAAGTATTACGGTTATTTCTCCAATATTCAGCATCACGGTTAAAAGCTCTTGGTCCGCTGGCATCTGGATTTTCCGAAGTCCATCTATTATCATAAAAATCTTTAAGAAAATTACCAATCTGGCCAGATTCTGTAGAAATATATCTCACTGCTCCAGCAGCGCCTTGGAAAAGAACCGAAAGATCAAATTGTTTGTATGTCAAGCCAATATTAAGTCCTCCTGAAAATCTTGGTATATTATTTTTTTCATTTCTAACCCTATCCAATCCGTTGATTACCTTATCATCGTTTGTATCCGCAAAAATAATATCTCCTGGTCGTGCATTTTCCCAATGCGGATATGAATCAACAGCCGCTTGATCTCTAAACACTCCAAGCGAAACATAATATAGATCCTGACTTACGTCACTAGGATTTGTTGGAATAGGTTTCCCGGTTGATTCCTGCCATTTCGGACTTCCGGGAGTTTCGTCCCAAAATGTAATTTCATTTCTAGAATAACCTGCATTGAAAGAAATGTTGTACCCTAAATCCCGAATCTTATCACGATAGCTAATATTAAAATCGTAACCTCTGTTGGTTACTTTTCCAATGTTTTCACGTGGTAAGCTAAGACCAGTTGAAGTTGGTACTGACGCATTTCTCCACCATAATATATTGGAACGCTTGTAATCGAAGTAATCGAACTCGACATAAAGTTTTTTGTCAATAAAATAGGATTCAAAACCAACATTTGCCTGATCGGCAACTTCCCAGGTAATGTTTTCATTTGGTATTCTTGCTTCATAAAGCAATTTATTTGCTTCAGTAAGTCCAAAATTATATACATTCCCACTATAACCGTAAGAAGATAAATATTGCCATTCACCAATCTGGTCATTTCCAGTTTGTCCGTATGAGGCTCGTAATTTAAAATCTTCAATAAAAGTGAGGTTTTCTTTCCAGAAATTTTCTTCAGATAATCTCCATCCAACTGAGACGCCAGGGAAAAATCCAAATCGGTTTTCTTTGGGAAACATATAAGAACCATCGTATCTCCATACAAATTCAAAAAGCAATTTTTCATTATAATTGTAGTTGACTCTACCAAAATAATTCAATCTTGCATTTTCATACGATACTCCACTATTGTCTTTATCTTGCCCGCCACCTGCAAATAACTCAGGAATAGCTGTCGAAACGAAATGTCTTCGGTATGCATTAAAATTGTTTCCCTTTCCTACCCTTGATTCTACTCCTGTCATTAAATTTAATCCATGTTTATCCAGTTTTATATCATAATTCACAATACTATTAAGCAAGAGGCTTTGGTTGTCATACATATATTGTGTTAATCGAGCATCAGTGAAAGGAACAATCGCTGAATTAAGAACCGGTATATTATTTTCATCATAGGTTTTTTTATCCCAGGTATTTACTTCCCATGGAGTTTCAAAGCGTTTACGGTTTTGAAATGACTTATCCAAATTTGCACTTCCAGTTAATGATAAACCTTTGATCCATGGAATTTTCACATCAATTTTAAAACTGCTGTTAAGTGTATAAACTTTATCATTATCATAACCAGCAGCATTTGTGCTTATCGTAACCGGGTTACTTCCTTCAATTATATCAGGACCCGGGGCTCCATTAGGCCAGATGGCATGTATGTTTGGATTTCCCAAAGTAGCGGTTCTAAATATAGTTCCATAACCTCTGGTTGGGGCTTGTGTATTCCCTAATCTTCCATAAATGTCTAAACTCACTTTAATATTCTCCGATACCTTTGCATCAATATTACTACGAAAGTCATATTGCTTATAATTGCTGACACTATTATGATAATATCCATCCTGAAATTTTGACCCAACTGATAAAAAATAATTGATTTGTTCGCTGCCCCCTTTCATTTGAGCATTCATATTATTCTGGGATGACCAGGGTTTCAGAACAGCAGCAAACCAATTGGTGTTTGGATAAAGCCAGGGATCGGAGCCAGAAGTGAATCTTTGTACTTCTTCTTGAGTATATCTTGGTGTTCTGCCATCATATGAATCAATTTCATTCAGCAATGTTGCATATTCTGATCCATTAGCCATTTGAGGTATTCTTGTCGGTTGATTATATCCCTGATTTAAATTAATTGTGATTTCAGGTTTACCTGGTTTGCCACGTTTGGTGGTTACTAAAATTACCCCATTTGCTGCTTGTGAACCATAAATTGCTGCGGAAGCATCCTTAAGTACTGTTATACTTTCAATTGAACTCGGATCAATTCTTGATAACGAACGGCCTGGAACCCCATCCACGACAATTAATGGATTATTATCTCCTAAAGTATTTGTTCCCCGAATTCGTATAATTGCATCATCAGCCCCAGGCTCACCACTGCGCTGCATGGAGGTTATACCAGGTATACGTCCGGATAATGTTTGACTAACATTGGTGGCGGGTGTTTTAATAAGCTCTGCTCCCTTTAAATTACTAATTGAACCTGTCATTGTTGCTTTTTTTTGCACACCGTATCCAATTGCTACGACCTCTTCAATTCCAATTGTTTCATCTTCAAGCTTAACATTTAGAGTAGTTTTTCCTTCAACTCCAATCTCCTGTGTTTTCATTCCCACAAAAGAAAAGACAAGCACTTTTGCATCTGAAGGTAATGATAATGAGAAGTTACCATCATTGTCAGATGTTATCCCAATTGTTGTCCCTTTCACAATGATTGCTGCCCCGGGGATTGGTATGCCAGACTGATCAGTGACTTTACCTGTCACTTTTTTTTGTTGCTGGTTTACCGAAGACATTTCATCTTTATTATTTGCTTCAGGTGTTGCCAAAACTATTTGCCTACCTTTTACAGTATAATTTACATCCGTACCTTCGAAAATCTTGTCCAATATTTTTTCAATCGTACTTCCCTGTACCTCGATATTAACTTCCCTATTGACATCAATAAGTTTTTCGGAGTACAAAAAGAAAAATTCACTCTGGTTTTCAATTACTCCCAAAGCATCTTTTACCTTTGCATTTTTCAAATCTAAAGAAAGTTTGGTTGTCTGGGAATAGGACTCCGAAGCCATACCCCCCAAAAACGAAATCAGAATTACACACAGGGTTAATTTCATTTTCAATAAGATTTTAGCTGCTCCCGGATATGTTTTCCCAAGAGCATTACCCTTCAAATTTTTTTTCATACTTTTGTTTTGATAATGATTTAATAATTGTCAGTTTTTTTTGACGTTTTTTGAATCTCAGGCAGGAAGATGGTTGCACATTTTCCTGCTTTTTTTGTATTCTTTAATGAATTTTATCCCATAGGCAGTTTATTTGGTTATTAGATAATTAGCGTTTAATTTTTGTGGAATGTTTCAGCCCGATTAAAACTTTTTGTTTTGAAAAGCTACCATCTTGTAATTTTTCCCGTAAAGTTAGCTGATATCTTACCGGAGTGGCTAAAGTCATTAGCTCAAGTACCTGGGGTAAAGTTTCGTCCATAAAAGTGGCGGTAAAGGTAAATTCATTAACTTTCTCATCGGCAATTTCAACTTGAACATTGTACCACCTAGCCAGCTTTTTGGCAACATCTTCCACCCTTTCGTTTTTGAATACTAACAGGCCATCTTTCCATGCTGTATATTTTTCGGTATGTCCTGATTCAAGGGTATAAACTTTTTTTTGCGTATCGAACTTTAAACATTCACCAGGCGATAATGCTTTAATTTCGTGGTTAGTCGCTCTTTCATACAGGATAACCTTACCCTCAACAAGAGTCGTCTCAATATTATCATCACCCGGATAGGCACTGACATTAAATGCAGTTCCGGTAGCCTTCACCTCTAAATGGTTTGTTACTACAATAAATGGCACCTTTGCTTTGTGGGCCACCTCGAAAAAGGCTTCACCCGTTAAGAACACTTTGCGGTTTTCACCTGCGAACCGATGAGGATATTTCAACTTACTGCCTTGATTTAACCAAACCTTTGTACCATCGCCCAATTCGAAGTGCATCCGTGAACCGGCCGGTGCTTTCACTTCCAGGTCATTTGAATTATCCGCATAACGATTTCTATCTGAGAGATTAGTGTAAAACAATAAGGATAAAACTGGTAACAGAAGGATTGCAGCAACACGTGTTAATATTGACAATATCCTGTTTTTAGTTGGTGCTTTTTGAATAACAAATTGAGCGGAATTCTGGTTAATGTTGATCTGGTGATGAATTTTATCCAATACCCGAGTATATTTTATCCTTTCAACAGGTCCAGCTTCTGGTTCTAATTCGTCCCAAACATCTTTTACCATCCCACTATCATACGCGTTAAGTGAGTCTTCCCTGATCCACAAAAGAAGCTGTTCGAACTCCGTTTCGGTACAATTACCCTGCAAATATTTTATAAAAATTTCTTTCGTCATACTGAAAATGTGTTCTGTAAACCTAATCTGTATTTACTAGCTAAATTATCGATCCTTAATGAGATAGTTATATCCCCAAATAAAAGATTGTTTAAACAGTGTAACGTTCAACTTTGGAAACGCCACTATCTAAATTTGAAAAAAAATCATTTTTCTCAAAAAAAGACGATTTCGGACAAATCAGAGAGTTGTAGCAAACCATAAAATGGGACATTTGCCAGTCCAAGCTTTCGAAGAATGGCGATGCCGGAGGATTAAAAGCAGTTAAATTAGAGGAACAGACTCACAAATAACATATTTATAAGCAAGGAATTGTCCATGTTTTGGCGCAGGTACTTTAAGGCTTTAACCATGTGGTTTTCAACCGTATTTTTCGATATTCCCAATTGTATTGCAATTTCAGGATAAGTTAAGCATTCCTCTCTGTGTAAAAGGTAAACCTGTTTTTGCCTGTCTGGTAAGTTAGTTATCAATTTTGCAACCTGACTGTTCAGTTCGTTAAATTCAATCTGACTAATGATGGTTGGGGTTAAGTTAATAGAAGCAGAATCTTTCAGGTGTTCGAGGTATTTATTGTTGCTGATTCTTTTTCGGATGAGGTCAATCGAATTATTATACGCGATGGTAAAAATATATGAATTCAATAATTTGTAATCTTCGAGCTTCATCCTCGACTCCCATATTTTCACAAAGACTTCCTGCACAATATCATCAACTTCAGCCTCATTTTTTATAATTTTGAATACAAATGAAAACAATTTATGACAGTACAGTTCATAAACCTGATCAAAAGCCAGTATATCCCCATTTTTTAAACGAGTCAAAAGTTCTTGTGTAATATTGTCTTTGCTTAGTTTCAATGTCAGTTAGTATAAAAAATTTCAATGGCTAAAACTACAAAAAAAATCTTGAATGCTTCATTGCTCTATTTATTTTGCAACTTTTAGATAATCTCCAATGTAGTGGTCCTAAGTACAGAAAATGTCACCGGGAAACCTACCGGATACTTGGAGCGTTTAATTATGACGAATTGAATTTCTTCCTTGACATGATAAGAAGATTTGGTCAATATCAGCATGAATAATAGGGATGTATGCTTCAGCTTCTTTAATCTTTTGTATACCTGTCATTGGATACACACCTTTCTTTCATGAGAACAGGGTAAAGTAATACAGAATTCAAAAAGGAATATCTCAGAATGAACTGGCAAAAATTCTTAAAATGGGCACTACGACACTTTTAGTTTTTGAAAGTAGGAGTGAATCTAAATCAAAAAATGTAATTATGAAATTGGATATTTTATTCGGTCTGTCTAGGTAGCTATTGTTCAAAACATTTAAAAAACTTAGGTAAAACAATGGTTTTGCAATCTATTATTTGATTATACCTAGATAATTGTTAATTAAAGATTCAACTACTCGATTAAAATATTCTCAAAGAGATTTGAATATTACTCACAAATAATTTCGATTTAAGAATCGGCAATTTCATTAAATGAAAAGCATTACTACTGATGCGTAAAAATTGGTCATTAAATAAATCATATTGTTCTTTGAAATTTTGATTGACTTCTAATTCAGTAATTAGCTCCTTTACGGGTGCTTTGTCGAATACTGATATGCCTAAGATTTGTATGATCTCATAAATAGACAGCGTGCTTTTGAGAGAATATTTGACATATGCGACAATTAGGTATGTACAGATAGCTACCCAGATATGGATTGCTACTGCATTTTCTGAGTGACCCCAAAGTGTCTTTATCGTCAGGTTTTGTTTTATCCATTTAAAGAATACTTCTATTTGCCAACGGTTACGGTACAGATAAGCAATTTCCATTGCCGATACTTCGAAGTTATTGCTCAGGAAAACAAGCAATACTTTTTTCTCGTCATCGTAATATTCAACTAGTCGAAGCATTCCAGGATAAAGCTTTTTAGACTTATACCCATTTAGGTTTATAGTCTTATCGCTTCTTAATCCGGTGTTTTCATCAATGTTGTAATTGCACTCAACAATGCTGTAATCTAATGTCACTTTTGCTCTTGTAACAAAAAATGCACCTGCTCTATGAATATTGTATAAAGCGGCAAGATCAACATACGCTTTATCCATCAGATATATTGCTTCAGGAATGGGAACCATAATGTCAAGTACATTGCTGTCATGGTATTTACCATCTGTGACAAATATAAACGCAGGAATGCTTCCTCTTAAATCGAGTAATGTATGAATCTTTACAGCTCCCCGGGAGTACTTGCCCTTTGCCCAGCTGAAGAGCTTAATGCTTAAAGATATGGTAGTTGAATCAAGGGCAAATATATCATTGTCAATATCAATATTTGGGATTGGACTGTTTGCGTATAGTGGTCTGACCAGTTTTATCAGATACTCACCAAAATCAGCAAAAATCCTCCAATCTCTTCGTTCGTTTGCACGTGAAAGGGTAGATTGATTGACATTTTGCTTTATGCCCAAATGATAAAGTTTGTTTTTATGGGCTTTCAAACAAGTACAAATATCTCTTAATGAATTCCGGGAAGTGAGTTGTCCAAAGAAAAGTTGAATAAACTGGGTCCAATAGTTCAAATCCCTTACATGGAAATCTCCTTTGTAACGCTCGACACACTTTTCAAACTCATATTTGCTGACAAATTGTAATAGCTGAGTGAAAACATATTTTCCTGAATTCATAATCTTGCACTTTTAAGGCGCAAAACTACAAGTCAATTCAAATCAAAAAATCAAAGAACGTCTGTAATATATTAATATATAGTTATTTATTCAAATATTTAAAAAATTAACGCATCACTAGTAATTTAATAGTTTAAATTTGACGTTGGAAAATAAATGTGCTTCAGTTATTCTAAGTTCATTTGAAATTATTAGACAGCAATAATTTAATAAAAAATGAAAAAAGTATTTCAATTATCCGTCCAGTTTAAAAACATTAGTACTGACTTGTATTTTGAGGATAAAGAAACTGCTGAAAATACCGCGGAATTTCTCAAAACAATGTTGATTGACAAACCAAATGAAGAATTGAAAATAAAGGCATCCATTCACGAAGTATTATCAAAAGAATCAGCAGCTGAATATATTAAAAAAGGATTATTGCTTAGTCTATTTGGGAATAAAAACTAATACAAAAATGAAACAGGCTGATAATTTCGGTCGTGACTACACCCTTTACGTTTCCAAAAAGGAAGAATCTGAAGAAGCTGAAAGAGAATCAAAAAAAGCTTCCAAAAATGCAAAGAAATCCAAAAGGGAATTGGAACATGCCGGTAAAGAAGGAGATGATCTTCCTTTCTGAAAAACCGAAAAAAGCCTTGTTTACAGGGCTTTTTTTGTGGTCTTGGCTCTTTATTTAACTCAATTTAGTATGCGCTTTTAAACTCAGCATTAAAAATAACATAATGTTGTATTTATTTGGCAATGTTCAATAATAGTATTGCACATCTCATTATGAGATATGTAATACTATAAATAGATGAGATTAAAAGCACTTGAGGTGCTTTGAAAGAGCGCCCTTGATAACAGTACCAGAATATGTAGTCACTGCTTGCTTTTAAGTCATCAAAACGAACGATTACTGATCTATCAAAAGTTATTGCATTAAGTTACAGAACCATAGAGTGTTGGTTCGATTGCTGAACTAAAAAACGGGGTAGATTCTCTTCCAATTTTACCGGGACGAGGTGTAAAATTCCGTTTAAAAGGATATGAGGAAGAGATCACAAAACTATTAGAGCTTCACAGCAGAAATTTAAAAAATGTGTTGCTTCATTTTGAAAAGGAACACAATATTAAACTTTGTAATTTATGCTGTCAGCATTGATATTTACAAAAGTGTGAATCATGTAAACTTTTCATGGAATTTTGTAATACGAACCCAGTAAATGATTGCGATATTTGTTTATAGAATATTGACTTTAAATTACTTCAACTTTTAAAAATTTATGATTATGGGAAATTTACTTTACCTTATTGCAGTCATACTGATTATCGGATGGCTTGTTGGATTTATAGGTTACGGCGCAGG
>JGI24143J45723_1000744_pt1 | contig 16481 bp, 15 predicted proteins | sample BarGraIncu00432A_FD_45723 | JGI IMG/M metagenome (IMG submission 45723) | reverse complement strand
TTAGGAGTCACGACTGGCGAAACTTAAATTGAAGGATACACGCGTAGACGCTTTTGTGGCAGCTCTTCGATACAGGGGTGCAAATCCCCTCACCTCCGCCAACCAAACCCTCGAATTAGGCGGAGAATACATAACGAAAGCCTTGAGGTACATGAAGTTGTACGCCTCAAGGCTTTTTTGAATTGGAGAAAGATGTTTGCGCTTAGACTTACTTTTACCAATATTAGTTTTATGGTTAGTTTAGTCTAAAATCTAACTCTTTACTTCATTGACAAAAGCAAAGAATTAGATTTAAATAAGTGTAAAACAGGACGATAGAAGGGTTAATTATGTTAACAAAACAGTTCTTAGTAATTGCATCAATTGTTGTGTCGTTGTTAATGGTTGTTGTAGTTAATTTGGTACGATTGAGAAACACAAAAAAACCAGCAGTAGCAAAAAAGATNATTTTACCGCCATTTTTCATGGCNACTGGTGCAAGTATGTTTATCCTACCAATGTTTAGACCAACATTACCTGAACTAATAAGTTCCGNTGTAATGGGAATGCTTTTCTCAATCATCTTAATAAAAACTTCTAAATTTGAAATTCGGGACAAGCAAATCTATCTCCAAAAATCAAAGTTGTTTTTAGTAGCTTTCATAGGCTTAGTCGCTTTAAGAATGATCGTGAAAGTTATCCTTGCCGAGACCATACATATCGATCCTGCCCAAATGAGCGGCATTTTCTTCATCTTGGCCTTTAGTATGATCCTACCATGGCGTATTTGTATGTATATTGGCTTCAGAAAACTAAAGAGACAACTCGACAACCCATAATTGTCAATGAACTTACTCAAAGTAAAAAGAGTAATCTTTATGGTTATTGCTAGGACCTATGCGGCAAATCATACCGTCGTCATAAAATGAATGGAGGAATTGAAATCTATGGTTGATTTACCAAATTGTCCAAAATGTCATTCAGAATACACTTACGAAGATGGAGATGGTTTCGTTTGCCCAGAATGTAATCATGAGTGGACTTTAAAATGGGAGACCGAAAGTAGTGAAGATAGCAAGATTGTTAAAGATGCAAATGGAAATGTCTTAAATGATGGTGATACTGTAACAGTCATCAAAGACCTTAAGTTAAAAGGAAGTACATCAGCTGTAAAAATGGGTACAAAAGTTAGAAATATACGGTTGGTTGATGGAGATCATAATATTGATTGCAAGATTGATGGTTTTGGCGCTATGAGCTTAAAATCTGAATTTGTAAAAAGGTATAAATGGTAGTGTAAAATAGTTTTTATTTTAAGGTGAAAATAGAGCCACGACGGCATTTCTTCGATACAAATACATAAAGCATCTTCAAATCAACCATGCTATTATTAGACCTTTTTCAAAGGAGTTGCTGAAATAAATAAGGAGCAGTTAATCAATCGTCTCGACTGGTTTTATAGCCTAGAGCTTAATCGAGTCGATTTGTACACCTCTCAAGGCTNATCTTTTAATAAACAGTACNCGGGTTTAGTCTTTGAAAGCATTGCCTATATTGCTCTTTATCAAATATTTAAGCCTTGTATTTCTATGATATTGTTAAAAAAGTTCAGAGCGTAATAGCTTATTCAATAAGCCCCCTTTACTGAGATTAACCAGAACTCAGTAAAGGGGGCTTTCTTACTTCCCTTCTAGGTAAGTTATTTCCTTGGTTGCGTCAAAAGATGAATGACAAAGAGCTTATTCATCGAAGATTCAATCGGTATTGTTGTGTTACGTTGTAAATTAGGAAAAAAGATGTAAGTTTTGCCACTTTTTCCAGAAGCGAGGAAGGAATAAACGGTATAACGTCGAAAATACACTGTACAGTATTAAATGAAATTATAATTTGGATTACCAAGGAGTGTTTTCATGCCAGAGATGTCTAATGCAATTCAAGATTGGGAGCAGGCAGTAAAACAAATCAAATCCGTTATTGCTGCTCGAATTAAAGTTGATCATCAAGGAGAAATCGAAGAAGTTCACATTCTGGCTGCATCAGGGCGAGCTCCGAAGCAAATTGTCAGGGATGTTGAATCAATTCTGGTCGCTCAATTTGATTTACAAATTGACCATAAGAGAATCAGTGTAGCACAAGTGGAAGATGATGAGGACGGAACCTTCGCCATAGTAGAGTCAACGCGACCCAAATTAGTGGGTGTGACTCTCAGAACCGTCAATGGAATGGCAGAAGTTAAGGTAGAACTATTAACAGGCGATAAGATTATTGAAGGAATCGCCCAGGGACCGTCCTCGGCGCACAATAAGCTGCGTCTATTTGTTGAGGCCACTCTACAAGCACTTTCCCCGCTCACCTTGGATAAATTCTTATTTGTCACTGAGGATGTTGGAATTACTCAACTGGCCAAGCAACAAATTGCTTTAGTTTCCATCACCTTGATCACCACCGCGGGGGAACAGTCCCTGACCGGATGCGCTTTGGTCAGAAACGATGACAGGGAAGCTGTCGTAAAGGCGGCTCTTGATGCCGTCAATCGAAAACTTCGGTTTCTCAGAAACGAATAGATCAATATTAACTAGCTAACTTTGGCCGACTTACCTAACAATTAGATTTGAAGCTCTGTTCTAATTCCCTACTTAGCGAAGCGGAAAAAACAGCGGAACGGAAAACGAGCGAAGCGGTTAAACTGTCCCTTTGATAAAACAAATCAAGGAGGTTTACCGCATTGAGCAAATTATTCAAAGCTATTACTGTTCTCGTCACTCTCGTTATCGCCGGTGGTGCAAACTACAGACTCTAATTGTAGAGTAGTCGGCCAATATTTATAAGAGGTGGGTAATGAAAAATTTGCCGAAAAATTTTAAAGTTCTTTTCATATTTGTAACTATTTCTGCAACAATAGTTTTAGGATGGAATATGATCCATACGAATTGGGATACTGCACAGCTAATTAATCTTTTAGTCTTTGGGATGCTCGCGATTGCCAGTGAATCCTTACCGGTCGCCCTACCAAAGGGGGGGTATGTTACTGTTGGTTATGCCGTTTTCCTTTCTGCACTAATCTTGTTTCCTCCGGGAGTGACGCTGACGGCAGTGGCTTTGTCGGGACTGATTATTTTTGGTAAGGCCGCTTCAGAGGAACCTCTTTATAAACGAGTATTCAATGCTTCACAATATGTATTGTCCCTAGCGGCCGCGTATGGAGTGATGGCATTTTTTAGACCATCTTCTATACTATTAGATTGGAAATCTCTGATGCTCTATCTAATAGCGGCAGTTGTTTATATGGTAGCAAATATGACATTTATCGCTATTGCTTTAGGTATGATTTTACGTAAATCACCTTGGTCAGTATGGGTCGGTAATTTTCGCTGGTCAGTCCCTAATTTCATGGCACTCGTTCCCCTAGGATTTTTATTGGCTTTGCTTTACAAAAATTGGGGTTCGCTTGGACTGTTCTTAGTCTTTGTTCCGCTCTTAGTTTCTCGCCATTCTTTCCAACTTTATATCGACATGCGAGAGAATTACCTCAACACGGTCGAGGCCTTGGTTCAGGCACTTGAAGCAAAAGACACATACACGAGTGGGCATTCTGAAAGAGTGGGTAAACTGGCAGTTGCTATTGCCGAAGAACTCAATATGAGCGAGGACAAAATTGAGTCTCTCAAATATGCTGCTGTATTGCATGACGTAGGTAAAATCGGGGTAAGCGAGACAATCCTAAATAAAGAGGGAAAACTGCTGGATTCAGAGTGGCAAGCTATTCGCAGTCATCCCGTCATTGGGCAAACGATTATTAAAGGTATAAAATTTTTATTTGATATAGGAGAAGTTGTACGCCATCACCACGAGCGTTATGATGGGAAAGGCTATCCTGATGGAATCAAAGGGATAGAAATACCATTGGAATCCCGGATCATTGCCGTTGCAGATACCTATGATGCGATTACATCCGATCGAAGTTACCGTAAAGGGAGTACGCATGAGGAAGCTATTGCTGAAATAAAAAAAGTCTCAGGATCACAGTTGGATCCTGAGCTCGTAGAAATTTTCTGTAAAGTAGTCACAAATGAACTGACGGTGCGAACGGTCAGTTCTCACCAAGAACAAATTGCTTAATCGTCTAGAGTGGCTTAAGAGGTGAAATATGCTCATAGAAACCGTAATCCTCGCTTTATTTGTTAGTCTTATAAGTGGAGGGAAGATGAGTCGACTGGGAGAACTCGCCCTTCGTGAATTCTGGTTGGTCCCCTTGGCTCTGTTGATACAGAGTGGTGTTTATTGGGCAGNTGTTCGAGGGATTGGGTTAGGCNCAAATTGGGTCAGTCCAGTGCTTGATACAGGGTCCTATTTTTTATTGNTAATTTTCACGTATCGTAATAGATCACTGCCTGGAATGCGTTGGATTTCCTTGGGAATTTTGCTTAACACCCTCGTAATTGGGTTAAATGGAGGCGTCATGCCGGTCGATCCGCTTTTTCTACCTGAGGCCAGTCGTAACACGCTACTAGCGGGACAGGGAACTCACGGGTTGATGACGATAATGACACATTTGAGTTTTTTAGCAGATCGGTTTTATATGGCCATTCCAGGATTGCAAAAACAAGTATTCAGCGTTGGGGATGTGCTCATTGATCTAGGTGTTTTCCTATTGGTTATTCAGACGCAAAGGCAACCTCGAGAAAATGAACCTATGCGTTATTTTCATTAGCAGGCTTTAATAAATCTCGCACTACTTCCCCAGCAATCAGTAGTCCAACAACGGGTGGAACAAAGGAGATACTACCTGGAATTTGGCGTTTTTTTGCACAATGCGCATCCCCACCGGGGCAGATACAGTTATTTCGGCAATCGTCTTCCAAGGTGAGGGGGGTCAGTGGAAGATCGGTCGTTGACACGACTTTAACTCCTTTTGTAATACCTTCTTTACGCAGCAATTTGCGCACTGCCTTGGCCAGTGGATCTCCACTGGTTTTGGAGATGTCTGTTACCTTGTAGTTCTCGGCAGTAAGGCGATTTCCAGCGCCCATGCTTGAGATCAATGGGATTTTACGAAGCAAACATTGTTTCGCAAGACTTACTTTACTGGAAACAGTATCAATCGTATCGATGACATAATCTAGCTTTCGTCCAAGTATGCGGTCCGCATCCGCGTCAGAATAAAATTCCTTGATCACTTCGACGTTAGCCACAGGATTGATTTCTAAAATTCGGCGTTTCATGACCTCTGCCTTGGCTTCACCCACGGTGGAGTGGAGGGCATGTAATTGACGGTTAATATTCGTGAGACAGATTTCATCATAGTCGACTAAGATCAGATGCCCGACAGCTGCACGGGCCAAGGCTTCCACAGTGAAGGAGCCAACCCCTCCAATTCCAAAAATCATGATCGTGCTCTTGCGGAGCTTTTCTAAACCACTGTTTCCTATTAGGAGCTCAGTTCTTGAGAATTCGTGTTGCATGATACCCTCCGCTTACATAGTTTAGTTTGTTATGTTTATCATAACATAACCATTGCCCAAAAGGCACGAGGACAGGGTACCCGTCCCCGACTTGCACCCAGCCAAGGACGCAGTATCACACAAGCGCGACGTCTTTACGTAAGCAGACTAGCAAACTTCCGTTAAAGCGACCGACCCCAAATACGGGGCAGCGCACAGGACGTGTGCTGCCGCCACTGCGCCAGGGTCCCCTCCCGCCATCCTTGGCTCCGGTGACACTAGACCATCCATGGTCGTCGGACGGCGCATGTGACGGGTACCCCGCTCCCAAAAGAAGGAGCTTGAACGGTTAGCTTGCTCTGCGTCGTAAGTACCGAGCGCTGTGTGACACTGTCTCCTTTACTAAAGTTTCTTGCGCTTCGTAAAGCTGGTATGGAGCAGTTCATGCGCCTTTTCTCCGTAAGGTTCCCCCATGAAATCTTTATACAGAGCGAGAACTGCCGGATTTTCGTGCGACTTTCTTAAAGGCTTGGAACGGTCTTCTTGATAAATGGCGTTAGCACGGGCCTTAAGAATCTCAACATTGCCATGGTGATAGGGCTGTCCTCCTCCACCGATGCAGCCGCCAGGGCAGGCCATGATCTCAATCACGTCATAATTGCTTTCTCCAGCTTGAATTTTTTCCAGAATCGTTCGGGCGTTGCCCAGACCATGGGTAACTGCAACCCGAAAATCGCGTTCACCAATTTTGATCACCGCTTCTTTAATGCCCTCCATTCCTCGGAGCGCCTCAAACTCTACTTTCTCCAAGGTTTCACCCGTTAGTACCTCGTATGCCGTTCGTAGGGCCGCTTCGAGAACTCCGCCTGTTGTTCCGAAAATGACTGAAGCACCCGTCGATTCTCCCAAGGGAAGATCAAACGCTTCGTCTTTGAGATGATCAAAATGAATGCCAGCTTCCCGAATCATACGGGCCAGTTCTCGGGTCGTTATGACGATATCTACATCCGGGATAACATCGCTTTGCCCCAGTTCGGGCCGGGCAGCTTCATATTTTTTTGCCACACAGGGCATCACAGAGACAACGGTCAGTTTCGTAGGATCAATTCCATAGGTCTTGGCATAATAGCTCTTGGTCAACACCCCTAACATTTCATGGGGAGATTTACAGGTCGAGGGAACGTCCAGTAAGTCTGGAAATTGATGTTCAAAGAACTTGACCCAGGCGGGGCAACAACTTGTGAGCATAGGCAGACGACCGCCATGTTTTATACGATGAACGAGCTCTGTTGCTTCCTCCATAATCGTCACGTCCGCCGCAAAATCCGTATCGAAGACGCGGTCAAAACCAAGTCGGCGAAGAGCTGCTACCATTTTTCCTGTGACAATCGTCCCCGGTTCTAAACCGAATCCCTCTCCCAGAGCGACCCGTACGGCCGGTGCTGTTTGAACGACAACATATTGGTTGGGATCGTTAAGAACTTTCCGAACCTTATCCGTTTGATCTAGTTCCATTAAGGCGCCGGTAGGGCATACCGCCAAACACTGTCCACAGAACGTGCAAGAAGTTTCGTGAAGGGGTAAATCGAAGGCAGTTTTGACCACCGTTCCAAAACCGCGTCCGACGGCGGAGTAAACGCCCACGGTCTGAACATCGTCGCACATCGTTTCACAGCGGCGGCAGCGAATACATTTGTTGGGGTCACGAATAATGGCTAAACTGGATTTATCAATTTCAAACTCAGATTCTTCCCCTTCATAGTTGATATTACGCACGCCTAAATCCGCCGCTAGGGATTGGAGGTCACAGTCTAGGTTTTTGGCACAGGTTAAACAAGATTTAGGATGGTCAGACAGTAGGAGCTCAACCATCGTCCGTCTTCCCTGGATGGCACGCGGAGTATCTGTTCTAACAATCATGCCAGGAGATGCGGGCGTTGAACAGGCTGGGGCTAGATTACGTCGACCTTCGACATCTACCACACAGACTCGGCAGGAAGCAATGTGATTATTNATNTTCATTTCATGNAGGTTGAGGTAGCATAAGGTTGGAATATCNATATTTATTGTTCGGGCTGCGTCTAAGATGGACATTCCTTCCGGTACGGTCAGGGGCATATCGTTAATAGTAAACTGTATATCCATACGGAGTCCTCCTTCAGGTGTACCTTATTGGTGGAGAATGGCGCCCTCGACGCGGCATTGTTCCTTGCATGCCCCGCATTTTAGGCAACGTGCTTCGTCAATGACGTGGCGTTCCTTGGCTGAGCCAGTAATACAATTAGCCGGGCAGTGTTTTGTGCAAAGGGTACACCCTTTGCATTTATCCGTGATGTGGTACTTGAGCAAGCTCTTGCAAACTCCAGCCGGACAGGTTTTGTCTATGACATGGGAAATATATTCATCTCGGAAATACTTTATGGTAGATAAGATAGGGTTTGGAGCAGATTGCCCAAGTCCGCAAAGAGAAGTGTCTTTGATGATCGTGCCTAGTGTCTCTAGTTTATCTAAATCATCTAACGTCCCGTTGCCTTCGGTAATTTTGGTTAGAATTTCAAGGAGCCGTTTCGTGCCGACCCGGCAGGCGGTGCAGCGACCACAAGATTCGTCCACCGTGAATTCGAGGAAAAACTTAGCGATATTAACCATACAGTCTTTTTCATCCAAGACAATGAGCCCTCCAGAACCCATCATGGAGCCAATGGAGGCTAAGGATTCATAATCAATGGGGGTATCTAAATACCGAGTGGGAATACATCCACCCGAGGGTCCTCCAGTTTGCGCGGCTTTGAACGTTTTATGGTTTTTGATGCCTCCGCCCATGTTAAAGATAATTTGACGGAGAGTTGTCCCCATAGGGACTTCCACAAGTCCTACATTCCGGACCTTTCCAGCAAGAGCAAATACCTTCGTTCCTTTACTCTTTTCCGTACCAATTCCGGCAAACCAATCAGCGCCCTTTAAAATAATAGGGGGGATATTCGCCAACGTCTCTACGTTATTAACACAGGTNGGTTTACCCCATAATCCTTTTTGGGCAGGAAANGGAGGTTTAACAGAAGGTTCTCCTCGNGCCCCTTCAATGGAATGGATCAGTGCCGTCTCTTCACCACAGACAAAGGCGCCCGCTCCGTATTTAAGCTCAATGTCAAAGCANAAATTACTACCTAAAATATCTTTACCAAGTAACCCNTATTCTCGAGCTTGCTCAATGGCGATNTGTAGACGGTGAATGGCNGCAGGATATTCTGCTCGCACATAGATAAATCCATGACTAGCCCCAATTGCAGAGCCTGCGATGAGCATACCCTCTAAAACACTATGTGGGTCACCTTCTAAGACGGAGCGGTCCATAAAGGCCCCCGGATCTCCTTCGTCGGCATTGCAAATGATATACCGTTGTTCTGCCTCACTATTGTGTGTGAATTCCCATTTCAAACCGGTGGAAAAGCCGCCACCGCCACGTCCGCGGAGCCCGCTTTTTTTAATCACATCGATAACTTCAAGCGGATTTATATTGAAAAGCACTTTCGTTAAGGCCTGATAGCCGTCTGCAGCGATATATTCTAAAATATTTTCAGGGGCAATAAAGCCGACGTTGCGTAGAGCAACGCGAAGTTGCCCTTTATAAAAGGGGAGGTTGGAAGCAAAGCGTTCTTTGGTCATCGGATCCTTATAGAGAAGGCGTTCTACTTGGAGTCCTTTTATGAAGTGTTCTTCCACAATCGTTGGTACGTCTTCAACGGAAACCTCACAATAGGTCGTGTTATCGGGGTGAATTTCGATCATGGGCCCCTTCTCACAAAAACCAAAACAACCGGGTTGGAAAATTTCAACTTGCTCAGATAACCCACGACGGTTTAATTCTTCTTCCAGAGATTTGGCAATATCAGGACTGCCTGAAGAGTGGCAACCAGGTCCCCCGCAGACCATAACGTGCCGGCGCTGGCCTTGAGCATCCTTGATTGAGACAGGGTTCGTTACGCGTCGGTTTTCCAACAAACCGAGGCTTTGTTCTTTAAGCGCATTCAGCGCATCAGTATTTTTGAGCTTCATGAAGGGTCCACTTCCTTTCAACGGATAAATCTCCGGTTTCTAAGCTTCTGGTTGATATTTTTCAAGAACTTGTCGAACTTCTTCTGGCTCGTGAACCCGGCCATAGACTTTTCCATCCACCATCATGACAGGCGCAAGACCGCACGCTCCAATACAGCGTAGAGAATCTAAGGAGAAGAGGCTATCCTCAGTGGTTTCTCCAGTTTTAATTCCTAGCTGTTTTTCAACTTCACCTTTTAGTTTTTCGGCACCCCGCACAAAACAAGCGGTACCCATGCAAATGTGGGCAGTATGTTTCCCTCTAGGCTTCATGGTGAAAAAGGAGTAGAAGCTCACAACCCCATAGACTTTGGCAGCGGGTAGGTCTAGTTTTTGGGCGATGTGCAACTGTAACTTGTCCGGCAGGAAGCCGAAGAGTTCTTGGGCATGATGCAGAATCCCAATTAAGTTTTCCTTTTTGTAAGGGAGACTGTCGATATAGTCATCTAGTTGGTGATATAGATCATCGTTCGAAGTGTTGTCACACATAGAAATCCTCCTTAATACGAGCATAAGATTCAGTGTTCCCATTGTTTGAAAAATTATTGATGTCCGTGAGGGGAAAGTACTAATCGACACAAACTACTTATGGGGATTATAATAAGGAGCACTGTTGTTAAATTAGGGGTCAAGAATAAGGTCTCACTGGTGTAAGGATGAAAAATAGACTAATATAGACTAATATAGATGAATAGAAATGAAATTGACTCATGGATGTAGGTGGGAAAATAATGACTAGAAAAATAAACAATACGAAGACTGCGAATTGGACACTGGGGGGGATTACCCTTGGGTTCTTTCTCAGTTATCCGTTTCATGCGAGTTTTGTGGGCGGGCTCATCTCTAGTGGATGTAGCGCGGGAATGATTGGGGGGCTTGCCGATTGGTTTGCTGTTACGGCGCTTTTTCGACGTCCCTTGGGAATCCGGCCCGGCAAAGTGATTCGCACTGAGATAATTCCACAAAACCGAGAACGAATTTTTGCAGCCTTGGCGGATATGGTGCAGCAGGAATTACTTTCACAAGACGTACTTCGTCGCAAATTATCCGCTTGGGACATTTCAGCGGTGCTCATTCGGATCTTGGGCAATCAGGAAGTGAAGCGTTCCGTTGGCCCCTTACTAACGACTCTTGCACAGGATATCGTTAGACATAGGGAGCAAGGAGAGTTACCGGGGATGATTGAGGGCTTACTACGAGAAAACTTGGGTAGCATCAATCTCTCGCAAACTCTGGCGGAGGTCATCGAATTTTCATTAAACCACGGCGATGTTGACCAGATTTTGAAGGTTATTTGCAAGGCAATCAATGACTATGTGGAGCAACCTAAGGCCAAGGTTGCCATAATGAATATGATGGAAGCAGCCCTAATAAGGTATGGTGATAACAATCCGACGCGTAAAATGGTCGTAAAGTTCCTTCCCGCGCCTTCTGAACTTGCGCATGGTCTCCAAGAAAAGGTTAAAACCGCGCTCCAAGACGGTACAGTTGAACGGTGGTTTAAAGATTCTTTGCTCCGCTTTGCGTTGGAACTTAAGACGAAGACTTCGCTTCAAGACAGTCTCAATGAGTTTTTCCTGAACATCCTATCTAAGAACTCAGAAAACTCGGCTGTCAGCGATAAAGATTCAAATTGCAGGGGGACAAGCCCCGATAAAATGCCATCAGTGATTGAACACTTTATGGGGGATTTATTGAACCATTGGGATGAATACCTTGGCATATTAGAAAACAATCCTTCCTTCAGGTCAAAAGTGGATGAAAGGGTGAAGCTGATCCTCGAAAAACAGATTGCATTGCACCACGATGCGATTGGACGCATGGTTCATGAAGGGTTGGACCCACTAACGGATGACAAGTTGGTAGACTTGATTGAGGACAAAGCGGGTAATGACCTGCAAATGATCCGAATTAACGGATCCGTCGTCGGCGGTCTGGCCGGAATATTGATCTACGTGCTTGGGATGGTGTTAAAATGAATTATCATAGAAAGGCAAATATTACCTTGAGTGTCGTTTTCCTCGTTTTCCTAGCTACTGCAGTGTTAGAACGTTACAATCCAGGTAACTTTGGAATCAGGCTGATGTTCTTCGTGTCGGAAGCGGCCTTAGTGGGTGGAATTGCTGATTGGTTTGCAGTGACCGCCATTTTCAAAAAACCCTTGGGTTGGGGCTATCATACCGCATTAATTCCTCGAAACCGCGAAAAGGTGATCGAAGCCGTCGCGTCAATTGTGCAATCAGAATTGCTAAATATGACGATCATCCGTCAGAAAATTAATAGGATTCCATTGATTGAAGGAATCTTATTAAGCGTGGAGAAAGCAGGCGGATCAGTTTACCTAACGGACACAATTTTAGCCTACCTAAGGCGTTATGCAGAGAAACAGGAAACGGCCAAACTGGCAGAGAAGCTAGTCGTGTTGATCCGTGGCACTGTGAAGACTTGGAACTTGGCGCCAAAAGTGCAGGGTATCAGCAAGTGGGCGTTAAAACGTGGATATATCGATCTAGGGCTGGATCGTTTAGCTGAAGGACTTTGGGACAAAGCGGCTGCTGGGGAAACGCGTCAGAGTATTCTCCGCTACCTAGAGGAAATTAAAGAAGAGAAAGTAAGCAGTGGCGGATCCATCTTTAAAACGTTGATGGGGTTTGTGGAAATGTCAGATGGGTTAAACCTCGATGAAGCAGCTGATGCGTTGCAAGTGGAGCTACTCCTAACCTTACGTAAATTTAGAGACCCGTTAGATCCTTTGCGTATCAGTCTCAAGGATATCCTCTTAAATAGAGTATCAGAATTAGAGTTTGATACCCGGTTTAGCGCTCAAGTGGAGCAATGGAAGGAAGACTTGTTGACCGATGTCTTATTGAACCGATTTTTGGAATCTGTTCTGGAGGAAGTATTGAAAGTTGCCTCAGCGCCTTCTACGCCTTCCGAGCCCAACGCACTATATCGTATGATTCATCCTTACGTAGAGAAATACTGGGTTAGCCTTCAGCATAACTCGGAACTTCGGGCAAGGCTTAATTCGTTTCTTGTGGATACCTTATGCAGTGTGATTCAGAATGAACATGACGTGATCGGCGGCATGGTCAGGGAGACCCTTGCTGCGTACACCGATCAGGATCTTAATCGATTTGTTGAGGAGAAGGCAGGCAACGACCTTCAATGGATCAGGATTAACGGATCGATGATTGGTGGGGCGGTTGGGCTTGTCCTGTTCTTATTCTTGGATTTTGTCTATGACCCCATCTTAATGCCAGCGATCATCAATGTTTTGCATTAATAGGGTCTACCTTCTGTTAGGTATACAGGATTCATTCCAGAAAGGTATTGCAACACAGGTCGTGTTCATGCTAGAATAACAAACATAAGGTGTGCACAGCCGGAACAACTCGGTTCGAAAAAACCACGCAAAGCAATGGCGCTTTGAGGATACTCGCAAGAGTAGCTCAAGGCGCCATTTTTGTTTTGCACNAANCAGAAAGTATCGCGATACTTTCAAACACAGATGAGGAGGAANAATGATGGATACAGGCGATACAGGATTTATTATGATTTGCACAGCACTTGTTTTTCTAATGACACCAGGTTTAGCACTTTTTTATGGTGGTATGGTACGTAAAAAGAATGTTCTCAGTACCCTAATGCATAGTTGGATCGTCATNGGTATTATGTCTTTGCAATGGATNTTGGTGGGATANACGTTGGCGTTTGGCCCAGACTATCACGGCTTAATTGGAGGCTTAAACTGGCTGGGACTCAATGGAGTCGGTATGNATCCCAACCCAGATTACGCGGCCACGATTCCAGCGATCGTATTTATGGCCTTCCAAATGATGTTTGCAGTCATCACCCCCGCTTTAATNAGCGGTTCTATCGCAGAACGGATGCGTTTTCCNGCCTTTGTTGTCTTCATGCTGTTATGGGCGACCTTTGTATATGATCCTTTGGCCCACTGGGTCTGGGGTGTCGGTGGTTTCTTAAGAACGCTTGGAGCGTTAGACTTTGCTGGAGGAAACGTGGTTCATATTAGTTCTGGTTACTCCGCGTTAATCGTGGCCTTGGTGCTCGGCAAACGCAAAGGATTGGGGAAAGAATCAATGGCGCCGCATCATGTTCCAATGACCGTTTTAGGAGCAGGTCTGCTGTGGTTTGGCTGGTTTGGGTTTAATGCAGGCAGTGCCTTGGGTGCGAACGGCTTAGCGGGTATGGCTTTTGTGAATACAAATACAGCAGCGGCTGCAGCAGCAATTGCGTGGGCAGTGGTAGAGCGCATACACAGAGGAAAATCCACGATGCTTGGTACAGCCAGTGGTGCAGTGGCTGGATTAGTCGCCATAACCCCAGGTGCAGGATTCGTAACTCCAATGTCTGCCTTATTTATCGGTTTAGTTGGCGGTGCAGTTTGTTATCTAGCCATTGGTGTAGTAAAAGCCAAACTGGGATATGATGATGCTTTGGACGCTTTTGGATGTCACGGGATTGGTGGAACTTGGGGAGCCTTGGCAACAGGGATCTTCGCGACCAAGAGCATTAATCCGGCCGGCAATGATGGATTGTTCTACGGGAATGCGTCACTCTTGGGCATTCAGGCGGTGAGCGTTATAGTGACAATCGTGTTTACCGTGACGGCGTCGTTCATCATTTTGAAAGCAATTAGTCTGTTCATGAAACTTCGTGTTAGTGAAGAAGAAGAATCAAATGGTTTGGATCTATCGTTGCACGGAGAGAGGGCTTATTCGGAATTCGTCTGAGCATAGTATTAGTCAAGCAAGGACACCTTAAATTAAGAATACGGCGAGGCATAGGCTATATTGATTGGGAGGGGTTTATAATATGAAGAAAATTGAGGCGATTATCCGTCCAGGAAAGCTAGACAGTGTCAAAGATGCGTTGAGCAGTCACGGGGTTACCGGCTTGACAGTGACTCAAGTCATNGGGTGCGGNAAACANAAGGGGAATACCCAGATCTATCGGGGCACGGAATATACTGTACATCTNATTCCTAAGGTGAAGATCGAAATCGTCGTTATGGATGAATTTGTGGAAGAGGTTATCCAGGTTATTACGAATGAAGCCCGAACTGGCGAGATCGGAGACGGAAAGATTTTCGTCTCTACCGTGGAAAATGCTATTACGATAAGAACGGGAGCTACCGGAGAACAAGCCTTATAAAGGGCAAATAATCAAACTAAGTCGAAAAAAGTGAGGCCCCCTGGTGGGCCTCACTTTTAATTATTCTAGTTAGGAAGATTAGCACCAAAAATACTTTTGAAATAAGCCAGAGCCCCCTTCCTCAGGGGGCTCTGAAAAGCCTTTGTCGTCAATGGTCCCTGACTTAACTCTTTTGAACGAGGAGAAGCTGGATTGCAGTAGCCAGTGTAAACAGGTTAAATGCTATTTCAGTGGCAATTAAGGCACGTGCCGTTATATTATCGGGCATGATGTCTCCTAAATTGGCAGTGGCTAGACTAGTAATGCTTAAATATATAAACGTGAAAAGTTGGGCCCAAAAGTTATCCCCCACATCTCCCTTGAAGCTGGAAGGAAAAAACCGGAAGAGGAGAAGATAGTCTGCGGCAAAAAATAAGATAATTGTGACAAGGGCTCCTCCAATAGGATTGATTAGATGATCATACGGGGATTTAGAATTCGCTAAGACATGAGATATTGCGAAGGAAACTGCCACTGTGGCAACAATAGTATAGGAAACGAGTGCGAGTTTAAAAAGAGTCCCGCCACAGCGTTCCAATAAATGATCACAGTCCGAGAAAAGGCTTAGGAAAAGCGCGCCAGCTGCTCCAAAAAGCGCGGGAGATATTAACTCCCAATAGCCAAGTTTGAGTGGCGGGTTCAAGGCAGCGAGCGGTGTGCAGGGAGGTACATAATACTGGGCGTTAGGGATAGAGGGTTTGAACCCCCGCATAAGCCCCGGGTTCTGNGGATAAGTTCCATAATAGTCCACGTTNNAACGACCACCTTTCCGTGGATGTATAATCCAGTATATTCCAGATGACGAGTTAGCGTTAAGAAATTTTGNACGTCGAAGAAAGTTTGAATAACTCTTTTCACAGATCAAAAGAAGGATAATNAGAAAATTGCAGAGAATTTATAAAAAATACAGAGAGATTTTNTAGGGTAATGGATTTGACCTTAACTGACCTTTGTAATAAAATNTAGTTAAATCGGTCAGACTACAATAGGTTTATTGCAGTACTCATGAATAANGATGAATAGGGGGAATTATAAATGGGTTATCTCGTTCCAATGGTTGTAGAACAAACAAGTCGTGGGGAGCGTTCCTACGATATATACTCTCGTCTTCTTAAGGATCGAATTATTTTCCTAGGTGGACCAATCGATGATGATGTGTCCAATCTAGTGGTAGCACAAATGCTTTTCCTTGAAGCAGACGATCCTGAAAAAGATATCAATCTGTATATTAACAGTCCTGGCGGCTCGATCACAGCGGGTATGGCTATTTATGACACCATGCAGTATATACGCTCGGATGTTCGTACGATTTGTATTGGGATGGCAGCCAGCATGGGGGCGTTCCTCCTTACCGCGGGCGCAAAAGGCAAGCGGGTCGCACTGCCTAATTCAGAAATCCTAATTCACCAGCCATTAATTGGTGGGCATGGACTCTCAGGTCAAGCAACCGAAATTGAGATTCACACTAGACACCTGCTCCGAACCAGGGCTAAGATGAACAAAATCCTCTCAGAGAAAACCGGCCAACCTTTGGAGAAGATTGAGAAGGATACTGAACGCGACTACTATATGACGGCAGAAGAAGCCAAAGAATATGGTCTAGTTGACCAGGTCCAAGAAAAGTCTGAACAGCCGAAGGAAACCAAGAAATAAGCGACAGTAAGCAAGGCTACAGGGGTGTAACAGAACTTTAAATGAGTTTTGTTACACCCCCCTTTTATACGAATTGGAAGTATAGGGATTATCACA
>JGI24143J45723_1000742_pt1 | contig 16518 bp, 18 predicted proteins | sample BarGraIncu00432A_FD_45723 | JGI IMG/M metagenome (IMG submission 45723) | reverse complement strand
CTGGAAGAGACAACAGTTCTGGGCGTGGTCATTCCCGAACTGCTGCCGGCAAAAGACTTTGATCAGAAAAATCCTCATCATTGTTACGATATATTGACGCATACGGCTGTTGCTCTTGAAAACCTGCCGCCGACTCCGCATTTGCGCTGGACGATGCTTTTCCACGATCTTGGAAAACCGGAAACGTACAGCCGGGATGCCCTGGGAATTGGTCATTTCAATGGACACAGCCGGCCGTCAGAAAGCCTTGCCAAGCATCGATTAAATGCTCTCAAACTCGATAAAGAGTCCATTGCCAAAATCTGTAAACTGATTAAATATCATGATACCGTCGTAGAGCCTTCCAAAAGAAGCGTCAAACGCTGGCTTAACCGCTTATCGGAAGCATTGTTTCGGGATTTGCTGGAAATAAAACGGGCTGATGTTTTGGCTCAATCCCTGGAATACCGTTTCCGACTGGATGGATTAGCGGAACTTGAAAACATTCTGTCAGAAGTCATCGCCGAGAATGAATGCTTTTCACTAAAAGATTTGGCCATCAATGGAAATGATCTCATTGCAATGGGCATTGCAGATGGACCGGAGATCGGGCAATTGTTAAAGCACTTATTGGAAAACGTGATGGATGATGAGGTGGAAAACGCAAAGGAAGTTCTGATTGAAAAAATAAAGGAGATAAAACAATGTTAATTGACAGCCATGCGCACATAGATGATGAAAAGTTCAATGAGGATCGGGAAGCCGTTCTGGAAAACGCACGAGTTGGTGGCGTTGAAATCATTATCAATCCAGGAGCGGATGAAGCATCCAGTCTTCGGGCAATCGCAATGAGCGAAAAATATTCAATGGTTTACGCAACAGTCGGCATTCATCCTCACGATGCCAAGGACTACGACACACAAAAAACGGGACAGTTATTGAGAAAATGGGCGAAAAAAGACAAGGTTGTTGCCATTGGTGAAATCGGTCTGGATTATCATTACGATTTGTCGCCAAGGGATGTTCAACAGTCGGTTTTTATTGATCAGCTGTCTGTGGCCAAAGAAGTCAAACTTCCGATTGTTATCCATAATCGGGAATCTATGGAAGATATGGTGCGGATCTTAAAGGAACATTTTTCACCGGAATATGGTGGAGTTATGCATAGTTACAGCGGATCGGCGGAAATGGCGAAAGTATTTTTAGATATGGGTTTCTACCTGTCTATCTCAGGCTCACTCACCTTTAAAAATGCGCGCAAACTTCCGGAAGTGGTGGCGATGATGCCATTGGACCGTTTGTTGATTGAAACAGACAGCCCTTACTTAACACCAACGCCTCACCGTGGGAAGCGAAACGAACCGGCTTATGTTCGATTGGTGGCAGAAGAAATTGCCAGACTGCGGGGAATAAGCCTGGACGAGGTTTCGGAAATTACCTCGGCTAATTCAAAGAAAATATTTGGGATAAATTAGGAAAATGAAAATTAGTCCTGTCGAAGATTCATTTTCCTTGACAAGAGAAAAAAGTTCGGGTAAAATGTTTAGCGTACCTTCGGGTTAGAAAAGTTAATATAGGGGTATAGCCAAGCGGTAAGGCAATGGACTCTGACTCCATCATCCGCAGGTTCAAATCCTGCTACCCCTGCCAAAAGAAAATCGACCTATTTTTTAAGTAAAATTAAAAAATAGGTTTTATTTTATATTTAAATTTGATGGGATCTCTTATTATCCAAAGAAAGAAGGAAATCTTATGGCAGATCAGGAAATCAGCGTTTTCGATATTTATGAATATTTGCCTCACAGTAACTGCGGGAACTGTGGAGAAAATAATTGTATGGCCTTAGCTCAAAAGTTATTAGAAGGAAAAAAGACGATCGGCGGCTGTGCACCATTGAGAGAAGATATTTTCGAAAATAATCGAAAGAAAATTCTGGATTTAATAAAGAGTTGTAATTGATAAATAGAGAAAATGTTTTATTTGCATCCAAAAAACGACAAAACAATGATTAACTGTTTCGACGTTTTTTTTGTGGGTATAAAAAAACAAAACTGGAATAATAGAGATTAAGAACAATCAAGGAAAAGAAGCTGTTCCATGTTGGTTGAGACAAGAATCGGTTAATAAAGGAAAAAGTTAGATGATGAAGTTCATGAGGAATCAAAAAGGTATTTGCATAGGTATCTTCTTGATCATTGCTTTGTTTCTTTCAACGATTGGTTATTTGACTTATTTGAAGATTGAAAATGTTGTCATTCAGAGACTTGCTGAAAGTGCTGAGAAAGTAGCTGTGACAGCAGCCCATTTTATTGAAGTAGAAAAGCGGGGCAGTTATTTATCGGGGTATGCTCCGATCAGAGATCCTCAAACAGGCGAAGTGTTAAGTGTAGTAGGAGTGGATTTTTCCAGCAATTCCATCACGGTGCTAATGAAAAATATAAAACAGGCTCTTGTTATCGGAATTTCGGCGTTGATTATACTAACCTCGTTTATTGTATTTAAGCTGATCCGGGATAGATTTGAGGCTGAAAATATTGATTATTTAACGGAACTTCACAGCAAACGATATCATGACAAGCAACTAGCCGATTTTATCGAAAAGGCAAGAAATTCGGAATGTCATTTGTTTTTAATGATGATTGATATTGACTTTTTTAAGGAAATAAACGATGAATATGGTCATGACATAGGGGACCAGGTGTTAAAATATGTCGCGTGTACGATAAAAACGAATGCTCGAAAAACGGATATTTGTTCCCGATTTGGAGAGCTGAGTTTGTTTTAATTCTATCAGATATCTGTAAAGAACAGGCAGGAAGTATTGCAAAGAGAATAATGTCAAAGCTAAGAAAAAGTCCGATCATTTTGGAAGATGTTTTTTTAGAGAGTGGAAAAATTACCATCAGTATTGGCATTGCCGAATGGAAAAATGAAATGGAGAATCAGAACCTAACTCGGTATGCCGATGAGGCGTTATATCTTTCTAAGGGGAAGGGGAGAAATCAAATTACTATTTATGATGGATTAAGTGAGGTTATATAGGGGGGGCAACGCCCCCCTTTTTTAAACCAACGAATTTTTAATACCTATTGTAATGAACACAGGCAGGTTCATATCGATCTCCTTTAGATATTTTTGATTGTTTACGTTTTTATAGTATAATCATATATGAAATTATTTAAAAAAAAGTGAAATTTATAGTTAGTTTTTTTTAAAAGGTAATAATAAGTGCTGAATAACTGACTTGGTCAGGGGGCTAAATACGAATGGAAGAAATAAAAACCCGGATTTATATTGCAGATGTAAGTCCTTTGTATCAGTTGAATCAATTGGAAAAATACATGAGATCTATTTCTCCAGAACGCCAGGAAAAAGCAGCTCGATTAAAATCAATTAATTCGAAGGCGCTTTCGGTTGGAGTAGAAGTGATTTTGCAGAAAGCGGTATTGAAGTCCTTTGGAATCAAAGAGCAATTAAATTTAATAAAAGGGGAAGGCGTAAAGCCAGTATGTTCGGATCATCCAAATATTCATTTTAATCTTTCCCACTCAGGAAATTTTGTGGTTTGTGCGATAAGCAATGAACCCATTGGAGTGGATATTGAGCAAAAGGATCGCGTGAATTTTCAATTAGCAAAGCGTTTTTTTCACGAAGTGGAAGTGGCTTGGATCCTTTCATTGCCGATTGAAAATCAACAACAGGGACTTTGTGATTTATGGTCAATTAAAGAAAGCTATATGAAATATACAGGCAAAGGTTTCGGACTGCCGATGAATGCCTTTGTCGTCAATATAATAGGTCAATTTCCAGAAAAGATAGAAGTATCTATCTTCGAAGAAGGGGAAAAAAAAAATGTCTGCTTAAAAAAATATACATGCCCGGAAAATTATGTGTTGTGGTGTTCCAATGGTTCGAATCGATTTGATAATGTGATAGAATGGGTAAAGCTATAGGGAGAAGATCCATTGAAAGAAGAAACTAAACAAAAAGAAAAGTTAATTACAATATTCGTAACATTTTTGAAAATAGGGCTGTTTACTTTTGGAATCTTTCCTTTATTCATTTAGTCGAAAAAGTCTGCTTTAAACACGAGTTTTATGGACAGACTTTTTTTGTTACATAATTTTAGAATATAATCGTTATCAAGAAAGAATTAATTATATTTTATAAACATACACAAGTTCTTCATAAAAAGTTCACAAATGGATGCTAATATTAAAAAATGACATAAGGATGACACAATAATTAATTAAAATTGAAATAAAAAAAAGAAAGAGAGCAAAAATGACACTATTTATTAATGTAGCAACAGCATGGATAAGCGTAGCTTTGATTGTCTTATTAGCAATTATCTATTTGCTTCGAATCGTAAACAAAGGAAAGAGAAAAAGCAAGCTGATTGCAAAAATCAACAAGAAATTAAGAAATTCCCATAAACCGATGGGTATGGCCTTTGTAATATTCGCATGTATTCATGGGTTCTTTTCTTCAGGCGCAATTCTATCATTTAATTTTGGTACGCTATGTATGGTAACTGGAATACTGCTTGGTTTAACCTATTTGTTTAGAAAGATTTTTCCGAAAAATTTTTTATGGATTAAACCCCATCGATGGCTAACCGTTGTATTGATCGTCTTCCTTGGGCTGCATTTATGGCAAATCGGAGGAATTATGGGTCCGGCAACATTCTTCACCGGTGTAACAAGCGAAATTGAAAACTCCGTGGAAGAACTATATAGAAGCACAGCAACACAAACTGCAACACAAACAGAGACAGCGTCAACAGCGAATTCGGGAACCTCTTCAAACTCTTCAACTGTGGTGACCGATTCAGTTGTTACGAAAGCCAATCTTTTCATGGGAAATGTTGATCTTAAAGATGGCACCTATACAGGGGTTGCGAATGGATACGGTCCGAATCTCACAGTGAGCGTAACCGTGGCAAGTAATGTGATAACAGATGTCCAGGTGGTGTCTCAAAATGAAGTAGGTGTTCAGCATTACGGACGGGCTATCAATGCGGTTCCAGCAGAAATAATAGCTAACCAAACACCTGTGGTGGATACCATTTCTGGTGCGACCTATACATCAAAAGGCATAATGAAGGCGGTTATTAATGCTCTTGGAAAGGCAGTAATATCAGGAACTTTACCAAGTTTATAAAATATAATCGAAAATAAATGAACTGATTTTCAGTCAACAAACGAGTGCCGCCAGGATTTGTTGACAGCGTTTAGATGAAAGAATTTTAAATTTGCGTAATTTAAAAAAATTGGGTATAATGACAAAAATAGAGGTGCAAATTGCACCTCGAAAATTAGGGAGGTTTAAAATGCCAAAAGTATCCAATATTGAAGTTTTAAAACAGAGAGAGCAACCGTCACTAACGATTCGAACGAACACAAGCATCGAAGATTTACCGCAGCTGATTGGAGAAAGTTACAGAAAAATTGGTTCTTATCTTCAAGAAATAGGAGAACTCATTTCAGATGTGCCATTTGTTGCTTATCACAATTTAGATATGCAAAACCTTGATGTGGAAATAGGATTTCCTGTTGCGATGCCTTTGCAGGGAAAGGGAGAGATTAAATCAAGCTTCATACCAGAAGGAAAGATTGTATTCTGTATGTATCAGGGACCATATTCTGAAATGGAATCGGTATATGGTGAAATGGCAAAATGGATTGCTGACAATGGATATACCCCGAATGATACAGTTTATGAGTGCTATTACAATGATCCCGAGTTTCCAGAAAGTCAATGGCTGACAAAAATTTTAATGCCGGTCAAATAAAAAAAGATACCAAATGATTTAATCATTTGGTATCTTTTTTGTTTAAATTTTATGCGGAATTTCAGGGCAGAGCATTTTTAAAATATCGCAACATTCTTGAAAATGCATAATGCGAGGTACGGGATAAGTAGGATTACCTTCTTTGAGAATGCGTTTTGCAAGCTCAGGAATATCGTTAGATTTTAGGGCATAAATTGTTTTTGGAATACCCATATTGGCATTCATGGATTTTATTTTTTCAATCAGTAATTTCGACAGGGTTTCATCATCGTACATTGCTTCTCCCAGACCGGAATAAAAAGCAAGTTCAGCTAATTTCTTTTCAGATGACTTGCGAGAAAATTCCAAAATATAAGGAAGCACAATGGCATTAGCCAAACCATGGGGAACGCTATAATAGCCACCCATGGCATGGGCGATGGCATGAGTATAACCCACATAGGCTCTCGTAAAAGCCAGCCCGCTGTCAAAAGCTGCTTGTTGCATTTTCGAACGGAGGTGGATATCCTGACCATTATGAAAACAGGATTCCAGATTATTGATGATAATTTCTGTTGCATGCAATGCATGCTCTTTCACAAATAAAGTATCGTATTTCCCGATATAGGCTTCAATAGCATGTGTGAGGGCATCCATTCCGGTGGTAGCCGTTAATGATGGAGGCAGGCTTAAGATGAGTTCAGGATCGTGAACAGTGGCTAAAGCAATCAGTTTGGGATCAATGATTGCAAACTTTTCATGATTTTGCACATCGGTTATGAATGCACAAACGGTACCTTCTGAACCGGACCCGGTGGTAGTCGGTACTGCAAAAAAAGGTGGCAGTTTGCTTGAAAGTTTAAAAAGACCACGCATTTTTTCGACGCTTTTTCGATTGGTGACTTTTGCCGCAATGATTTTTCCGCAGTCGATGGGAGAACCACCGCCGAAAGCGACAACGCCATCACAATTCGTACTATAATATAAGGCCAAACCAGCTTCAACATTTTCAAAGGTTGGATTAGGCTGAATGGTATCAAAGATTACAGCTTCGATACCGTTTGTTTCCAAAGCACATAAAAAGGAGTCCAACAACCCCATGGAAAGAAGTGGACGGTCGGTAACCACCAAAATTTTTGTGACTCCGGTAAGCTTAATAATTTCAGGAAATCGGCGTGCCATTCCAGGGCCTTTAAGCACTGGTGGAATGGGAAGCTTCAGTATCTTAAAGGTTTGCTTCATTACCAAATGCGAGGTACGGTAGGGAACGTTTTGTAAGGCATTAATTACTTTTTTCATAGTGTAACCTCCATTTTTATTACCTAGTATATCATTATGAATTAAAATTGGATTAAAAGAGATTAAAAAGTTTTCATGTATAATGGATTATGATAGCCAAGGTCAGCATGCTGATAACATTTTTGGGTATCCAGTTGAAGACGCAGGTTTTCCAAATCTTCCTTAACCCGAACCAGGGTAAGTCCCGCATAGGCATCTCCTTTATCGATAAATTGATAGCATCCCAATTCTGCCTTATGAAGCCACTCCAGGGCAAAAAGCAAATTTTTTGAAGCCCCATCGCCGGAAAGATGGCAATGACCAATGCGATAGCAAATATTCGGATACTCGGGACTGGTTGCTTCAACCGTCATTTCAGCCTGATTATACCAATAAAAGGCAGTGTCAGAGTCTTTGGAAACGAATTGTCCATTATAATACATATCACCAAGTTTATACATGCCATTATGGTGACCTAACTGGGCTGCTTTGCAAAAAAAATAAAAAGCAGTCTCTAAATCTTGGGGAATGTCGCGACCATAATAATAGCAGTAGCCTAAATAATTAATGGCCAGAGAATTGCCTTTTTCCGCCGCCTGTTCATACCAGATTTTTGCCTGTTTAAAATCTTGGGAAATCATTAATCCTTCATAGTACATGGACCCTAAAGCGGTCATAGCATGGTCATTTCCCAGATTTGCTAAAATGGTGTAATAGTTTAAAACCAATTGAAAAATTTCATCTGATAAATTCTGCTTATTTTCTATAAAATAATAGTAATCAGCAAGTTCCAGCATGGCGTTTTCATCTCCGCTTTTGGCAAGAAAAGTTAATACGCTTAATTTATTGTCATCCATTAATAACCCTCGTGATCATTTATTTTTTAATATTATAACACAATTGGAAACAAAGAGATGTCAAACTTAAATAATAAAAAAAGTAAATAGTTTAAAATCAGTCTGGCAACTACTCAATGAAATCCAGTTTAATAAAAATTCTTATTTAGAGCTGTTACAGTATAGTTTAAGCTTACCGGAAATATTTCATTTTGTGGATAAGTCTGTGGATAAATCAGTGACTATTTTTGCGAATGAATTTGTGGATAAATCTGTGGATAACTGACAGAACAACTTTTATGCTCCCGGCCTGACGATAGCAGCGAACATAAAAGTATAACCATAATAAACATAATAACGATAAGTAACGATAAGTAATATTTGCTGAAAGTTAAGTAAAATTATTGGTACGCCTTCTTTTTTTGTCAATAGGATGAATTAATTTAAATATAACTTTTAATTAAAGCTTGAACATCTTCCAACCGGACTTGTTTGTCAATCAGGGCAATTTCATCAAATAATTCAGGGCGCTTCTCTTTATACGTGGGCAACTGATTCTGATATAAAATACCTATGGGAATGGTATCCCCAAATTCCATGGCTTTTTCCATGGCAGCTAATTTATTGGTTGGATCATAAGAGTCATCCAAGGGTTTAACCCGCTTTTTATAATAGGCGAAGGTGTTTTTCTTATTAAAACTCACACAGGGTTGGAGTATATCGACTAATGCATAACCCTTATGATTGATGGCGGCATGCATTATTTTTGCCAGATGTTCTTTATTCCCTGAAAAAGACCGGGCGACAAAAGTTGCGCCGGTGGCAATCGCAATCAGCAAAGGGTTAAATGAAGCACTCATGTTACAGGCGTTTGTTTTATGAACTAAATCACAGGGGTCTGAGGTGGGTGAAGGTTGGCCTTTGGTGAGCCCATAGATTTGATTGTCATGAACAAAGTGTGTAATATCAACATTTCGGCGAATATTATGGATAAAGTGATTGCCGCCTTCGCCATAAGAATCGCCATCACCGGTATTCACGATCACAGTAAGATCATCATTGACAATTTTAATGGCTACTGCTGCGGGTAAGGCGCGGCCATGAAGTCCGCTAAAGCCATTGGCATTGATATACTGATTTGTTTTTGCAGCTTGACCAATACCGCCAACCAGGACAATCTGGTTGGGCGGGGTTTCCATTTCATTTAAAACTTCAGTGAGTGTTTCAAGAATGGAAAAATTACCGCAGCCGGGACACCATGCTGTTTCATAGCTTGTGAATTCTGCTTTTTTCATACTAGAAACCGCCTTTCATATTTTTTATACCGAATAAGATGTCATCGACCGACAATTGCCGACCATCATATTTTAGAATACTGTTGTTACAGCAAATAAGGGATTCCTGGCGGATCAGTGAGGCAAGCTGTCCGGTAGCATTCTGCTCAACGTTAATTATTTCAACAACTTGTGCAGCATAATATTTAAGTCGGTTCATTGGCAGAGGATAAACATCCCCAAATAAAAGAGCACCATAATTTTTTACATCGGCATTGAGAATATCCACGGCCTCTTTTATGGCCCCGCTTGTTGAACCGAATCCCAGAAGTAAAGACTGACAGTGTTCATACCCATAAAATTCAGGTTCAATGAGTTCATCTTTTAATAAATCTAATTTATGCATCCGTTTTTCCACCATTTGGTTACGGAGACTGGCAGATTCGGTAATCTGACCAAATTCATCGTGCTCATCGCTATCGACGCGCACAAGGGCTTTTGTTTTTCCTGGAATACGTAGTGGGGAGATACCACTTTCAGTAAGTGCATAACGACGATAGAGTTCTTTTTCTGACAAGGTATCTGGCTCAGGGGAATAGGTGACAATATCATTGGTATTTAATATTGGCAGGGTTGTGGTTGAATCAGCCAGATATTGATCGCTTAAAAGGATAATCGGCATTTGATATTTCTTGGCCAAAACAAAACTTCGAGCAGTTTGATAAAAACAATCTGCGTGATCTTTTAAAGCAATAACCATACGGGGAAATTCCCCTTGAGAAGCAGAAATGACAAAATTTAAATCACTTTGTTCGGTACGGGTTGGAAAACCGGTTGCCGGTCCGGGGCGTTGAACATCAACAACAACCAGCGGAATTTCGGCAATTCCAGTGAAGCCAAGGGCCTCTACCATTAGAGAAAAGCCGCCGCCAGAGGTTCCCGTCATTGCCGGTGCACCTGCGTAAGAAGCGCCAATCGCCATGTTTATCGCTGCGATTTCGTCTTCGGCTTGTTCAACCGCCACATCCATTTTATTACCATGAGCGTTGAAAAAATCCAGAAGTGTTGTAGAAGGAGACATGGGATAGCCAGAATAAAATTTTATTCCGGAAGCGAGTGCCCCCAACCCAATAGCGGTATTGCCCGATAAAAGGACCTGATCTGAAGTCTGAATAGAATCAAAATTAAATCGTGGCTTCACCAAATTATAACCTTTTTCTAAAGCGTTCAAATTTACGTCAACTAAATCAGCGCGTAAAATGGCTTTAAAAATATCCGCTGCAGGTGTTAGAGAAAAATCGAAAAGTTTAAGAAGTGAACCAATCGCGACACTGCTGATAACCTTTGGATTGCCAATTTTTTTTGCTGCCTCTTTAAGGGGCAACCGAATAACACGGTCATCATCAATTTTTAAGGAATCATCACATAAAATAAAACCATCACGGGAAAGTTGATGGTAGTGCTCTTTATAGGTCGTTTCATCAATGGCAAAGATGCCATCCAAAGTATCTCGATGAGCAGCAGGACGGTTATTGCCAAAGCGTATCTGTGTGAAATTGTGACCACCTCGCACACGGGACATGAAATCACGAATCGTAAATAGCTGACAGTCCGATTGCTTTAAAACTTTTTCTAAAAGAGCGGACATTGTTTCAATGCCATCTCCGGCGGCTCCGCCTAATAATATATTATACATTTTTTTCACTCCTATCGTTGATTCATGTTGTAAATTATATCATAAAAAGAATAAACCAATAATTAATAAAATAATTATCACTGTGTCAATATCTAATTTGCAATTGGCCTTATTATTTTATTTGCCCAATTATTTTTATTCTAAAAGGATCGACTGGATTTTCTTGTTTATTTTATGTGAAAGCCATAAAATGTTAAAGAACGGGTTGATAATTACTTTGGTAAAGCGTCATAAATTAGAGCCACAAAGTTAAGAACGGTTGATTCGAATAAATTGTTTTATATTATTATAAAGTGAGTTAGAAAGGTTTTCTTAAAGAAATTATTTTGCCTTGTAAATTGAGAATTAATACGTTATAATTATTCGTGTCGTGCTAGACGGAGAGTTAGCGGTGCTTTGTAACCTGCAATCCGCTGTAGCAGGGTTGAATTCCCCACCGAGGCTTCAGGTTTTGAGGTCTGCCGGAGGAAAGTGGTGTTGACAGTTGGACCCTTCGCAATAGAAACTTATGAACCCCGTCAGGTCAGGAATGAAGCAGCGGTAAGTAAGATCTTTTATGTGCCGGAGGATACTCTGGCTCGAGCTAACTGCCGAAGTAACGCTTGGAAGCTGTTTGTCGAAGTGGGGTGCACGACAAAAAAGTATCTTAACGACTCTTTAAATACCAAACAGTGTTTGGTGTTTTTTTTTGTGCTAAAATGCAGATAATTAATGGCTTTCATGGAATAAAATTTAGGGATAATCTATAATTTAACAATTATTCTTGTTATAATGATAAAAAAGTAAAAGAATTATGTAAGCATCTACTGATTTAGCGGATGTGTAGAATAAACTTACAGAAAAGAGAGGAAAAGCGATGCGATTTTTTCAAGTAAAGCCGGCCATTTATTATGGAGAGGGTTCCCTAAAAGAAATAGAGAATTATAATTTTAAAAAGGTGTGTATTGCCACAGACCAGGGGATGGTAAAATTTGGTTTGTTAAAAATGTTAACCGATCTGTTGGACGAAAAAGGGATTGATTATCACGTCTTTTCAGACGTTGAGTCTGATCCATCCACTGACATTGTGGAAAAGGGATTAATGCATATTATTATGAATAAGCCGGATGCCCTTATTGCCATCGGCGGCGGGTCGGTTATCGATGCCGCAAAAGCGATTATTTATTACTGTGTTAATTTTAAACGGATTCTTTTTGAAGATGAATACGTTCATAAACCAACTTTTATTGCCATTCCAACAACAGCCGGGACCGGTTCGGAGGTTACCGAATATGCCGTTATCACAGACAAAAAGAACAATACAAAAATTCCATTAACTGACATATTGATGATGCCGGATGCGGCAATACTGGACTCCAAGCTCCTTGAAAGTGTACCAGCCGGGTCAACAGCGGCTACAGGAATGGATGTCATGACCCATGCCATCGAATCATTTATTTCAACGGGAAACAATCCATTTGCCCGCTGTTATGCCAACAAGGCGGTTGAATTGGTGTTCAGAAGCCTACATTGCAGTTATGCGGATGGTCATGATCTTGAAGCGAAGTCGAGTATGCAAATTGCATCCTGTATGGCCGGGATTGCTTTTAACAGTGCTGGCTTAGGGATTACTCATAGTATTGCTCATGCAATTGGGGCTTCTTTCCATTTACCCCACGGACTTGCCAATGCCATTGCGCTGCCCTATGTCATTAAATTTAACGGTGCGGATGATAAGGTTCAACACCAGTATGCGCGTCTGCTTAGCGGTTCCGGAATATTGAACATATCTGGAGATGCCACAGGTACCCTCTACAATAGTGTGGTATCGCTCAATAATTCGTTGAATATTCCTACGTCATATAAAGTATTTGGCATAGCTGAAGAGGATTATCTCAAAACTCGAGATGAAATGCTGGACAAGGCCATGGCCGATGTTTGTACGTCAACGAATCCAGTGGAAGTGACGCGAGCAAGTCTGCAGATGGTTATGGATCAGACTTATTACGGATTTTAAATAGAACCATTAATATAGAATTGAATTTAAATAACAAATATTTTGTCTTTAAGCTCAGCCTCAGTGTATCTTGCACTGAGGCTGAATTTGTATAACGAAATATGAGTGCAATTTATGACTCTACTAAAGGAATGATATGCTGCAAGACAAAATCATCTTCATCTTTATAAGTGTAGTAGCTTTTTATAGTCGGTGTTTCAAAATCCAGTAATGGAATTGATATCAGGGAGCCATCATCAAGGTATGGTGAGATTAAATTCCTAGGCAGGAAACTGTATCCAAGGCCATCCAATAAATAGGGAATTAATTTGCTGCTATTATCAATTTCAAAAGCAAATTGATAATAGCGTGGAAACAATTCACGTATGAATTGCCCCACCTTTTGAAGAGCAAAATTACAGAATAAGTAGTCCAGAGAAGGTAAATCATCCTGATAAATACCGTTTGTAAATTCAGGATTATTTTTGACGGTAACAAGGAGCAATTCATCTTCTTTAAATGGAATACAAACATATCCTTCTTTATTAAAAGGAATGTAAGTAAAAGCGATGTCAATTAAGCTATCCTGAAGAAAGGCGAGCAGATCAAAGGAGTGATTAATAACGACTTTAATCAGGGTGTTTAAATCATTGGATTGGACAGAACGAATGATCGGGAATAAGCAGCTTTCATAGATGGAATTGGTTGCACCGAAGCGAACAAGCCTCCGCGTAAAATCCGATGAATTGATCTGCCAAATGGCCGTTTCTTCAAGCTCGACTAGTCGTTTAGCGTAACTTAGAAACAAGTCTCCTTCCAAAGTTAAGGCTACCTTTTTTTTAGTTCTTAAAAATAGTTGTTTTCCAACCGCTTTTTCCAGTTCATTGATGCGATTTGTTACCGTAGACTGGGCAACAAAAAGAAGCTTTGCAGTTTGTGTGAAATTCCGAGTTGACGATAATTGGATAAAAGTTTTTAATAGTTGTGAATCCATAAGCAACTCCTATAATCATAAAATCGAATTATTAAGATCAGTATAATTCATTTCACAAATTATATATTATCTTGTATAATAAATCAACGAATGAAAAAAGAAAAATTATCAGGAGGGTGATATAATGGCAGACTGGAATGTAAAACTGTATAATCAATTTGAAAAAGAGCGGGCACAGCCTTCAATTGATTTGGTAAATAGAATTGCGGAAGGTTCGTTTAAGAGGATAATCGATATTGGATGCGGATCGGGAATGAGTACAATCCCATTAAGAAATCGCTTTAAAAAAGCAGAAATAATCGGAGCTGATTCCTCAACATCAATGTTGAATAAAGCCAGAGAAACCATGAATGATGTGACCTGGATACAAAGAGATTGCAGCAGACCGTTAACGGATTTAGGAAAATTTGATATGGTTTTTTCAAATGCAGCGCTTCAGTGGTTTAAAAATCAGGGAAATGTGATTAAAAATTTAAGCGATATTCTTTTGCCGGAGGGGTTGCTGGTCATCCAAATACCATATTTTTCGGCAATGACCATTGAAAATTGTATTATAGAAACAGTAAAGACATATGAATCTGATGTTTTTAAGGGAATTGAAAAAGAGCTGTTTAAATCTTATGCACCTGAATTCTATTATAATAAACTGACAAAACATTTTTCTGAGATTGAATTATGGCAGACAAATTATTTTCATATTATGAATAAGCATGAAGAAATTTTAGAATTTTGTAAAAGCACGGGGTTAAAACCCTATGCAGAAAGATTTGAAGGATCCGAAAAAATAGTTTTTTTTCAAAGGATACTTAACGAAATTAAGAAGCAATATCCGGTGCAGGAAAACGGAAAAGTTTTATTTGAGTTTAAACGAATCTTTTTTATTGCTAAAAAGTAATTGGTTAAATTGAATAAATTGAATAAATTGAATAAATTGAATAAATTGAATAAATTGAATAAATTGAATAAAAAATGTTCATAAAGATAGATTTCAATTCGCATGGCTGATTTAGCACTGGGCTTATCTATCAAGCATATGGAAAGAAGTGGGGGTAAAAGGATGACGATGACGATTTCTTTTTATGGAGTGGCAGCGGCGGGATTAATCATTTCTTTTGCAAAAAGCAAAGAAAAAACGAAGCTGGCATTAAAAAAAGCCTGGAAAGCTTTTGAAAATATAATGCCCCAATTTTTAGGGATTATTCTTTTAATCGGATTATTGCTGAGTGTGCTTTCAGCGGAACAGATTTCTGGCTTGATTGGAAAAGACTCTGGTTGGATTGGCGTTATCATTGCTTCCATTATCGGCTCCATTACCTTAATACCCGGTTTTGTTGCATTTCCATTGGCGGCGGCATTGTTGGAAAACGGTGCCGGATATATGCAGATCGGCGCTTTTGTATCGACACTGATGATGGTGGGAATTGTGACCATGCCGATGGAATTTCTTTATTTTGGTAAAAAAGCAACATTCTTAAGAAATGGGATGGGTTTTGTTTTTTCAATTTTAGTTGCGATTGTCATGGGGGTTTTACTTTAATGAATAAGAAAAGAATGGAAATACTGAAGCGATATCAGTTTTTGCTCGTTATGCTGGTGGGAACCCTCATTATTTTAGCGGTTAATCCTGCTTTGGGGATGCACGTTTATGGGCTGGCATGGGATAATGTTTTAGGAATGTTAGGGGTGCTTCCGCCAATATTTATTTTAATCGGATTATTGGATGTTTGGGTGAAAAAAGAAACCATGGTGAAATATATGGGGAAAGATTCAGGAATAGTGGGAATATTATTGGGCTTTTTTCTTGGAGCAGCTGCAGCAGGACCCCTCTATGGTGCTTTTCCAGTAGCTGGAGTCTTTCTCAACAAAGGCAGTCGACTTTCCAATGTATTGATTATTGTGGGAGCCTGGGCTTCTATGAAAATACCATTGCTATTATTTGAAGTATCGTCTATGGGATTCAAATTCACGCTTATTCGTTTTGTAATGGATATTTTTGGGGTATTAATTATTGCTTACAGCATTGAAAAAATACTTACCGATGAGGAGGAACGTCAAATTTATACGTTGGCTAAGAAGATGAATTAAAAACAATTGTAAAATAAAAGCTCCCATTCATATTTTTTTGTGAAGGGAGCTTTTTTGAAGTTAAATAGTAGTTTTTAAATTTGTGCTTATTTAACTGTGGATAAAGTTACAACATTGAAGCAAATAAAGTAACGCCGACAATAATAGCAATCAATATTAAAACAAAAGCGACAATATTTAAAATTATTAGAACCAGGCCAATTGTTTTTCCAGTTTTTGCTTTTTTGTTGCTGGGATCTGCTTCAAGTTCCTTTTTCCCATTGATAAAAGCTAAAATGGCAAATACTAAACCAGCAATACCGACAATTGAAGATAACCAGCTGAGATTGATAAAATTAGAACTGATTATAGAAATCAAAATGTTGGCAGCAATGCAAATCAGTGAAAGCATACCAAAAGAATAACCCTTCATTCCAAATTCAAAATTCATGATAAAACCCCTTTCCATACCCACCCATTAAATAGGTACTATTTCTTTTTCTTTGTTATAGCTTTTTACCCACTGCTATTAAAAATAAACAGATAATTATTTTAAAACAATTGATCCGACTCTAACTCGTTGCTAACCATAATCGTTTTTTTATCAGCTTTTCTTTTTTTGAAAATTGACAATATCGTGCCGATAAAT
>JGI24143J45723_1000740_pt1 | contig 16531 bp, 12 predicted proteins | sample BarGraIncu00432A_FD_45723 | JGI IMG/M metagenome (IMG submission 45723) | reverse complement strand
TCATTTTTATGCGTAGAATTCATGGGGTCTCCTTCGGGTTAAGCCCTAGTTGATTTTTAATATTAAAATTATCTTTCAACACCTTTATCGACCGGCTTGGGACATCCTGCACCATGTGACGGTAACGTTCGGTCCGCTCGTAGCCATCGGAGTCGCTCCACCGGAGGTGCTTGACCCGGCTCCCGAAAACAGCCCGCATCTCCGATAGCTCTGCGCCGCTGATCAGACCGGGAAGCGCTACGACCCCTTCACGATCCAACTCGCCCAGTAATGAATCCGCCAATTGCATTGAAATAACAGTCGATGTGTTCATAAATCACTCCAATTCCTGGCGTCAAAAAGCTCCGAGCAACCGGAACAGGGCTTGCCGACGATCCTCGCAGGCAGCTCGCTATTGTGGGAAGCCATTTGCCTTACCGGCTGGATGTCGTGCTAATCAAGCTATCAGAGACAGGGATAAGCGCAACGAGGACGCGGAATTATATTTGTCCAACGATGCCATTTTTTTTGAAAAACGGGCGCTGCGCGGCCAGAAGGCGCAGATACAGTTCGGCGATTGGGGGAGTCTTCTCCTTTACCTCATGCTTATCCGCACGAATAACGGTAGGATTTCGTGTTGACTTATTTTACAGGTAGTTGCACCCTGAAAGGGTCGGAAAACACGAAAAAAAGGAGGAGGTACAATGCAGTGCCGAACAACGTTGCCCGGTACGGAATGCACTTTCGCAGGGAAGGAAGGTTGCAACTACCCTAAAGGAGAATGCCAACCGATTGTTAACGAATGCATCGGGTGCGACAAAATTGTCGAAGGGGTGAACGGGAAGGTGTGCAGCGCCTTTCCAGAACCGGACAAAAAGTGGCAAGGGGGCATCTGTAACGCTGCTTCTCATGTCAAAGTCGCAGTTCAAAGTGAAGTAGCCAAGGCTAATCCGCTGAAAGCTTCAAAGAAGGCCGCGGGCTGCAAAAAAAAAATAAAATTCTGCCGCCTGATACACAAGAAGCCCCATTCCTATGAGCCGAGGAGGAATGGGGCTTCGTTGGGAGGCGTAAAAATGTGCGTAACCTGCTGTGCCGGCGGCTCGGAGTTCAGGAAACCATCCTCAGTGCGTGTCGCCCCATGCCTTCTTCAGTGCCTCCAACGCTCGTTCCCTCACCTGAAGAGTCTCACGCAGTTTCTTTTCCCATTGTGAAATACAGCCGGCCGAGACATCGATACGCGCAGCGAATTCGGCCTGGGTTTCCCCGAGCGAACCTCGCCAATTTAAGATGACTCTCCCGGTGAGACGTTTCGGGAAGCCTTTGGGCTCGGGAAGCGCCACGGGTGCCCCGGCCGGCGCTGCCACGGGCTGGGTAACCTTTGCCTTCTGGCTGAACTTGGGGGCCTTTGCCGGTGTCCTTTCTTCAACCGGCACTGCGGCCTTGAGGAGCGCCGCGGCTTTAACAGGAACTGCGGCCCTGTCGGATGCGGCAGCTTTAATCACCGTGGCTATTTCTGCGGACACGACAGCTTTAGCGGGTGCAGCTGCTTTACGAAGCGCTCCCACCTTTCCGCTCATCTCTCCGGCGCTCTCGGATCCGACCCCCGCGAGGTCGATGCCGAAGATGTCGTCCAAACCGGTGTCGGCCAGCCGCCTTCGGGAACTCTTGGCTCCGGTCGCAGCTCCTATCGCGCTCGACACGTCGACCATCTCCTCGTGGTTCACACCCCGCAAATGGAAAAGCTTTTCCGGCGCGTGGTCCAGGCGGGCGCCAACTCCGTAGAGTACGGCGGCTATATGTTTGCACATCGTGGCGGAATCCGGGCAGTCGCAGTGAAATCGAATCTCGCCGGGCAGGGGAAAGAGGCCGGTTTTGCGGTGGGAGACTACCTCCATGACTGCGCTGTCGAGCTTGCCGCACAAAAGGTCAATCAGGGAGCCGATCCTGCCGGTGCAGGAGGCCTTGACAGCGTCCCATTTTGTCTTGGTGAGTGGCGCTACGGTGATGACGACGTTGTAGAGCGTCGACCCGCTGACAATCGCCTTAATGCTTCCGGCGTTGATCTCCAGGTGGCAGACCGAGCCGTTCCTGACGTAGGAGCGCCCCCGCGGCAGCCGGTTGGCGTAGTCGTGGAAGGACTCCATGTGGGCGCACCACCCCTTCCCCCAGAAGGAGGCGGCGATGGTACGTCCGGTGATCTCCACCGGTTGCACCTCCATTCCCTTCTTTTTGCGCAATTTCTCCATTTCAAGCTTCGCACTGGCACGCCTCTCCGCCACCGACACGTACGGGTACCATTCGTGAAATCGGATCATGGACTGCCCCCTCCCTTCAGAAGTTTGCTTTCTCGACGTCGAGCGCCACCAGATTCAAAAGGGAGTCATCGTCCATTTCGGTCAGCAGCAACTCGCCTCCCCCCCCCAGGATCTCGCCGGAGAGCAGGCTTTTCTCCGTTATCAGCGCATCGATCTTCTCTTCCACGGTGCCGCGGCAGTCGAACTTGTGCACCAGCACGTTGTGCTTTTGCCCGATGCGAAAGGCGCGGTCCGTGGCCTGGTTCTCCACGGCCGGATTCCACCAGCGGTCGAAATGGATCACCTGACTTGCGGCGGTCAGGTTGAGTCCGGTGCCGCCCGCCTTGAGCGAAAGCACTAGGAACGGGGGGCCGTCCTCGTGCTGGAAGCGCTCCACGATGCGCTGTCGCTCGGCAACGGGGGTGCCTCCGTGCAGCACCAGGCCGGAGCGGCCGAACACCGCGCCGAGAAAAGAGGTCAGCTGAAGGGCCATCTCCCGGAACTGGCTGAAAACCAGCACCTTCTCGCCTCGCGACGCGATTTCCTCGCAAATCTCCCGCAGGCGCCCGTACTTGCCGCTGTTCCTCTCGGAGTATTCGCCGTCCCCCAGGGCCTGGCTCGGATGATTGCAGATCTGCTTGAAGCGCAGTAACGCGGAGAGCACCAGGCCGCGCCGCTCTATCCCGTCTTTCTCCTTCAGGTCGCGCGCCAGATCCTGGACCCCCTGGCGGTAAAGCGCGGCCTGGGACTTGGTGAGCCCGCACCAGGCGGTGACTTCCACCTTTTCCGGCAGGTCGCTGATGATCCGCTTGTCGGTTTTCATGCGGCGCAGGATGTAGGGCTGCACCAGGCTGCGCACCGGAGCATAGGAAGGGGGCGAAGCGCTTTCCAGCGTTTTTATAAACGATTTGAAACGGGACGCGGAGCCGAGGAGGCCCGGGGAGAGGAAGTCGAATAGCGACCAGAGATCCCCCAGCCGGTTTTCCACGGGAGTCCCGGTCAGTGCGAGCCGGGCGCGCCCCTGGAGCGCCTTGACGGCCTTGGCCTGCCCTGTCGAGGGATTCTTGATCGCCTGCGCCTCGTCGAGCACGATCAGATCCCAGGTTTGTTGGGAAATCCACCCCTGGCGCCCCAGCATCCCGTAGGTGGTGATGACCCCATCGCAACCGGCAAGGGCCGCAGCCGGGTCCTCTGCGATGCGGTCCAGCTCGACGCGCGACATCTCGGAGGGGTGCAGACTCAGTACCCGCAGCGAAGGCGCGAAGCGCTCCATTTCGCCCATCCAGTTGGAGACGAGCGAAGCGGGGAGCACCAGGAGGCTGGGCGCCGCGGCGCCGCGCCGCTTACGGAGCGCCAGCAGGAGCGCTATCACCTGGATGGTCTTCCCCAGCCCCATGTCGTCGGCGAGGCAGGCCCCGAGGCCTAGCTCGCTCAGGAACAGGAGCCAGTTGACGCCGTCCCTTTGGTACGGCCTCAGGGTCGCTTTCAGTTCTGGGCCCGGGTCGGCGGCGGCCAGCCGCGCCGGGTCGCGCAGCCCCGCGAGGACGCCGCGCAGCCAGTCGCCCGCCTCGGCGTAGGCCCACCCGGTCCCCTCTTGCAGATCCCAGGATCCGGAAAGGTCCTGCCGGGCCCCCGACAATAGGCGCATTCCCTCGGCGAAGGAGAGTCCGTCCGCCCCTGCCTGGGCTTGCACCTTTTCCCAGTGTGCGAGGGTTTGCCGGAGCTTCTCGCCATCGACTTCGACCCATTCCCCCCGCAGCAGCGTGAGCCCCGCACCAGCCGCTTGCAGGGCTTCCAGTTCCTCGTTCGTGAGAGGGGCGCCTTCCAGCGTGAGTCGCACCCGGAAGTCGAGCAACGCACTGGCGCCCAAACCGGAGCCGGGCGCGTTGCCGATGACCAGTTGCACGCGCGGTCGGGCGCGCTTTTTCCACCAATCGGGGAGGCGCGCGACCAGGCCGCTTGCTTCAAGTTCGGGCACGCTTTGCAGGAATTGATAGGCCTCTTCGGGGCTCCAGGCCAGGGGGTGGTAGACGTCGCCGCTTTGTACCAGTTCCTCGACCCAGGGGAGACGGGAGGCGGCCTCCTGGATCGGCTCCAAGAGTCTGAGGAGCGCTGCGCGGTTGCGGGCGCCGGCGTACTCGTTCAGGGCCTGGTTCAGAGGCTGGTGCTGGGTCCGGGCGTTTTTCCCGAGTTTCGGGATGTAGGACGCCAGGAAGGCGAAGGGGTATTCGGGGTCCTGCCGGTTTTCGGCCAGGTGGAAGCAGACTCGGCCGACCTGGCGCCAAAGCGGAGCCTTGGCCTGGAGAAACCCGGCGAGCCCGTCCTCCTGCCGCGTTATCTCCTCGAAGCACCAGGCATGGAGGTCGTTCCAGATTTCCCGGAGGACTTCGACGCTGCAGTACTCGGCACCGGACATGGGGGGATGCCCAGGGAAACACTGGCCAATTCGGAGTCGTCGGGAGGGGGGATGGGGTCGATCAGATGGGATGACGGCGCTTGCTGGCAAAGGGAGGTCAGGTAGCGTGCGGCAAATTCGCGCCAGAAGTTCCAGGAGAGCGGCCAGGTCGGGTCCGGTTTTCCCGCGGCGAGGGCGATAAGGCCCTCTGCCTGGCAGGCAGCAAACCCCTCGGCGATTGCCGCCGCGCGAAGCGAGCCGGTTCCGGCAAGCGAAGCTGCGGGCTCAAGGTCGTCGCGGCGCTGGATGACCAGGTGGCCGCCGGGAGTGAGGGAAAGGAGGTCGTGCATAGGGTGCCAGGGGCGCTCGATTGAGGGAATTGTGCCGATGGTCAGGCTTCGGCCCACTATAAAATTTCCAGGAACGGAAGACAACATTATTCCCGGGGAAGGCAGCAATTAAGCGCACTATTTGAGCGGGGATGGAAAAACGAGTGATTGGGCAGGGAGTGACTAGGTAGCCTCTATTCCTCCCAGGGCCGAACGGCAATGCCGTGATCCTTCAAAAACTGCCAGACTTTCTTTTTATAAGGGTAGATCGGCGAATCGGGAGAGGGGAACTTGTGGGCAAGGCACTTACTTAAGGGCAAACGTGATGTCTGTTCGTAATCAAACTTTGCCCCTAATGTGATCAAACACCAAACAATATCCCAGTCTGCACCCAGGCCAGCATCATTGATAATAAGGTCACCCGTTCGTGTCGTTATGTCGAGGTCGGCTCCTAGCGATTTCATTTGCTGGAGACATTCACAGTTTCGATCATTTATAAATCGCATAATGACCGGATCGTCGTCGGGGCGGCGAATGTTGGGATCCCCACCTCCTTTTATCACCGCTATCATAATCTCTGGTGAGCGACTATAGTTCTCCACTGCGAGACTAACGGCACTGTTCCTATCTGCTGCTTTTAAATTGGGATTCGCACCATGGGCAAGTAACTCCCCGACAGCATTTTGCTTAAGCCGATCAACAGCCAGCATCAATGGCGTAATGCCACTCGTACCACGAGCGTTGACATTCGCCCCCAGTGCAAGCGCCTGGGCAATGGCGCCGCGATCATCCGCCATTATTGCCGATTCTAACCTCACATCTTTTTTGTCAGAATAGATACCGCTCATTTTTTTTCGGCTCCGTTTGCAAAGTTAAGGAAAATCCCAATGACCATTAGTATCACTAGTGGCCCCTTTGGATGTTTTTGGTACCAATTTGCCATATGGCTCACCCGCAACACGTCAGAAAATCTGTTAACAACTTTTTGTCATCAGTTACAGCTTTTTCCATCGGATCAAGAACGTTCTTCATCTGATGGCGGGCAAGTTTCCCTAGGTTAGGACCGGCAGAACCCGAATTTAGCGCACTGCCTGGGATGGTTTCCTGGAGCCCGGCGCGTACCGGCGGAAATGCATTTACTGCTCGGCCGGAATCCTTATCTGCTTCCATGCTTTTTATCTTGTCATCAAGTTCTGTCATATAATTTTCAAGTTCGGTCTTGAACGCGGAGTCGTTCCCTGCAATTGACAGTTCAAGATTTCGGTGATCGATTTTCATTGGTGATATGAACCAGCGGTTTTCACCTTCCAATTCACGCTTCAAAAATTTAACGTTCTCAATCTGCATGCCAGGATCCTTGGTGTTATTCATGTAAGTCAAAAAATCGTCCTGAGCACTAAACGCAATCGTCCTGTCATCGAGGAGCGAATATCTGAATTTCCGCTCCGCCCAACTGAAACGTCTGGAATGCCGGCTGAATAAATACAAAAGCCTTTGTTTGCGAATTAAAAAGAGCTGCTTCCTGTGCCATTCCAGCACCTTCCAAATATCCGGCGACATTGAATCCCACATCATTATTCGAGAGCCGTTGGGATAGTTTCCGAATCGCAGCATACTGATCCGTATACTTCCCATCACCATTTCGTGTATTGGTCTGCCAATCGACCAATGATTTCGGCTGGGTATCTCGTGGCACCAATATCAATGTACCATTCGATTCGTCCTGATACATCGCTGCACGTAATCCTCGTATCGTTACGCAAGTCTCCGTCCGTCAATGTGCCAGGAGGAAGTCCCAGGGATTGACACAGTGCTGTCGAGTTTACCGGCAACCTCGTAAGGCAGGGACCTTTTGGCTGTTTCGGCTCGTCAGTCTTCGGTGGCTTGGGGTCATCACCCAGATTATTCATATCCGATGCGGCCCGTGCGTAGGGTAGCGCCGCACTATAGCGATTGAAACGCCTCAAGGTGGGACCGAGTGTCGCGGCCCTCTTTTGGCTCGGGCTGGTATCCGCCGACATCTGACCCGGAAACTTGTCTGTCGGCAGGAGACCCGAAGCTGGTTCGGGGTTTCCGGTAAACGACTCTATCCGCTTCTGCACAGCCAGGGATAGCTGACTATCAGCGCCCTTGGCAACTTTGCACGGGGAACTGCAAGGCTGCACCCAGGAGGGCTGCTCATTTCGCTTAAAGGATGAGGCCATTGGCTTGTTACCTTCCCTGTAATCGAAATCTGAGAACCGGAAATATCCTCGGTCCGATAGAAACTGTTTTATCTCCACCTCTCGGATTACTGAGGTCGCTGAGCAAATTCCCCTGTGCATCAAGAACGATTCCTTCGCAATCGCATACCGCCAGATAAATCAGGACCAATGCGCAGTCGTGCTCGCTTTGCTGCCGTATGCCAGGCCACACGCTGTCCCATAAAGAGCTTTTCCGTTCCGAATCTGTCATCCATGCGAGTAATGAAGGGTTTTTGCAGCAAGTGTTCACAAAATGAAGTAACTGCGAATAAAAGCTCACGCGAGTCATTGTATCTAAGCGCTCTGCTGACATTCGAATGAATCCCTTCCCCCCCTGAGGAGTCGACTCCGCTTAAGATGTTGTCACATGCATGTGTCTCCCTAATAGCTTCTGGAGTTGTTGTGCCTCGAAGGTATCCTCATTCAGTGCCTGGTCCACGAAGGCAAAACGCTTGGCGATTTTCGATATTTCTCCTTCAACCAAATTCGAGACTACCGGCCCAAAAACGGTTGTCAGTTCGTCGGAGTTGCAAACATGCAGATAATCACGCCAAACCCTTGGATCGTAATAACGAAAATAAAGCTGCCTCCCGGAATGGTCTGGCACCCTGAGAAAACTGCGGAAATGATTCCGCAGTTCTGGCAACCCGGCTCGCGCAACGCCGAAGATCCCCCAGTGATTCCCCCACCCATTGGAGAATATTCAATCGGTGAAAGGTGCGTCGCGTTCAAGGATCGCCAAGTAGGGGGCGACCTCGGCCAGGTCCGGATCCAGTTCGCCGCGGTGGAGGCAGATGTGCTGCGGACTGAAAGACGCCAGGTTCGCCGGCAAGCCGCCCACCGATGCGCCATCCAGAATGGCAAACACCGTTGCCGGCTGTTCGTTGAAAAGCAGATTTTTCAATGTCTGTACGATTGAAGGACTAATCATGTGTCCCTGCGTGACAGGCCGTGTGTTACCGCCTGATTGAAAACTTTTACCTATAATGCCGTGGCCGGCGACCTGGTGGTATAGCGCTTCTCCTTGGGACCTTCAGTGGCGAATGCGCCAACGAATGGCGAGGTGGATTCGGGAGAATTTGGGAAGTGTAGATTGTAAAACTCAAATGTAAACCTGCGCCGCAGAACTTATCGACCGCGGACTAAACAGGTGGGGTCACCCATAATCCTTTGCTAAACTCCGCTGCTCAAAAATTGTGTGCTTCTTGGGTTTGCCGGGAGTGAGACCGTCAGACGATACTGCTTCGGTTTACAGCGGGAGTTGAAGCTGAAAAAGGGCGAGGGGGGGAAAGAACCAAACAGGCACAGTAACAGCAAAGGCCCTCCGATAGTAGGGGGGGCCTTTGTCTTTCTCTGTGGCTTAATCTTCAGCGTGCGACGCCTTGTTCCTTCACAAATCGACCGATAGCACGGTCCATGCTGGAAATATGCTTTATCAACCATTTGGTCATGGACATGCTCACTGAAGTAACCAATTCCTCCGTGGGCCCTTCACGTCTCAGCAGCTCTTTAAAGGCGACGACTTGGCGGGTGAAGGCAGTGTGCGCCAGGCGGTGCTGGGAAATATCCGGAAAACCGATGGTTTGCATGAGGTGTTCCTCGTCGGTAAAGTGGCCTACCATGTAGGCATCGAGAAATTTGAACAGTTGGGCCACCTCATGGGCTCCCTTTCCCTCCATCCAAGCTGCCAAGAGGGCATTAAACTTGCCGAAAAGAAGCTTGTGCTGGTGATCTATTTCCGGAACTCCCACTGACAAAGAATCCTGCCACTCAATCTTCATGCAAAAGCCCCCTAGGCGAATCTCCCGATCAACTGGGAGCGACAGCACAAGTAGCATGTTTTCTTTGAAATAGAAAGTGTCTGGGAGTAGGGAGCTCTCCCTCCCCGGAACCATCCGTTCTGATTTTCGCAAGGGATGACTTGACCGCTCCGCCCGACAAGGTTAGGATTTGATAATCTTTTGCGGAGCGGAGGAGGGGACCATGGGACATGGGGATCATTGGCAGGCCGTGGAGCGGGATTCCGAAACTTTTATCGACACCATGCTACCCCTGATCTGTAAGGAGGGGACGCACGTCGGCCAGAATACCTTTTCCCACAGCCTGGAGGAGATAGAGGGGGAAAAAGAAGGGGTGGTGCACGGCTACCAGTATCCGGACCCTGACTCCCCGGTGAGCTTTCTGGCCCTCGTCGCGACCGGCCTGCGCGAGGGGATCCGCGACCTCTGGTCTGCCTACCCGGTCTGCTCCGAACGGGGCCGCTACCGCATGAAAGTTTACGAGGTGCGTCCCTGGCCAAACGGCGCCGAGGGGACTGTCGAGGCTGCTTTACCGGAGGGGGACAGCATCATCTTTTTTGATCCCTTCTTCTTTCTCAATAAGGAGAAATACCAGGAGCAGGAGAACATTGAGGTCTCCTTCAGCGCGCTGGCCTACCGCTTGGAAAGCTTCGAGCTGGACGAGGCTGAAATCGCCGAAAGATTGGCGCTCGAGCTGATACGGCGGAAAATGGTCGAGGATCACATCTACATGGATGTGTTCACCCCCACCACCTTGCCGCTCACCGCGGAGCGGGCTGCCGACTACTTTCCTTGCGAGGGGGTGGAGGACAGCGCCGAAATCGAGTTTTATATCGAAGAGGCGGTCCCGGTTGCCTGCATCGGCCGCATATTCTGGCGCCTGACCGGCGTTATCATGCGGGCCGTGGACACGGAGCTGAGGATTGATGTCTATGCTTCGGAGCAGGTGCTGGCCGGGTATCTACCGAAGGTCGGCGACAATGTCGTGGCTCTGGTCTGGGTGCAGGGTCGGCTGCTGGAAGGGGCCGGAGAGCCTACCCCGCCAGCCGCGCCGCCCTGAATTTTTGGTAGATGGCCGTCAGCTCCGGGATGACCGACAAAAAGGCGTCGACGACCTTCGGATCAAAATTCTTCCCCCGGCAGCGCACAATCTCGCCAATCGCATCGGCAAGCGACCAGGCCCCCTTGTAGGGGCGCACCGAAGTAAGGGCGTCGAACACGTCCACAACCGCGACTATCCTGCCAAAAAGCGGAATCTCGCTCCCCTTAAGCCCGTGAGGGTACCCCTCTCCATTCCAGCGCTCATGATGGGTCAGCGCAATGAGCGCCGCCGCGTCCAGCAAACGGTGCTGGTGCGTACCGATGATCTTCTGGCCGATCTCGCAGTGCGTCCGCATGATGGCCCACTCGTCTTTATCGAGCCTACCCGGCTTGAATAAAATATTGTCGGGGATGCCGATCTTGCCGGTGTCGTGCAGGGCTGCGGCATTGTAGAGCAGCTCCGCCTCGCTTTCCGGAAGGCCGTAGGCCTTGGCGATCACCCGTGAGAAGTGACAGACCCTGAGAACGTGGTAACCGGTTTCGCCGTCCCGGTATTCTCCCGCGCTCCCGAGCCGGTTCAGTATCTCCAGGCGGGTCAGGTTCAGTTCGGCAGTGCGCTCCAGGACCTGGCGCTCCAGCTCACGGCTCTGATCGTACAGGGCAAGGTGGGTCTTGACCCGGGCACGCACAATGGACTCGCGAATCGGCTTGGTGATGAAATCCACCGCTCCGCAGTCGAAACCGGCGGATTCGTCTTTGCTCTCGCCCAGCGCGGTGACGAAGATAACCGGGATGGAACGGGTCATGGGATCGCTTTTGAGCGCCCGACAGGTTTGAAAACCATCCATCTCCGGCATCATGACGTCGAGTAAAATGATATCCACCGGCAGGGAAAGACAGATCTCGATCGCCTGTCTGCCGCCGGTTGCCACAATGACGGTATACTCGTCCATCAGGGCGGCGTTTAAAAGACTGATGTTTTGCGGCATGTCGTCGACGATCAATACCGTTGACTGGGTTTGAGTGCCAATCATGTATGATATTCCCCCGTGTGCTCAGCTGAGAGGTGAATGCTGTTCTGCTTGGCCAGGGAAAGGATCGCCCGGCGGGCTGCGGAAAAGTCGAAATTTTTTAAATGCACCTTGATCTGATTGAGATCATGCTTAGGGAGGCCAGTCAGTTCTCTCTGGTAGCTGTCCAGATAGCGTTCGGCTTTGCCGTTACTTCCCTTGATATAGTCAAGCAGCTGGTTCAGGATCGGGCTGACCACGGCGCAGTCTAGCAGGGCTGACGGGTTTTCCAGCAGTTGTGCCGCTTCGGCGCAGCCCTGCCCCGGGAAACCGGGACTGGTAGCGGCAGATTCCTGCCGGGGAGCCACGCCGGTTTTCACCCCGGCTCGCCCGGGCGCGCCCTGCTCCGGCAGGAAAGACTGCATGACCCGCAGCAGGTTCCAGCGGTTGATCGGCTTGGTGACCATGGCGTTCATCCCGGCGTCCAGGACCGCATGCTGCACTTCGGTCATGGCATGGGCCGTCATGGCGATGATGGGAAGCTCGCTAAACCGGCTGTCGTTTCTGATGATCCGGCAGGCCTGGTAGCCGTCCAGTACCGGCATCTGCAGGTCCATCAGCACCAGGTCGTAGCGCACCGTGCCGCCAGCCACCATCTTCACGGCCTCCTGGCCGTTTATTGCGTGGTCCACGAGCGTCCCGGTTTCGTCCAGCAGTTCGCTTGCCAGTAGCATGTTGATCTCGTTGTCCTCTGCCAGCAAGATCCGGGTGCCGGAGAAGTCCGGAACCGTCATGCTCTCCCCGCTTAATGAGCAGACGGAGGGGTTCCTTGCCGTGCCGCTCGGCTCACCGAGGCCAAACCAGGCGGTAAAAGAAAAGGTGCTCCCGAGGCCTGCCTTGCTCTCGCACCAGATCTCGCCCCCCATCATCTGCACCAACTGTTTGGAAATGGACAAGCCGAGTCCGGTGCCGCCGAAGCGGCGGGTCGTGCTGCCATCGGCCTGGGTGAAGGGTTGAAAGAGCTTTTTGATCAGTTGCTCGGAAATCCCGATGCCGGTGTCGCGCACGGTGAATTTGAGCTTGATCCGCTCGGTCTCCCTTTCCTCCACGGTCGTCTCCAGCGCCACCCGGCCCTGCTCGGTAAACTTGACCGAGTTGCTCAATAGGTTGACGATTATCTGGCTCAGCCGGTGTTGGTCGCCGATCAGGCTGAGGGCGGCGTCGGGTGCCGTGGCAATCTGCAGCTGCAGCCCCTTTTGCACGATTTTCTGCTGCACTATGTCGGTAACGTTGGCGAGGATGGTTTCCAGCCGGAAGGTGATCTGCTCCATTTCCAGCTGCCGGGCCTCGATCTTGGAGAAATCGAGAATGTCGTTGATGATGCTCAAAAGCAGGTCCCCGGCGTTGAGAATCTTCTGAACGTAGTCATGTTGGCGCGGCTGCAGCTCGGTTCTCAGTGTCAGATCGGAAAACCCGATGATGGCGCTGAGCGGGGTGCGGATCTCGTGGCTCATGTTGGCAAGGAACTCAGATTTGGCACGGTTGGCCGACAGGGCCGCCTCCTGGGCGGTTAAAAGTTCTCCCGTGATCCGCTTTTGTTCCGTGATGTCTTCCTTGACGGCGACATAATTGATGATCTCACCCTGCTCGCTTCTGATGGGCGAAATCGAGGCGTGTTCCCAGAAGATCTCGCCGTTTTTTTTATGGTTGCAGAAGTCGCCGCTCCATTCCCTCCCGGTGCTTATGGTAGTCCACAAATCGTCATACAGTTCCTTGGGCTGACTGTTTGCCTTGAGTAGCCTCGGGTTTCGGCCCAGAACCTCCTCCTGGGAGAACCCGGTTACCTCGCAGAATTTGGGGTTGACGTATTCGATCTGGCCCAGGCTGTCGGCGATAACGATGGATGCCGAGCAGTTCTCCACCGCGCTGGAAAGCTGGCGCAGTTTCTTGTTGGTTTCCTCTGCTTCGTTTCGTCTCAGCTCCAGTTCGGAGTTTATCGCCAGCAGTTCGCAATTGGCGTCTTCCAGGGATTGGGTCCGCTCGCTTACCCGCTGTTCCAGTTCCTTGTTCTGGCGCCGCACCGCCTCCTCAAGCCTCCTGCGCTCCGTGTTGTCGCGGAAGGAGAGCAGTCGCCCTACGGTTTCGCTGCCCATTCTCAGGGGCTGGGTGTAGCGCTCGATGAGGCGGCCATCGCCAAGTTCCAAGAGGTCCTCGCTGGACTCCTCGGGCTTTTGCTGCAACTCCCCGATTTTGGCTAAAAACTTGGCCGGCTGCGCCAGCTGGGAGACGACGTGCTCCAATACCGGGTCGTCACCCGGGGAGTGCATCAGGCCCGCCGGAACCTTCCAGAGCTCGAGAAATTTCCGGTTCCAGCGGGCAATTTTTCCGCTTAACTCCATGACGAGGATACCATCGTCCGTTGATTCGAAGACCGCGTCGATCAGGGAGAATGAGTATGACAGTTTCTCTTCTGCCTGTTTGCGCTTGGTGATGTCCATCATGGTGAGCATCAACTGCTGCTCCCCGGAGAACATGAACGGCACAAAAAGACAATCGAGGTCGACGTCCTTGCCGAAGGTGGTTGCCACGTGACAGTCGCCGCGCTGTTCTACGCCCGTGGCGAGGGCGCGCTCCGCCATCTCGAGCATCCCCGAGCGCTGCCACGATGCGACGGAGCGGAAATTCTGCTGCAGCAGCTCCCCGCCCTGCGCCCCGACGATGCGGGCTGCCGCCGCATTGGCCGAGACGTTCTCCCCGCTCGCCTTAAAGGTTTCCAGCCCCACCGGCGAGTGCGACAGAATGGTCTGGATGTAGTTCTTGGCGTCCAGCATCCTCTCTTCCGAGCGTTTGCGTTCCGTGATGTCGCGGAAAGACCAGAAGCGTCCCACGATCTCGGAGCCGATGCTGAGGGGTTGCGAGTAGCGGTCGAAAAGCCGCCCGTCGTTAAGCTCCAAAAGGTCCTCGCTGGAGGTCTCCGGGTTTTGGTACAGTTCCTGGACCTTGGCCAAAAACTCCTCAGGATGCGCCATCTGGTCGAGATTGTGGCTTAGTATCGGGTCGTCAAGTTGAGCCGCGATCAGCCCCTCGGGAATCTTCCAGAGGTCGACAAATTTCCGGTTCCAGCGGGCAATCTTGCCGCTCAGTTCCACAACAAGGATGCCGTCGGCGGTCGATTCGAAGACCGCGTCGATCAAGGAGACGGAGTACAAAAGTTTCTCCTCCGCCTGTTTACGTTCCGTGATGTCCATGATGGAAAGCATCAGCTGCTGCTCTCCGCTGAACATGAAGGGTACAAAAAGGCAGTCGAGGTGAACCCGCTCCCCGAAGGAGGTCGCCACCTGGAAATCGCCGCGCTGTGCTACGCCGGTGGTGAGGGCGCGCTCTGCGCTTTCCAGCATTCCCGAGTCCTGCCATGAGGCAAGTTCGCGGAAATTCTGCCGCAGCAATTGCTCGGCCGGCGCCCCGATGATGCGGGCCGCCGCCTCGTTGGCCGAGACAGTCTCCCCGGTCGCCTTGAAGGTTTCGATCCCCACCGGCGAGGCAGAGAGGATGGTCTGGATGTAGTTCATGGCGTCAGCCACCCGCTCTTCGGCTTTCCTGCGCTCGGTGATGTCGCGAAAGGTCCAGAAGCGTCCCACGATCTCGGCGCCGATTCTCAGGGGCTGCGAGTAGCGGTCGAAGAGGCGTCCGTCGGCCAGTTCGATCAGGTCCTGGCTGGTAGCCTCGGGGTGCCGGTACAGTTCCATGACCTTTCCCAGGAACGCCTCCGGATCTGCCAGCTGGTTCAGGGACCAGCCGAGCACTCGGTCCTTGCACTGGGTGTCGAGCAGCTCAGCCGGCACCTTCCAGAGCTCGATGAATTTCTGATTCCAACGGACGATCTTCCCTTCGCGGTCGACGATGAGGATGCCATCCGTCGTCGAGTCCAATGTCGCGTTGGTGAGAGCCACGGAATAGGACAGGCTTTTTTCGGCCTCCTTGCGCTCACTGATGTCGCGCACCGTCCCCTGCAGCACGGTCTTGCCGTCGAGTTCCAGGGCGCTCAACAGCACCTCGGCAGAGAAGTCCACTCCGTTGTCGGTGCGCCGGTGTATCCACTCGAAACGGCAGCTTCCCATCTCGAACGCTTCGGCAATCCGCTGCTGCGCCAGAACCAGGGAGCGGGTGCCGCACGGCTGGAGTGGCGGAGACAACTCACCGGGATGCAGCCTGGTGAACTCGTACTGGGACTGGCAGCCGAACATGCTCAGGGTTGCCTCGTTGCAGTCAAAGAAGCCCTTTTCGTTCAGCAGCATGACTGCGTCGCTGGTGGAATCAAAGAGGGTGCGGAATTTGGCCTCGGAGCGCAGTAGCGCGTTTTCAATCCGCTTGCGCTCGGTTATGTCGCGCCAGAGGGTGTGCAGTATCAGTTCGCCGGCGATGGTCACCGGCGTCAGGGTTACCTCGACCGGGACCTGGGTCCCGTTGGCCCTGGAATGGAGCCACTCGAACTGGTGGTAGCCGGACTGCATCGCGGTCGCGATCATCTCCGCGGATTTTTCCTGCGAGGAGCGGCCGTCGGGCTGCCGCTCCGGGGAGATCTCGAAGGGGCAGAGCTCCAAAAGCTCCAGTTTGGATCCGTAGCCGAGCAGTCGCAGGGCGGCGGCATTGCAGTCGATGAAGCGGCCGCAGTTAATGAGCAGTATCGGGTCGTTGGTGTTCTCAAAGAGGCTGCGGTAGATCCCCTCATTTTCGCGGCGGTTTCCTTCGATGGCGCTGGCGCTTAACTGTCGCAACCCCTGCCCGGCAAGCGTTTGGGTCAGGATAAGGCAAAATTCCAGATGCTTGCGCAGCAGGTGCTCCGGGACTACGGGGGCCTTTCGTGTGCGGCTCTGGTCGCCGGCCGGGTCAAGGCCGCCCGGGTCTGTCTGGTTGCTGAGTTCGCCCTGCTCCGGTGCGGCCAAAAAAAGCTGACCGGCGCAAACGTAACCGAGATGCCTGCCGGCGACGACGATGGGGAGTGCGGCATCCACAAGCCCCGTGGGGAAGCGATACAGGAACTCACCGGGACCTTGCGACACGATGGCAGCGACCCGCCTCTGGTTACTGAGGCGCGCTTCCGGTGCGTCGGCGTCGAGGCACGGGAAGGAGCTGGCGAGGTCGGGGGAGAGCGTGCCGGCGAGGAGCTCGCCGGTCAGATCGAGGACGGCGGACGAAACAGATTGAACCTCGTTCAGGGAGTCGAGCAGATTCCTCAGTTGTGGAAGATCCAGCAGATCTTTCAGTGTGTAATCCATGGGCTCCCTCAAAAACACTAGGTGTACAAAGTCTAATGTTGTCTTTGGTGGTTATAGCGAAATAGTAAGGGGGGTAGTCGGTTAGAGCCACCTGCGATATAATCCCTCGGCAACTTCTTTTCGAAGGGAGATGCCATGGAGCTAATACCACTGGTAGCAGGTCGT
>JGI24143J45723_1000739_pt1 | contig 16537 bp, 13 predicted proteins | sample BarGraIncu00432A_FD_45723 | JGI IMG/M metagenome (IMG submission 45723) | reverse complement strand
AATTACGGCGTGAATTGTAGCACAGACATGACTAAAACTGAAGAACTTTTTTGCTATATTTGCAACGAATTCGGTATCTTACGTTTCCGGATGGAAACTAGGTATGCTCCGCGGTCCGACGTTTCCACTCGTTTATCTCCCAAAAGATCATATCCGCTTCGGGTGCCGTCAGCCCGACCGCCGGCTTATTCCCCATCCAGTGAGTTACCTCACCCTTCGCCGCATCCAGTGGTTGCGGAGTAGCAGGGCCGTTTACTCTGCGATCGTTGATGTAGAGTAGCGCCCGGTATTCCCCGTCGTTGCGCACTAGTTTGATGCTGGCGCGGTCACCGGTGGAAAGGAACTTGTGCAGGATCTCTTTCACGACAGTTGGCCCGCTGCCCGGGTCATTCCAATTGCTCGGTAGATTTGCCATTAGGGTAACCTCCCTGATAAAGGGCGGCGCGCGCTGAGTCGCCCGGGATCGGACCTAAGATAACGCTAGCAGTAAAAAATGAATTTTCAAGGCGGGTTAACCCTGTAGGGCTCCGGAACCAGGACGGTTTCGCTGAATCTGCTTCCGCGGATAATGCTTTTGTGGTATATCTCGGGTTGCCAGAAAGGCTTTTTTAACCATTGTGCCGGAGCCATTTATGAGATTGTCAATTGGAGTCTTACTGCTGACTGTTTTTTCCGGTTTGGTCGGGTGTGCGCACCCTGTTGATTTCAAAAATCCCGCTGCCATATCCTCGGCTTTTGAAATAAAGCGTGACAATCACGACGGAACTACGGCTATTGTCGGTCCGGTTTACCAGGACGGTTATAATGCTCTCGTCATGTCTTCCTACTGGCATGACAGGATAGGGGTTACCTATAACAAAATAACTGTGGATGCCTATTACCACGGTGATAAGCGTGGTTACGATAAAGCAAATGACCTGGATGGTACTAAGCTGGAGTTTGTGTCGCTCTTGAGGAAAGTTGATTACTGCGATAATTCGGGATGCTGGCACAATGAAAAGTTTGAGATCACCCTAACGAGGGAATACCTCCAGAAATATCGGGATAAGGGCATAAGTTTCAGGGTAAGCGGCCTCTCCGGCTCCTTCCAGACTTTTACGGTCCCACCGGCCTACCTGCAGGCGTATCTTGCTGTGGTGAAATAGATTATCTCCGCGCGCCTACCCCCGGACTGCATCCCCGCATCGGCAAAAAATCTCTCAAAGGCGATACGGTCAGGCTGCCGGGACGCTGCAGCCCTGGTCCAACCTCGGGGCTGTGCTCATTTCCCCGCGGGGATTATCTTCCTGATACCGTGCTCGTAATCATGGGTTATCGTCTTCAGGTTGCTCTTGACCTGCCCCCTGGTATAGGACTGGTACAGGTACCACCCTCCGACAAGAGCCAGTAAAAGCACGATGATGCCGATGACTCCACCGCGCTGGTTGCGCAGGGGGGTGCTAAGGTAGTGAGTTGCTTTCACGCTGTTCATGGCCGTACTCCTTGTGGCGCGCTTGCGCCAGCGGCTGGCTGTCTCTACCGCCGGACCTCCGCCCGCCGGGCATGGTGTGCGGGGAAGCTAGCTATAATAGTGTTCCCTTTTGGCTGACAAGTCAAAAGCCAGGGGAAGCAGAGTCGGGTCACACCCCGCGGAATCCAGCTTTCGGAATCCGCGGGGTGTGACCCTTTTTTCATTTTGCTCCACTCTGCAGCCCGCCTCCCGGTTCCGGGAACTCAGCCCCATCCCCGGGTCCGGGAACTGTCAGTTCGGTTTGGTCAGTGCATTGCTGTCCAGGATAACTGCGGTCTGTGCCAGTGCCCTTCCGTTCATCGATGCGCCGGTTCCCAGCGTGATCGAGGTTTGAGACAATATGATCCCCTCAAAATGCGCGGTTGTGCCGATGTTGGCGGCTCCGGCGACCTGCCAGAAGATGTTTTTCGCCTTGGCGCCGCCCAGCAGGGTCAGGTGTTTCGCGGGGCTCACCGTGAGGTTTCCCGGTATCTGGAAGATCCAGACATCATTGGGTCCGCCGGAGATGGTGACGTTCGCTGAAACGGTCACTCCGGTACCCCATTTGTAGAGACCGGGGACCAGGGTCAGACCACCGATCTCTCCGGCACCCAGGTCGGTGAAGTCGGGGGTCGGCCGTCCGGCGGCGTCGGTGTAGGCAGTGCCCATGTTGAGAATGGCTGTGGTCAGGTTCGAACTGGTGGGAGCGGTCATATCTGCCCCATAAAGATGCCCGATCACCTGGGTCGCGGTTGCCGAGGTGGTTCCCACCATGGTGAGGGAAAAACCGGTCAGGAAAGAGGTGGCTGCCGGACTTACTCCGACGTCCCCGGTGATGACCGAGGCCGGCACGGTCGAGACTTTGGTTTCCGCCAGAACCACAAAGTTGCCAGCCGTGCCAAGCAGCACGACTGCCGGGCCTTTAGCGGCGGCCAGGGTTACCGTCACCAGGTAGGTCGCGGTGCTGCCGTCGGCGGCCGTCACGCTGTAGCTGACCGGATTGGTGAAGTTGTTTGCTGTTATGGCGCTGGTCTGGACTGCGGTACCCACCTTCACACTGGTACCGGTGCGGGTGAAAGTCGCCACCAGAGCGCTAACGGAGGTTCCGCTCGGCTCGGTTACCGAGATGGTCTTGGCCGACTCATTGATGCTGCCGACGGCCCCCGGAAAGGAAAATGCCGTGATGGCCTTGGCAGAGTTCGCAGCGACGCTGACGGTGACCTTATAGGTTACTGCCGAGCCGTCGGCGGCTGTCACGGTGTAATTTGTCGGGGTGGAGAAGTTGTTCGCCGTGGTCCCGCTCTTTTGCAGGGCCGAACCGACCTTTACGCTTGCTCCCGTGGTCGTGAAGGTCGCAATCAAAGCGGTCAGATCGGTGCCGCTTGGCATGGTGACCGCAACTGTCTGGGCGGATTCATCGATGATCCCGGTGACCCTGGCAAGCGAAAACGCGCTGATGGCCTTGGCTGAGCTCCCGGCAACGCTGGCGGTTACGGCATAGTCCGCCGTCGAGCCGTCGGCCGCGGTCACGGTGTAGGTCAAGGGGGTTGCGAAGTTGTTCGCCGTCACCCCGCTTGTCTGCAGTGTCGTCCCGATTTTCACACTTGCTCCGGTGCTGCTGAAGGTCGCCTTCAGTGCGCTCAGGTTGGTTCCGTTGGGCAAGGTCAGCGCAACGGTGTTTGCCGTTTCGTCGATGACCCCGGCCACTCCGGCAACTGCAAAGGAGCTCATGGTCTTGGCGTCGGTTTGGGCCGCGATTACGGTGACGGTATAGGTTGAGGTGGAGCCGTTGCCGGCCGTTACCAGGTACGTTAAGGGGGTGCTGAAGTTGTTCGCCGTTCTCCCGCTCAGCTGAGCCGCGCCTGCGGAGGTTACCCCCGACCCCGTGGTCGAGAAGGTTGCCACCAATCCTGTCAGGTCCGTACCGCTCGGCATGGTCACCGAGATGGTCTTTGCCGTCTCGTCAACGGTACCGGCCACTCCGCCCAGCGAAAATGCGGTGACTGCCTTGCCGGTGATCGGTGCGACGCTGGCGGTTACGGTATATTGCACCGTGGTCCCGTCGCTCGCGAACACGGTGTAGGGCACCGGAGCTGCGAAATTGTTGGCCGTGGTCCCGCTGGTTTGGACGACATCTCCCACCTGCGCGCGTGTGCCTGTGGTGGTGAAGCTCGCCACGGCTGCCGCAACCGGTGTCCCGTAGGGTAGGGTTACGTTAACCGTCTGGGCCGATTCATCTATCGTTCCGGTAGCCGAGCCGATGGAATACGCGGTAATGGCTTTCGCAGGAGTCTGAGCCACGTTGTCGCTGCCTCCGCAACCGGCTATGACGGTTGCGAGCAGCAATGCCAGAGTCCAGAGCTTGGCGCATGTTTTGCCTTTGTACATATTGGTTCCCTCCTCAGGGATTTTGAAGTTTCAGAAACGCTCGATAGCACGGCAAACGGGATGCCTGCCATGCTGTATACGTCATAAACAGAGCAAATATCCGGCCAAGGATCGGATAAAAGGGAGCTGACCCGATAGGTCTTTTGATAACGCGGTGTTAGGAGGATATGGGAGCGCGGCTGGGGGTATCGAGCGGCCTCCTTGGCCTCAGGATATGGTGGAACCTTCGTAAAGCTGAGGGGGAACGGTGGGCTGGGTAGTTCGCGTGGGATTCAGTAACGCGCCAACAATGTGGGTGGCGCGGTACTGAGGGGGGATGGTGGGCTTTTCAGAGGTTAGGGTACCACCGGTTTACGTGCTTCCAGTACCCTGGCGATGGTGGCACTTTCCCCTTTGCTCCTGACCCTTTTGGCGTGAATTTCAGGCTTTGACTGTACTACTTTGTTGTATCCTTCTGATTTCGGGTCCAATTCTTCCACATAGAATTCCCGCACCGCAAATTTGTAGTCAGTTAAGACCGGTTCGCATTTTTTGGCGACCGCCTCGGCGATGGTTTTCGGCTTTGTTTTGGTCTTTAAGTACGGCTCAACCTTCTGCTTCAGGCAATCGTGGTAATTTCTGAGTGCTTCACGAATCGAAGCGAGTTCGTCCTTTGGCGCGGGCTTAGTGGCAGCAGTGGTGGCACAGCCAGAAACGGCCAGGACTAAAAGTAGAGCGAGGATGATTTTGAGCATGGTGTCACCGGAAGCTACACTGTTACGGTAAACGGCTGGCTATTTTTCGACAAATTGATTACGGTCAGCATGTTTGCAGATAAATCCGCCGCCTGAGGAGAGCGAATGGCCGCAGTATTCCGGACTGGGCTTTTTCACTTTGCACTCGTAAAATTGGTCGTTCACCTTGCGGGTCGTACAATTGACCGCGGTTGAGGAACTGAATAACCCTTGAAACTTATTCCTGAGAAAATGTATCAAATTGCTCATTTTGGTTTCCTTTTGAGCCGGGGGGGATCGCTTGCTACCTCTGTCCCCGCCGGACTGCTAGTTTACTCTCTTTACTTATCCCGGGTTAAACAAACTTTGCTTACCCGCTGGCGCTCTTCTCATTTTTGCCGTTTCAACTGCGCATAAAAAAAGCCGGGACCCAAATATCGTGAAGATATTTTGGCGACCCGGCTGTCTCAGTGAGACCCGTAGGCTTTCCGTCCCGTCCTCACGGACGGTTTAGTATTGTCGTATCCTTGGCGCTTATTCGGTGCAATTTGCAGGCAAACGATAGCTTAAGGGGGGAGCCCTGTCAAGATAAACCACCGGGGCTGCCGAGTAACTACCTGATATTACGGTGTAAAATTGTCAAATTGCTACTCATTCGCAGCGTAGAGTTCGAAGAGGCTGGAGGCCGCTACTGGGTAAACCTGCCGTCGTTAGAAGGGAAGGCTCGCGTCATGCACCACCTCTCCGGTCGCCTGGTCTCTGGTAAGCCCCGAGCGCCTGAACCCGGTAGCGGTCGCGACTGATTCCCACACCTCCTCGCCGACGACCTTTCTGGCAACCTGCAGCAGGGGGGCGGGGGGAGCCTTCCTGGTCGCTGCCATCGGCTGGGCGCCGCCTTGAAGCTGGCCGCAGATCTCGTTCAGGTTCTTGTCTTTATTGGATATCCACCAAGATGACACGCCCTGGGCGCAGAGCTGCAATTCCACCCCCTGAAAGAGCTCGGAATCCGCCCCCTGCCAAACCTTGAGCCGATCTTTCCGGATGGCCTTGGCCCAGTTCACCTGTTTCTCGGTTCCTTTAAGTGCAGCTAGTTCCATGTAGTGAGACTCCTTGTTAGCGTAATAAATCGCCTCTGATCAAAGTTTGCCCGGCCACCAGTGCAGGTTTGTTGAGAACCTGAATCTCTTTCCAGGCACCGGTATGGAGGCGGCGCGACCAGAGTGCTGCGGTGACAAAGACGAACAGGGTCGCCAAGGTCCATTCCGCGGCCAGGCTGGGAGCGAAACGATCAATCAACCAGAGCAGGGCGATGAACAGCGTGGAGAACACCAGGAAAGTCCGGGCTATCCAGTGGGTGTCACCCGCGGAAGCCAGTACGCAGCCGATCATGATGTTGGCCGCATCGAATATGCAATAAAAGGCCACGAATTTCATCAAAAGGGAGCCGGTCGCGACGATCCGGGCCGTTTCGGGACTATGGCCGGCAAAGATCGCCACGAGTGGTCCCGACGCGGTGGCGAAGAGAATCGCCATCGCCAGCATCCACATTTCGCACACCGCGAGTGATTGCCATGCGATGGCTCGGATCTCGGAGTCGTCTCCGCTGCCGCGGGCGTGCCCCACCAGGATGCCCGCCGCCTGCCCGAGCCCGAGAGCCGGGAAAAACGCGATGCCGTTGATCCGGAAGGCGATGCTGGAGGCGGCGAGTTCCATGGTCCCCAGCCTGCCGACCACCACCAGGAAGAGCGTCCAGGCGGCGAGTTCCCCGCTGATGCGCAGTCCCATGGGAGCCGCGAGGGTCAGGAAATGGCGAAACTCCCCCCACTTGAAGCGCCGGGCCAGCGGGTCCGCGCCTCCTCCAGCCCGGGCGAACAGGATGGCGTAAAGGAGCGCGGCCACCGCCTGGGCTGCGACGGTTGCCAGCGCCGCCCCGGCGATCCCCAGGCGCGGCATTCCCCAATTCCCCAGCACCAAACCCCAGGCAAGCAGGGCATTGACCGCAAAGGACGCGAAGGTGACCAAGGTGACCAGGACGGGCCGTCCGATCCCCGAGAGCCAACCGGCCAGCGCGCCACCCAAGACCGGGAAGAACGAGCCGGCCATGCAGATAAGAAAATAGGCGCTCTCGTCGTGGGCGACCTGCGGTACATGGCCCGCCAGGAAAAAGAGCCGGGAGAGCGGCCAGGCTATCACCAGGGCCACGACCCCGGATGCCAGAGCCGTGTGGATTCCGAGCCAGGTGGAACTGCGAACGCCGCGGGTGTCGCCGCTTCCGTGGTTGTGGGCCACGAAGGTGCCGGCATAAGCGGCGGTGCCGAAGAGAAAACCCTGGAACATGAAGACCGCCAGGCCCGAGGGGCCTATCGCCGCGACTGCCTCGCTCGAGTAGCGCGACAGCACTATGGCGTCGATGATCTGCATCAGCGTGATCGCTGAAGTTGACAGGATCATGGGACCTGCTAGTTTGAGCAGGCTTGGGACGTGCTTGAATGTCATATTGTGGAGCCTTTTATCTTAAATCATCCGCTCATTCTCTCACAAATCCACCGTATCTCATAGTGTCATTATTCCAATCTATCGACGGGACCCGGCACGCTCTGTTGGTGGTGTACGCATAAGCTCTCCGCCCGACAGGGATGGAAACTCACGGCATAGGCGTGCAAAAAGATGGTGTGGCATGCGGTTAAATAAAGTATGATACGCCCCGGTATATTTCAGCTCTGCTGGCCTTGATTCACTTATAACCCGGGTGGTAGTACATGCTAAACAGATTCGCCAAAACGGAAGGTTTTCTCGCACGGGTAGTCGCTGGCATAGTGGCGCTCAACCTGTTCATAATCATGCTTGCCGGGATCTGGTCCTATAAGAGCAGGATGCAGTACGAAAGTCGAGCCCATGTCGCCACGCAAAACCTGACCCTGATACTGGTGCAAAACATAAGCGGAATCATCAAGACGGTGGAGGTGGCCCTGACCTCCCTGCGTGTGGTGGTCGAAAAACAGCTGCACAGCGGCCGGATAGACGGCAGCGAACTGGAGACCTATCTCGAGGAACTCCACGGCTCCATCCCCGAACTTGAGGGGCTGCGGGTGTCCGATGCCCGGGGCAGGGTACTGTACGGCTTTCACGGTAAAGCGCTCCAGGCGCCCGACATCTCCGACCGCGATTATTTCCAGCGCCTGCGCCAGGAGCCCACGCTGCGGCTGGTGCTCTCCAAGCCGATCAGGGGGCGCATCGGCGGCAAATGGATTATCGTCATCGCCAAACCGATACATCAGCCTGACGGCTCCTTTGCCGGCGTCGTCTTCGGCGCCTTGCCGCTGGAATACCTTAACGCGCTGTTTTCTTCCATCGACATCGGTGCCTTCGGCGCCCTGGCGCTGCGCGACGCCTCGGATATGTCCCTGGTAGCCCGGTTCCCCGAGCCGCAGGGGGTGGGCCTGGGTGTCGGCAGCAAGCTGATGTCCCCGCAGTTCCTGGAGCTCCAGAAGATCGACGCCGCCGCCGGATCCTATGAGGGGCGCTCCGGCGTGGATCGCCGGGAGCGGACCTGGGCCTACCGCAGGTTTGCCGACGGTTCCTATTATATCTTCGCCGGGGTGGACCGGGATGAGTACCTGGCGCCCTGGCGCCGGGAACTCGTCGTGGTGCTGCTGGTGGTGGTCTCCTTTGCCCTCGCCTCGCTGGCCGGGTTCGTCATTATCCGACGCGGCTGGTCCCGTAACAACCGGGCGTTGCTGGCCCTCGCCGAGAGCGAGTCACGGGAGAGAAAGCGGGTCGACGAGCTCAACGCCATCATGGAGTCGGCTCCGGTTTTGCTGCTGATTGCCGACGACACTGCAGGGCGCCAGATCAAGGGAAATCCCCTCGCCTGCGAATTGCTGCAGATCCCGTCGGGTGGCAATTTCTCCAAAAGGGCGGCCGACGACGCTGAAACCAGGCACTATGTCATCCTGCACGGGGGAGTGGAGACTGCTCCCGGGGAGCTCCCCCTGCAGCGGGCGATCAGGGGTGAGTCGGTGCGCAACTACCTGCAGGAGATCGTCTTCGACGACGGTCGCCGCGTGACCCTCTTCGGGGATGCGGTTCCGCTGCGGGACGACCGTGGGGAGATCCGGGGGGCGGTCGCCGCGTTCCTGGACGTGACGACGCAGCTGAAGACCTCCATCGATCTTTTGGAGAGCGAGGCGCGCTACCGCACCCTCTTTGACCAGTCACCCGACGGCATCGTCCTGGTCGATCCGGAGAGTTTCGCTCTCGATTTCTTCAACGATGCCGCCTGCCAGCAGCTCGGTTACACCCGCGAGGAGTTCGCCCGCCTGAGCATCCGGGACCTGGACCCCATCGATGACCTGGAGGCGGTCCGGGAGCGGGGACGCAGGCTTGCGGAGACCGGTGCGGCGTCCTTTGAAACCATCCACCGCAGCAAAGAGGGGGCGCCCAGGAACGTCGAGGTCCATCTCAAGTACGTTACCATCGGCGGCAAACCCCTCATCTGCTCGATTTTCCACGACATCACCGAGCGCACGCTGGCGGAGAGCGCGCTTAGGGCGAGCGAGGAAAGGTTCAGGACCCTGGTGGAAACCTCCAGCGACGTCATTTTCGTACTGAACGGTGAGGGTGTCTTCCAGTTCGCCTCCCCGGCCTGGGAACAGCATTACGGGACCCCGGTAGCCGGGGTCGCCGGGAGCCACTTCGGTGATTTTGTCCATCCCGACGACGCGCCCCGGTGCGCCGAATATCTCAGCCGGGTCATTGCCACCGGGGTGGGGGAGGCCAGCCCTTCCTATCGGGTGAAACATGCCGACGGCTCCTGGCGCAGCTTCATGGCGAACGGGACCTCGTACCTCGATGCGGCGGGAACCAGGCTGTACATCGGGGTCAGCCGGGACATCTCCGCGCAGTTGCGCTCCGAGGAGGAGCGCATCGAAATTGAGCGTAAGCTGCTGCACAGCCAGAAGCTGGAAAGCCTGGGAGTGCTGGCCGGGGGGATTGCCCACGACTTCAACAACCTGCTGGCCGCCATCCTGGGAAACCTGGACCTGGCGGCCTTGCGTCTGCCGGAGTCGAGCCCGGTGCGCGGCAACCTGCAGCAGTCGATGCTGGCGTGCCGGCGGGCTGCCGACCTTACCCGTCAGATGCTTGCCTATTGCGGCAAGGGGGTTTTTCAACTGGTGCAGGTGAATCTCAACGCCGTCGTGAGGGAAAATGCCGACCTTTTCAAGGCGGTCGTCCCTTGCAACGTGAAGTTTTCCCTGCAGGCGCCAGACGAGGCTTTGCCCATAATGGTGGATCCCAGCCAGATCCAGCAGGTGGTGATGAATCTGATCACCAACGCGGTGGAGGCGATCGGGGAGGGGCGCGGCACAGTTTCCCTGCGTACCGGCATCCGGGAGTGCGATGCCCGGTACGTAGCGGAAAGCTGCCTCGAGGAGAAGCCGCTGCCGGGGCAATTCGTTTTCATCGAGGTGACTGATGATGGCTGTGGCATGGACGAGGAGAGCCAGCGCCGCATCTTCGAGCCGTTCTACACCACGAAGTTTACCGGCCGCGGTCTGGGAATGGCGGCCACCCAGGGGATCATCACCAAGCTGAAGGGGCTGATTGTGCTGCGCAGCTGCCCGGGAGGGGGAACTTCCTTCACTGTCCTGCTCCCCGCCCTGGGTACTCTGGCCGTGGCGCAGGTGGTGCCGGTTGCGAGCGCGCCGCCAGCGGCGGCTCTGCCGGGGGGTAGGAGAGGGACGGTTCTGGTGGTGGACGATGAGGAGGTGGTGCGCGAGGTGGGATGCGAGTATGTGAGACTGCTCGGCTTCGAGGTGCTCGAGGCGCGCGACGGACTCGAGGCGTTGGAGGTTTTCCGCCGGCAGCAGCACAAGATCGCCTTCCTCATCCTGGATATGGCCATGCCGAACCTGGACGGGGTGGCAACCTTTCACGAACTGAAAAAAATCTCCCCTGCGGTGAAGGTCATCGTCAGCAGCGGTTTCTCCGAGCAGGCGGTCCTTGAACAGTTCCCGCAGGAAAGGCCTGACGCCTTCCTCCAGAAGCCTTTTCAGGTGAGGGAGTTGGAGCAGCAGATCGCGCGCGTCTTGGCCCAGGACGCCGGCGGCGGGGTGGCACTCGGGAAGTTCAGTCAGCGGAGTGGTTAGGGAAGGTTGGGGTGAGGGCGGTGCAGACGGGATTCATGAGGTGATTTGGGATGGTTTTGGGGCAAGAAAAACGGGCGAACACGAGGTTCGCCCCTACCGGGCACCAAGATGCCCGTAGGGGCGAACCTTGTGTCCGCCCATCCTTCGCCCTACCAGGCACCATGCTGCGCGTAGGGGCGGGCCTTGTGTTCGCCCATCCTTCGCCCAACCAGGCACCATGCTGCGCGTAGGGGCGGGCCTTGTGTTCGCCCATCCTTCGCCCAACCAGGCACCATGCTGCGCGTAGGGGCGAACCTTGTGTTCGCCCATCCTCATTACACTAGTAAGAAAATTCTCAACTATTTGCTGCTGAGTTTCTTGAGGCAGTCCATGACCTTCTGCACCTTGGCCGAGGGGGCTCCGATGGTGACGAACCCGAGCGGCCGCTCGATCTTTTTGGTCGCCACGATGCTGGTTTTCGAGTCGACAAAGCCGAGGCCGAGCCCGCCGATGCCGCTCTCATCAAGGGCAATCTTGTCGTTTACCTGCTTCACGAAATCGACCGCCTTGGCACTTGCCGCGTATTCGCTTCCCGCCATGACAACCTGCTTCACCAGTCCGCGCGTGGCGCTCGCCTTGGCGTCGGTATAGACCGTGATGGCGAGGTCCTTCCCGCCCAGTTCCTTCCAGTTGGTGATCTTGCCGGTGTGAATATCCTTGATCTGCTCCCAGGAGAGTGCTTTGACCGGGTTGGCCGGGTTCACTACGAAGACCACCTCGGATTTCGCGATGACGTGCAGCTTCAGATCGGGCACCGGCTTGGCCAGACCGGCCGACTTGGCCCCGTCAACCGTTGCTGCGAGGGATGCGGATGCCATGGCGGCGTCGCATTTGCCGTCGACCAGGTCGATGATCCCCTTGCCGGCGTTACTTTTGTCGATGAGGAGCTGGTAGCCCGTCGCCTTTTCCACCGCGGCCTTGTGCGGCGCCACCAGGTCAGTCACGACGCTGGCTGCGCCGCACAGTTTGACGTCCTCGGCAAGTGCCGCCTGGGCCAGGCAGAGGGGGAGCACTGCGCTCAGGACGAGACTTTGAAAACGGAATATTTTTACCATGCGGTTATTCTCCTTTTTGCTTTGAGCTCTTTGGGCTGGTGCTGCATACCGCTCAAGGTCAGAAAATGCGGTGACATTTCTCGCAATCGTTGAATACTTTCGTCCCGTCATGACATACGAAGCAGGCCACGGGCTTCGCGTGGTCGTCCATGGTGATCAGGGCCTTTTTCTGGGTGGCAAAGATGGCGCTGTGGCAATCGTTGCAGACAAGCCCCCTGGAGGCGTGCAGTCTGCCGTCAAAGATGACCCGCCCCTGGCCCGCCCCGCCGTACAGCAGCGCCTTGTCGTGGGTGGCGTAGGCCGCGCTGCTGGAAGCAGCGACTGCCAGGGCGATACAACATACTAGTGCTTTTCGCATGAAGTTCTCCGGACTGGTATGGCAAGCCCGGCGCGTGAACGTTTCCAGTCACGCAAGCGGAGCATACCTGTCATTAAAGGGCGCCGCAGCGGAAAATCCCTTCCCGCTGCGGCGCTTCCGGTGTCATCAGGCCAGGATGTTCCGGCTCACCTTTTTCACGTCGGCCGTGCCGGTCAGGGTCATGGCGACGACCAGTTCGTCCTGCAGCTTCTTCAGCATGAGCGACACCCCTTCGGCGCCGCCGCCCACCGAGCCGCGCACCAGCGGCCGGCCGACCAGGACCGCATTGGCGCCCAGGGCGAGCATCTTCAGGACGTCGGCGCCGTAGCGCACCCCGCCGTCGGCGATGATGATCATGCGCCCCTTGACCTTGTCGGCGATGGCCGGCAGCACCTGGGCGGTGCCCGGGGTGTGGTCCAGCACGCGGCCACCATGGTTGGACACGATGATTCCCGCGGCGCCGATCTCAAGCGCCATGAGCGCTTCCTCGGGGGTCATGACACCCTTGATCAGGAAGGGGAGTTTGGTGGACTTGACGATCTCTTTGAGCTGCTTCAGCGTCTTGGGCTCGACGGTTTTTCCCGGCAGGGCGCGGCCCGCGCGACCTGCAGAGTCGATATCCATGGCGAAGAAGGGCGCCCCGGCCTTTTCGATCAGGCGGATGCGCTCGATGATTTCCGCCTGGGTGCGCGGTTTGATCTGCGCCACGGCGCGGCCGCGGTATTTGGCGACGGTCTGGAGCCGGGTCTCGTACACGGAGATGGGGTCGCCGATGCCGTCCGCGGCAAACCCGATGGTCCCGGCCAGCACGCACCCTCCGATGATCCCTTCGGCGTACTCTTCTTCGCTGACCTTCCCGCCCAGCCCCATGTTGTAAGTGACGCCGCCGGTTATACCGGAGAGGATCGGCATGGAGAGCTTGGCGCCGAAAAGGGTCATGGTGGTGTCGGGTGATTTGACGTCGTGGAAGGTGCGCATCTTCAGGTTGTAGCCGGCGAGCGCCTGCAGGTTGTTACGGAACGCCTTCCCGGAATCGATGCCGCCCATGCCCGGGACTTCGCCGGAGCAGGCGACTCCGTCGCACTCGGGGCAGACCCGGCAGCGCGGGTACATCTTTTCGCGGGCGACCTTCAGCACGTCGGAGAGTTTTTTGGCGCCGCCGCCCGCAGCCGCGGCCGAGGCTGCTTTCGCCTGGACCTTGGCGTTTTCCTCGGCATGGGCGTCCTTGCGCCCGACCGACTGCACGGCAAGCACGCTGGCGCCGACGACGGCCGCAGTTTTTATAAAGTTGCGGCGGCTGAGACCTGCACTTTCCAACTCTTCGCTTTCCATCGTTTCCTTGGACATTACCTTCTCCTTCATGATGTTGAGATTTCCTGCCGACTCTTATTCCTGCGCAAAAACAGATTAGTGATTAACTGCATTATAACCAGCGCTGCAGGGACAGGATCTGCAATTATGCCCAGTGACACTAAATGGGGGTTGAATGGCACAATTCAGCGCTGAGTGGTTTTCTTGTCAGAGCTATGAGGGTTTGGAGTTGAATTATTTTCGTGCCGAGGCGGGAAAAGTAATGTGACGCAGAATAGCAAAGAGAAATAGGTAGGTTAATTATTCAGTAACAGCAGCTGCTTCAGGCCCTTAGCGTGGTATCTGCTGACCAGCACCTCGCTTTTGGCGCTGTCGTTCAGGACCAGCTTGCAGCTGCCGCTAAACCAGGGGATGATCTCGATGATGCAGTTCAGGTTAACCAGCGAGTTGCGATGCACCCTGGCGAAGGAATAGGGCTCCAGCAGGCTCTCCAGGGTGTTGAGGGTGCTTCTTGAGCTGAAAACCCCCTCCCTTGAGTGAACCCGCGCCTCCCCGTCGCTGGCGCTGATGTACACGATACTTTCCGGAGCGATGGGGATCATCTTCCCCCCCTTTTGCACCAAAACCCGCTTGATACCCGATTTGTCCGGACCGGGTTCCGGGTCCCTGCCCAGGGTAAGGGCGCCCTTCTGGATGGACTTGGCTACCCGCTCCAGGGTGAACGGCTTCAGGAGGTAGTCGAAGGCGTCGACTGTGAAAGCCTGCACGGCGAACTGCTGGAACGCGGTGGCAAAAACGATCAGGGGCGCCCCGGGGAGCTTGCGAATGACCTGGGCCAGGTCGATGCCGTTCACTCCCGGCAGCTGGATGTCGAGAAACACCAGCTGGGGCCTGGTTTCCCGGATGCCGCCCAAGGCCTGGGAGGGATTGGACGCCTCGCCGAGGATCACCACCCCCTCCAACTGCTCCAGCAGATAGCGCAACTCCCTGCGGGCAGGCGCCTCGTCATCGACCAGGAACACGCTAATCGTCATGCGGTCACCGGCACGCTGAAGCGGATCGTGGTGCCCACGCCCGGCTCGCTTTCAATCATCAGGCAGCTCTCCTTACCATACATGGCCGAGAGACGGCCGTTCACGTTGCGTAGCGCAAGCCCCAGCCCGCCTCCCTCGTGGGGAAGAGGCGCCAGGGAAAGCAGGCTCTCGATGCGTTCCCGGGACATCCCCACTCCGTTGTCCTGAACGGAAATCTCCAGGTGGTCGTGGTACTTTCGGGCCCCGATCTGGATCACCCCGCCTTCCTCCTGCGGCTGGATGCCGTGGCGCACGCTGTTTTCCACCAGCGGCTGCAGGATCAGGGAAGGGACAGGGCAGCAAAGGGCCGCGTCGTCAATCTGGTAGACGATGGAGAGCCGCTCCTCGAAGCGCGCCTTTTCGATGGCGATATAGGATTCGCAATGCTCCAGCTCGACCGACAGCGGCACCCGGGGAGCGGTCGGGCTGATGTTCTTGCGGAAAAAATCCGCCAGTTTGACCAGCAGGAAGGAGGCGGTGCCCGGGTCGGTCCGGGTGTAACTGATGATGGTCGAGATGGCGTTGAAGAGAAAGTGCGGGTTGATCTGGGCCTGGAGCGCCTTTATCTCGGCATCGGCCACCAGCCTGCGCTGCAGTTCGATCTCGCCCAGTTCCAGCTGGTTGGAAAAAAGCGGGGCGAGGCCGTTGGCGAGCTCCTCGTCGAGCTTGCTGATGCCGTGCTCCTTCTGACGGTAAAGCTCCAGGACGCCGATGGACTTCTCCCTGATTTTGAGCGGCACGACGATGGCGGAGCCGAGCCGGCACTCTGGGAAGCCCGAACCGATCTCGCCCGGCGTCGCCGCAATCACCACGAAACCGGTCTCAAAGGCGCGCCGGGCGGCCTGCGACAGGGCCCTCCCGGTTGCCTGCCGGTCGCCGTCCAGCCCCTCGTGCGCCAGGATTTCCACCTCGGAGGAAAAGGAAACCGCGTCGAGGCCGGTCAATTCCCGGATGATGTGCACCGCGTGGGTGGCGGAATCACGATTGAGCCCGTGGCGCAGATAGGGAAGCGTTCGGAAGGCGATTTTGAGCGTGGTCTGCGCCTGCTGGGCCATGGCCCGCTCCTGTTCCCGGGTGACCGAAGCGATCAGTTCCACCAGGACGGCGACGCCGAAGGCGTTGGCGAGCACGCTGGGAAACCCGATGGAGTACACGACCTCCAGGGCGGCGGCGTGCGGTCGGGCCAGGAGCAGTATCAGCCCCATCTTGATCGACTCGGCCACCAGGCCGATGCAGAAGGCCGCCAGCCAGTCGAAGCTTTTCCTGCGCAGCCTGCCGTAGAGAAGGCCGGCGACCACGCCGGCAAGCGGCGTCGCGATGGCGCAGGAGAGCGAAGTCAGCCCGCCGAAATCGTAGAAGTAGCGGTGCACCCCGGCGATGACCCCTGCCGAGAGGCCGACCAGGGGGCCGCCGAGGATGCCGGCGATGGCGACCGGAACGGTGCGCAGATTGGCGATTGCGCCGTGCTCCGGGAAGCCGCAGCAGGTGGCAAAGATGCCGGCCAGCCCGAAATAGACCGAGTGGAAAAGCTTTTCGCGGCTCCCCGCCTGGGCGACCTTGCCGGTCAAAAGGCGCTGGAACAGTACGAATCTCATCATGAGGAAGAAGAGGACTGCGAGGATTCCGAGCCGTTCAAAGAGATCGAGGGCGAGACTGACAATTCCGTTCATTAAACCACCGGGTAACCAAGCCATAATCGGTACAGCAGGGGGGTAAGGTAGCATAATTATGGTCTTGGCCGCGAGAAAATTGCGGCTAAAGGTAGTCGTGTGCGGAAAACTCCCTCCTTTAAGGGGCACTGAGGTGCTTTATACCCCTTATGAAACTGGGGGGAATCCGGTTTTATCTTCCCCCTCCCGGAGGGGGCTAGACATAATGTCTGCCAGGCGAAAAAAAGGACCCGCCCCTTGCAAACGTGGGTTACGCTGTCGGAATTAATTCCAACGGCGCAGAGCACAACCA
>JGI24143J45723_1000738_pt1 | contig 16544 bp, 12 predicted proteins | sample BarGraIncu00432A_FD_45723 | JGI IMG/M metagenome (IMG submission 45723) | reverse complement strand
ATCTACGGCTCCGAGGTGGTCGAGAAGCTGGAGGACAACCCTTATCGTCTGCTCGCCTTCACCAACTGGAAGACGGCGGACACCCTTGCCCGCTCCCTCGACATCGCTCTGGACGACGACCGGCGCTTGGTGGCCGCCGCCGACGCCTTCGTCTACCGTAGGCTGCAGTCCGCCCACACCTGGGCCGGGCGTGATTATTTCCGGGACGGCGTCAAAAAACTTCTGGAATGCTCCAGGGAGACGGCGGAGAAGGCGCTGAATTTGGCTTTTGAAGAGAGTTCTCTGGTCCGGACAGGGGAAGGTGTGCAGGGCATAGGTCCGGCGGCAATGGAGCGCTATATCGCCGCTCGCATCCACGCCATGCTGGCCGGTGAGTTCGAGGCGGACCAGCTCACCATTCGGGTGAAGCCGCAAAAGGACTTCCTGCAACCGTTCTTCGTCAGATACGGCAGGGAGAATAGCATCGAGCTGAACGCCAAGCAGCGGGAAGCCGTGGCCCTGGCGCTCACCAGCCCGGTGGGACTCATCTGCGGCGGGGCCGGGGTAGGCAAAACCACGGTGCTGCGGGCCATCGTCGAGGCCGCCGAACCGCTCGGGGCGCAGGTCCATATGATGGCGCTCTCGGGGCGGGCGGCGCGGTGCATGTCCGTGGCCACGGGCAGACCGGCCACCACCATTGCCTCCTTCTTGGTCGCGGTGGACGCCGGTATCATCGATGTCTCCTGCGAGCCGACCATCGCCATTGACGAAGCCTCCATGCTCGACCTCCCCACCATGTACCGGTTGCTGAGAAGGCTGGAGCCCGGCTGCAAGCTGCTGCTCCTGGGCGACCCCGGCCAGCTGCCGCCCATCGGCTTCGGCGTCGTGTTCCACGCGCTGGTGGAGGATGGCAGTGTCCCTCTGGTGGAGTTGACCGAAATTCACCGCCAGGCGGCCAGTACCGGCATCCCGCAGATATCCCAGTCGGTCCGGGTCGGGGAACTGCCCGAGCTGCTGCCCTACCAGGGGAAGGGCGTGGGGGTCTCCTTCGTTGACTGCCCGCTGCTGAAAATACCCGACGTGGTGCTGGATTTGGTCCATGAAATCGGCGGCGTGGCCGCTTCACAGGTCATCGGGCCGCTCAAGTCCGGCGGCTGCGGCACCTACTCCATCAACAACATCTTTCAGGGGCTGCTCACCCCGGACCGCGAGCGCTACCACCAGCGCTTCTCGGTCGGGGAGCCGGTCATCTGGCTCAAGAACAACTACGAGCTGGGGCTGATGAACGGGTCGCTCGGGGTGGTCAAGGCTATCGAGCCGGAGGGTCTGCGCGTGCTCTGGGACGAGGGGGAAAAGCTCATCGAGGAGACCGAGGACATGGACCTGGCCTACGCCATCACGGTGCACAAGGCGCAGGGGAGCCAGTGGGAACGGGTGGTGGTGCCGGTGTTCGAGTCCCGGATACTGGACCGGACCCTGCTCTACACCGCGATTACCAGGGCGCAGTTGCAGGTGGTGCTGGTGGGGGACCGCAGTGCGTTCGAGCGTGCGATAAGGGAACCCTCGAACGCAAGCCGCAGGGAGACGGCGATGCATCTGCACCTCTCCGAGTCCGGCGCTGGCGGCAACGACTAGCGGAGGGTGTCATGCCAGCAGAGCCGAAACAGCTCAGTGAATCGTTCGGACCGTATTTGGTGGCTCGCTTCGAACTGTTGGATTTTCAGGGCCTCCTGCGGCAGCTCGACAGGCCGCGAGATGAGGACGGAACGGTGGAACGGGAGACCTTCAAGGGGAAGGCGGCGGACCTGTACGGGTCGCTTTGCGGCATGCGAGAGACCTTCATGGCCATTTATGAGCGCTTCGCCGGGGAGGACATCGCTGCTGTCGGCCTGACTGATGCCCAGCGCGATAGCCTGCGGAGGCTGCTGCGCTGCGAGGTCAGGTTCAGCCACTATGCCGACCATGTGCTCATTTACGCGCCCATGGGAATAAACCGGAACCGGATTCCGGCCCGGACGGTGTTCGCGATTATGCGTGCTTCCGTGGAGATGTTTTCGGAGTGTCTGCTGGCCGGTAACCGGCTTCATGGCAGGCTGGACATCGGCCTAGGGATGGAGGACGACGACGGCGCATTCTATGTGCAGGACATGGCACGACTGGGAGATGGCAAGGGGGTCATACTGCAGCCAGGGATTACCGTTGGTAAGGCGCTGCGTGGCTATCTCAAGCGCACGGACGTCGTGGCCGACGCGGGTAAGGTGGAGCGGATTGTGAACAGGCGATTTGCCGACAGATGTCTTGAAGCGCTAGGGGTTGATGATAGGGTACAGCTTGCACGCAAAATTACCCTTTCTTAGGCCTGAATTCTGCCCATATTGCATCGATATCAACTTCAGGCAATTTTTTAGCCAGAATTTCAAGAGCTTTTGCTGAATATCGCTTAAACTCAGACTTGCCAATTTTAATTTTTTTGTAGTACTCATCAGAATTTTGCAGCTTCATGCTCGTAATTAGTGCAATCAGTTTAGGCGGACTTATCCCCAGTTTCTTGGCAATATCGGTACTGCTCAGAGAATAGAAATCAAGTTCATTTACCCTTTTTATTGTAAGAACGGTAGCACCAGGGGTGCCTTCGGGAACAATATGGACGGCTTCACCCTCTTTTTTTGCAATTCTGATGTTTATACCTATACCGCTCCCCTCAGTGCTCAATTCCAAACTGGCAACTCCGGGAAAGATGTCTTGCCAGTTCCGGCCCGACTGAACTTCCTTGATAAGCTTTTGCAACTCGTTTTCTGTTGGTTGTGAACGGATACCTTCCAGTGACGATTCGATAATCGCCAGCGCCTTCAATTTGGTTTTTGCTTCTATTTGCCGTCTGGCACCCGGCTTGACAAGTGCCTTGATTTCCTTGAAATCAGCTTCAATCATCGCATGGAACTCTTTAGGCGGTTCTATTGAAATTGGTAAGACTCTCTCGGGGAGGTAATGCTTAAGCTCTTTTTTGAGTTCCTTACGGATTAAATCGCGGTAAAGGGTGACACCGGCCTGGCTGTAGGTATAAAGGTCGCGCTCGGAAAGTTCTACGATATCATGTTGCGCGGCGTCCCTGAAGCTGTTGATAATCTGTATTGTTAGCCCCTGGTCCTCTGTCAGACATTTAACCTTTGCTTCGGTGATGCATTTCCTGACGCATTTCTCGTGACCTATGGTTTCCCTGGCACTAGGATGCTCTCGTATTTTTCCCCCTTTATGGAGAATGAGGGTTTTGAGGAGTAATTCAAAAGCCCGGTCCAGGAGGATAAGAACAGCTTCTGGGCGGCCTTTGTTCCACGGGCGGTTGAAATGCTCTATAGATAGCAGCAGAGAATCAAGCGATTTATCAAAAAGAAGTTGAGTGCCTTTTTTCATGGTTAGTTTTCACCTAAAATGAATAAATAACTAAAATTGGCGACGATTACATCAAAGCGAGTTTTTATAAGTCATCTTCATTCGTTTTTGATTTTAAGAATAAATTTTGCAAGTAATGACAGAATGATTTGGATAATTCTTTTGGTAGCACAACGAATAGCTCATACCGTTTTCTTCTTCTTTTATATCTTTCCCAATGTTTATCCATATTCTTTTTGTCTTCTTTGAAAAAATGTTCTACAGCAATAGGTAACTCCCTACAAAACCTGGAGAATTCTAAATATTTAAGAGAAGGAGCATGTTGGTCTTTTTTCTTTCTCTTTATTATTTCATCTATAGCATCAACGAACGGATACATAATTATTCGTATATTAAACAACCTTTCTTGTTTTTTTGGATGAAAAGAAAGCATGGATATGACTTTATCAAGCTCCGATAGGGCACATACCGCCTTTTTTTTCATTTGGATAACGTCTTTAAGTTTAGCATCTGTTACCACTTGGTAGAAATTACCATACTTGAACATGTCTTTTGACGATGAAATTCGGTATTCAAGATGTCCATAGGAAGAATGCCATTTTGAGTTGCCTATATCCGAGTATATTTTATTTTTATATAGATGCTGTACTTCAATATTTTCTGATGATTCGTATAAATAGTGCAAAGCATCTATTATGTTATCAAAACTCCTAGAGAGGAAAAAAGACACAAGCCCATTTAGCCCCCTACTTCTAATACTAAAGTAAATTGAGAAGACAATTGGGAATATTAATAAGGCAAATATGAAATCGATGAACATTCCGGAAACTTCAACTATTAGCCCATGAGTATAATCACACGTTTTGATATAATCGATGTATTCATTGAAATTAATCATTTATGTCTCTTTTAGACTTAAATATAATATTGTTTGCATTGATGACAATGCTAGACCTTTCTATTCGGATTATTTCCACCCTTTCGACAAATACTTTTTCCGGTCGGTAGTATCAAGTACCACCTCACAAGTCTCCCAATCCACCTTTTCAACCTTGTGGTACCGTAATTCGAAAGGGTGCTTCTTTGGCACAGCGTCAATTGTCTGCTTGGCTTTTTTAACCTCACCGACTGCCACGCTTACCCATACGTCTTCAAGGATGTCTGGTATCTGGCCGAACATCCTTGAGATATCCTGTAACCTGCCGGAAAGAAGCTCATGTACCCGGTCTTCGACCGACTCTTTGTAGCGCATATTGTAGATATCGACCTCGTCACGTAACTGGCCGATTCGCTGGATACGGCCTTTCCGCTGTTCAAGCCGGGACGGGTTCCAGGGAAGGTCGAGATTGATGAGTGTCCCAAGACGCTGGAGGTTTAAGCCCTCTGCTGCGGCGTCCGTTCCAAGAAGCAGGCGGATTTCGTGCGTCCGGACCATTTCCTTGAGCACGTCACGACGGGTAGGTACGAATAACCCATCCTGCATGATGCCCGATTTGTTCGCCCCAGCGTATATCCCGATTTTTTCGCTGGGGAGTTCGCTGGTGATTTGATTCGCGAGCCACCATACGGAATCGTAAAACTGGCTGAATACTATGCATCCCTGCTCCAGCCATCCCTCGCCTTTCAAAAGAGCCAGGACTGCGGCATACTTCGGGTCTTGGGATTGATTCGCTTCCAACGCCTTAACGAAACGCTGAAGGGCGAGCCGTTCCTCTGGCAGCATCGTTTTCGGGTCAAGTTCAGTGAGGTCTTCGTCTTCAGCTTCTTCGATATCGATTGCAGTCCAGGTGCTCAGCATCTTCTGGGCTGTGAGCTTTCCAGCCTCAACGGTACTGCCCAAACGCCGGAGCAAGAGCGTTTTGAGAAATCCGGAATTCATCCTGGCCGATAGCAACTGGCAGAAATCTTCGGCGTGATGGTATGCCTCCAGAAGAAAGGGCGGGAGCCGGATTGCGTCCTCATCCCTTTCCCCCCGGAGTTTAACCTTGACCGCTTTCAGAAATGGTTCTCCTGTTGTGGGATTGATGGTCGTCTCAAGATATTCCCGCGTTCGCAGAACAATATGGCGAATAAACGGGTTATGGTCTTTGGCGAAATTGACAAAGGTGCGTCGGATACGGTTCTTGTCGGCTGCAGATAGAGCCTGGTATTTGCTGCCTGGCGCGATGGACTCGCTGTCCGAGAGCTTGAGGGAACGGCGCAGTACCGTGTAATCGACACCTTCCGATGCCGGGGGGAACGGATTTCTCAACCACTCCCACATTTCGATATCGTCTTGCGGTAAATCGTCACTTCCCATCACTAATTCGATGGCTTTACGTGCTGAATGCCACTGTGAGCCGTGTGAGCCGAGGACAGCATCCGAACCACGGCCCATAGCTTCCAGCAAGTCCCATACTTCGACCGGGTGCAGCTGAACCGGCGTTGCGGTAGCGAGAAGCATACTCTTGGTGTTGGTCGAAACCTGTTGGATGAAGGCCAGAAGGTTGTTCGGTTCGCTGGATTCGTATTCCTTGCCTCGGGTTATGCTTTTCCGGCGGGCCTTGTGTGCTTCGTCGAGGATAACGCATTCGAATTGCATACTGGCAAGCCAGGTGGCAACTTCTGTCCGCTTGAAAATCAGGCCGGTCGAAACGATGCCCACTTTTCGCGGACAGTTCCTTACGGACTCCGGGCCGGTGGATGGATACTCGATACCATTTTCATCTACCCACTTTTTCCCATCCCACACGGCTGAGGGCATATCCAGCAGGTTGCGCAACTCATCCTGCCACTGCCAGATAAGAGTTTTTGGGGCCAAGACCAGAATCGGCTTGTCACCCGAGAGTGCCATGAGTTCGGCAGACATGGCAAGCTGGAGGGTTTTCCCGAGACCGACCTGGTCGGCTAAGATGTATCTGGCCCCGTGGGGGCCAAGGTGGGCTTTGAAGGCGAGATTGACGAAGTATTTCTGGTGCTCCCAAAGACCGACTTCCTTGCGGTAAACTGGAGATTCAATGATGGGAGCGGCAGGAACCGGGTTCTCGCGCCACTTGTCAACGGTGTCGATGACTTCACGCTTGGAAATTCGCTCGATATCCTCGATTACGAAGTTCGCCAGCGGGACTGCATAGGGCGATGACCACAGCGCATCGAATTCGCACTGTACCCAATCTACGGCATCCTGAGAGTCATCCTCCCATGCCAGTTCGTAATGGAGTTGCCAGCCCGACTTTGATTCGTTGATGCTGCCAAGGAAGGCGGTCTTTTGCCCGTTGCTTAGAGTGATGACACCAGCTTTGCCATGAATCAAGCCAAAGTGCTTATTGGGCAAGACCTTAACCTGGAGCTTCCCGGCTTTGAGAAATTGGAACAAACGATTGAATCGCCCCTTGGACAACTCCCCAAGCTTTTCTGGCTCAGCGGCGCACCATTCCCGGCGCATTGCGTTCTGAGCGGCCTGGGCAGTGATTACATCGTATGGTTCGAGGTCGGAGTTGCAGATGATACGGATAACACCCTCAACCCCCTCCAATGCTTCACCAGCGACTTCCAGGATGGAAGACGAGAAGTACCCGGCAATCCGGTCATACGCTTTCGCCCCGGTAAGCCTAGGGGTTAGTAATGACACGTCAAGGTCTTGCAGGCGTGAGGAAAAGCGATGAACCGTCATACGGGTATCCTGTTATACAGCATCGTTCTCAACTGTGCCCGCGAGAAGTTGTGCCCACCTCGAATCTTCCCGCCAGTGTTCGATGGGAAGTTTGGCTATGTAGCGTAACAGAGCCAATATCGATTGCTTTTGCTGCCAGTAATCGCCGGGGATTTCCTCTTTCAGCCACCGAAGGCCCAAGGAGACGTCTTCTGCGGTTACGACCTGTGAAATAGCAAAGAGTACGTGGCGAGTCAGTGTTGCCCCAAAGCCCGGTGCCCCCACCTCACGACGTTTAAATTCCGATGCTGTCTTGAGGCGGGTTTCGTTCGCTTTGCCGGATTCCAGCATGTTCGTATATTCACGAAGACCGAAGCCCTTTGCAAACTCTTGATAAACACCTTGGCGATAATCCCCGTGGCTCTCAATTTCGAGGCCCTTGATATAAAACTTTTCTTCTGCAGAAAAATTCCGCCAGAGGTCTCTCCGGGTAAGCTCTTCGTCATGAAGGCTTTTGGGAATTAGGAAGTTAGAGGCAATCTTAACCCCGCTCTCAATAATGCTCTCGATTGGCGATTTGTCGCCTTTATTCCGGGGCCGGGAAAGCTCTCGTTCTACATCGAGGTCTTCAATTTGTTTGTAGCTTGTAAGAACCCGCAGGGCAGCGGCATAGGCCGCAAGTTGGTAGTCGCTGTCAGTAAAATTGGGGTCATCCTTATCTTCGATGTCCAACATGGATTGAAGCTGTTTTTCAACTTCAGGCTTGATGTCATGAGTGATTTCGTCAAGGAAACCGATTTCGTTAGATTTCCGCTTACGAAGAACCAGAAGCACAGTTCCTTGGACATAGTTACCTTGCTTTATGCCTCCTGCAGCGGTTTCCGTGGAAATAGTCCATGCCGTCGTCACCTGTAATCCAGCTGCCCATAATATAAGGGCAAGGTCAGCCCATACTCCGGCGTCTTGGTGGGTGAACATAACAACCTGCATGCCATCGTCAGGCATGTGCTCCGCAAGGTTGCGATAGCAATCCACCATCGCGTGGCGGAAATCCTCATCTTTTCCTTTTACTGCAAGGGCACGCTTACTATCCCCGTACCATCCGGGGAACAGCTTTGGTAAGTGTTTTTCGTACCATGAAAGGAAAAACTCCGTCAGTTCATGATAGTTGACAGCATCGGCATATGGTGGGTCAGTAATCCAGAAATCGCGTACAGTATCAATGCTCCGACAATCCTGAGTTTTACCAGTGAAGGTTCCGGCGCATGAAAAAATGGAAAAATCAGTAAAGAAATAATCTTCCAATCTGGATAAAGGGCGAGTTCCATAATTTAACATTGGATTTAACGCCTGATTATAAAAGGTATTTTCTGTTTTCGCCTCGTTACCTTCTGAACTACGGTAACGGCACAGCTTACTATTATAATCAATGAGTTTACCCATCATTAGCAGCAACTCTGCCTTCTCTCCGACGATATTCTCAAAGATTGTCTGCATTGTTAACCCTAATAACAATAGTTGCCTAGGGTTGAAAACATGGTGCCAATAAGTCCACCCTTTCATCCTGATAAGTTCATCAGTTTTTGGCCCCGACTCAATTTTGAGCGAAGGAATGTAGCCTTTACTTTGCCAATCCGCAAAATTTCCTTTTAAAAGTGCCAATATCTTTGTTTCGCGGTTTAAATCGTTTTCATCCGGAGCGAGATAGTGCCTGCGGATTTTCGATTTGTCACAATCATCCACATAGGTTTCCTCCCATCGGATGCAGTACAGGCGTTCCGTGAAGATGTCGTTTGGTCGGTGAACAATGTCAGCTTTATCCCATGGCCGGAGTTTATTGGAAGTCCCGTCCGACGCGCCCCTATCTCCACGAATGGTCGAAATGGAAGTTTTTTCCTTGCATGCAGGGCACACCATATCTAAACCATGGACAGAGCCATTCTTGGCATTCAAAAATTCTTCGTCCGAGACGTTACTAACTACCTTAAAGTCGAAACGTTTATTGCGAGCGTCAGGAACCAGCTTAACAATAGTCCTGCTGGCATCAGCGACCACCCATGATGGAGAAAGGGGAACCTGCCAATTGCAGTTTGGTTCCGGGCAGTGGGCCTCAGTGCAATACATATACATATCAGCCTGCCAGCCTTGTTCATTGTGCTCAATTTTCCAATCACGTATCTGTTTATCAACCGAGTGATAAACCTTCAGTTTCGCTTCAACAATCCGCTTGTTGACTTCCTCACCGCCGCCGATGATATTGAGAGCACCCCACGTCAGAAGAGCAGCGACAGGATTGAGGTCAGAGGCAAAGGAATCGCAGCCAATGCGGGCCGCTTCAAACGGGACACTGCCGCCGCCACAAAAAGCATCGCCAACCTGAGGTATATGTCCAAAACGACGTATACCAAGCTCCGCTATCAATTCTGCAAGATTGCTGGCACTTGTGCCGAGATAGCCATTAATATCTGCCCACATATCCTCTGATGGGCCTTCTATGTGCTCTGGACGACAGCAAAGGCTGAGCCTTTGGTCATATGTGTAACCATCAAACACCTTGCGCTGCAGGATTCCCTTTTCCTCAGAAGTCACCTCACGCTTGAACTTTACTCCGCTCTTTTTGCCAGGTTCAAAATACTGCTCTTGGTCTACAGGGGGTAAAGACGCAAACAGCTCTGATGCCGTTATGTTTTTTGTTTTTCTGAGCCACAGACCTTCATCGTCCATGGTCATCAACTTTAAAAAAATATCCCGGTCTTTCTTGGGATTGATACTCGCCGGTAGAAGAAGCCCAAGTATAGTTGCGCGAACCATCACGAGAGGTTTACGACCCCACCACTTGCCTAACCCAGTTAAGGTCTGACCTTGTTTAGCGTCCCGCTCCTTGAAACTCTCTTTACTAAGCTTGGAGACAGGGAACTGGGTCTCTATGAAAGATTGCTGCATATTTTCTATCCTTTAAGCAAGACGAGCGGTTGCCTTAATTTTGCGTGACTTGGTTTTGCCCTTGGAATCCGCTTCGACCGGTTCATCACCTCCGGCCAGACGGAACATGCTGTCGTCAAATTTCCGTTGGCTTTCGAGCACCGGGTTCTCCGTAAGCGCGTACCTGACAGCTTTACGCCAACCCTTGTTGCGGCCACTAGCAGCATGGCCGGTGGCCGCATTGGTCATGGAATAGAGCCACCAGCGCTCTTCTTGCGCCAATCCAAGCCAATTTCGGATTGCCGTCGGGATTGTCGCCGGGTCCGCATCTTCTATTGCCCAGGCAAGCAAAACCAGTTCTTTCCCCAGAAGGCGCGACATGGGGATAACACCGGTTTTCCACTTGCCCGCTTTAGCCCCGAAGGTCAGCAACCGTTTGTTAAATTCGGCCCGCACATCTTCCGCTATTTCGTTCCACTTGGAACGGGGGAGCAGAACTTTCAATTGACCATCATGATTGTAAGACAAAGAAGCTGGCATAGCCCCGTTATCTTCATCCCATGAAAAGTGTTCAGAAATGACAATGTCTTGTTGGCTTCCGGGTGGAATAACAACCCTAAAATGGTGTACGGATTCCTCAGGACAAAACCCAAATCCATCATAAAACTTTTTCTCAACCATAAATCAGTCCTTATTGAGTTACTTCATCCTGATTCGGATTCGTTTGGACTTCGCCGGAATAATCCATTAGCTTTTGTCCGTCCTTGAATTGCAATTTTTCAGCCTTGATGGTGACCGTAGCGTTTTCCAACATGACCCTGAACTCATTTATTATGGATTCAAGCTTATCTGCGGAGAGTACGACATCCTCTCCGAAGTTTATTTCAATCCATTTCTTATCGTCTTGGTTCACCATTACCGAACTGCCCGCCACTTCAGCGCCGTACTTCTTTATCCTGGATATGAACCCATAGGCTGCAGGGCTACTGTTGAATTCGTGGTACTTATTCCAGGTGGCTGGTTTTACCGGGTCGGGCTGATAGGCTTTTTGCCCCCACGGGATGGAAAGCGAATGTACTTCAGCAACAGTGATTCCCTTGTGTTCAGCAAACGCCTGGACCACGAGAGTCCCAGGAGCCACGACCAGTGCGTCATTGTACGTTCCGCCGCCGTTCCGGGGATTGGAACCATCAGTCGTGTAACGGATAGGGACTTTTGGTGCGGACTGCAATTCCACCATCATGTCATCGCCCTTCATGTAGGCTTTGGATTTGATGGTTATGGTGTTCTTCCAGGTAACCGGCTCACCGGGCTGATGCTCTCCCTTGGAATCGACGGCGAGAAACGACACTTCGAGTTCTGAAGTCTCATAGTCACGCCCTTCAATTTTGTGGGATGCTGTGGTTGCAGGAGCACCGATTTCGGCGTAGAGCGTATCTGCATTGACCGGATTCAGGCGCAGCTTGGTTTTGCCGGTATTGTCATCGCGGGAGACCACCTGGACCTTGACCTCGGTTGTCGGCTTGGGGAAAGGCCCCTTCTTGATATATCCGCTGCCATCGTCGCGCCAAGTATCTTTACGGAAGCAATCCGCCTTCAACAGCTCAAGTGCATCGGCTTTATGCCACTGCCATGAGGTGTTCGTTGCCGCACGTTTTTTTATGTCATTCCATGGCATCGGATTTTGTGTGAAAAGCCGTGCTTCCACCTTTTTAAAAAAACCATCGCTGTCAATGTCTTCAGTGTATTTCTGCGCCTCTTTGAGGGTTTCAATCACCTGGCTTTCGCCTTTGTAATCGTTACCCTTGTACTTCATCATGAATTCGGCACTACTGAGACCATTCTTCGTCGGGAATTGCAGAGTGTTGAAGGTTTCCTTGACCGACATGAAGTGCTGACCTTGGAACTTGTCCTTCAGCTCACGAGCCTGGACCATTTGCGGGTCGTTATCGGGCACTTTTTCACGAACCATCTCTTCGACAATCTTAGTTATAGCCTTGAACTTCTTGGCTGATTCAATAAGGCTGTCAAAATTGCGCTGTCCCGTAAGGAACAACACTCGGTTCTGAAGGGTGGTGTCTTCATAGTATTTCTGCAAGTCAGGGTGCAACCCCCCGGAATGCGGGCGGGAAATAATTAGCGTCACCTTATCCTGCTGAAGCTTAATCTCGTCAACGGATGGGAAAGCATGCACTTCCTGATAGCACCACTTCACGTCGGGGGTGAAGAGCCTTACCAGGTACTCTTTCAGCTCCTTGAGAACCGAATCTTCGCCGACATAGCTCTTGGCCGTGGAGTTCAGTTTTGCGATGAGATTCTGGACGTCTTTGAAATAAAGTTTCCCGTCCGAGAGGGAATGGAGATACCAGGCTGCCGTCGAGAAATCGCCCAGTATCTGGGTTTTTATCCGGGTAACGTCTCGCCCCGGTTCGCACAGATTGGCTATGATTTCAGGGATGGTAAGCCCCTTGATGGCATTTGGGACGTTTGCCAGTGAAGCCATAAGGACCAACTTGGCAACGTCCTGGGTGTCCTGGCATTTGAGGTTGGCGTCAACCTGCTCTGCAATGGCCTGGCCCTCGGATGCGATATCGTGGGAGATAGCATTTTCGAGGGTCGGGTTGATGCGAGTTATTTCCGAAACGGTTTCACGGTGGTTCAGGTCGATATTGTGAGCAGCTATGAGGTAAGGGTCTTGGTCCTTATTCTCCCATATGCGCGAAGCAATGGTGCGCATGAACCGGATGAGGCCACGGGTCTGTTGGAAGTTCTGGTTTTCTTTGAAACGGGCATAGAGGTCGCGAATGGCGGGGTGGAACGGGTAGGATTCCATTACCTGTGCTGCAAACTGCTCAGGCGAGGCGCTGGTGATGTCCATCTGTTTAGCATCGCGCAATGCCTTTGCGTAGCCTTGGGCGACATCGGAGATGTCGTCCTCGGAAGGCAGTTCGGAGAAAATCCGTTTCCGGAGGATGTGGTAGAACTCATCGGTGTTCATCCGTACCGGTTCCAGGTCCAGAGCAACCCGCGTGGCCTCGTTGTCGAGGTTGTTCAAGGCTTCCATTGCTTGGCTTAGCTGCTGCGTGCCGCTGCCGTAGGACGCTGTCAGGTCGGTAAGGACCACACAGACATGCGGGCAATCTTCCATAACCGAAGCAAAGAGATTCGAAAGCGCGGTGGCGGTGACTACGGAAAGGTCACTGTTGCCGACCTGTTTCGATTTGGCGTTCTCGAAGTAGGGTGGAAGCTCGTCAAGCATGATGATGAGCGGGTCGCCTGCGAGGAGGTTTGTCCAGGCGTTCTGCCCCGGCGCAGCGAGCGGAGAGTAGTATTCGTTGAAGAATTCCTTTTTCCCGAGCTGTTCCGCAATCGCTCCCCAAATACCGTAGGGGGCGTCGCTTTCGCGACCGGTAAACGCGGCTACTCTCACATTGCTGAGCTGCCCCGGAGTATAGAACCCGCCCATTACCTTGGCACGGTATTCCGGGTGTTTCGCAAGCAGACCGAAGGTAATCAGGTTGTGGGTTTTACCGCCACCCATCGATTGAGCCAGCCTGAATACACCCTGGTCTGATTTTCCTTCCAGTCGCTTGAAACCATTCTCAAGGAGAATCTTCATCCCTTGGGTTACATGGTTTTCTTCGAAAAAATCGGTCGGATTTATCTGATTTTTGAGCAGGTTGTTAATGCTCAATACGGTATCGCGCTTGGTTACGTCGAAGATGCTTTTCCGAGGTATGCATGCCTGCTTTAGAGTTTTCATTGCGAAATTCCCGCCCCCATTAAAGTCATTACATTTCAGTGGTAGTCTGTTCGGGGCAATTTACCCCAATGTCGTGGCAGCCCATTACTCTTATACAGTCCAGAAAAAAATCAGCAGAGAAGGTACCCCGGCTGAGCTTATTGTCGATGCTGGCTTTAGTGATTTGTATCCCTTGTTGCGAGAGCATATCCGCAAGCTGTTGACGGGATATGCTTCGCTTTGCCATTTCACCCTTCAGAACTGATTTGGCAAGCTCGGGATTCGCTACATTGATTAAAATTATTTCACGTTTCATAGGCTTTCTGTGGCCTTCTGTCATAAAAAACTTAGTTTGGATGAGATTTGTGGCTGACAATATATTATCAGATATGATTAGTCAAGCGGGTTTTGCAGGAAAAGTTAATCTATGTGGTAATAACTGTAAGGACTTAAAAAAGACCACCTTTTGCCAGCAAGATACATATGCTATGCCTTGTATATATAGGGGGCCTTCGCTTAGTGCGATTCTATTGTGGTGTGGGTAGTTTTAGGTGGGCCGACATCACAGGAACGCTCCTCACTTTCTTTCACTCGTGTTGTTTTTCTCCTCGATTTCCAGCTGCAGCTCTATCCAGTACGCCATCTGCTTCGATACCGAACGTTTGTTCCTCTTCGCTATTTCCTTCAGCTTTTCGTAGATTTCCTTCTCAAGTATCACCGAGGCGTTCACCTGGGTAGATGGGTCGATTGCCATGCGCGGCCTCGTTTCTTGGAGTTGCTAGAAGTTGGGAACTATGGTAAGATTATTGTACTTTTTGGTGCAATTTTCGAGCGATACTAGCAGATTGTCCACCGGAAACAAAGCACGAACTCTACGCATGTGCGCCCGCCATGCGGAGGTGCCCCATGACACACAAAGCATCTGTCACCTGGCTCACGCATAGGACAGCATCTGGCTTGCCTCCCATTTCCGCATACCGGCTCCCATCCGACGACTCCCCGATGCTCATCAAGCGAGGGGAGATGTGTTACTACCCTGCGCCGGAACTTGACCCGGACGAATTCAACTTCAACCATGGCGTGACCATAGTGCAGGCCGAAGCGATGTTCTGTGGAGCAGCGTATGGCTGGCATACGCCTGGTGCGGACCCGGCTAATTACGACAAGCACGGCATGTTCATGGGCAGGGGGAGGGAAGAAGAATGAATGAATACGTCGTTGCCATCGAAAATATCCTGGGTTCGAAATCACAGGCTGAACGTACTCGGATTGCCAACCAATGTGCAACTGCACTTGCGCTAATAACCCACGAGAGGGGCGAAAGGTATGCCCAACTCTTGATGGGAATCAGGTCAACAGAGGGGGTGCATAAAGGAAATTGGCGGGTGACGATAGAGAGGGTTGATAGTGGGCATGGGCTCCATTGATTCTTTCTAGATATGTGCACAAAGTCCACTTTATGCACATCATGCAATCGGCCCTTTTTCGGGGCCTTTTCTTTGTACTTTTTGGTGCAAAAAATACTGCACAAACAAGCTTGCAAAAACTTCCCATATATAATACTTTGTGCATGTCGTTAGGCGAGGTCAACACTGGGGCACTTGAGGTTAATCCTGTGACAACACTGGCAAAATTTGACAATCATCTCATGGATGGATTACTCTTCTGCAAAATGGCGTATTCTGTCTTTGCAAATATCAGAAAACAAGAGAATGGGATAGAAAGAATAAGATTACGTAATGATAAATTGTCAAAAAAACTTATCGAGGAAATCCTGCCACTCGCACGGTATATTCAAGCAAGATACAACCTCGGACAACAAATAAAAGTAAGGTGGGTGGACGGTAATCAGAAGTACGACGCCAGAATTTTGTTCTCTGGTGGTTTAGTTGAACATCTGTACACCCCAAAAAACCAATATGTGGAGATAACAACCGCTGTTCACGAAAAAGACCATATTCTTAGACGGCTTATAAATGAGGGCCGCCCTACTTTTGGAGTGAAGGGTATTGAAAAGATGTCAGGGGTTAAGGGATACCAATCCCATCCTTATGTCTATCGCAATGACGAAGCAGAAGTCGATTTATCTAATAAAATACTGGAAATGATACAAGTGAAAGATGCCAAGGATTACCCATTTGGCACAGTACTGATAGTTCAATGTTTTTTGTCAAGGGGACTATTGCAAGATGAATGGGACCATGCAATTAATCTTGTAAAAAATAATATTGTTGCGCACAAATTTTACGAGATTTTTTTATTTGATGCTAACCACCAATATTCATCAACGCTTTTTGGGGATAGGCAGATAAGACTAGACACGATACATATGGGAAGACGGAGATGACTTTGGCTTCAACGATAATCAGCAGTCAACAACCAAGCCGAATCGGCTATGCTCGTGTGAGCACAAAGGGCCAGAACCTTGACTCCCAGCTTGATGCACTGCTGAAAGCCGAATGCTCCAAGGTGTTCGCCGAGAAGCAAAGTGGAACAAAGGAGTCGCGGCCCGAGTGGGACAAGCTGCTCGACTACCTCCGTCCTGGCGACATCCTGGTCATTACAGAGCTGAGCAGAATGACCCGCTCCCTGAAGCATCTGCTCACAGTCACAAGTGTTTTGGAAGGACGTGGAATAAAGTTACTTTCCTTGCGCGAGAATATCGACACGAGCACTGCCACCGGTCGGGCGTTCGTTAGCATTATGGGCGCGGTCAACCAGATGGAGCTGGAACTTCGGGCCGAGCGGGTCGAGGCAGGGAGAGAGGCTTCCAAGGCGCGAGGTGGTACCGGCGGGCGGCCTAAGGCCGACATGGACCTGGTAGCCAAGGCCATTACTCTGTACGAGAACACGGAACGGTCGGTGGACGATATCTGCAAG